>Ga0255336_100956_pt1 | contig 28441 bp, 20 predicted proteins | sample MeOH1_35cm_T3_17_FD_189102 | JGI IMG/M metagenome (GOLD analysis project Ga0255336, IMG submission 189102) | Sandy soil microbial communities from University of British Columbia, Vancouver, Canada - MeOH1_35cm_T3_179 | ecosystem: Engineered > Artificial ecosystem > Sand microcosm > Unclassified ...
CCACCCTGCCGCTCGACGATCGGGTCGCCGAGACGGCGGAAGATCTGGATCGCGGACTGCTCGATCTGCAGCGGCCGCTGCGCGATCTCGCCGGCCGGCTTGCCAAGCAGCTGGATGATGCCGCCGATACCCTGGAGACGCCGCAACGCTTGCGGATCGAGGCTTTGTCGCGCGGTCTGGCGCGACGGGCCGAAATGGAACTCGGCGCCTGGCGCTCCATGCTGGCCTCGCTGACCGGCGGGACGAGCGAGGATTTCGTCGACTGGTTTGCGCTCGACCGGTCGGAGGGGCGCGAATTCGATGTCGGCCATTACCGTCACTGGCTCGATCCCACCAAGCCTTTCGCCGAGATCGTCGCCAAGCCCGCCCATGGCATGGTGACCACCTCGGCGACGCTGACCGATGGCAGCGGCACGGCGGAAGCCTGGGCGGCGGCTGAATTGCGCACCGGCGCCGTGCATCTGCCGATGCCGGCGGTCCGCGTGCGGGTGGCCTCGCCGTTCGACTATGCGGCGCAGACCCGGGTCTTCATCGTCAATGATCTCGGCCGCAACGATCTCGATCAGCTTGCGGCCGCCTATCGCAGCCTGTTCCTGGCGGCTGGCGGCGGCGCGCTTGGCCTCTTCACGGCGATCGCCCGGCTGCGCGAGGTGCATCGGCGCATCGCCCCGGCATTGGAGCAGGCCGGCATCGATCTTCTTGCCCAGCATGTCGACGCGATGGAGAACTCGACCCTGATCGACATTTTCCGCGGCGAGATCGATGCCTGCTTGCTCGGCACCGATGCGGTGCGCGACGGGGTTGATGTGCCGGGCCGGGCCCTGCGGCTGATCGTTTTCGATCGGGTGCCCTGGCCGCGTCCCGATCTCCTCCATAAGGCGCGCAAGGCGCATTTTGGCGGGGCGGCCTATGACGACCAGTTGACCCGGCTCAAGCTGAAGCAGGCCTTCGGCCGGCTGGTGCGGCGGGCCGACGATCATGGCGTCTTCGTGCTGCTGGACAAGGCGATGCCGTCCCGGCTGCTGACGGCCTTTCCGGACGGGGTTGCGGTCGAGCGCCTGGGCCTGGCCGAGGTGATCCGGCGGACCGGCGATTTCCTGGTTGGCGCAGCGTCAGGAGGTGTTCCGGCACCGGTCCCGACGTCCCCCAGCGCGGAAATCGGCCTGCCGCCATCGGCTGATCTGTCCGGAATTAATGGTTAACGCCGGCCGACCGGGGCGCTTGAGTTTCCCACCGATCCGGTTAGATTGGCGGCCGGTTTAATGGACCGCAGACAACCCCACCGGAGAAGGCCATGATCAATCATCACGCAGCACTGATCTATACCATGGTGCTGATGTCCGCCGCCGACAGCGACATGTCCGATGCCGAAATGGCGTCGATCGGCGACATGATCGGCCATCTGCCGGTATTCCGCGATTTCGACCGCAAGAATATCAGCGACACCGCTTCGGCCTGCGTCGACGTGCTGGCGGGCAAGGACGGCCTTAACCAGCTCCTGAAGCAAATCAAGGCCGGCCTGCCGGTCAAGCTGCGCGAAACCGCCTACGCCCTGGCCTGCGACGTCGCTGCCGCCGACGGCAAGGTGACCCAGGAAGAGGCGCGCCTGTTGGAATTGATCCGCGATTCACTGGAGATCGGCCGTCTGCCGGCTGCCGCGATCGAGCGCGGCGCGCGGGCGCGTCACTTGACGGTGTGATCGGCATCGTCTGCTTGATCGGCGTGCGGCGTTCGCGCGCGACACAGAGATAAAAAGCCGGCCGTCAGAAATGATGGCCGGCTGCTTTATTTCCGGTCAGGATGGCGGGCCTTACTGCGAGGCCCAGACAATCCGTGCCAGCCAGTGCACCTGATCGGCGGCCAGGAACTGATTGGCGGCCGCATGATCGTGCTCCTCCGACAGCGCTTCGACATAGATGCCATCGGTATCGCGGCGGCCGAGGCGGCGGATCTGCACGCCGGCGCCGGCGGTGCCGACCAGGACGCGGTCGCCGCGGCGGATCTCGGCATGCGGCGAGACCACGATCACATCGCCGTCGCGATAGACCGGATCGAAGTCGCGGCCGTTGATTTCAATGGCATAGGAATCGGCATCGGTATTGGTGACGTCGGGCGTCGTCCGACCCCAGGCAGAGCCTTGCGGGCGGCCCTGGGTATCGAAGCAATCGCCATCGGCCACCCGGCTAAGGGCGACGATCGGCAGGGCCCGGCCCGATCCATTGCCGTTCTTGACGGCGATACGGCTGCCGGCCGCAGCCGGTTCGCCGCCGGTGCCGCTGCCCGGCGCCCCGGTCAGCGTAACGAAGCCGCTGAAGGTCTCGCCGGTCACGGCCAGGACCTTGGAAAGCGATTCGGTGCTCGGCCAGCGGGGGCGGCCTTCGCGCGTGATGCGCTTGCTGGGGTTGAAGGCCGTCGGATCCAGGCCGGCGCGGCGCGCCAGTCCGGAGGCAGACAGGCCATATTTCGCTGCCAGGCGATCGATACCGCGCCAAACATCCACGTGTTGTAACATGCAGACCTCCATTACTGTTTCGCCGCGCGGGCGAATGGTGCCGGCCGATATCTGGTGCTGTCCGGTGGCAGCGGAGACGGCCTTTCACCACGGAGAGTTTCAAATCCTATGCCATTCGATTTCCATCCTAGGATTGGATTGATTGGCGTTATTTTGCTATTTTATGCCGTTTTGAGCATTTGTTCGTTATCACGAAAAATATACTTTGCAAAATAGGAATTTATATTTGCATAATGCAAAAAATATAGTCGCAATTCGCAATTCTTGATCGTGATACTTGCCGTTGTCGCGCCGGGCCTGCTCCGACAGGTTGCACGACGATGAATGCCACGATTTGCGCCTCGATTTGTCCCGCGATTTGCTTTGTGCCGCGGTGCTCGCTATAGGGGCCCCATCCAATCCGGGCCGCTCCAGGCGGATCCATCGAGCGCGGGGACAAACGCATGCAGACGGCGATCGAGCCATCGGGTCGCGAAACGCCGATGCCGGCCGGATTCTATGCCCTGTTGCGCCCGTTGCTGTTTCGGCTGACGCCGGAGGCAGCACACAGTCTTGCCATCAAGGCTCTCCGTTTTTGGCAAGGCTGTCCGGGACCTGCCGGCGGTGCTCCGGATCCGGCTTTGCGGCAGCGGATCTGGGGGCTGGACTTCGCCAATCCGGTCGGGTTGGCGGCTGGCTTCGACAAGAATGGCGAGGTCTGGCGCGGCATCCTGCGGCTCGGTTTCGGTTTTGCCGAAATCGGCAGCGTGACGCCGGTGGCGCAAGCGGGCAATCCGCAGCCGCGCCTGTTTCGCCTGACCGAGGTGGCAGCCGTCCTCAATCGCATGGGCTTCAACAATGACGGCGTCGCGGCAATGGCCGCGCGGCTTCAGGCCGATGGCCGTGATCGCCCGGATCGGACGGGATTGCTCGGCATCAATCTTGGCAAGAACAAGACGACCGAGGATGCGGCGGCGGATTACGAGATCGGCATCCGTGCCTTGGCGCGCTTTGCCGATTATCTCGTCATCAATGTCTCTTCCCCCAATACGCCCGGCTTGCGGGTCTTGCAGGGCCGTGAACCGCTGGAACGGCTGGTCGCGCGGGCACGCCAGGCGCTCGACGGGCTGGCTGCCGGTGAATTCGCGCCCAGTGAATCGGCACCTACCCGCAAGCCGCCGCTCCTGCTGAAGATCGCGCCCGACCTCACCGCCGAGGATCTGGCGGATATCGCCGCGGTGGCGCTGGCTGGTGGGCTCGACGGCTTGATTGTCAGCAACACGACCATCACCCGACCGGGTCTCGCGCCGCACTGGTTGCAGGAAGCAGGCGGGCTCAGCGGCAGCCCGCTGTTTCCGCTGTCGACCGGGGTGTTGCGGGAGGTTTATCGCCTGACCCAGGGAAAGCTGCCGTTGATCGGCGTCGGCGGCATTGCGTCGGCGGCCGAGGCCTATGCCAAGATCCGCGCCGGTGCATCGCTGGTTCAGCTCTACAGCGCGCTCATTTATCAGGGACCTTTCCTGGCCCGCCGCATCAACCGGGAACTTGCGGCATTGCTGCGACGCGACGGCTTTGGCAATGTCGGCGAGGCCGTCGGCGCCGACCATGGCTGACAGCGTCAGCTCGGGTCGCGCAAGCTTGCGCGATCACCCGCTTTCGCGATCAGTTTCCAGACTCCGGAAAAGGACAGCTTCGCTGCTTAATTTACTCTTAACAATAAGCGGTTAGTCAGAAGAGACGATGCGCATCCTGACCCATCTTCTGATGCTGCTCTTCAGTTCCGGCGCCGCCATTGTCGTGGTCTGGTTGCTGCCAGGCTATGTGCCGGGCCTGTCGCCGGTCCTGGCGGTGATTTCCGCCGGCTTTGCCTTCAGTTTCGGCTGCTTCCTGCACATCGCCTTGTCGCAATACGTTCTGGCGCGGCGCCATCGCCAGCAGATGTCCGGCCTCGCCGAGGACATGACCCAGCTGCTCGGCAACCAGCACCGCCTGGCGACGGCGGTCGACCGGCTCGATGTCTCGGTCGCCAATCTGGAGGGCCAACCGCCGCAGAATGTCGACAGCGTGGTGGCGGAAGTCAAAGTGCTGCAATCGCTGGTCGAGCGGCTCTATTCGGCCCGCGCCAAGGAGGCTGATGAGAACGGCCGAGCCAAGGCCGCATCCGGTGCGGATACAAAGCTGAAGCCGGCTGCTGCGGCGCCGACGGCGCGGGCCGCCGGCACATCGCCCAGGCTTTCCAGCACGACCGCCGCCGGTAATGCCGGCAAGGATGGATTGGCCCCGTGGCGCGCGCAGAAGAGCGTCGGCCTGACGGCATCCGGCAGATCGGCACAAAACGCTGGTGCACCCACCAGCCGCCAAGCGGCCCGGAAGGACGCGGCGGATACGGCGGAAGCCGAAGGCAGCAGTGGCAGCCTGCCGATGCCGCCGATCGCCGAGGGGCTGGATGAAAAGACCATCCTCGATATCGTGCGCGATGGCCTGCGCGAGAATGGTGTCGAGCTTGCCCTGCAGCCGATCGTCAGCCTGCCACAGCGCAAGCGCCGCTATTACGAATGCTTCTCGCCGATCCGGGCGGGCGCCGATCGGGTCCTGTTGCCCGACCAGTATATCGACATTGCCGAACGTCACGGCCTGATCACCGCCGTCGACAATCTGATGCTGTTCCGCTGCATCCAGCTGATCCGCCGCCTGCGGCGCGGCAACAGCTCGGCCGGTTTCTTCCTCAATATCTCGCATCACACGCTGGCCGATCGTGACTTCTTCCAGCAATTCATCAACCTCATGTCGCAGCATGTCGAGCTGGCGCCGAACCTGGTTTTCGAATTCGCGCAGCGTGGTATCGAAAGCGCTGATCAGGCGGTCTGGTCCGATCTCGGACGCTTGGCACAGATGGGCTTCCGCTTCTCGATCGATCAGATCTACAGCCTCGATATCGACGTCGCCGATCTTTCCAGCCGGCATGTCCGCTTCCTGAAATTCGGCGCCGACACGCTGCTCTCGGCGGTCGCCGCCGGACAGATCGGCGAAGATCCCGGCGCGCTCAAGCGGATCCTCGATTCCTATGCCATCGACCTCGTCGCCGACCGCATCGAAAGCGAGACGGTGTTGCGCGAACTGCTCGATTTGCATATCGATTTCGGCCAAGGCTATCTCTTCGGCGAGCCGCGCCTGGTCCGCAACGATGCCGCGGCGCCAAATAGCTGATCAGTTGAACCGGAATTCACGCGAACCATGTCCATCTCTTCCACCGCCACCCGCAATGCCCCGCAATTCTGCGAGGGACTGCGCGACATCGCCGATCACATCGACGGGCTCATTCTCGATCTCTGGGGCTGCATGCATGACGGCATCGATTGCTATCCGGCAGCACTCGATTGCCTGAAGGAGGCGCGTCGCCTCGGCAAGCGGGTCGGCATCATTTCCAATGCGCCGCGCCGGGCAACCCTGGTCGGCAAGCGTATCGCCGAAATGGGCATTACCCCGGATCTCTATGACGGCCTCTATTCCTCCGGCGAGGAAACCTGGCGGGCGCTGCGCGACCGCCCGACGCCGGATCTGCGCCATCTCGGCCGGGCGGTCTATCCCATCATTCCCGACAAGGATCTGAGCCTGGTGGATGGCCTCGGCGTCGATCTCACCACCGATCTCGACCGCGCCGGCTTCCTGTTGGTGGTCGGCGTCGATGGGCCTGAAGATACCGTGGCGCAATTCGAGGAAGTTCTGCGCCGGGCGGCCTGGAACGGCCTGCCGCTGCTCTGTGCCAATCCCGACCTGATGGTGCACCGGGGTGATATCGTCGAGATCTGCGCCGGCGCCATCGCCCAACGCTATCAGGAGCTGGGTGGCAAGGTGATCTGGTTCGGCAAGCCGCATGTCGGCATCTATCAGCGCTGCCTGGAAGAGCTCAAACTCGACAACCCGGCGCGGGTGCTCGGCGTCGGCGATTCCTGCCGCACCGATGTCGCCGGTGCCGCCGGTATCGGCGCCAAGGCGCTCTTTCTCGGCGGCGGCATTCACCGCGACGACGTGCTGAAAAATGGCCGCATCGACCCGCATCTGACGGTGGACCTGATGCGTAGACACGATGTGATGGCCGATTTCGCAATGACCGCTCTGGCCTGGTAGGATCGGCGTCGCCGCCCTAACCTGCTGGTTCAAGTGTGAAATTTCGACAATGGCTAGAGCCGGATCGTTTTAGATCGAATCACGCGGTGCTTCGATCCAAAACGTGAATCCGTCTCTATTCAATAAGATAGAGGGCGATTCACGCTTTAAATGGAAGCGGACACGCTTCCATTTAAAGCGATCGCACTCTAGAGGTTGGTGGCCAGAGGTTGTCGAGGCGGGGCAATGGCGGAAGCGCAGACACGCAGCTGGACCTGGGACTTCGATCATCCGCCGGCGGTGGTCTGGCCGCTGATGGCGGATACCGCACGGCTCAATGAAGCCAGCGGCCTGCCGCAGCATCAGATCATCGAAACACCGCAGCCGGATGGTTCGGTGCTGACCACCGGCGTCGCCAAGATCGGCTGGGTCGGACTCAAATGGCGGGAGATTCCGGTCAATTGGGTTGCCCAGGAATGGTTCGAACACGACCGCGTTTTCGAGCGCGGACCGCTGAAATTTCTCGGCGCCGAGATGCGGCTGGAGGCGACCCCCGGTGGCGCACGGCTGACCTATCGGATCACGGCGAAACCAGCCAACTGGCTGGGCCGGCTGATCTTGCGGACCGGTTTTTTCCCCTCGGCCGAGCGCAGCTATACCAGCATGGTGGCCTCGGCCAATGCCTATGCCAAAGGCGAGCGCCAGCAGATCTTTCCCTTCGCGGCGCCGGCGGTTTCCCCGGAACTGCGGCAACGCGTCGATCAGATGGCGGCGGCGATCGAGGCCGGTCCGCATGGCCATGGCCTGGCCGGCCGTCTCGCCGATCACATCTTGACGGCCCAGGACGTCGATCTCTGGCGCATCCGGCCCTTGGCTCTGGCGCGCCAATGGCAGCGGGCAGGATTGGACGTCACAGGGCTGGAGGTGATCGAGCTTTGCCTGCAGGCGGTGCGCGAAGGATTGCTGGATCTGCGCTGGGACCTGCTCTGCCCGGGTTGCCGCGGCGCCAAGGCCTGGTCGGGAACGCTCGACCGGCTGCCGACGGGCGCTCATTGTCCCTCCTGCAACATCGATTACGAGCGGGACTTCTCCCGCAATGTCGAAGCCAGCTTCCGTCCCGTCGCGGCGATCCGGCCGCTGCAGTCCGGGGAATACTGCATGTGGGGGCCGATGTCGGTGCCGCATGTGAAGGCGCAAATCACCCTGGTGCCGGGTGAGGAGCGCGACCTGCCGGCCACCCTGGCGGCCGGTCCCTATCGCATCCGCAGCCTGGAACCCGGACCCGGCGTCGAAACCGATTGGGCCGGTGATACCGGCTTCCCGGCGATCACCTATCTCGATTCCGGTGTGGTCCTCGGCGCAGCGGCCAAGCCGGGCCATTTGCGCCTCGGCAATCACAGCCAACGTGTCGTGACCGCCATCATCGAGGAGCGGCACTGGGTTGCCGATGCCCTCACCGCCGACCGGATGACGGCGTTGCAGGCGTTCCGCGACCTGTTCTCGGCCGATGTGCTGCGTCCCGGCGACGATGTCGCGGTTGGGCATATCGCCCTGCTTTTCACCGATCTCAAAGGCTCGACGGCGCTGTATCGCCGGGTCGGCGATGCCGCCGCCTACCGCCTGGTGCGCAACCACTTCGCCTTCCTGACCAAGGTCGTGCGCGACCATGAGGGGACTGTGGTTAAGACCATCGGCGATGCCGTCATGGCGGCCTTTTACGAGGATCATCAGGCGGTGCGGGCGGCGCTCGCCATCCAACGGCAGGTCGCCGATTTCAACCGCCAGAACGATCCCGCCGAGGGTCTGGTGATCAAGCTCGGCATCCATGCCGGCCCGACCATTGCCGTCACGCTGAATGACCGCCTCGATTATTTCGGCTCCGTGGTCAATATGGCGGCGCGATTGCAGGGCCAGTCCCAGGGCGGCGATCTGGTGCTCTCGACCAGCATTGCCGACGACCCCGCCGTGACCGATCTGCTCCGAGGGCTGCCGATGACGCAGGACCGGGCCCTGCTCAAGGGTTTCGAAGAGTCGCAACCCTTTTTGCGGGTTCGCATATGACAGACGGCTGGCAGACGGCAGCTTGGCGGCGAGTCGTGCATATGTCATTATCACGCGCATGGGAATTAGCCGTTTCATGAAACTGGCTCGGTTGGACGCGGAGCCGGCGGCGGGACAGGTTGCAGGATTGCGGTCGGACGGAAGCCGTCGGAAGGCGTGCGGCGCATGAGCGTGGATGCGGTGGATAGCGACGAAACGCGCCAGCAACGGTATCGCGAACTCTGCCGGCGGGCGCGGGGTTCCAATGTCAACGACCGCACCCTGTTGGCGACCGACTATCTCAATCACATCAATGAAATCGTCATGCTGGTCGAGCTCATTCCCGATGCGCCGGAATGTCTCGACGACTGCAAGGCCTGGCAGCCGCTCGGCTATCGGGAGCATTTTATTAACAGCGGCATTGCCGATCGCGATCTCGCCATCGAGGCCTATGATTATTCGCCGCCGGAATTCCGCCTGCCCTTCGACCGGCTGGTCGGGGAAATGAACCGCTTGGTGGCGCTGGGTGTGGTGCGGATGGAAAAGGCCCTGCTGGCCGGTAACGACGAGATCACGCGCATCATCGCCACCCGCGTGTCCCGCAATCTGCAGGACCTGATCGGCCAGGCCGGGGCCGTCATCCATGGCGAGACGGCGGCGCTCGACCAATCCGAGATCGACCGGTTGATGGAATTCGGCTGAGCAACCGGGACCGCCGATCAGCCGGCAAATGGCGACCGGGGACGACCTTGGCTTTCCGGCGCGGCTTCCTGGACCCTCGGCAAGTGCTCCGCTATAGTTTGGCGCCGCGATAAAGTCCGCACCGGAAGAGCGAATCGGGCATGTTGGCGGTGATTTCACCGACTTCCGGGCGTCTGGTTTTGGGGAGGGGTTTGTGGTCGATTTTCCGAAGGTTCCGCTGAGCGACTGGCGCAAGCTGGCTGCCAAAGAATTGAAGGCGGCGGATCCCGACGGTCTGAACTGGACGACGCCGGAAGGAATCACCGTCAAGCCGCTTTATACCGCCGCGGACCTGGAAGGGCTCGAGGTGACAGGCACCTTGCCGGGCATGCCGCCTTACGTGCGCGGTCCGCGCGCGACCATGTATGCCAACCGGCCCTGGACCATCCGGCAATATGCCGGCTTCTCGACGGCGGAAGAATCGAATGCCTTCTATCGGGAGAACCTGCGGCGTGGCCAGATGGGGCTCAGCGTCGCTTTCGATCTCGCCACCCATCGCGGCTACGATTCCGACCACCCGCGGGTGGTCGGCGATGTCGGCAAGGCCGGCGTCGCCATCGATTCCGTCGAGGATATGAAGATCCTGTTCGACGGCATCCCGCTCGACAAGATGTCGGTCAGCATGACCATGAACGGTGCGGTGCTACCGGTGTTGGCTTCCTTCATCGTCGCCGGCGAGGAACAGGGTGTGCCGCTCAACCAGCTCTCCGGCACCATCCAGAACGACATCCTCAAGGAATTCATGGTGCGGAATACCTATATCTATCCGCCCGCACCCAGCATGCGCATTGTCGCCGATATCATCGAATACACGGCGCAGCACATGCCGAAATTCAACTCGATCTCGATCTCCGGCTATCACATGCAGGAAGCCGGGGCGACCGCTGTGCAGGAACTGGCCTTCACCATCGCCGACGGGTTGGAATATGTCCGTGCCGCCTTGTCGAAGGGCCTCAAGGTCGACGATTTCGCGCCGCGCCTCAGCTTCTTCTTCGCGATCGGCATGAACTTCTTCATGGAGATCGCCAAACTGCGTGCCGCCCGTTATCTCTGGGCCAAGCTGATGAAGCAGTTCGATCCGAAGGATCCGCAATCGCTGGCTTTGCGCACCCATTGCCAGACCTCGGGCGTTAGCCTGACGGAGCAGGATCCCTATAACAATGTCGTCCGCACGACGATCGAGGCGCTGGCGGCAGTCCTTGGCGGCACGCAGTCGCTGCATACCAATGCGCTCGATGAAGCAATCGCCTTGCCGACACCCTTCTCGGCCGGGATCGCCCGCAATACCCAGCTGGTCATCCAGGAGGAAAGCGGCGTCCCCCATGTCATCGACCCCCTGGGCGGCAGTTATTACATCGAGAGTCTGACTGATAGCTTGGTCAAGGAAGCGGAGAAGCTGATCGCCGAGGTCGAGGCCCTGGGCGGCATGACCAAGGCGGTGGAAAGTGGCCTGCCGAAGCTGAAGATCGAGGAGGCCGCGGCGCGGCGCCAGGCGCGGGTCGATCGCGGCGAGGATATCATCGTCGGCGTCAACAAATACCAGTCCGGCCAGCAGGCCGAGATCGATGTGCTCGATATCGACAATACCAGGGTGCGCGATCAGCAGATCGCCCGCCTGCAGCGCATCAAGGCATCCCGCAACGAAGCGGGTGTCAAGGCGGCGCTCGCGGCGCTGACGGCGGCGGCCAAAGACGGCAGCGGCAATCTCCTGGCGCTCAGCGTCGCGGCGATGCGGGCCCGCGCCACCGTCGGCGAGGTCTCTTCGGCGCTGGAGGCGGTCTATTCGCGCCACAAGGCCGAGATCCGCTCGATCGCCGGCGTCTATGGCGCCGCCTATCGCGACGATCCCGATTTCCGCGCCATCGAGCAGCGGGTGCGCGATTTCGCCAAGGAGGAGGGCCGGCGGCCGCGTCTCCTGGTGGTCAAGCTGGGCCAGGACGGCCATGACCGCGGCGCCAAGATCATCGCCACCGCCTTTGCCGATCTCGGCTTCGATGTCGATGTCGGGCCGCTGTTCCAGACACCGGAGGAAGCGGCCCGCCAAGCCATCGAGAACGATGTCCATGTCGTCGGCGTCAGCAGCCAGGCGGCCGGGCACAAGACCCTGGTGCCGCAGCTCATCCAGGCGCTGAAGGCGCAGGGCGCGGGCGATATCCAGGTGGTGTGCGGCGGCGTCATCCCGGCGCAGGATTACGACATGTTGAAGCGGGCTGGGGTCGCCGCGATTTTCGGCCCCGGTACCAATATTCCCAAAGCCGCCGCGGAAATTTTATCGCTGGTCCACCAAGCCAGCGCAGCAGCATAAGAGGCTCCCATGGTCGCCGACAGCAAGCCCTTGCCGATCGCCAGCGAAGGATCGAAGCGGGGTTTTCCCTGGATGCTAACGATCGCGGTGCTGCTGAGTGCCGCCTACGCGGCATTTTATCTCAAATATCTCGATCGCAGCATCGGCCTCGATTATCTCGGCGAATTACTGCCCTATGAATTGGGCCAGATCATTGCCGGCGGCGTTCTGCCGCCGATTTTCATCTGGCTGGTCGTGGGCTTCATCGCGCGCCGTGGCGAGCTGACCCGGCATACGGCGCAATTGCGCCAGCGGCTGCAGCAACTGACCTATCCGGCCGAAGAGAGCGCTGAGCGGGTCAGCAGCATTTCGACCGCTCTGCGCCAGCAGGCCATCGATCTCACCGCCGCCACCGATGCCGCGCATGAGGTCCTGGCATCGGTGCGCCACGCCTTTCGCGGCCAGGCGGGGGATCTCGCGGAAGTGGCGCAAACAGCCGCCACGCAGCGCCAGGAAATCGAAGCGAGCCTGGCCGAACAGCGGAAGTTGCTGGCCGAGATGAACGAGCTTCTGGAACAGCAGCGCGGCCAGCTCTCGACCGCCGCCAATGAACAGGTGGCCACGCTGGAAGGCCTGGCATCCGCCGGCGTCGAGCGCATCGTCACCGTGCTGGATGATAAGCGGGTGGCGATCGAGCGCATTGTCGACCGTATCCTCGATCATGGCTCCACCGTGCGCGATGCGGTCGAAACCGAGGCGATGCGGCTCGGCGAGATCGCCGACCAGGCGGCGGCCAAGCTGAACGAGGAAGTGGTTGCGGTTACTCTGCGCCTCGATGTGGCGGCGGAGAATGCCGCCGACAGCGAGCGCAGGCTGAGCGATCAGATCGAGGCACAGAGCACCAGCCTCGAACAAGCCAGCTCCGGCGCCGCCGAACGGCTGACGACGATGATCGCCAATCTGATGACCGGCCTCGCGCGTTCCGGCGATCAGGCATCGACCTTGGCGAGCGACATGGCCGAACGGCTGTCGCGAGCGCTGCAACAGAACCGCGACCAGGCAGAAAATCTGCTGCGCGATGTGCTGGTACGGCTCGACGACGGCAGCAAGGCCATCGTTGCCGCGACGGCCCATAGCCGTGAGGCCCAGGCCGATATGGTCGGCGCCCTGGATCGCAGCGTCGCCGCCTTGCAATATCAGACCGAGCAGGCCGGCGAGCGTCTCGCCAAGGTGGTGGCGACCGAGCGTGACTCGCTGGAACAGGCGGCCGCGGCATCGGCGGCGCGACATCACGATCTCGACGTGGCGATCGGCGGCCATCTGGCCGGCCTCGCCCAGGCGGTCGAGGGCCACGGCAAGGCCTATGCCGACAAGGTGGAAGCCGAACGCCAGCATCTCGCCGATCTGGCGCGGGCGACCGACCAGCGTCATGCCGACCTCGCCGCTTCGATCGAGCAGCATCGCAGTGCCCTCAATTCGGCGGCGGATGATGCCGCCGCGCGCCTGGCCTCGGCCTTGAAGCGCCATCAGGAAGTGGCCTTCGCCAGCGCCACTGCCACCATCGCCGAAGTGACGCGCAAGACCAGCGAAGTACAGCGCAGCCTGCGCGAGCAGGGCGACGCCATCGTGCAGACGGCCCACAACGTGGCCGAGGAACTGATCGCCGGTCTGGCACGCCTCGGCGACCAGCTCGGCAAGGCCGGCGTGCAGAGTGCAGGCGATCATGCCGGGCTCGAGGAATCCTTGCGCAAGCATGCGGAGCATCTCAACCAGGCGGTGCTCAATGCCGGCACCTTGTTCCGCGCCAGCCTCGACCGGTTGGCCGGCGAAGTCGCCACTGTGGCCGACGAAACGGCCGGCAAGATCGGCGATCAGGGACGCGACCTTTCCGCCGCTTTGGAACGCCAGCGCCATCTGCTGACGGATTCCGCCCGCGACACCATCAACCAGTTCGCCGGCCGGGTGCAGCAGCTTGGCGCCGAGATCGGCCAGGTCGCCAATGATGTCGGCGATCAGACCGGACGGCTGGTGGAGCTGGTGGACAGCCAAGGCCAGCGCCTGTCGCTGGCGGCGGATGCCTCGGCCCAGCGTTTCAAGACGCAGATCGACGCCCAGCATGCCCATCTCACCGATCTCGTCGAACATGCGGAACGCAAGAACAACGAGCTGGTGCAGCTGCTCGACCGCCAGGCCATGATCCTGGAAATGGCGGCCAATCGCGGCGCCGGCCGCTTCTCCGTCCTGCTCGACGAGTTGCGCGCGCATCTTTCCGGCGTCATCGCCGATGCCGAGGCGCGCAATACCACCCTCATGCAGTTGGTCGACGAACAGGGCGGCAAATTGGAAGGGGTGGCCGACCGGGTCAGCACCCGCTTCCTCGACCATTTGCGCGACCATGAGCGCCGGCTGGGCGAGATCAGCGACATCGCCGATCAGCGCAGCAGCAAACTGGCGGATAATGTCGATGACGGCGCCCAGAAGCTCGACCGCAGCCTGCAGGTGGCGGAACAGCGTTTCGCCGACCATGTCGCCGCCCAGGGCCGGCAGCTGGAGATTGCGACATCCGGCGCCTCGCAGCGCCTGCAGGACGAGATCGCCCGTCATATCGCCGTCCAGGACCAGTCCATCGCGCAACTGGAGCAGCGGGCGCAGAATGCCCGCGATGTGCTGACACAGCAGAGCGAGCGCCTGGGTCAGGTGGCGCAGGAATCGGCCGATGGCTTCAAGGACCTGCTGCGGCGCCAGGCCGACGAGTTCATGGCGGCGGTCGATGTGGTGGCGGCGAAATCGGCCAATCTGGCGGCGGCCACGATCGAGCAGCGCGAGGCGCTGGTCCGCGCCGCCGAGGAATCCGCTGGCTTCTTCGAAACCGCCTTGCGCAGCCATGCCCGCGAGATCGCCGCGGCGACGGCGGTGGCGGTGCAGCAGACCGAGGGCCTGACCGCGGCCGCCCGCGTCCAGGCGGAGAATATCGCCGCCAGTATCCGCTCGGGAACCAGCCAGCTCGATCAGGTGGCACGCCAACAGACGGAAGCGCTGCAGTTCAGCAGCGAAACCTTGTCGGCGTCGCTCCGGGCCACGCTGGAAAGCGAGGCCAACCGCATCGAGGGGCTGTTCGCCACCATCGTCACCCAGGGCCAGAAACTGGCAACCGCGGCCGACGCCCAGGCGGCCAATCTCAATCAGGCGACGATCCAGGCGACCGAGGCCGCGATCGTCATCCGCAATCAGCTGACCGAGCAGAGCAAGGCCGCCAACATCGCCGGCAGCGAGATCAACGAGCGCGCCGCCGAGGCCGGCCGGCAGCTCAAGGCCCATGCCGAGGAACTGGCGACGGCGGTGCAGGCGGTCATGGCCAAGCATGCCGGCGCCATCAAGCTTGCCAGCGATGCCGCCGCCAATCATGCGGTCCAGCTGGCGCAGAACCTCTCGCAGCAGCAGCAGGAGCTGGCCCAGTCCCTGGCCCGCACCAGCGACGCGACCCATGACATTCGCCGGGCGTTGCAGGCGCAGATCCACGATCTCAGCGACGTCGCCGAGACCGTCACCCGCGATGCCCAGGCGATCGGCACGGTGTTCCGCACCGAGGCGGCGGCGCTGAGCGAGGCCGCCGCCAAGGCAACCGACGGCGCCGGCGGCCTGCAATCCTCGCTGAAGCATCATCTGGCGGTGCTCGATGATGCGGCCCGGCTGGCACTGGAAAAAGCCGCCAGTGCCCGCCAGCAAATCGAACAGCAATGCGTGGTCTTGCGCCAGGCGCTGGATGACAGCCTCGGCCGGGGGGCCGGCCTTGGCGATCTCTATCAGGCCCATGCCAGGTCCTTGCACGAGAACAGCGATGTCGCCCGCGACAAGCTGGAACAGCTCGGCGAGTTGCTGCAAGGTCGCGCGAGTGCCCTGCTGGCGGTGATCGAGCAGACCACCTCACGGCAGCATGAGGTGCATCACCTGTTGGCCGAACGGGTCGTCGCCATCGCCGATGCCGGCCAGGCGGGCGAAGAACAGATCCAGCAGCTCGGTGTTTCCATCGAAAACCTGGTACGGCTGTTGCGCAATACCACCCAGGAGACGGCGCGCCAGGCCCATGGCATCGTGCAATCCTTCCGCGAGGGGGCCGATGCGCTGGGCACGGTAACCCAGGGCTCATTGTCGCAGATCGGCGGCATCAAGGACGCCCTGCGCGATCAGATCACCGATCTCTCGGTGCTGACGACCCAGGTCAATGATCTCGGCCAGTCGATCCGCGCGCAGCTGAAGGCGCAGATGGCGGAATTCGGCACCGCGGCCAATGCCGCCCGGCAGAGTGCCGAGGCGGCCCGCAACGAAGCGACCACGACCGGCAGCGTCGTGGCGCAGCAGGTGACCGGCCTGGGCGAGGCGACCGACCGCATGAAACGGCAATTGGTCGAGGTTGCGCAGACGCTCGACGAGCGCATCACTGCCATGGGGCGGATCTCCGACACCGCGCTGGCGCGGGCGGGTTCTCTGGGCGAGGAATTCGAGACCCAGATTGCCCAGCTCAGCCGCGCCATCGACCTGGCCAGCGGCCAGGCCGATCGCCTCGGGCAAAGCTTCAAGCAGCAAAGCGCCGAGCTCGACCGCAGCGCCGTCGCCGCCATGGAGAAGATGGAGAAGCTGCGCGAGACCCAGCAGAGTGCGACGCGCGATACCTTCCTGCGCACGGCGCGGGTGATGACCGAGGAGCTGAACAGCCTCGCCCTCGACATCCACAACCTGCTCGATGCGGAAATCCCGGAAGAGGTCTGGCGGCGCTATCGCGAAGGCGACCGGTCGGTCTTCGCCCGCCGGTTGTTCCGCATGAAGGATTCCTATGTCATCCCGGCGATCGAGCAGCGCTATCAGCGCGACGAACGCTTCCATGACATGGTCGACCGCTATGTGCAGAAATTCGAAGACCTGCTGGCGCAATCCGACAGCGCCGATCCGGAATCGATCCTCAATGCCACCTTCATCACGGCCGATGTGGGTAAACTCTATCTCGTCATGACCCGCAGCCTCGGCCGTCCCACCGAACATTGATCGTGACCGGCCGGGCGGTGGATGCCGCGCGGCCGGTACGATAGCTATTTGGATACAGAGAGATGAAACCCAATGACAAGCGCCAGCCCGCCAACGGGCATGGCCAATGGCGGGCTTTCAAGGCCCTGCTGCCGCATCTCTGGCCGAAGGGCCAGACGGAATTGCGTGTCCGCGTCGTCATCGCGCTCGCCTGCCTGGTGATCTCCAAGCTCGCCAATGTCTATGTGCCGCTGCTCTTCAAGCGCATGGTCGACCATCTTTCCCTGAAGAATGTCACCGACCTGACTGCCGTGGCGACGGTGCCGGTTGCATTGCTGCTCGCCTATGGCGTCGCCCGGGTACTCACGCAGAGCTTTGCCGAAATGCGCGACGGCATTTTCGCCAAGGTGGCGCAGCGCTCGATTCGCGCCGTGGCGCTGGAGACCTTCCGCCATCTGCATGCCTTGTCGCTGAAATTCCATCTCGACCGCCAGACCGGGGGCCTCAGCCGCGCCATCGAACGTGGTGCCAAGGGTATCGAGTTCCTGCTGTTCTTCGTGCTCTTCAATGTCATCCCGACATTGCTGGAGATTGTCATGGTCTGCGCCATTCTCTGGCATCTCTATGACTGGCGCTTTGCCGCCATCACCGCCGGCACCATCGGGCTTTATATCTGGTACACCCTGGCGGTGACGGAGTGGCGTATCAAGTTCCGGCGGCAGATGAACGAATCCGATCAGTCGGCCAATACCAAGGCGATCGATTCGCTGCTGAATTTCGAGACGGTCAAATATTTCAACAACGAGCCCCACGAGGCCGCGCGCTATGATGTGGCGCTGCAGGCCTATGAGAAGGCCGCCGTCAAGAACCGGACCAGCCTCGCCAATCTCAATATCGGCCAGGCCCTGATCATCGCCATCGGCGTCACCCTGATGATGACCCTGGCTGCCGATGGCGTCGTCGCCAAGCGCCTGACGGTCGGCGATTTCGTGCTGGTCAACGCCTATCTCATCCAGCTCTATTTGCCGCTCAACTTCCTCGGCACGGTCTATCGCGAGATTCGCCAGTCGCTGATCGACATGGAATCGATGTTTGCGCTGCTGCAGGTCGATGTCGATATCGCCGATGCACCGGGGGCAAAGCCGCTCGCCGTCACCTCAGGGGCGGTTGCCTTCGAGAATGTGCAATTCGGCTATGACCCGCGCCGACCGATTCTGAAAGGCGTCAGCTTCCGGGTCGAGCCGGGCAAGACCCTCGCCATTGTCGGACCCAGCGGTGCGGGCAAATCCACCATCTCGCGCCTGCTGTTCCGCTTCTATGACGTGCAGGATGGCCGGGTCACCATCGACGGGCAGGATATCTGTGCGGTGCAGCAGCAATCGCTGCGGGCGGCGATCGGCATCGTGCCGCAGGATACCGTGCTCTTCAACGATACCATCGAATACAACATCGCCTATGGCCGGCCTGGTGCCAGTCGGGCGGAGATCGAGGCGGCCGCCGAACTGGCGCAGATCCATACCTTCGTCACCAAGCTGCCGGATGGCTACCGGACCATGGTCGGCGAGCGCGGTCTCAAATTATCGGGCGGCGAGAAGCAGCGGGTGGCGATCGCCCGCACCATCCTGAAGGCGCCGCCGATCCTGCTCTTTGACGAGGCGACTTCGGCCCTCGACAGCCATACCGAGCGCGAGATCCAGGACAACCTCAAGGACATGGCTCGCAACCACACCACCCTGGTGATCGCCCATCGTCTGTCGACCGTGATCGATGCCGACGAGATCATCGTGCTTGAGGATGGCCGCGTGGTCGAACGCGGCACCCATGGCAATCTGCTGGCGATGAATGGCAAATATGCCGCCATGTGGCGTCGCCAGCAGGAGGCGACCGAACATGAGGCGGCGCTGATGGCGGCCGGCGATCCCTTGAAGCCGGATGAGGCCTTGCGGTCGAAGGCGGTCTGACAATGGATGTAGGTGCCCTGGCGGACCAGGTGAAGGCAGGTGACAGGCGCGCTCTGGCGCGGGCGATTACCTTGGCCGAATCCGACCGCCCGGATCACCGTGACGCGGCCGAGAAGCTTCTGACCTTGCTGCTGTCGGCGAGCGGCCGCTCGATCCGCCTCGGCATTTCCGGCCCGCCTGGTGTCGGCAAATCGACTTTCATCGAAAGCTTCGGCCTCTTTGCCATCGCGCAGGGTCGCAAGGTGGCGGTACTTGCCATCGATCCCAGTTCGCGCGTCTCCGGGGGCTCGATCCTCGGCGACAAAACGCGGATGGCGGAACTCTCCCGCCATTCCGCGGCCTTCATCCGGCCTTCGCCCGCCGGCCTGGCTTTGGGCGGGGTGGCGCGGCGCAGCCGCGAGGCGCTGCTGATCTGCGAGGCGGCGGGCTTCGACCTCGTCATCGTCGAGACGGTGGGCGTCGGGCAGTCGGAGACCACGGTCGCCGAGCTGGTCGACATGTTTCTGCTGCTGCTGCTGCCTTCGGGTGGCGATGATCTCCAGGGCATCAAGCGCGGCATCATGGAACTCGCCGACCTCGTCCTGGTCAACAAGGCGGATGGCGATCTCAAGCCCGCCGCCATGCGGACGGCGGCGGATTACGCCAATGCGCTCCGCCTCATGCCGCCGTTGCACCGGGCCTGGACCACCGAGGTGCTGACCCTCTCCGCGCTGCATGGCGAGGGGCTGGCGGTGGTCTGGGACAAGGTGCTGGACTTCCAGCAGCGGATGCAGGCGAGCGGGGAGCTCGCCTTGCGCCGGCGCGACCAGGCGCGGTCCTGGCTGTGGCAGGAGCTGTCGGACAGCCTGCTCGACCTTCTCAAGAACAAGCCCGGCATGGCGGAACGCCTCGCGGCCTTGGAAGCCAGGGTGGTCAATGGTAAGACCACGCCGGGCGCCGCCGCCCGCGAGGTCCTCACCCAGTTTCTCGGCTGATCCGGGTGTCTTGGCGGCGTTCAGGGTGGGAATCGCCTTGACCAGCCGGGTCTAAACCAGTAAAAACCGCCCCGACTGGCCGGAGAACCGTTGATCCGGCCGCTTTGATTTTTGTAAGTATTTGAAAGAAAAGGATTAGGTCATGGCTCGTCGTTGCGCCATCACCGGCAAAGGTGTGCAGGTTGGCAATAATGTCAGCCATGCTAATAACAAGACGAAGCGCCGTTTCCTGCCCAATCTGCAGGAAACCTCGCTGATTTCCGATGCCCTCGGTCAGGCCGTGAAGCTGCGCCTGACGGTCAACGGCATCCGCACCATCGAGCACAATGGCGGCATCGACGCCTATCTGCTCGGTACGGCGGATTCCAAGCTGACCACGGAAGCTTTGAAGCTGAAGCGCCGCGTCGAGAAGGCTGCCGCCAAGGCCGCCGCCTGAGACTGCTGATGCCGGGTCGGCCTGACGGGTTAATCCCGTCCGGGCGCGGCCCCATCTAACGTGAAGCCCGCGCTTGTCGCGGGTTTTTCTTTGCTGTAGTGCCAGAATGTCGGTCGTGAACGCCGGCCCCTTTGCGGGCTGGCGTGCCGGTCGCCCGGGAATGAACCCGGTCCCGACGGTGCCGATATTCGCCCGGCGCTTGGGCCATGTGGGCAGCCACATGCCGAGGTGCCTCGATTTTCCCTTTTGGCTCGCCCGGGCAATCCCGGTCACCGAGGAAAGGACATCCGATGCTCACCGCACTCGTCGCCTGGATGAACGGGCTGCCGCCCGAGGCCATGCTCGTCATCGAAATGGCCATCTGCTTCACGCTCATTCCCGTCATGCTGCGCCTGTTCGGCCCGGCCGGGATGTTCGTCTATATCGCCATCGGCATCGTCGGCGCCAATATCCAGGTGCTGAAGGCGGTGAAGTTCAGCGTCTTCCAGGATCCGACGGCGCTCGGCACCGTGCTCTTCGCTTCATCCTATCTCTGCACCGATATCCTCACCGAATATTACGGCCGGGCGACGGCGCGGCGCGGCATCCTGCTTGGCTTTGCCGCGATGTTATTGATGACGGTCATGATGATGCTGGCCATGGGCTACCGGCCGATGACGGCTGCCGAGGCGGGTGATGCCATGGCCTGGGCCTTGCCCAATCAAGATCATATCGTTGCTTTGTTCCTGCCGGCGCCCACTTTGCTCACCGCCAGCATGACCAGCTATCTGATCAGCCAGTTCAACGACGTGATGGTGTTCCAGCGGATCCGCCGGGCCACTGGTGTGCGGCATATGTGGCTGCGCGCCGCCGGTTCGACGGCGGTCTCGGCGCTGGTCGACAACACCATCTTCAACACGCTTGCCTGGGTGGTCTTTCCCTGGATCATCGGCGAGACGCCGCTCTCGATCAGCGCGCTGGTCTTCACCTATATCATCGGCACCTATTGGATCCGGCTCGGCATGGCGGTGATCGAGGCGCCGTATATCTATGTCGCCGGCTGGTTCCTGCCGCCGGAAGATCGGCAGCGTTATCGCGCCGAGGTCGCGAACCAACCCGGGCAACTGGTTTCAGTCACCACCTGATCCCATCAGTTCCGATGTGCTTCAGAGATCCGGGATCGCCTGCAGGATGAACATCGCCTTCAGCAGCGAGCCCGGTTCCGCGCCCGGCATATAGCTGCGCAAGATGTCCTGGATCTTGCCGGAGCGATAGAGCCGCGCCAGGGTCATGTTGGCATCGTAGCGCAGGCGATCATCGCCGGCGCGCAGCGCCATGGCGTAGGGCTCGAGATTCATGATCTCTTCTGAAAGCTTGAGCTTGGCCGGGTCCTTGCTTTGCTGGCGCAGCGCCATCAAGGTATCGCGGTCACCGAAATAGGCGTCGACCTTCTTGTCGACCAGCGCCTGCATGGCGGTCACATGGCTGGCATAGGTGATGACCTCGGCGGTAACCAGCGCGCGCTGTAACGCCGCCCGCACCGAGCCTTCCGTCGTCGTGCTGCCGACCACGCCGACCCGGTGGCCTTCGAGATCGCGGATATTGCCGAGCGAGACATCGCTGCGTGTCATGAGGCCGATGCCGGAGATCCAGGTCTCCAGCGTGAAGTCGAATTTCTGCATTCGCTGCAAGGTGACGCTGGTGCCCTCGCACAGGAGATCGATCTTGCCGGAGCTGAGATCGTCGAAGCGGGAATCGGCGGAGACGGTGACATATTTGACGGTGAGATCGGGGATGCCCTCATTGTCGCGTAAGGTCTGGACGATCTCGCCGCAGAGCGCCACGGCATAGCCGGTCGGGATGCCGTCGGGGCCGATCTGCGAGAAAGGCGGCTGATCCGCCCGAACGCCAAGATAGATGACCTTGCGCTGCTTCAAGGTATCGATGGTATCGGCCACGGCCGGCATTGCTTCGGCGCACAACCCCATCAGCAGCAAGGTGCTCCCAGCAGCGGCGCATAAGGCCCGCAAACGCCATGAAATCATGCGCCTTTCCCCAGGCTGCTATTGCGCCGGCTGGTGTTGCGGCGTGATTCTGCGTTCTTCAGCGTCGCCGCCGCGGGCGGTGATCTTCCTCGAAGAGAGACGCCAGCTGTTCCAGCACGGTACCACCCAGCTGTTCCGCATCGACGATGGTGACGGCCCGGCGGTAATAGCGCGTGACGTCATGGCCGATGCCGATGGCGATCACTTCCACGGCCGAGCGGGTCTGGATCCAGTCGATCACCTCGCGCAGATGCTGCTCGAGATAATTGCCGGGATTGACCGACAGGGTCGAATCATCGACCGGTGCGCCGTCGGAAATCACCATCAGGATCTTGCGCTGTTCGGGTCGCGCCACCAGGCGGCTATGGGCCCAGAGCAGGGCCTCGCCGTCGATATTCTCCTTGAGGATGCCCTCGCGCAGCATCAGGCCGAGATTCTTGCGGGCGCGACGCCAGGGCGTATCGGCCGCCTTGTAGATGATGTGCCGCAGATCGTTGAGGCGGCCGGGATTGCCGGGCTTATTGGCGGCGATCCAGGCTTCGCGCGACTGCCCGCCCTTCCACATGCGGGTGGTGAAGCCGAGGATCTCGACCTTGACGCCGCAGCGCTCCAGGGTGCGGGCGAGGATGTCGCCGGTCATGGCGGCAACCGTGATCGGCCGGCCGCGCATCGAGCCGGAATTGTCGATCAGCAGCGTCACCACGGTGTCGCGGAATTCGGTATCGCTTTCCTGCTTGTAGGAGAGCGGCAGCTCCGGATTGACGATCACCCGCGGCAAGCGCGCGGCATCGAGCAGGCCTTCCTCGAGATCGAAATTCCAGGAGCGGTTCTGCTTGGCGAGCAAGCGGCGCTGCAGCCGGTTGGCGAGCTTCGCCACCACCGCCTGCAGATTGATGAGCTGCTGGTCGAGCAGCTGGCGCAGGCGGCTCAGTTCATCGACGTCGCAGAGATCCTCGGCGCCCACCACTTCGTCGAATTGATGGGTGAAGGCCTTGTAGGTCGGCTCGTGCCGGTTGCGGCCAAGGTCATGCTCGTTGCGGCGGCTCGGCTGACCGGGTTGCTCCTCGCCATCCTCGGTCGGCATGTCCATTTCTTCTTCGGCGCCGACCATTTCCTCGGCCTCGATCTGTGCATCGGAGGCCGTCTTCTGCTGCTGTTGCTGCTGCTGTTCGGTTTCACCCTGTTCGCCGCCTTCCTGTTGCGGCTGATCGTCGGGCTGGTTCTGCTGGTTGTCGTCCTGCTCGCCCTCGTCCTCGCTGGAATCGAAGTCCTCGTCCGCCGCTTCCATTTCGAGATCGGCGAGCAGCCGGCGCACCGTCCTGGCAAAGCTGCGCTGGTCATGAGTCTGGCCGCGCAAGGCCGCGATATCGGCGCGCACCTTGTGATCGAGATCGCCGCGCCACAGATCGACCATGTCCTTGGCCGAATCTGGCACCGGCTGGCCGCTGATCGCTTCGCGCACCAGCAGGCGGATGACATCGGGCAGATTGGCTTCCTGCCGCGAATGGACCCGGGCGAAGCCTTTCAGCTTGCATTGCTCGGTGAGGGCCGCCGCCAGATTCTCGGCGACACCGACCATCCGCTCGCTGCCGACTGCCTCGACGCGCGCCTGTTCGACGGCATTGAAGACCTCGCGGGCGAGTGGTGTCTTTGGCGCCTCGCGGGCGTGCAGCTTGGCGTCGTGATAGCGGATCTTGAGGGCGATGGCATCGGCCTCGCCGCGCGCATAGGCGACTTCCGCCGCCGGCAGGTGCCGGGCCGGCAAGGGCAACCGCGCCTCGCTGCCCAGCAGATTGGCGGGGCCGGTGGAGAAGCTCGCCTGCAGGTCATTGCGCTCGGCAATGGCCCGCATGGTCGCGCCGGTGACGCGGCGAAACTCCTCCAGCGGGTTATGCGGCGACTGGTTGGTGAGGCCCGACATTGTCCTGATCCGATTGCGGCCTGTTCCGTTACTTAAATGTGCCGTTACATCAACTTGGCCGGTGCCACGCTGTCCTTGAGATCGACGCCGAAGCAGCGCTGATAATATTCGGCCACGATCGAACGCTCCAGCTCGTCACACTTGTTGAGGAACGAGACGCGGAAGGCAAAGCCGACATCGCCGAAGATGCGGGCGTTCTCGGCCCAGGTGATGACGGTGCGCGGGCTCATCACGGTGGAGATGTCGCCGTTGATGAAGCCGGCGCGGGTGAGATCGGCGCAGGCGACCATGGCGCTGATGGCCTTGCGGCCGGCCTCGTTGTCGTAACTCGGCGATTTCGCGAGAACGATGTTCACCTCATCGCCATGCGGCAGGTAGTTCAGGGTGGCAACGATGTTCCAGCGGTCCATCTGGCCCTGGTTGATCTGCTGGGTGCCGTGATAGAGCCCGGTGGTGTCGCCGAGGCCGATGGTGTTCGCCGTCGAGAACAGGCGGAAGGCCGGATGCGGCCGGATCACCTTGTTCTGGTCGAGGAGAGTGAGCTTGCCCTCGACTTCGAGAATGCGCTGGATCACGAACATCACGTCCGGGCGGCCGGCATCATATTCGTCGAACACCAGGGCAGTCGGATGCTGCAGGGCCCAGGGCAGCAGGCCTTCGCGATATTCCGTCACCTGCTTGCCGTCCTTGAGGACGATGGCATCCTTGCCGATCAGGTCGATACGGCTGATATGGCTGTCGAGATTGATGCGGATGCAGGGCCAGTTGAGGCGCGCCGCCACCTGCTCGACATGGGTCGATTTGCCGGTGCCATGATAGCCCTGGATCATGACTCGGCGGTTATAGGCAAAGCCGGCCAGGATCGCCATGGTCGTGTCATGGTCGAAACGATAGGAATCGTCGACATCCGGCACATGCTCGGTGCGCTGGCTGAAGGCCGGAACCTGCATCTCGGAATCGAGCCCGAACAACTGCCGGACGGAAATCGCAATATCGGGGGTGGCGGTCGGTTCTGCCGCCGCGGTCTGGGCTGCCATGGTTAAGTGATCCGCTATTGGTTACAATTCTGCGTCGCTGGGAATTTCTACTCGATTATAGGGGGCTTCCGCTAGGCTTGAGCGCTAGAAGCGACGTTTAGTCTCTCGCTGTGCGCAATGCCGCCCGTCGCGCCAAGCATGGCAGGCAACGACACGCCACTAACGGCGGTGGTGCCGGATTGTTCACGCCGATGGTGACGGATATTGGGCCAGATTCAGGCACTGGCGAGTGCGGCCGCCTTCAATGTGCTATAAGCTTGATTGACCAGCTTTAACTGCTCTTCCGCCGCCTTGTCGCCGCCATTGGCGTCGGGATGCAGTTTCTTCACCAAGGTCTTATAGCGCAGCTTGATCTCGGCGAAACTGACCGGCCCGGCCAGGTCGAGGACGGCCAGGGCCTGGTCCTCCGGCGAGCTGGCGGCCCGCTGCCGCTCCTGCCGGTGCGCCTTGGCCTTTTCGCCATTCAAGCCCTCGGCGACATCGTCGGGGATGAAATCCGCCTTGAAATGGCGCGTGCGATGGGCGCCCCAGCGCCCCAGCGGCCAGGTCGGACGATGGCCGACAATATCCTGTCGGACCTGACGCTCGATTTCCGTCTGGTCCATGCCGGCATAAAAATCCCAGGACTTGTTATATTCGCGCACGTGATCGAGGCAGAACCAATAATATTCGTTGAGTTGCTGGCGCGATTTCGGCGCACGATGAACGCCGGCCTCCATGCAACCGGGATGGTTGCAAAGGATGGTATGGTTTGCCGGCCGATCGAAGCCGGACTGCCGTCGGCGACGTGTTTCGCTGGTTTTCGACATTCTATCAGTATGGGAAACGCGCCGCAGCAAAGCAAGCCACGAACGCGTGGTATCGTCATGTCCAGGCATCATAGTGCCGCGGAAAGCGCCTGAACATAGCGTCTCATCACAAGCAAGGTGAACATGGTGAGATGGACACGATCAGGCGACCTGGCTTGTCAAAATTCGGGCCGCAGCGTAACCATCTCGGCGCGCATCGGTCTCGCGCAGAGGATAAAGACCGGCGCGCGCACGACAGGTTGCGGTTTGCCGCATGATTTCGTGTCACCTTGATTATTGTAGGAGGATGCATGGGCCAGGTTGCTGATCGGCTTGAACGCAAGCTACGTGAGGCTTTCCAGCCTGAAATGCTGCGCGTCATCGACCAGACCAACGAGCATCATGGTCATGCCGGTTGGCGCGAAAGCGGCGAGACGCATTTTCGTGTCGAGATCACGGCCACGAGCTTCGTCGGCAAAAGCCGGGTCGAGCGCCAGCGCCAGATCTATGCCGTCCTTGCCGAGGACATGAACAATCCCGTCCATGCCTTGTCGCTGGTCGCCAAGGCGCCAGGGGAACCAGCTTAGGCGCGCCTGACGTTGAAAATCGGATGACGCCGGTCCGCGCGCAAAGGTCTGCCGGCGCATGGTTCCTATCAAATACAATCACTGGGTGCAGTAAGCATCTAATCCGGTTGGCGCAAGGATGAGCGCGACCTGGATCAGAGCGATGCCGCCGCCGATGAAAAGGTGGTTCAACACGGTTCCAACGGGATCAAACGCGGTATTGGGAAAATCTTTGCACGCAATGCCTGAACTGCATTGACTCCAGAGGAATTCTTGCTTAGGAATTTACACTCAGGAGTGTTGTCAGCGAGGGGCCGCACAGATGAAGAACACACCGACTTCTGCCGCCAATGTCATCGCCTTCAAAGGGCTGCCGATCCAGCTCGGCCCCGATCGGGCGATGGTGGCGCGCAACGTCACGGTCGCAGGCCGGCGGACTTCAGTCCGTCTCGAGCCGGAAATGTGGGAATCGTTGCAGGAAATCACCCTGCGCGAAGGTGTCACGCTGCATCAGCTCTGCACCGAAATCGCCCGGCAGCGCGGGCTCTCCAGCCTGACAGCCGCGATCCGCGCCTATGCCTTGGCCTATTTCCGCTCCGCGGCGACCGAGGGCGGCCATCGGGTGGCCGGCCATGGCAGCCTTCAGCGCGATGAGGATCTCGCCGCCGCCAATTGAGGTCGCGGCATAACCGGTTCCACCTCCCGTACCCCAGCGTGTCATTCACGTCCCAGGCCCGCACAGGACAAGTGCCGGTCTGGGACGATTTGTTTCAACCCGGTGATGACGCGCGGTGGACCGGCAGGCTGAAACCGTTCGCCAGGGCTACGCCCAAGGTTACCAGCAGCATGGCACCAAGTTCAGCGGGGCCCGGCCTTTCACCCAGCAGGCAGGCGCCGCCAAGCATTGCCAAGGCTGGAGCCAGCGCGCTGAACGCGGCGGCGCGGGCGGCACCCAGATGCCGTACCGCGACGCCATAGCTGAAGATCGCGATCAGGCCCGATAGCAACCCTTGCGCGGTGATTTGTAGCACGAGGACATGTGGCGCGAGCCCATAGAGATCCGTGCCGAAGCAGGCCGCGAGCAGCAGATGCAGAAGGAACGACCAGGCGGCCGTGACCGCCGCGCCCTGCAGGGGTGTCAGGCCACTGCGTTTGAAGGCATGGCTATAGGCGGCCCAGCCGGCGGCGGCGAGAAGCAGGGCGGCCTCGCTGATACGGTCGGTTGCTGTTCCGGATGTCGCGGCCACCATGAGCACGATGCCGAGGGCAATGGTGCCGTAGCCGAGGCACTGCCGGCGTTGGAAATGTGTGCCGGCGACCAGGGCGCCGATCAGCGCCGCCCAAAGCGGCATGGTGCCAGGCAGCAAGGCGCCGACCGCGGCGGCTGGTACTGATTTCATGGCCCAGGCGGCGAGCAGGAAGAAAGGCGCGCCCGACCCGCTGACCATGATCGCCACGATCCACCAGGGGCAGCGGCGCGGCAGCAGGCCGCAACGCCACCAGACGGGCGCCAGCAGCAGCGCCGGCGGGCCATAGCGGAACAGGCCGGTGGTGATCGGGCTGATCGCCGTTTCGCCGGCGAAGCGGGTGGCGACGATCCAGCCGGCCCAGATCGTGACGGTCAGCAGGGCGGCGCCGGTACCGCGCAGTGTCGTATTGGCGGGCGAGGCCGGCCGGTTCAGGGACAACCTGTTCGGGGACGACGCCGGTTCCGGGATCGATGTCAGCAGTTTCATGATCGCCTCCGTGCTGCTGCGGGCTTGCATCTCAGCCGGCCCGCATTTTCCGCTGGCTTGGCCCGGCATGTCCTTGCCAAGATGCCCCGTCGTTCGGCTAATTTAGCAATCAATGAGAAGTTTTTGTCAGGAAGGAGGCAGGATATGCCAAAAGGAGATATAGATCAGACGGATCTGCGTATCCTGGCCGAATTGCAGCAGGATGCGCGGCTGACCAATGTCGACCTTGCCGAACGCATCCATCTTTCCCCCTCGCCCTGCCTGCGCCGCACCAAGCGGCTGGAGCAAGCGGGGGTGATCCGCGGCTATCGCGCCG
>Ga0255336_100957_pt1 | contig 28437 bp, 22 predicted proteins | sample MeOH1_35cm_T3_17_FD_189102 | JGI IMG/M metagenome (GOLD analysis project Ga0255336, IMG submission 189102) | Sandy soil microbial communities from University of British Columbia, Vancouver, Canada - MeOH1_35cm_T3_179 | ecosystem: Engineered > Artificial ecosystem > Sand microcosm > Unclassified ...
CGACAAGTAGGTCAACTGGACACCTTGATCACACTTGCGTCCTCGATATGTAGGAATCCTGCCATCACGAGCGATGAGAGAAAGCGTCGTCAGACGCTCCTTGAATTGCTGGTGGACACGGCCGAGCAGTATCAGCAGGAACTCGAATGCGACCGCGAGTTATTCCAGGTAATCGCACTCGACGCGAAGGGCGTCCCGCATAGCCGCATCACCGCACGCCATGCAGCCAAGCTGCTGGCCGAAGCATCGCAGAGAGCGAAAGCCTCCGACGCCTCCGCCAACGCGCCACAGCCCAAAAGCGCATCATCAAAAAGTGCAGCGACGTTAAGACCCGACGCGATTCAGCAACCGGCCGCCGCGCCACACTAAGCGTCGCAAAACGTCAGCAATCGGCATGGGCGATAGACTGAACGATTAAAAGAAGGTGGCGCAACCGTACGCCACCGCTTGACCTGATTCGCCATCACGGCGAAGCCGCGGCCCGCATTGCCGGCGCGCGCCGCTTCGATCAAGGTGTTCAGCGCGAAAAGGTGGTCTCGCGATTGATCTCGTTGACATCGGGCGCGTGCATCGTCGTGACAGGCGCGCGAGTTCTTCAACTCTTCAACGGCAACCAGATCTCAAGCCCGCCCATCCCACTGACGGGATCGAACTTCCCGTCGTAGCGCTCAAAATTCGGCGCATCGGCGGGAATATGTCCCGATGCCGGCAGCCACTGATTCCAGATCGTATTCCACGTGCGGCGGATAGTCGAAACATGCTCGCGATGGCTAAACACCGCATACCGCTGCGGCGAAATGCGCAAACGGCTCAACTCCGCAGGCAAAGCCGAGAAGTCGCTGACTTCAACGCCACACAGATAATCGAGGTTGCCGTTGTCGTCCGCGTTATAGCAAACGCCATACGCCACATTGCCCATCTGCCCCGGCACCTTGCCGAAGTAATCACCCAAACGCTGCCACTGCGACGGAATCGCGGCACAGGTTTCGCTGGTGTAGCGCTCGCTCAGGCCCGCGACAAGAAACGCTTTGCCGTCTTCAAAGCGCGGTGGTTCGAGACGGGTAAGCAGGGTTTCGTCCATTTTGATCGGCTCCACGAGGGCGAGATTGTCGAGATGACCACGCGCGCGCAGCGCGTCGGGCGTGAGCCCGAATTGCTCGCGAAATGCACGCGTGAATGCCTCGTGAGAACCGTAGCCGGCGTCGATGGCGACCGCGAGGATATCCGGTGCGCCGCTCGCCAGCCGACGCGCTGCTTCGCTCAAGCGACGCCCGCGCACATAGCGCATCACCGAAAACCCCGTGGCCGCTTCGAAGGCGCGCGCCAGATGAAAGCGCGACACGCATCCGCAGTTGGCGATCTCGTCGAGCGTCAACTCGCGGGCAAAGTGGCTTTCGATAAACCAGAGCGCTTTTCCAACCGGGTTCATATGGGTCTCATGTCAGCATGGAACCAGCATAGCGGGACGCGGGTAGCCGCGTTTGATCGGAATTGCGGTTTTCAAATGCAAAGCATGACGAATGACTGCCGTCACTGCGAAACTCGTCTGCATCGCGAGACGTCAACGTACCTGCTCATCATAAACGACGCGCGAGCCGTCTCTCTTTGAAGAAGTGCTGCTGCGGATTCCAGGCGTTCTGCCATTCCCAGAGTCAACGTCGTGATTCGGCCATCTCTGGCGGCGAGGGGACCAAGCTAAGTTTGTCGTAGCTGGCCGCTCAATAACTTTCTGTTGCAGTCTTATCTGTGGGCGACACTTGCTGACCGTGGCCAACTTCCTGAACCCCAGTTCCTCCTGCTCGCCCCGTCCGCAACAACACCCCACCCAAAATCCCCGCCGCCGCCGCAAAAATCGCCCCAAACAAAAACGCGACGTGATACCCGCTATTCAGCGCGGCCACGGCATCTCCAGACGACGCCTGCACCGCCTCACTCCGCGCCGCAGCGAGACTGGCCAGCACCGCGAGCCCAAGCGCCCCACCCATCATGAACGACGTATTGACGATCCCCGACGCGAGCCCTGAATCGCCAGGGTCAACATCGCTCATAGCCGCCAGCAGCATCGGATTAAACGCAATCCCTGCGCCGAAACCAAGCAGCATCATCCCTGGCATGACATCGAGCACAAAGCTGCCGCCAACCGGCGCGCGAGCGAACAACGCAAGACCGCAAGCCGCGACCAGCAGCCCTACGGCCAGCGGAACTCGCAGCCCGAAGCGCATCACCACACGCGCCGACAACCCAAGCGAAAAGAACCCCATGATCAGATTAGCCGGCAGGAACGCGAGCCCGACTTGCAACGGCCGATAGCCGAGCACCCGCTGCAGATACAACGCGGAAATAAAGAACCAGGCAAACATGGCAGCCGCCCACAGCACGCCGACCACATTCGCCGTCGCAACATTGCGCAAGCGAAATAAACCAAGCGGCATCAACGGATGCTGAACGCGCGATTCGATCACCAGGAACACAGCAAGCAGCGCCAACGCAGCGAACAGCAAGCCGAGCGTCTGCACCGAAGTCCAGCCGGCTTCATTCCCATTCACCACGGCGTACACGGCCAGCATCAGCGAAACGGTGACGGATACCGCGCCGGCCACATCGAGCTTCTCTCCATGTGCATGACCGCGCGCGGACGGCAACAGCGCGACGCAAAGTGCATACACGGCAATACCGATCGGCAGATTGACGAGAAAGATCCAATGCCAGCTCAGCAGATTGGTGAGCAGGCCACCAAGCAGCACACCGATACTGCCACCGCCCGCGCACACAAACCCGTACACGCCCATCGCTTTCGCGCGTTCGCCGGGTTCGGTGAACAGATTCATGATGAGCGACAACGAAACCGCCGAGACAATCGCGCCTGCCACACCCTGAACGGCCCGCGCACACACCAGCAGCACCTGCGAGTTCGAAATGCCGCAAGCAAGCGACGCCGCCGTGAACAACGTAATGCCGATAAGAAACAACTTGCGGTGCCCATAAAGATCACCGAGCCGTCCACCCAGCAGCAGGCAGCCGCCGAAGGTCAGCATGTACGCATTGACCACCCACACGAGCGACGTTTCGGTAAAGCCGAGATCCGCCGCGATGGACGGCAGCGCAACGTTCACGATCGTGGTATCGAGCACGATCATGAGCACGCCGAGGCACAGAACGATCAGTGCGATCCAGCGTTTGTTGCCGTGGATGGAATGGGTCATGCAGGCGGCTCCTTGGCCGTGGTCGATCGGATGCCGGACGCGTTGCTGCTGAAATTGGCCCCGCGCCGAAAGAGACGGAATCCGGCGCAATGCCGACCAACCGGCTGGCAACTCGTTGACGACAATGGGATTTTCCAGTCTAGCATCCGCGACTTTCGAGCGACAACTACGAGTTCCAGGTCGCCGCGGACGTCAATCGCCGCCGAGCAGTTCGTATTTGCCGCCGCGCTCCAGCGCCCGCTGATAAGCGGATCTCGCATGAATGCGCTTGAGAAAATCGACCACCGCCGGAATCTGCCCGTCCATCCCGCCGCGCGCCGTGGCGGCTTCGAGTGGAAAACTCATTTGCACGTCCGCCGCGGTGAAGTCGTTGCCGACAAACCAGCCGGTCTTGCTCAACTCCTGATTGATGTAGCCGAGGTGCAGCTTCAACTGCGGATCGATAAAACTCGATTGCAGCGTCGCGGCGATCTTGCGCGCAATCGGCCTGGCGAAGAACGGCATCGGCGCGCTGGCAATACGCAGCGCCACGAGTTTGAGCAGCAGCGGCGGCATTGCCGAACCTTCCGCGTAGTGCAGCCAGTAGGTGTAACGCAGCCGCTCCGGCGTGCCGGGCGCCGGCGCAAAACGTCCCTGCCCGTACCTGTCGATCAGATACTCGATGATCGCGCCCGACTCGGCGATCGTCTGGCCATCGTCGGTAACGACGGGAGACTTGCCGAGCGGATGCACCGCGCGCAGCTCGGGCGGCGCCAGCATCGTTTTCGGATCACGCTCGTAACGCTTGATCTCGTACGGAACGCCGAGTTCTTCGAGCAGCCATAGCACGCGCTGCGAGCGGGAGTTGTTCAGATGATGGACGGTCAGCATGGGTCGAGAGATGTTGGCCAATGGAGTGTCACATCATAAGGAGGTTGTGCAGAGGCAGGCCTCTAGTCGCAATTCATACGCGCGATTTGCCGCCCATCAATTGGTTCGACGGCAGCGTTTCGTCTAGCAGCTTGCGCGCGCTTTCGATGCCGGCAACCGGCAGTCCATCGGGGTTCAGCAAGCCGACCTGCACGAGTACGGAAGCCTGATCCCAATAGATGTGCTCGTTATAGAGCTTGTCGCCGCGAAAACACACGACAGCCAGCATCGGCACCTCGAAATATTTACCGGTGGGCGCGACGCCGGGCAGCAACCAGTCGATCTCGCAGCTATGCGTGCAGCTAAAAATGAATTCATCGACGATGCGATCCGCGCCGATGGTGCGCGAAATCGGAATCAGCTTCGTATCGACGGGATTCGAGTTGACGAAGTGATGCGTATAGAAACGCTTGAGGTTGTCATGGCCGACACCGCCGGTCATAGTCGGAACGTGATTGACGTAGGGCTGCGCGACCATGGTCGGCATGACCGCATCCACGTCGCGCGTGGCGAACTCGTAATAGCAATGCGCTTCCCACAGCGCGTTGAGATCGTAGACCGGACCGAGCACTTTGCGCAGCAGCGCGAGCGTGCGCGAATACGCCATCATCGCGGCGGGCTTGTCGTATTGCGCACGCGCCGGTGCGGCGAACGCATGATCGCAACCCGGGTACACGTATTGCTCGATTTGCGGCCGCGAGCGCAGCGCGGCGCTGATCCGCTCGCGGGTTTCCGGCGGGCAGTGCGAGTCGTTTTCGGGGAAGTGAAACACCATCGGGCAGCGAATTGCCGGCACTTCGTCGAGATACGCTTCGAGGCCCACGCCGTAATAGCTGACCGCGCAATCGACATCGGTACGCGCGGCGCTCAGGAACGCGAGCTTGCCGCCAAGGCAGTAACCCACCGCGCCGACTTTGCCCGCCTGTTCGGGCAGGGCGCGCAATGCCGCGATGGCGGCGGCGATATCGTCGACGGCGCGGTCCGTGTCGAACTGGCTGAGATAGCCGAGCGCCTGTTTCATGTCGGCTTCGCCGTAACCGAGCGCGATGCCCGGTTTGATCCGCCAGAACAGATCCGGCACCAGCACCACATAACCTTCTTCAGCGAAGCGGTCGGCCATCGCCTTGATGGTGTCGTTGATGCCGAAGATTTCCTGCAGCAGCACGAGTCCCGGCCCGGACCCTTGCGCCGGACGCGCAACGTAGGCGTTGAACCGGCCGCCATCCTGGGCGACGACTTCGATGAAAGAGGCGGCCATGCGGTGTGTCTCCCATGCAAATGGTTGCCGCGGAAAACGCGGGCTAGGCAATCGTGCGCAACTCGAAGCGTTTGAGCTTGCCGGTTTCGGTGCGCGGCAGCACATCGACGAAAACGATCTCGCGCGGATATTTATACGGCGCCACGCTATTTTTCACGAAATCCTGCAGTTGCGCGATCAGTTTGTCGTCCGCGACGTAACCGGGATTGACCACGACGAACGCCTTGACGATCTGCCCGCGGGTTTCGTCTGGCGCGCCTATCACGCCGCATTCGGACACCGCGTCGTGTTGCAGCAGCACGCTCTCCACTTCGGGGCCGGAGATGTTGTAGCCGGCGGAGACGATCATGTCGTCGGCGCGCGCCTGGTAGAACACGTAGCCGTCTGCGTCGAGATAGACGGAATCGCCAGGCAGATTCCAGCCGTCGCGCACGAACTTCTGTTGCCGTTCGTCGGCGAGATAGCGGCAGCCGGTCGGGCCGCGCACCGCGAGTTTGCCGATAGTGCCGGGCGCGACCGGTCGCATGTCGTCGTCCACCGCCTGCACGACGTAACCCGGCACCGCGCGGCCGATGGCATGCGGGCGGATCTCGTCGCCGTGAGCCGAAATGAAAATGTGGATCAGCTCAGTGCCGCCGATGCCGTCGATCATGTCGATGCCGGTCGCGTCGCGCCACAAACGCCGCGTCGAATCCGGCAAGGCTTCTCCCGCCGAGACGGTCTTCTTCAAGGTCGAGACGTCGTGATGCGCAACCAGCGGCGCCATTTGCCGGTAGAAGGTCGGCGCGGTGAACATGATGGTCGCGTGAAAACGCTCGACGGTCTGCAATAAAGTCTCGGGCGTGAGCTTCTCGATCAGCACCGTGGACGCGCCCACTCGTAACGGAAAGCACAGCATGCCGCCAAGGCCGAACGTGAACGCGAGCGGCGGCGTACCGCAAAAAATATCGCTCGACGTGGGCTTGAGCACGTAGCGCGGGAACAGATCGCACATGGCCAGGACGTCGCGATGAAAGTGCATGCAACCTTTCGGTGCGCCGGTCGTGCCGCTGGTGAAGGCGATCAGGCAGACGTCGTCGGCGGCGGTGTCGCACGCGGTGAAGTGGTCGGGCTTGTTGATCGCGAGTGTGTCGAGCGAATCGGCGGCGTCGTCGTGGAACAGGCGCGTTTCTTTCAGGCCCGCGCAGTAGAACTCGTCTTGCGGATCGGTGCAGCGTGCCAGTTCGGCGGTCAGGCGGGCGTCGCACAACGCCGCGCCAACTTGAGCTTTGTCGATGATCTGCTTCAGTTCCTTGGCACGCAGCAGCGGCATGGTCGGCACCACGACGAGGCCGGCCTTGAGTGCCGCGAGTGCGGTTACGGCCATATGCAGCGTGTTCGGGCCGCGCAGTAGAACGCGGTTGCCGGGCCGCAGTCCCATTTCGTCGACCAGCACGTGTGCGCTGCGGTTCACCAGAGCCAGCAGTTCACCATAACTCGTGGCGCGCGGCGTGCCGTCCACGTCGGACCAGATCGCGGGATGATCGCGGTGACCCGCTTCGATGGTTCTGTCGAGCAGCTCCGTCGCGCAGTTCAGGCGCGCCGGATAGGCAACGTCGGGGTTGTCGAGCAGAAAGACAGGCCATTGATCCTGCGGCGGAAGATTGTCGCGCGCGAAGGTATCGACGTGTGCTGACGGTTCCATCATGGTCTCCCGGGCGTTGAGCCGGCTAGATGCGCTTCGGTTGGCTTGGTGGTTTGGCTGGTTCTTTTCGTGTGCTGTGTTGCTCGGTTACTGCGGGACCACGGCAGTCGCCTCGATTTCGACTTTCGCTTCGTCTTCGATCAGCGCGACGACCTGCACCGCGCTCATCGCGATGTCGTAGTCGCCGACCAGCTCGCGAAACGCGCGGCCAATATCCTTCAACGACACGAGATACTCGCGTTTGTCGGTGACGTACCACGTCATTCGCACCAGGTGCTCGGGCTTGCCGCCCGCTTCGTGCAGAACGGCGAGCACATTCTTGAGCGCCTGGATGGCTTGCGCGGCGAAGTCGGTCGTCTGGAAACGCGCCTGTTCGTCCCAGCCGATCTGGCCGGCAATGAATACCTGCATGCCGGTTGCCGCAACGCCGTTCGCGTAGCCACGCGGCTTGACCCAACCGGCCGGAAGAAGAGCTTTTTTCATGAGCGATGCGCCTCAATGGAATCGGGCTGCGGGGCGAACGTCGCGAGCGCGCTCGCGATGTCGGTGGGGATATCAATGGATGTGCCGCTTTCGAGCGAAGTCGTGACCAGCACCTGTTTCGTGCGAAAACGGGTTTCGCCGTTGCAATGGCCGACGATCTCGATGCCGATCGAGCGCCGGCCGATCGCTACGACGTGAAGCGTCAGCGTGATCGTTTCGCCCATCTGGCTCGGCCGTGAAAACTCGCAATCGAGTTTGACGATCGGCAAGCCGACGCGGCGCTGCGCAATCATCTGCGCATAGTCGATATGCAGGCCTTCGTTGAACCAGTCTTCGACCAATGCGTTGGTCATCACCAGATATTGCGGAAAGAACACGATGCCCGCCGGGTCGCAATGCGAGAAGCGGATACGCACGGGCCGTTCGAAAGACGCGCTCATCTGGCGTTTGCTCCGGCAGTTGCGGCAGCATGCGCTTTCAACAGATCACGTCCGACGATCAGTTGCTGCACTTCGGTCGCGCCTTCGTAAATGCGCAGCGCGCGAATCTCGCGATACAGCATTTCGACGGCCGTGCCGCTTTGCACGCCCATGCCGCCGTAGAGTTGCACGGCGGCGTCGATCACCTGTTGCGCGCCTTCGCTTGCCTGCCATTTCGCCATTGCCGCTTCACGTGTGACGTTTTCGCCTTGATCGCGCAGCCATGCCGCGCGATAGACCAGCAATGCGCTGCTGTCGATGGTCAAGGCCATCTGCGCGAGTTTGGCCTGCGTCAGTTGAAAATCGCCGAGTGTCTGCCCGAACATTTTGCGCGACGCGGCACGCGCGAGACCTTCGGCCATTGCATGACGCGCGAAGCCAAGCGACGCAGCCGCCACCGACGTGCGGAAAATATCCAGCGTGCGCATGGCGAGCTTGAAACCTTCGCCGGGTACGCCGAGCATCTGGCTGCGCGGCACGCGCGCGCCGGCAAAGTGCAGACGCGCGAGCGGATGCGGCGCGATCACGTCGATGCGTTCCGCAATCTCCAGCCCCGGCGTATCCGCATCCACAATGAACGCGCTGATGCCACGCGCGCCCGGCGCTTCGCCGGTTCTCGCGAACACCACATAGAAATCGGCGATGCCGCCGTTGGAGATCCACGTCTTGTCGCCGTCGAGCACGTAGGCGTCACCGTCTTCGCGTGCAGAGAGCGTCATGGCGGCGACGTCCGATCCCGCTTCGGGCTCGGAGAGCGCGAACGCCGCGATGGCCGTGCCGTTGGCGACGCGCGGCAGATAGCGCGTCTTCTGTTCATGCGTGCCGCCGAGCGAGATGGCGCCCGAACCGAGGCCTTGCATCGCCAACGCGAAGTCCGCGAGGCCTGAGTGTTTCGCCAGCGTTTCGCGCAGCAGGCAGACGGCGCGCGTGTCGATCGTGTCGCCGTGGCCGCCGTAGGCTACGCCGCCCACGCCGTATTTCAGCCAGCCGGCCGCGCCGAGTTCACGCACCAGGTGGCGGCAGGTGGCGTCCACGTCCTCGTGGTTTTCGTGCGCGAGGTTCACGCGGCACCATGCCTCGATACCCGCGGCCAGTTCGCGATGACGCGGCTCGAAGAACGGCCAGGCCAGCGCACTATGCAGATCCAGTTCGGTGTTGGCGCTCAACTCAATCTCCCTCGAACACCGGACGCGACTTCGCCGCAAACGCGCTATATGCGCGCTCGAAATCGCGTGTGCTCATGCAGATCGCCTGGGCTTGCGCTTCCGATTCGATCGCTTCGTCGATACTCATGCTCCATTCCTGATGCAGCATCTTCTTGGTGATGCCGTGCGCGAAAGTGGGACCGGCGACGAGATCGGCGGCGAGCTTGTGCGCTTCTTCAACCAACGCGGCCGGTTCGCATAGCCGGTTATAGAAGCCCCATGCGTGGCCTTCGTCGCCGCTTGCCGAGCGACCGGTGAACAGCAGTTCGGCGGCGCGCCCCTGGCCGATGATGCGCGGCAGGATCGCGCAAGCGCCCATATCGCAGCCGGCGAGGCCGACGCGCGAGAACAGAAAAGCGAGCTTGCTGCGCGCGGTGCCGAGCCGCATGTCGGACGCCATTGCGAGAATTGCGCCGGCGCCGGCGCAAACGCCGTCGACGGCAGCAATCACCGGCTGCGGGCAATGACGCATGGCTTTGACGAGATCGCCGGTCATGCGGGTGAACAGCAGCAGTTCCGGCATGGGCAGATCGATCAACGGCGCGATGATGTCGTGCACGTCGCCGCCGGAGCAGAAGTTCTCGCCCGCGCCGTGAATCACGACGGCCTTGACGTCGGTCGCGTAGGTCAATTGCCGGAACAGGTCGCGCAATTCCGCATACGACTCGAAGGTCAGCGGGTTCTTGCGCTCCGGGCGGTTCAGCGTGATCGTCGCGATCTTGCCGGCGACCGACCAGCCGAAGTGCCGCGCTTCGTAGCCGGCCAGCGTGAGGCGGTTGCCGGCCAGTAGCGCGTCGGCGTTGGATCGTGTCATGAGTGTCTCCTCGTTTCGATGCGGATCAGTCTTTCAGACTATCGAGCAGATGTTTCTTGAGTTTGCCGAGGCGCTGATGGGTACGCGATTTTTCATCGAGGCTCAAGCCGCCGAACAGTTCGACCACCCATTGCTCGTGCGCGACCGCCATCTTGTCGAACGCCTTGCGGCCTGCCGGCGTCAGGCACACGCTGATCGAGCGGCGGTCGTTCGGATCGGTGTCGCGCGACACCAGTCCTTCTTTTTCGAGCTGATCCGTAATGCCGGTGACGTTGCCGCCCGTCACCATCAAGCGGCGCGATAGCTCGGTCATCTTCAGACCTTCCGGATGACGCTCCAACTGCGCCATCAGATCGAAACGCGGCAACGTGGTGTCGAATTCGTTGCGCAAGCGCTTGCGCAATTCGGCTTGCACGAGGTTGGTCGTGGTCAGCATGCGCAACCACAGACGCAAACCCATATGACTATCCGCGCCCGTGCTCATTTCGAGGTCCACGACGTTCTCCGCGGGTTTGGCGACGCCTTTGCGCGGCGGTTTCGTTTCAGCCGCTACCGCAGGCTTCTTGATGTTCGATGACTTGGTCACATGACTTCTCCACCAGAGATGGAAATGGATTGCCCCGTGACGGCGTCCGAGCCGGGCTGGCACAGCCAGAGCACCGCATTGGCGACCTGGTCCGGACTCACGAAGCGATGTTGCGGATTCGAGCGAAGCAAGGTTTCGCGCGCCTGCTGTTCGGTGCGCGAAGTCTTGCTGGTGATCTGTTCAAGCGATGCGTGCAGCAGTTCCGTCTCCGTATAACCGGGACAAACCGCGTTGACCGTGACGCCTTTGGTCGCCACTTCCAGCGCGAGCGAGCGCGTGAGGCCGATCACGCCGTGTTTCGCGGCGCAATAGGCGGCGACGTATGCGTAGCCGATTTGTCCCGCCGTGCTCGCCACGTTGACGATGCGGCCATGACCGCGTTCGAGCATGCCGGGCAACACCGCGCGCGTGCCGAGAAAGACACCGGTGAGGTTGACGTCCAGCATGCGCTGCCAGAGCGCCAGGTCCGTATGCGTGAACGGTGCGGCTTGCGCCTGGCCCGCGTTGTTGATGAGGATGTCGACCGCGCCGGCCTCGCGGAACGCGCTCTCGACGGAGTCTTCCTGCGTGACGTCGACGCTGATGCGAGCCACGTCACCCAGCGCCAGGCATTTCTCGCGCTGCGCGTCGAGCCGCTCCGCGTTGCGGCCCATCAAGGTGACGCGCGCGCCGGCGCGTAGCAGCGCCTGCGCGACCGCCGCGCCGATGCCACTACCGCCGCCGGTGACCACCGCGTGCTGTCCCGTGAGCGTTGAATGGAATGTGTTCACGTGGTTCCTTCGGCGCGTTGCGCGCGTTCCTGCGGCGACAGACCGGCGTTCGCGGCAGCCTGGGTGCGCTCGCGTTCGAGATTCCGTTCGAGTTGAGACTTCGCTGCGGTGTAGGGCTTCGGCCAGGTCACGTCGAAATAGCCGATTTTCGCGGCTTCGTTCAACGTCCACGCAGGGTTCGCCAGATGCGGGCGGGCAATTGCGCACAGATCCGCGCGGCCTGCCGCGATGATGCTGTTCACGTGGTCCGCTTCGGAGATCGCGCCCACCGCGATCGTCGCGATGCCTGCTTCGTTGCGAACACGGTCGGCGAACGGCGTCTGGAACATGCGGCCGTATACCGGTTTTTCATCCTTGCTGACCTGGCCCGACGACACGTCGATCATGTCGGCGCCGGCCGCTTTGAAGGCTCGGGCGATCTGGACCGCGTTGTCGGGTGTCGTGCCGCCTTCTACCCAGTCGTTCGCGGAGATGCGCACGGAAATCGGCTTGTCTTGCGGCCAGACCGCGCGAATTGCCTTGAAGACCTGCAACGGGTAACGCAGATGATTTTCCAGCGAGCCGCCATATTCGTCAGTGCGATGATTGGTCAGCGGCGACAGAAAGCTCGACAGGAAATAACCGTGTGCGCAATGCAGTTCGAGCCAGTCGAAACCCGCTTCGGCCGACATCTGCGTGGCGCGGACGAATTGCGCCTCGATTTCCCGCAGCTCGTCTTGCGTGGCTTCGTGCGAATGCTGGCTGACGCCGCGCAGATATTGTTGCGGCGACGCCGAGACGAGCGGCCAGTTGCCTTCCGTGAGCGGTTGATCGATGCCTTCCCACGCGACGCGTGTCGAACCTTTCGCACCGGAATGGCCGAGCTGAATGCCGATCTTCGCATCCGACTGACGATGCACGAGATCCACAATGCGCTTCCAGGCGCTGAGATGCTCGGGCGCATACATGCCGGGGCATGCGGGCGTGATACGCGCTTCAGGCGAGACGCAGGTCATCTCGGTCATGACGAGTGCCGCGCCGCCCATTGCGCGTGCGCCGAGATGCATCAGGTGATAGTCGCCGGCAACGCCGTCGACGGCCGAGTATTGCGCCATAGGCGACACCACCACGCGGTTTTTCAGCGTGACGCCACGCAAAGTGAAAGGCGTGAACATCGGCGGGACGGAATGCTTTTCCGGCGCGCGATCGACCCCGGAGCGCCGGGCGAGCCAGTCTTCGAAACCGGACAGATAGGTTGCGTCGCGCTCGCGCAGATTCTCGTGAGAGATGCGCTGCGAACGCGTGAGCAGCGAATACGCGAACTGTTCCGGCTCGAACGACGTGTAGCGGTCCACGTGCTCGAACCATTCCGTCGAATTGCGCGCGGCATTCTGAATACGCAATACGTCGATGCTGCGTACGTCGGTGTAGTGCTTGAGCGCTGCGGCGAGATCGCCGGGATGCGCGCCGATGCTGTTGGCGAGTTCGATCGAATCTTCGAGGGCGAGTTTGGTGCCGGAGCCGATGGAGAAGTGGGCCGTATGCGCGGCGTCGCCCATGAGGACGACGGGCGTGCGCGTGCCGTCCGCGTTGTCGCGCCAATGCACCCATTCCTCGTTGACGACACGTGGGAAGCGAATCCATTGCGACGAGCCGCGCAAATGCGCTGCGTTCGAGAGCAAGGCGTTGCCGTCCAGATACTTCGCGAACAGCTTCTCGCAGAAGGCGATGCTGTCTTCCTTGCTCATTTCGTCGAGGCCGGCGGCGCGCCACACGCGCTCCGGTGTTTCGACGATGAAGGTGGAAGTCTGATCGTCGAAACGATAGGCATGCGCCTGGAACCAGCCGAATTCGGTTTCTTCGAAGGCGAAGGTGAAGGCGTCGAAAAGTTTTCTGGTGCCGAGCCACACGAAGCGGCAATCGCGCATGTCGACAGCGGGGCGATAGGTGTGCGCGTACTTCTGGCGGATCGCGCTGTTCGCGCCGTCGCAGGCAATGATGAGGTCGGCTTCGTAAGCGCTGTCGTCCGTGACCTGGGTTTCGAAAACCAGCTTCACACCCAGTTCTTCGCAGCGTGCCTGCAGGATATTCAACAGACGCTTGCGGCCGATGCCGCAAAAGCCGTGGCCCGACGAACGGATTTGCCGGCCACGGAAATTGATCTCGATGTCGTCCCAGTGATTGAAGGCGTCGAGGATCGCATCGGCGCTGGGGGCGTCGGCGGTGCGCAGATTGCCGAGCGTCTGGTCGGAGAATACGACGCCCCAGCCGAAGGTGTCGTAGGGGCGGTTGCGCTCGATTACCGTGACGTCGTAGGCCGGGTTCCGGCTCTTCATCAACAGACCGAAGTACAACCCGGCCGGCCCGCCGCCAATACAAACGATGCGCATGCTTGTTCCCCATATGTGGACGCCGCTGTGTGAGATTAATTTAGGCCTAGATAGTTTAGATGTCAAGTAAATGGAGATGTAGATGCACGAGGGAGGCGGGGTAATGATCCGAAGGAATAACGTCCGTCACGCGAGGCGCCCCGAACTTCCGTAACGCGCCCAAGCCCTTTGGTTCCACGCACGTCCTTGCTCTGTATCAGGGAATGTACTGATTAGAGTACTTGTGTATACAGAAGTATTCTGAAAACCAGACTTCGATAGCGTAATGCAATGTCCACCACGCGTCGGGGCTCCCCGATCGGATACCGCGGGAGTTTCCGCGTGCTGACATGGACAGCTTGCGTGCCTGCTTGCTCTGCAACATGTCTACGAGAGGAGTGACTCAATGGCGGACTATGACGTGATCGTGGTAGGGGCCGGCAATGCCGCGCTGGCGGCGGCAGTGTCGGCGCGCGAAAACGGCGCCGCACGCGTCGTCGTGCTGGAGAAGGCGCCGCGCGCGATGCGTGGCGGCAACACCCATTGGAGCGGTGGTGTGTTGCGCTTCGCGTTCGAAGATCCGCGCGAAATCGGCCCGCTGGTACCCGGCGTCGAGAAAGAATTCGAAGATTTCTACGCGGGCATTCAGCCCTACACCCGGGACGACTTTCACGGCGATCTGATGCGTGTGACGAGCGGTCAGACGGACCCGGTACTGTCGCGCGTGCTCGTGGACAACTCGAAAGAGACCGTGTTCTGGATGCACGAAACGGGTCAGATCAAGATGGAACCGGCCGTCAGCCTGACGGGTGTTCGCAAGGGCAATCAGATCATCTGGGCGCGTGGGCTCGTGGTTCGCGCGGAACATGAAGGCGTCGGGCTGTCGCGCAGCTGGTTTGCGACGGTCGAGCGGATGGGTATCGAAGTGCGCTATGGCGCCGCCGTGATGGCACTCCTGCAGGACGAAACGGGGCGCGTCTGCGGCGTACGCATTCGTGACGACGAAGGCATGCGCGAACTGCACAGTCACGCCGTCGTGCTCGGCTGCGGCGGCTTCGAAGCGAACGTGCAGATGCGCACGCAGCATATCGGTCCGCTCGTGGGCGGTGCGAAGGTGCGCGGCACGCCGCACAACCAGGGCGACGGACTGCGCATGGCAATGGACATCGGCGCCATGCCGTGGGGGCAGTGGAGCGGCTGTCACGCAACGCCGATCAGCGCCGACTGGGGCAATTTCGCGCCGCGCGAAATGACGGACCGCAGCAACCGGCTGAGCTACCTGTACGGCGTCATGATCAACCGCAAGGGCAATCGCTTCGTCGACGAAGGTGAGGACGGCGCGATGTTCACCTACGCGAAGTACGGCCGCGCGATTCTCGCCGAACCGGGCGCGAAGGCCTATCAGTTGTTCGATTCGAAGACGGTCCATCTGCTCGAACCGCGTTATTCGACGAGTGATCCGTTACAGGCCGACACGCTCGAAGCGCTGGTCGAACAGCTCGATATCGACGACAAGCCGCGCGCGCTGAAAACCCTGCAGGAATACAACGCTGCGGCGCACGAAGTATCCGACGGTTTCGATCCGACCGGCAAGGACGGCCTCGGCACGCAAGGGCTCGGTGTGGACAAGACGAACTGGGCGCTGAAACTCGATGCGCCGCCGTTCTACGCCTACACGGCGACGGGCGGCATCACGTTCACCTTCGGCGGCGTCAAGGTCGACGAACAGGCGCGCGTGATCGGTACGGACTGGCGTCCGATCCCCGGCCTGACGGCCTGCGGCGAGATGGTCGGCGGCCTTTTCTACGACAACTATCCGGCCGGCACGGGCCTGGTTTCGGGCGCGACCTTCGGGCGGATCGCAGGCCGCACGTCAGCGCGTACCTAGCGCACGGCGGACACTCCGCAGCGAACGAACAGGCGAATGGAATGAACATGACATCACATACGGCCTCTGACATCTCCGACGAACGTGACATGCCGATCACGCTGCGTCTTGCGCATCGCATTCACGCGTTCGGTGCGGAGCACATCACGCCGCGCGCACTAGCGGTGGCGCGCACGGCATTCATCGATACGATTGGCGTCACGCTCGCCGGTTCGGCGGAGCCATGCGTGCGCATTCTGCTGGACACGCCGGGCGTCGCTGAAGCACCTGGCAAGTGTTCGGTATTCGGCACGGCCCGCAAGACGTCCGCGCTCGACGCCGCACTCGTGAACGGCACCGCCTCGCATGCGCTCGATTACGATGATTTCAGCCAGCCGATGGGCGGACACCAGTCCGTGCCGTTGATCTCGCCGCTGCTCGCGCTCGCGGAAGAGCGGCGACTGGGCGGCGAAGCGGTCATCGCGGCCTACGTGATCGGCATTGAAACGGAGATCCGCCTCGCCCGCGCGGTCAATTACCATCATTACGACAAGGGCTGGCATCCGACTTCGACGCTCGGCGTGTTCGGCGCTGCCGCCGCTGCCAGCCATCTGCTCAAACTCGACGTGGACAAAACCGCCACGGCGCTTGCGATCGCGGCGTCGCTGGCAGCGGGGTTGAAGGCGAACTTCGGCACGATGGTCAAGCCATTGCATGTCGGCCATTGCTGCCGCAACGGCCTGCTTGCCGTGCTGCTCGCGGAACGCGGCTTCAGCGCGAATCTCACGGCCCTTGAGCACAAACAGGGCTTCTTCAACGCGTTCAACGGTCCAGGCACCTACGACGCCACGCGGATTTTCGAAGACTGGTGTGCGCCGCTCGAAATCGAAAGTCCGACAATGGGCCTCAAGCAGTTTCCCTGCTGCGGCAGCACGCATCCGGCGATCGCGATGGCGCTGGCGTTGGTTCGCGAAGACGGCGTAAAGGCCGACGACATCGAAGCGATTCATATCCAGCCGCATGCCCGCCGCCTGCCGCATACGAACAATCCCGATCCGCAGACCTCGCTCAACGCGAAATTCAGCGTGCAGTACGCGGTTGCACGAGCGTTGCTGGACGGTGTGGTGCGTCTCGAGCATTTCGAAGGTGACGCACATCGCGATCCGCGCATCCGGCGTCTGCTTGCGATCACGCGCACAGACCCGCATCCCGGCATGCCGGAAGATTCGCCGCTTCAGTTCGGCGCCGAAGTAACGGTGACGATGCGCGATGGCCGCGTGCTGTCACGCCGCGTCGACGATCTGATCGGCCGTGGCGGCGATCATCCGATGTCGGGCGAAGAACTGTGGGAGAAGTTTTCCGATTGCAGCAAGCGCGCGATCGGCTCCTCGGAAGCGCTGGCGCTTTATGAAAGGCTCGAATCGCTGGAAGCTGTGACGGACGTCAGCCAGCTCGCGCGGTTGATGACCAGGCGCACGTTGCCCGGCGGCGCTGAAGCCGAGCGCGACCTGAAGGTGGTGGCGGCGCCTCGCAATACCCTCGTGGAAACGTCGTGGGTGCCGTGACGGACGCGCAGTAACGTTTGTATCGCAGCACGAAGCAGGACCGCGGGTGACATTAAAACTACGGATGGAGACAAACATGCTGAACGCTTTCTTTGCGTTTGAGATAGCAGGTGCGGTTCGTAGTGGTCGCGAATGGGTCGCGGCGCGGGAGGTGTCCCGTGAATGACGAACTGATTGCCGCGCGGATCGACCGCTTGCCGGTGTCGCGTTTTCACCGGCGTTTGTTGCTTCTCGTCAGCTTGCCGTTTTTCTTCGATATCAGCGACATCTTCACCTTTTCGTATGCTGCGCCCGCGCTCGTCAAGGAATGGGGACTCACGATGTCGAGCATTGCAATGCTGACGTCGGCGGGCTTTTTCGGCATGTTTCTCGGCGCGACGCTGGGCGGCATGCTGTCGGACAAGATCGGCCGCAAGCGCGCGTTGATCTGCTACGTCATCGCCTATTCGGTGTTTTCGCTCGCCAACGCGCTCGCACCCGACATTCCAATGCTGATGATCACGCGCGTGCTGACCGGCGTCGGCATTTCGTCGGCGACGGCGGTCGTGATGGCGTACATCGCCGAACTCTTTCCCGCAAAAACGCGCGGTACGTGGCAGAGCTGGGCGATGGTCATTGCGCTGATGGGCATTCCGATCACGAGTTGGGTCGCGCGATTGGTGGTGCCGTCCGGCCCCGATGGATGGCGCTGGATTTTCGTGTGGGGTGCGCTCGGCATCGTGTTCCTGGTTTTCACCAAGCATTTCCCGGAATCGCCGCGCTGGCTCGCGCGGCAGGGCCGCATGGAAGAAGCGGACCGCACGCTGAGCCTGATCGAAGCCGAGGTCGTGCGCACAACCGGTCCATTGCCCGAGGCGGTCGCCATTAACCGGCCGGCTGAAGTGCGCGCGCCCTGGACGTCGATGTTCAAAGGCCAGTACATTGGCCGCACGATGACGCTGTGGGCGATCTGGATCTTCCAGACGCTCGGCTTTTACGGCTTCCAGGCGTGGGTGCCGACGCTTCTCGTCCAGCACGGCATCACGATCGTTCACAGCCTCACCTACATCACGCTGATCAACATCGGCGCGGTGCCTGGCGCATTGATCGCCGTATTTCTCGCCGACCGTTTCGAACGCAAGTTCAGCATCGCGGGGGCGGCCGCGCTGATCGCCGTGTTCGGGCTGCTGTACGGGCTGAGCTTCCAGCCGGTGCTGATCGTGTCGTTCGGGTTTCTGGTCGGCATGCTGATCCAGACCTTCGCCGCGCTGTGCTATGCGTATACGCCGGAACAGTATCCGACCGATATCCGCAATACCGGCGCGGGCTTCGCGTATGGGATGGGGCGGCTGGCGAACGTCGGCAACTCGTTCATCGTCGCGGGGATCTTCATGAACTTCGGTTATGTGTGGGTCTTCGTGTATATCGCAGGCGCATGGCTCGCGACTGCCGCCGTTACGCTGCTGTTCGGCGCGCGAACGACGGGACGCCGGCTCGAATCGATCAACCCCGTGCTCGCGCAAGCGGCGGACAACCCGCTCGATGCGCCGATCCTCCGGCCGGGAGATCGTTGATGATTTCCGATTCAGCTTCAGACAAGGACGCGCGACTCATGACGACAGCCCGTTCGCTCACAGCCGGCGAAACGCCGATCGCCCGCATGCTGGCGGAATTCGCCTGGGCGCTGGAACCGTCGGCATTGCCCGATGAACTTCGGCGCAAGGCGACGCATCACATCACGGACGCAATCGGTCTCGCGTTCGCGTCTCATCATTTTCCGTTTGCCGCGCCGGCGCTGCGCGGTTTCGAAGCGGCCGGCTCGCGCGGCGATGCCACCGTGATCGGCGCTTCGCTGACGCTCGCGCCGCGCGATGCCGCGCTCGCGAACGGCTTCCTGATTCACGGCCTGGATTTCGACGACACGCATCCGCTCAGCATCGTGCATCCGACGGTCGCCTGCCTGCCGGCGGCGCTCGCCGTGGGCGAAGCGGTCGACGCGGATTGGGATACGTTGCTCGCCGCTTACGTCGCCGGCATGGAGACGGCGATCCGGATCGGCGCAGCCGTGAAGGGCGGCTTTCATCACGCGGGTTTTCACGCGACCGGAATCGTCTCTCACTTCAGCTCGACGATCGTCGCCGGAAAGCTGATGGGACTCGACGTCGCGCAACTGATCGCCGCGCAGGGCATCGCGGCCAGCACCGCGTCGGGCGTGCAGGTGTTTCTGGAGGAGGGCGCGTGGACCAAGCGCATGCATCCGGGCTGGGGTGCGCTCGCGGGCATCACTGCGGCCCATCTTGCGCAGAACGGCTTTGCCGGACCGTCACGGCCTTATGAAGGCCGTTTCGGGTTGTTCGATTCGCACTTGCAGCAGCACGCGGCCGACGTGGATAGCGGGTCGATAGGCGCCGGGCTGGGTGAACATTGGGCCATGCTCGGTACGGCGATCAAACCGTATCCCGTGTGTCATTTCATTCACGGTTGTGCGGAAGCCGCGCTGTTGCTGCAACCGGGTTTATCGAACGCCGCCGATATCGACGAAGTGATCTGCATGCTGCCCGCGCCGACCATGCCGATCGTCGCCGAACCGGCCGCGTCGAAGATCCTGCCGCGCAGCGACTATGAAGCGAAGTTCAGTACTCAGTTCGTTGTCGCGGCGTGCCTGCTGCGCGGCCGTTTTGGTCTCGCTGAACTGGAAGCCGGGAGTCTCGCGGATCCGCGGATTCTTCAACTGGCGAGCAAGGTGCGCTGCGTTGTCGATCCGGATACGGAATTCCCGAAGTATTTCTCGGGGCGTGTGACGGTTCGGCTCAACGATGGCAGCCAGCGGAGCGAATACGTGCCGGTCAATCTCGGCAGTGGCGCTCGCGTGCTCGACGAAAATGCGATTGCTGCAAAGTTTCGCGGAACCGCCGGGTTGCGTCTGTCGCCGGATAGAGTGGATGCGCTGCTCGAGGTGCTGCTCGCGCCGGGGCGGCGCAAGGTGCGATCGTTGACGCGTCTTTTGCGCGACGCGTGAGCCGACCGCCAGTCAGCGCCCGGCCTTGTGCTCAGACGCGGGCGCCTGAACGCGCCGCGGCGCTCGCGTCCGCTTCGGCGCCGAATAGCATCTGCAAACGGAGTTCGGTGGCCGCGGCGACGTGCTGATGCGCGGCGCGCTCCGCACCGTCGGCGTCGTGCTTCGCAATGCACGCGACAATCTCCTTGTTCTCCTTCAGCCCGCTTTTGATTCTCCCCGGCATGGAATAGGTCGTCGAGCCGAGCAGGCCAAGTGCGTCGATCAGCACGTTCGAGGTTTTGTACAGATACTCGTTATGTGCGGCCGCAACGATGATTTCGTGCAGCCGCCGATTCAGCGACGCTACCTCGTCAGCGCTCTTCGCGCGTTCGAGTTGCCCGATAACCTGCTGCATCGAGAGGATCTCGATCGGCGAAGCCTGTTCCGCCGCGAAGCGGGCCGCCGCGCCGACCAGCACCTTGCGCATCGCGTACAGTTCCATCACCTGTTTCGGCGACAGTTGCACGACGACGAAACCGCGGGGCGACGCGAAGCGCACGACACCCTCGGCTTCGAGCCGTTTCAGGGCTTCACGAACCGGCGTGCGGCTCACGGCGAGACGTTCGGCGATATCGGTTTCGCGCAGCCGGTCGCCGGACGCGAGATGGCGGTCGCGAATCTCCTGACGCAATTGTGCGTACACGTATTGCGCCAGCGAGCCTTGCCCGAAATCCGTTGTCAGTTCGGCGTCGCCGATCGTTGCACTGGATTTTTCACTCACAGATCTAACCTTCGATGTCATTGTGTCCGGAACGGTTTGCCGTAAGGCCCGCCATACGGCAGACGGTACGACAAGTATAGTCGGCAGCGACGGCGCTCAGCGCAGACACGCCATCAGCGCGCGTACGCTCAGAAGCCGCGGTGGCTGCGTGACCGACTTCAGCGTGTGATCCGCGCGCTCGTGACCGAGCGTGCTTTCCAGCAGGCTACGCGTCTTCTTCGTTACCGCTTCGGCGTCGACCGGGCGGCTCCAGCTTCCGGGCGGGGCGTCGCAGCGTGAGGTCACGGTGCGGCCGTCCTTCAGATGCACCGTGATCTCTACGTGCATCTTGTCCAGCGCGCCGGAAATGCCCGGGTCGGCAGACAGTGTGAAGCGATTGAGCAGCGCCTGCGCGTCTTCGGCGAAACGACGGCTGTTGGTGAACGACGCCGGGTCGACCTTACCGTCGAGCAACGCAATCGTCGCCGTGTATTGCCACGAGAATTTGCCGTCGAGTCCGGTTTCCGGAAACGGCCTGTCGATGTACGGCATTGCCGGCGCATGCAATTCGATTCGCGTTATGTCGTCTGCGTGGAATGTGGCGGACACATCGATTTGTGCGCGGACGTCGAGCGCGGCTGCGATGCCGAAATGTGTCGCGAATTGCGACGGGAACAGCTTCCACGACGGACCCGGCACCAGCGCACGGCCCACGCCGAGCGGCGCCAGCAGCGGTTCAGTTGTGAAACGTTCGCCGAAGTAGGCATGGCCCCAGCCGCGCGGGCCGCCGAGCGCGTCGGGGTTCGCGGTAAAACCGCGACGCGCGAGTAGCGCGGCTTCGAGACCATGTGCGGCGGCGTCGCCGCAATGCAGCGCTTTCGTTTGTGAGCCGATGTTGGCCATCACTCCGCTACTGCGCGACGCAGCGATGCAAAGCGCCGTCGTCGCGGACAACGTGTCGAGCCCGAGCAGATCGGCGCATGCGAGCGCGGTCGCCAACGGCCCGACAACGCCCGGCGGATGCAGGCTCAACTGGGCCGGCTCGATCTGCGCCGAGGATAACCGCAGCCGCCCCTGCGCTTCGATACCTTTCGCGAACGCGCGCAGCAGCGCCTCGCCCTGTGGTTCACCTGACGTATGTTCCCGTTGCTCGGCCAGTGCGAGTAGCGCCGGAAGCAGCGGCGACACCGCATGATTGGGTGGATTCCACATCGGTTCGTAATCGAGCACGTGCATCGACATGCCGTTGATGCGCGCAGCGATTGGCGGTGGCGCGCTAAACCCGTGGCCAATGACGGTGGCCGGCCCGTTGCATTCGGATTGTTCTTGCGACAACTGCGCCACGTGCGTCGGTCCCGGCTCCGACGCGCCGGCCGCGGCCACTGCGACGCCGTCCATCAGCAGCAACTGGCAGCGCTCGATTAACGCCGGATCGTCCGCAGACCAGCCGAGGATGAGTTCCGTGAATTCGCGCGCAAGATTGGTCATGACGTCACGCCTCCATAAGTCCTGATGTCGCTGCGGCTGACGAGGCGGCACCAACTGTCGCGACACCCCGGTGGTGGCTAAAAGCGCTGGCGTTATACAGTTTTTTATATTGAGTACGAGTGTATACCAATGTACTCTAGCGCGTAAAACGGTTTTCGGATCCGGGTTTTCGGCGCGCGGAGTTCTTTCCGCGGCTTTCCGCGGCGGCGCCGTCCTGACATGCAATGGAGAATTGATTTGAAAGCGATACGCATCGTTAACTATGGCGGCCCGGAAGTCCTGTTGCGGCAGGACTTCCCCATTCCTGCGCCCGGTCCCGCTGATGTGCTGATCAAGGTGGCCTTCGCCGGCATCAACTTCATGGATGTTCACACACGCCAGGGCAAGTACGCGAAGTCCACGACCTATCCGGTACGTTTGCCGGTCACGCTTGGCATGGAAGGAGCAGGTGAAGTCGTAGCGGTCGGTCGGGAGGTGACGTCGTTCGTGCCGGGCGATCGGGTCGCGTGGTGTATTGCATGGGGCAGTTATGCCGAGTTCGCGGTCGTGCCGGCGGCCCGCGTCGCGAGAATCCCGGATGCAGTCGGCTTCGATCTCGCAGCCGCCGCGATCTTCCAGGGATCGACGGCGCACTACCTCTGCCACGACGTCGGTCAACTTGCGTCGGAACGCACCTGCCTGATTCACGCGGCGTCCGGCAGCATTGGCCAGTTGCTCGTCCAGATGGGCAAGCGCGCGGGAGCGACGATTTTCGCCACGGCGAGTTCGGAGCAGAAAGCCGAGGTCGTGCGTCGGCTTGGCGCTGACCATGTGGTGCTCTACGACAACGGGCGCTTTGCCGATGCCGTACGTGAAGCAACCGGCGGAAAGGGCGTTGACGTGGTCTTCGATCCGGTGGGAAAGGTGACGCTACGCGACAGTTTTCGGGCGACGCGAACGCGTGGGCTCGTCGTGAACTACGGGTCTGTGTCCGGTTCGCTGAACGACCTCGATCCGATCGAACTAGGCGAATCCGGTTCGCTGTATCTGACGCGGCCGCGGCTGGCGGATCATCTTGCCGATGCGCAATCCGTCCAGCGCCGTGCCGACGATGTGTTCACGGCTCTGCTCGACGGCTCGCTATCGGTTTCGATCCAAGGTTCTTACTCGCTCGATAACGTCGAAGACGCGCACGCGGCCCTCGAGGAGCGGCGTCAGATCGGAAAGGCCGTGCTCGATCTGGGGAAGCCGTTAAAGAAGGACTATGTGTTGCCTTCAGACAGCGCATAGCGAGAAGCAGGAAACGCCACCCGGATCAATCCGCCAGCATTTCGTCATCCCCACTATCTCCGTTACAGAGTGCCGCGACGCGCACACGGTTACGGCCTTCGCGCTTCGAGCGGTAGAGCGCCTCATCGGCGCGTTGCAGGATTGTGTCGAGCGTGTCGTCGGCGAGGCTGCCGGTAGCGATGCCGACGCTCAGTGTCGGCTGGACCGCAAGCGCAACGAGCGCGCCAGTCGCATTCGCGAACGCGACGCGGATCCGTTCGGCGAGCGCAAGGGCTTCGTCGCCGCCGGTGTGCGGCAGCATCGCGACGAATTCGTCGCCGCCATAGCGCGCAAGCGTGTCGCCGGTGCGCAGGTCGTCGCGCGCGGTGGTCGCGAATAGCCGCAGCACATCGTCGCCCATCGTATGGCCATGTGTGTCGTTGATTGCCTTGAAGTGGTCGAGATCGATCACGATGAGCGACACGAGGCCCAACATCGTGTCGTCGTGTCGCGCCATGCCGCGAGCGGCTGCCACCCGCTCATACGACAGGCGCAGGCCGCCGCGATTCAACGCACCCGTCAAGGGATCGCGCTGCGCATGGTCGAACAGCAACTGGTGGCTGCGTTCGGCGGCCATCAGCAGCAACGTGAAGCCGCGCAGCGTGATGAACACCTCGCCAGTCGCAGCCATCCACTGGTAGATCGGCGTGGGGGAAGAAAACAGGGTCGTGCCGCCGATCGCACCCCGTGTGGCCATCGCTGCACGCACCGAAAACAGCAAGGCGGTCGCACCGAAGCATCCGGCGAGCAGCCACGCGGACTTGAGCCGATGCCGCCGTGCCAGCCGCACTCCTTCGACGACGATCGCCGCGTCGAATAGCGCGAAGAGCACGGATTCGAATGCGATACGCTCGCGGAAGTCGCCCGGCGCGGACCAGAACGTGAAGAGCAGCACCTGCGACGCAGCAATGCACACTATCAGCCACCAGGGCAGTGGCGGTCGCTGCGCGAAGGCACGCACGGACACGAGCAGCAACAGAAACGCGGCTACCGTCACCACGTTCGCCAATTGCACGGTCACGAAATCAGGCGCCATCCCGCGCAGCGCGACGCCGAGCGTTCCCAATCCCAGCAGCACATTGCTGAGGCCCCACCATGCCGGCCAGCGCTCAAACCGTTGTGTACCGTAGGCGACCAGCTGCAGCGCGCCGAGTACGAGACAGGCGACTGCAGTGACAACGTAAAGTGTCCGGATATCGAGAATCACCTTGCTACCCCAGGTAACGGAAATGCGCCGGTAGCGCCGGCTACAGCGGCGTTACGCTCCGCGATGCTAGCAGCAATCCTCAGATGTTACGCATGCAATGCAGTTGCTCATTGCCCGGCCGCAAGTCGATAACGGCGCTCCAAGGCTAAGGCGCGCCGACGCGCGCCTGTTTGCCCAACACTTCGTCGCATATGGCGAGCCACGCACGCGCGGCGTGTGACATGTAGCGATCCGGGGACCAGATGTGCGTGAGCGTCCAGTCGAGCGCGGGCTCCGTTACCCGCGCGATCGCGAGATTGCCGACGTCGAGGCGCGCCAGAAACGGTTCGGGCAGGAAGGTGGTGCCGAGCCCCGCTGCCGCCATCGCCGCAAGAAAGTCCCAGTGTCCGCTTCTGGCCACCACGTGCGGCTCGATGCCGGCCTCCTGAAATGCCGCGTGAAGGCGCCGGGTCAACGCAAATCCGTCGTCCAGCAGGATCAGCGGCTGATCCTTCAGCGCGGCGAGCTTCACGGTGCGGCGTCCCGCCCACGGCACCTCGCGCGGTCCCACGGCCCAGATCGTGCAGCGCGCAATCACGCGGGTCGCGAGCTGCTCCTGGCTGCTTCCCGGCAATAGCACGGTTGCGCCTACTTCCAGTTCACCCGCGATCACTTTCTGTTCGAGCAACTGCCCGCCGTGTTCGGCGAGCCGCAGTTCGAGCTTCGGGTAGCGTTGCTGAAAGGCCCTGACGGCGGCCGGGAAGAACAGGTTGCCCATTGGCGGCATGCCCACGGTGAGCTGGCCGCGACCGAGCTGCGCAACGTCGGCGACCTCTGTTTGCAGTTCGCGAATCACGGAGAGTGCCTGCAAGCCGCGCTCGTAGACCACACGCCCCACATCGGTGAGCTGCACCTGCCTGCCGTCTCGGATCAGAAGCGGTTGACCGACTTCGTCTTCGAGCTGCCGCACCATCTTGCTGATTGTCGACTGGGTGACAAAGACAGCGGCCGCCGCCTGGGTGAAGCTGCCCAGCTGGACGGTTTCCACAAAGTAGCGCAATGCGCGGATATCGATCGGCATGTCCGTACCACGATGTCATGAAAAAAACGACTGGAATTCATGACATTAAATCACGTTATGCATCGATGAATCTTCATTAAACTTGATGACATATAGAGCCGGATAGGCGTCATTCATCGAACGGAATGGCGTCGTGTCGGCATAAAGTCCCGTATCAAAGGAGGCGGAAGTGTTTGAGGAGCGGATTCGCCTGTCGCAGCTTCGCGACAGGATTGTGACGGCAGAGGAGGCCGCATCGCTGATTCACGACGGCATGACCGTCGGCATGAGCGGCTTTGGTGCCGCCGGCGACTGCAAGGCAGTCCCTCTCGCGCTGGCTGCGCGCGCCCGCGAGCAGTCGTTACGGATCACGCTGATGACAGGCGCATCGGTGGGATACGAGGTCGACGGGGTGCTCGCCGATGCGGGTGCAATTTCCCGGCGCATGCCTTTTCAGTCGGACAAATCCCTGCGCAACCAGATCAACGCCGGCGAGGCGATGTTCATGGACCTCCACCTGTCGGAGATGGCGGAGCAACTGCGAGACGGATTCCTCGGACCCGTCGACGTCGCCGTGATCGAAGCCGTGGCGGTTGGCGAGGCCGGTATCGTGCCGACCATGTCGGTCGGCAATTCGGCGGTGTTCGCCGCGCTCGCGAAGCAGGTTATCGTCGAGATCAACCTGGATATGCCGCTCGAGCTCGAAGGGCTGCACGACGTCTATCTGCCGCTGTCACGTCCCGCCCGGGGGCCTATCCCGCTCACGAACGCGGCGCAAAGAATCGGCCTTCCGTATATTCCTCTGGACCCCAGAAAGATTGCTGCGATCGTCGTCACGCGCAAGGGCGACAGCCCCAACAAGGTTCTGCCGCCGGATGCCGACACCACGCAGATTGCCGGGCATCTGAGCAGCTTTTTCTCGCACGAGGTTCGCGCGGGTCGGCTGGGTTCCTCGTTGCAGCCGCTTCAGGCCGGCGTCGGCTCGATCGCGAACGCGGTATTGCATGGGCTCGTCGATTCAGGTTTTAGCGGCCTGCGCATGTATTCAGAGGTGCTTCAGGACGGAGCAATCGAGTTGCTCGACGCCGGGTGTGTCGACTTCGCGTGTGCGTCTGCGATCATGCTGTCGAGTGAATATCAGACACGCTTTTTCGAGGGGCTGGCGCGCTACCGGTCACGCGTCCTGCTGCGGCCGCAGGAGATCAGCAATCATCCGGAAGTCATTCGCCGGCTGGGCGTCATTGCGGTGAACACCGCGCTCGAATGCGATATCTATGGCAACGTGAACTCGACGCATGTTGGCGGCACGCACATGATGAACGGCATTGGGGGCTCCGGCGACTTTGCACGCAATGCGTACCTCTCTGTGTTCGTGACGAAATCGCTGGCGAAGAATGGCGATATTTCGAGCATCGTGCCGATGGTGTCGCACGTCGACCATATCGGACAGGATGTCGACGTGATCGTCACCGAGCACGGCTTGGCCGACTTGCGCGGACTGGCGCCGCGCGAACGCGCGCAGCAGATCATCATGCATTGCGCGGACCCGCTGTACCGCGACGCGCTGCGCGATTACGTGGCAAAGGCGGGTGCGCGCGGCGGACAGACGCCCCATCTGATCGAAGAAGCACTCGCGTGGCACGCGCATTATCGTGAGCGCCACAGCATGCGAGATATTCAGACGTCGCCTCCGGCTTCGCCGCGCATCCCCGAGCCTGCCTGACAGCGAGCGGCGGAGCCGGGTTCTACTGCTTCCGGCATGGCGCAGAACATCGTGCAGTTGGTGCTCGGTGTTCTTGCATACGTGGCGGCTGCCCATAGCGACCTTGCGCCCCGCCATCCCGACGACGCGGCGCCTGCCGCGCATCGGGCGCGCTACGAATACCTCGCGCTCATCTTGAAAGGCTGGAGCACCGAACTTTCGATCGACGTGACGAGCCTCGGCGTGCAGGCTCATGCCGCACGGGCTTCATCGAGGAAACGGGCGCCGTGCAGTTCTGCCGCGACGCGCGCATCCTGCCGATTTACTAGAGCATAACGGCCGTTAGGCTAACGATCTGGTCGGCCGCAATACGCTGCACGACGGCGGGACGGCCGCGCAAGCGCTCATGCCGAGCGGCCGGCAGATGGCGCGCGCAATGCTGTGGCGTCGGCGCGGCCGATGCAGACCGATCCGAAGTTCCACGGCGCGTAGCGCGCGACAGCGCGGTTTTGCGCGGAACATGTGCTGTCGCAGGCGGCGGCGCTCGAAGCGGCGATCGTCAGCGTGGAGAGTGCAAAGGGCGTGTCGGCGCTGTCAGAAGATCGGTCCTGGTGCGGTGAGCGTGTCTGGGACGTTGTGTAATTGAGGAGGATGTGAGTGAAAATCCTGGTGCCAGTCAAAAGAGTAGTCGATTACAACGTGAAAGTCCGGGTGAAGTCGGACGGCACGGGCGTCGACATCGCGAACGTGAAGATGTCGATGAATCCGTTCGATGAAATCGCGGT
>Ga0255336_100959_pt1 | contig 28358 bp, 21 predicted proteins | sample MeOH1_35cm_T3_17_FD_189102 | JGI IMG/M metagenome (GOLD analysis project Ga0255336, IMG submission 189102) | Sandy soil microbial communities from University of British Columbia, Vancouver, Canada - MeOH1_35cm_T3_179 | ecosystem: Engineered > Artificial ecosystem > Sand microcosm > Unclassified ...
GAGCTGCGAATCGGTCGCGGCTTCGAGCGTGATGGTGTCTCCGTCGCGTCCCAGTGTGGCGATGCGGGCTTCGCCGGTGAGCTTCGATTCGCCGTTGAGAGTGACGTCTCCCTTGCGCAGAACAACCGCCGTGTTGTGACCTTCGGGCACAGCAAGCTCAACGCGCTCGCCTGCTTTCAGCTCGATGTCCCAGACGTTGAGCGGCGTGAAGGTCTTCGCCGGACCCTTCGCACCGTCGAGCGACCCTGCGATGATGCGGGCGTGGCCGCCGGTGGGAAAGCTAACGGTTGGAATCTGCTCCTTCGTGATGGCCTGGTAGCCGGGCTTCGACATCTTGTGCGCTGCGGGCAGGTTCACCCAGAGCTGGATCATCTCGAAGGTTCCGCCGTTCTTCGTGAACTCGGCCTCGTGCATCTCCTCATGCAGGACACCGGAGGCAGCGGTCATCCACTGGACGTCGCCGGGATAGATGACGCCGGAGTTTCCGGCAGAGTCGCGGTGACCGACCGAACCTTGGTAGGCGATGGTGACGGTCTCGAAGCCACGGTGCGGGTGCTCGCCTACACCGCGCGGCTGAGGTGCAGGCTTGAAGTACTGCGGGCCTGCGTAGTCGAGCATAAGGAACGGACTGACCTCAAGCTGAATGCCGTTCGAAGGGAACAGGTTGCGGACCGGGAAGCCGTCGCCGACCCAGTGGTTCGAGCCGGGGCCGTAGGTTCCGAGGATCTTCTTCTGTGTGGTGGTTGTGGTGGACATGGTTGTTACTCCTTCCGGCGCCCGTGGGCGTCTGTCGGTTGCTGCGTTGGGTGAAGTGTTGTCTCGGCGATACGGCCCAGACGGCGCAGGAGAGGTAGCATCCGGGCGCGGTCTTCTTTGCTGAATTCAGCCAGCGCGGTCTCCATATCGTCGCGATGCTGGGCGAAGGCGCACTCGATGAGCTTGCGGCCCTCCGGGGTCAGGTGGATGATGCGCGCGCGGCGATCTGTTGCGTCGTCACGACGTATCACCAGCTTGCGGGTTTCGAGACGGTCGACTGCCGTTGTCATGGAACCGCTGGTCAGCAGCACCTTTTCGCCGAGTTGTTTTACTGTCAGAGGCCCTTTGTGCAGCAGAGCCTCAAGGATGCTGAAGTCGGTGATCCCCATCTCGAAGTGACCGACGCTGCGGAGGGAGAGAGACTCGACTGCGTGAGAGGCCTTCCAAAGGAGAAGCCAGAGGTGAATGGCGCTCAGGTCAGGTTCGTTTTGGGGTGAGTTCGTCATAACTTGATATAAAGATGCTTGATATCAAGATAAAGATTCAGACGGGAGAGTTTGGTGAGATGGGAGGCACTTCTGGGGTGGCATTCTGCGAAAAATACAGGGATTCTTCGCCTTCGGCTCAGAATGACGGCCGTTGACCGGGAAGGGGATTATCTCGGGCTTAGTGGGACAGGAGTGGAGATTCCACCTGATCGTGGGGGCCTGTCGGGCCTGCAATCAGGAGGATGGGAACGACAAGCTGCAGGATCGCCTGGACGATCTCGGAGGCCGGTGCGTGCCCGGGGGTGTAGAACCATTGCTTGACGGCGCCGTAGATGGCCCAGGCAACGGTGGTGGCGACGATCTCCGGGGTGAGGGGCTCGGGGGTCGGCTTGCTCTCAATTCCTTTGAGAATGACGCGCCGGATTGCCGCGACGATGCCGGCTTCCATGAGGGGCTCAAAGGCGCTGTTGCGATTGCAGTCTCCGCTGGAGTGAGTGGAGGTGAGGTAATCGCAGGTGGCCAGGATGATGGCGCTTGCCGCAGATGGGCAGGTTCCATCGAACATTACATTGCGTTCGGCGAGCAGCCGGTGGAATCCTCCCGCGACCATCGCGTCCAGGAGGGCGAACTTGTCTGTGTAGTGATCGTAGAAGGTCGCCCGGTTGACGTCGGCTGCATCGGTGATGTCCTGCACCGAGATCTCTTCAAAACTCTTCTGTTGCATGAGATTGCGCAGGGCTCCCTGGAGGGCCTGGCGGGTCCTGCGGATGCGTGGATCACGGACTTCGCAATCTGAGATCGGCATAACCTTTCCTACCTATTAGAGGCTACCAGAGAGAAAAAGAATCGCGTGAACAACATTTGTCGTCTATTCTAGTGCAAGACGTCTTATGTCGTTTAGACGTCTCATGTTGTCCAAGGAGATTAGATTTATGCCGACGCTTCTACATATTGATTCAAGCCCTCTGGAGAGCTCGATCAGCCGTGAGCTGACGCGCGAGTTTGCGAAGACATGGAAGGCGAAGAACCCGGGTGGGCGGGTGATCGACCGTAACCTTTCAGTTAACCCTCCTGCGCCGATCAACCAGACGTGGATAGGCGCTGCCTTCACTCCCGAGGGTGGACGTACCCCGGAACAGGCGGCGGCGTTGTCTGAGTCCGACGTGCTGATCTCGGAGCTGGAGCAGGCAGACGAGGTTGTGATCGGCGTGGCGATGCACAACTTCAGCGTTCCTTCCGTTTTGAAGCTCTGGATCGACCAGGTGGTTCGCAACGGCAAGACCTTTGCCTATGGAGCCAATGGAGCGGAGGGTCAGCTGAAGGGCAAGAAGGCTACGATTCTGATCGCAAGCGGCGGCGTCTATGAAGCAGGCACACCTGCGGCTTCGATGAACTTTGTTGAGCCTTATCTGCGTGCGATTCTGGGCTTCCTTGGAATCACCGACGTGAGGTTTGTGACTGCGGCGGGAGCGGCCCAGATTATGATGGGCGCGATCGATCGTGAGGCGTTCCTGAAGCCGACGCTGGAACAGGTTCGGACGCTGGCAGCATAAGACCCGCTTCGCCATATAAGAGCAAGGAGACGAAGATGAAGATTGCCGTTACGATTGCACGCGTTCTGCTGGGACTTTTGTTCACGGTCTTCGGCCTGAACGGGTTTCTGCACTTTATTCCCATGCAACCGCCTACGGGACTTGCGGGGCAGTACATGGGCGCGTTGTTCATGTCGCATTATCTGGTGGTGGTCTTCCTGCTACAGCTGATTGGTGGACTGCTGCTGCTGGTGAACCGGTATGTTCCTCTGGGCTTACTGCTGCTGGGCCCGGTGGTGGTGAACATTCTTCTATTCCACTCTTTTCTGGCGCCTGAGGGACTGCCGATGGCTCTGCTGGCAGTCGTGCTGTGGGTAGTGGTCTTTGCCGGTGTGCGCAAGGCCTTCGCCGGTGTGTTCGTTCAACGAGTGGATATCTAAAAAGTCTGACCGAATCTCCCTGCCCGTATCCGAGTCGTTCTTCGGGTACGGGCTTTTCTGCGTGTGCAGTCAGATGCTGGAGGTGACCAACCTAATTCCTGATGTCGCAAGAGTTTGCAGAAGAAGGGCGGTGCGTGGGATATGATCGCTGTCAGCGGGAGGGGCTACATTTCCGCATCATCTGACATTGAAACATGTGAGGCCATATGGAATTGTGGTCGCAAAAGAACGTCTGCTTTTTGAGCGTTCTGTTTTTCCGAGTTGGACTTGGTTTATCACTGGGGCTATTGGTTACGCCTCTCGGTTATTCGCAGCAGAAACCATCTGTTTCTCTTTCCCCCATCACTATTGAGCGCAAGCCCGGTAATGAAGATGGTCAGGCCCAGATGATGGAAAAGGGAAAGGTCCGCAAGATTGCGCCTCATGCGGTGGCAGCGTGGCGGGTTCGCGGGGATGTCGGTGCGCTGATTGTCGTTCTGCAGCCGGCGAAGGGCAACACGGCGAAGCAATATATCCTGCGCTACTACGACCTGGACAGCGGGCGCAGGCACGTACTAGGCGCTATTCCGATGGCTGCTCCGGGATCGATTGTCGAGACGAAGGCGACAGACGAGCGATGGGCGTTTGCCCTTAGCGGCATCGATTCTTCCAGCGCAGCTCCCGTGGTGGTTGTGGGGGACGATCAGGCGATCCCGGGGCTGTTACAGAATGCGAACTCGCCAGTGTTTCATGATGAGACGCTGACGTATGCGCAGGACGGGGAGACCAGAACGGCAAAGACAGGGGTGCTTCTTGGAACGGAGCTGCATGCCATTTATGCTCCTCCCCAAACTGCACAGGCAGCGCCAAAGTATCTGCAGGTCTTTCCGAACGGCACGGCTTTAGTGGAGCTGAACGATGCTTCGATCCATAAGGCTCGCTGGAATACGAATGGTGCGACGGTTGATATCTCCGGGCCGACAGCGAAGTATACGGTTCCGGTGTCTGAGCTGACTCCGGTCAAAGGTATACCTGCCGGTGCGCGTTTCTCCGTGAGGCTTATCCAGGAGCTTTCGTCTCGCAGCACGCACGAGGGCGCAACGGTGAAGGCCGTGTCGATCACTCCTGTCGTGATCGACGGTGAGATTTTGATTCCGTCGGGTTCGACCTTCGAAGGTACGGTGATTCAGGCCGATAACGTGGGTTGGGGCTTCAAGCATGAGACGGCTTCGTTGACGATCGATTGGAGGCACGTGACGCTTGCCGATGGGCGTGTGCTCGATGTGACGGCACGTGTCTTCGAGGTGGAGAACGCGCAGGAGAAGGTAGACGACAAGGGCAAGATCAAGGGAATCCGATCGACGGGAACGATCGGTCATTCGGCAGAGAACGGTGTGCTTTCGATCGCTGGAATCGATCCGGTCGCTTATATTTTTGCCTCGGCTTCGGGTTCGGGTGTGCTGGGATTTGCAGAGCCTGAGATTCTCTATCGCTCGGGGACAGAGCTGATTCTGGAAAATTCAAAGCCGTTGATTACGTCGACGGTTTATCCACGCTCCATTCAGCCGGATGCCGATACGCCGGAGGAGCGGGAGAAGTTGCAGACGTTTGTTAAGAAGCTGCCATTCCGCACGACGACCAAGGGATCGAATAAGGTCTCCGACCTGACCAATCTTGTTTTCGTCGGTTCACCGGCGGCTTTGCAGCGGGCTTTTGCGGCGGCGGGGTGGCTTCCGACCGAAGATCTGAATGCGGGTTCGACGTTTCGTACGGTGAAGACGCTTACGGGCAACCAGACCTATACCCAGGCTCCGATGTCGATTCTTCTGCTCGATGAGCGGCCTCCGCTGTTTGCGCTTAGCAAGACGACGAACACTTTCTCATCACGGCATCATCTGCGAGTCTTTCCAACGGATCAGCGATACGACGGCCAGACCGTACTGACGTCGTCTTCCACGCAGGATATCGGGATCGCGTTTTCGAAGAAGCAGAAGACGTTTATCCATGTGATCGATCAGCATATCGACAATGAGCGGTCGAAGGTGGTTAACGACCTGATGTTCACAGGGTGTGTGGAGAACCTGGATATGGTGGACCGGCCCTGGGTTCCTCATGATGCGTATAACTCCACCGGGGATCGTCTTCTGACGGATGGGGAAGCGGCTGTGCTGCGCATCAATGCGTGCGAGAATCCGCGCACCACACCGACGACACCGGCTTTACCCCCGAACCGTTTTCAGCGGTCGACGCGCAATACTGCGTTGACGATTCGCAACGATCTCTATCGAGGCAACCTGATCTATCAGGGCATCTCCGGCGGCCTGAAGGCGCGGGATTTTCTGCGGAGTTCGAGCGAACTGCCTCCGGATTCGGGATCGTGGCGCAAGACAGATGCTTCGGGTGCAGAGTACAAGGGGTTTGGCAGCAACCCCGAATTACATCGCAGACGGGCGGAGGATGTCAGTGAAGCTCCGAACGCTGCCGATCTGGCTGAGATTGAGAAGGCAAAGGAAGACCATAAATGGGACCCTCCACGTTATGAGTTCGCTCTGCATGGCGGCTATATGCATATGCGGGAAGACTTCCTGACGGGAGTTGGCGTTGTTGAAACGTCGACGGTTGAGACCAACCCAACTTATTTCCTGTTCCTTGGTGACGAGGTCGGAGACGGATGGGCTGCGGGAGGTTCGGTAACCGTAAACAGCTGGAAGCATTTTTCCAACGAGTTTTCGTACTTTCGGCAGCAGGTGAAATACGAGCTGGGGACGATAAACGCTACGATTCCTCCTGGGGATGATGTCGTCGTCGGCATCAGCGATCTGGATACCTATCGCATTGGCCTGGTGACGCGGCAGTTCGAGTACAACCTGCTTATCCATCCAACCCGGCCAACATCGCGCTGGAGACCCTATGCGGCCGTGGGACCGGTATTGCAGCTGGTTGCTTTGAATGGTGCTCCGTTGAAAAAACCGGCTGGGATCTATACGCTCGGCCTGAAGAATATTGGCTTGATCAAGGCGGCCTTCGATTTCGGCAACACGCCTCCTCTCGATGGCGGAGGCATCTTCCAGCTTGGACTACAGTATGGAGCCGGAATCAAGTACAGGGTTACTCCACGGATCATGCTTCGGGCGGACTTCCGCGAGACGTGGAGCAAGAACCCGGACATTATCGCGTCTTCTTATGAGGACTTCGATCCGAATGCTCTCGACGAGACCTACACGACAGATGTTATCCGGGCGAGGCCGGAGCAGAAGTTTCTGCAGGATCGGTACACGGTAGGAATAGCCTTCACCTTTTAGAAACAAGGAAGCGCCTCTCGAAGAATTGATCGGCGCTTCCTTGTCGTGAACCTAGTCGGCGATACCGGCATTGGGTGGGTCGATGCCGAGCGCGGTCGCAAGCGAGATGAGGTGATCCTGCTCCTGCATGAGGATCTCGCGGATGGATTCGCTCAGCGCGAACTCATTCAACGCGTCGCACTGTTTCACGCGGCGGCGATACTGAGCGATGGTCTCTTTCTCATTTTCGAGATCGAAGCGGAGCATCTCCTCGGGCTTCTCCGAGGTTTTGACCGGCTTGGGCTTTACCGAGGGCATGCCGCCAAGGTAATCAATGTGATTGGCAATGGAGAGGGCGTGGGTGAGCTCCTCGGTTGCGTGAACGGCGAGCTCGGCGGCGATGTTCATATAGGCCGCGCCCTTGAGCACCTGGGAGTAGTTCACATAGGCGATGATGGCCTGGTATTCGCGCTCGAGGTCTTCGTTAAGCAGATCGATCAGCTTTTTGCGTGTGATGGAAGTGCTGGGCGGGGCTGTCTCTGGCATCGTGACTCTCTCCGGTATCTCAACGAAATCGCATTCTTCCACTGAGATGCAGAAAGAGAGAGCCACGTTCCCCTGTTGTGTTTAAACCGTTGTTGCAGCCATGGAGGGGTAATCGATATAGCCGGTCGGACCGGAGGCGTAAAAGGTCGTGGGATCCGGGCGGTTGAGCTCTGCATGTTCGGCAAAACGCTCAGGAAGATCCGGATTCGCGATGAAGAGTTTGCCGAAGGCAACCGCATCGGCTTTGCCTTCATCGAGAAGCTGCTGACCCGTCTCCTGGTCGAGGGCTTCGTTGGCGACGAAGACTCCACCGAAGAGCTGCTTCAGGTGGGGACCAATGCTGTCGGGAGCGACGCGTTCGCGCGCTGCGATAAAAGCCAGCTTTCGTTTGCCCAGTTCGGTGGCGACATAGCTGAAGGTCGCGGATCGATTGGAGTCCGAGATGCCATGCGAGTCTCCACGAGGAGCGAGGTGCATGCCCACGCGGCCGGGGCCAAAGACAGAGATTGCGGCATCGGCGGCTTCGAGCATCAGGCGAGCCCGGTTTTCAATGGGACCGCCATATTCGTCGGTGCGGTGGTTGGAGCCGTCCTGAAGGAACTGGTCGAGCAGATAGCCGTTGGCTCCGTGTAGTTCGACACCATCGAAGCCAGCGTTCTGTGCGTTCTGCGCAGCGCGGCGGAAGACCTCTACCACCTGTTTGACCTCATGAGTCTCGAGGGCGCGAGGCACGGGATAAGGACGCTGCGGGCGCAGAAGGCTGACAGTGCCTGTAGCCGCAATGGCGCTGGGAGCGACGGGCGCCTGGCCATTGAGAAAGGACGGGTCGGAGATGCGCCCGACGTGCCATATTTGCGCAAAGATGCGGCCACCGGCCTCGTGTATGGCTTCGGTGATCGGCTTCCATGCCTCGACCTGCTGCTGCGACCAGATGCCGGGGACATTTGCGTAGCCTACGCCGAGCGGATCGACGGGAATGCCCTCCGAGATGATGAGTCCCGCTGAAGCGCGCTGGCGGTAATACTCCGCCATGATGGGCGTGGGGACGTGGTCTGCGGTCCCACGCAGGCGGGTGAGAGGGGCCATGATAATGCGGTTGGGAAGAAGGAGATCGCCAAGCTGAATTGGGTCAAAAAGTGAGGGCATCTTATGCTCGCCTTTCGTGTCGCGAGAATTGGATGTTCGATGAGTGTCGAAGGATGCGGGTGTAGAAAGCGCCAAACCGGGGAGGCGGATCGGCGCTTTTTCAGGCAGTTATCGGGTTTAGAGAGGGAACTGTTTGAGCCAGGTGCGGAAGTCCGGACCCAGTTTTTCGTTCTTGAGAGCGAACTCGACGGTGGCCTTCAGGAAGCCGAGCTTGTCGCCCGCGTCGTGGCGCTTGCCCTCGTAGGTGAAGCCATAGACCTTCTCGTACTGGAGCAATGCCTTGATTCCGTCGGTAAGCTGCAGCTCTCCGCCTGCGCCGGGGGTGATCTTCTCGAGCATGTCGAAGATGCGCGGCGTGAGAATGTAGCGTCCGATGATGGCGTTCTGGGAGGGAGCCTCCTCAGGCTTCGGCTTTTCTACCATGTCTTTGACAGCGAGGAGGCGCGAGTTCTTGGGATCGGGTGTGCAGTCGAGACAGCCATACGCGGAGATGGCAGCGCCTTCCACGACCTCGGAGCCGAGGATGCTGGCGCCGGTCTGTTCGAACGCTTCCACCATCTGCTTCATGCAGGGGACGTTGGCATCGACAATATCGTCGGGCAGAAGAACGGCGAAGGGCTCATTGCCGACGATCTCCTTGGCCTGAAGAACGGCATGCCCCAGACCGAGGGGTTCCGACTGGCGCGTGTAGGTGATCTTGGCGAGTTTCGAGACGGAGCGGGCTATCTCGAGCAGCGCGGTCTTATTTTTGGCTGCCAGCGTGGCCTCGAGCTCGAAGGACTTGTCGAAGTGGTCTTCCATGGTGGTCTTGCCACGACCGGTGACGATGATGATCTCCGTGCAACCTGCGGCGACGGCCTCTTCGACGCCGTACTGGATCAACGGCTTGTCAACGAGGCAGAGCATCTCTTTGGGAGTTGCTTTGGTTGCGGGGAGAAAGCGGGTGCCGAGGCCTGCTGCGGGAAAGACTGCTTTGCGAATCTTCTGCGTCATGTGATGGAGAGATTTCCTATCGTCTTTAGTTTATTGGGCTCGTATAGAGTACGAGATGGATAGAGCGAATCATAAAAACGCCTTATGACGCTTTAGTGTTAGAAAGCATGAAGTGGGTTGCCTGAAGGGCTGTGGAATCCAACGATATGAGCCGCAAGGCTTTATTTCTTTATCGCTTCTTTATGAAGGCATAACGGTTCTTGTATCGAATATCACGAGAGCCCAATTATCGGCCACTCATGGGCAGCCGGACGCAGAGAAATCGGGCGACAGCTATCATTGTAGTTACAGTGAGCTATACGATCGCAGCCTTTTATCGATTCATCTCCTTGCCAGAACCCACGGCACTGGCTGAGGAGTTGCGCGCCATCTTCCGCGACAGTGATCTCCGCGGCACTATGTTGATCGCCGAGGAGGGGATAAATGGCACCATGGCAGGGTCGCCTGCCACCGTCGATCATCTTTTGAACCTTCTATCCGAGAAGGTGAGATTGGACAGGTCGGAAGTAAAATTTTCCTTCTCGGAGGAACTGCCTTTTAAGCGACTGAAGTTCCGGGTCAAGGCAGAGATCATTACCTTTCGCAAGGCAAAGGTCGCTCCTCAGAAGCCAGGGGAATATGTGGACGCTCAGGATTGGAATGCGTTGATTGCCGACACCGACGTACTTCTGCTCGATACACGAAATCACTACGAGACGGACCTTGGCACCTTCGACGGAGCGACCGTTCCGGGGACAGAGACGTTTTCCGATTTCGTTACCTACGTTCGCGAAAACCTTGATCCGGCAAAGCATCGCAAGGTAGCGATGTTCTGCACTGGAGGCATCCGTTGCGAGAAAGCTTCGGCCTTCATGCTGCAGGAGGGGTTCGATGAGGTTTACCACCTGAGGGGAGGAATCCTCAAATACCTCGAACAGGTTCCGGAGCCCGCCAGCAAATGGCACGGAGAGTGTTATGTCTTCGACGGCCGAGTCTCGGTGGGGCATAAAGATTATGAGAGCTGAGCCTGGCTGGTGAGCCGGTCGTGGCTGAGATATTGCAGGTCGCGTTTCAGGCAATGTGGCCAATGGTAAAGTTAGATCGATTTCCACCTCAGCATTTGAGTGATCAAGGTCAGTACTAATTCCTCCATAGGAGAATTTCATGAGGTCGCGCCGCGAATTTCTGTCTGCGGGTGTTGCTATGAGTTTTTTGGCCGCTACGCACAGAGGGGCAGCCATGTCGGCTTCTTCGAGATCCTGCGGCGCGGACTGTTCTGTGATGGAGTTGAACCAGCGCATCGGTCGTCGCGACTTTCGCGGCATAACCAAGGACATGCTGCCGACGCCATGTCTCGTTGTGGATCTTGATCTGTTGAATGCCAACGTGAAGCATCTGGCCGACACGGCGAAGGCGAATGGTATCCAAGTGCGTCCGCATGTGAAGGTTCACAAGAGTGTAGAGGTTGCGAAGCGCCAGATGACGGCGGGAGCCATTGGGCTGACCTGCTCCACGATCGCCGAAGCGGAGCTTTTTTCGGACGCGGGTATCAAGGGAATGATCTGGACCAAACAGCCTGTGGGACGCAATAACACGCAGCGTGCCATTGCGCTGTCGAAGAAGGATCCCACCTTCATGTTCGTGAGCGACGATGCGCAGGTGATCGATTGGGTGGAGGAGGCTGCGGCGGCAAATAATGTGAAGGTTAGAGTTCTGGTTTCGGTGTACGCGGGGCTGGCACGGCAGGGCATAGAGGCCGGCAAGCCCGCGGTAGACCTGGCCAAGAAGGTCGCTGCGTCCAAACACATGCAGTTCGAAGGCTTCATGGCCTACTCCGGAAATGCGGCGCACGTTAAAGGCTTTGAAGCGCGCAGGAAGGCCTCGATGGAGGTGCTGGCGGGAGTGCGCGAGAGCAAGGTGCTTGCGCTTGAAGCGGGTCTGCCGGTGAATATCATGACCGGCGGCTCCACCGGAACGTACAACATTGATCACGAGACTGGATTGACGGAACTGCAAGCCGCTACCTATGTCTTCATGGACACGGCCTACTTCACGGTTGGCGGAAGAGATGGGGACATGGAGCGCTACAACGACTTCAAGTCGGCGTTGACGGTGATGACGACGGTGGATAGCCAGTATCATCCCAACCTGATCTCCACCGACTACGGAGCCAAAGCCATGGCGAGACCGACAGACATTGTGAAAGATATGCCCTGGCTGAAGGTAGGGAACGGCGGAGCGGAATACGGCGCGCTCATGTGGAAGGATGGTGAGCAGCATCCAAAGCTTGGGGATCTGCTGGAGATCTATCCTTCCAGTCTCGATATGAGCACCAACGTATTTGATCGCTACTATGTGGCTCAAGGCGACAGGATTGTAGATGTGTGGCCCATTATGGGCCGGGCGGGCGCAGCACAACGCTAACGGCTGCATACGTCGGAACGCTTACTTTCTCGATCTCAGATAGAAAAACCGCGCTCATACCTCGAGCGCGGTTTCTATTCAGGCTTTGCTTTCTACTTCTTTGCAGGTGGCCAGGAGTCGGCTGGGGGCGTAGGCCATGTGGAAGCAGGCGGCGGTACATCCAGCGCAGGCTTCTTTGCTCCCGCGGGGGCAAGCCTGGCATTGCCCTTCACAGCGGTCTTGCCAGCTGCGTCCGTTTCATACGGCTGCCAGCGCGGAGGCCGCTGTGCCGCACGCGCAGCAGCTTGCGGATTAGGCGGACGCTGCATCACGAGTCCGCCAGGGAGACGAAGCGACGTCCACTTCTTCGCCTGCTTAGAGGCAGCACTTGGCGGCTGATCCCACGGATCGGCTGCGCGACCATTCAGATCGTAGACGAACTTGCCGTCTTTAATCGTGAGCTCGCACTCGAGCTTCTCATGGCCTTTCATCAGTGCGCCGGAGCCGTCGATATAGCCGAAGTCACCATGGCGAAGATTGAGTACGGCAACGTCCGCAATTGCTCCCTCAGAGAGGTTGCCGAGCTGCGTCTGCTGTACTTCGATTGCAGGATGCCATGTCATCTCTGCGATAACTTCCTTCAGCGGAAGTCCCATCACGAGGAATTTGCTGGCCGTTGTGAGCTGTCCCTTCAGACCCTCGTTCAGGTTGTCGGAGTGAATGTCCGTCGAGATGGAGTCGGGAATGAAGCCTGCCTTGATGAGCGGCACAGCCACGCTGAAGTTGAAGCTGCTCTGTCCGTGGCCTACATCGAAATACACGCCGCGCTTACGGCCCTCCCACATGCCCTTGCCCGGGCCGCCGGTCTCGGAGTCCTGCTCGCCGCGGCCTCCGCCGTACATGTGCGTGTAAATGTCGCCGGGACGAAGCTTATTTTCGAGAAGCTGATACAGAGGACGCTCGATGCGACGCGAACCGTAGTCGATCATCACGGGGATATGCGCCATCGTGCCTGCTTTGATGGCTTCGTCGTACGGAAGCCACTCGGGACCGGTGAAGTGAGCGCTCTTCACTCCGACGACAATGCCGGGATACTTGAGCGCCATCTCGCCGGTCTTCTGGCCATCCATGTCCTCCGTGTTCTGCTCGATCTGGCCGCTGCCCATTCCGGCGCCCACAATGTTCAGCATCGCGAGGACGCGTGTCTGCGAGCGATCAATCACTCGCTCCTTGAAGACCTCAAAGTTGCGCCACCCCGAAGAACCGGCGTCCACAACAGTGGTCACGCCATCCTTGAGCGTGTAGCCATCGGGAGCGATGCTCCAATCGCCGCCGGCATAGTCGTTCTTGGTTAGTCCCCAGAAGACGTGGACGTGCAGGTCGATGAGACCCGGTGTGACGTAAAGACCTGTGACGTTCACCGTCTTAATTGCGGAGTCTGCAGGGATGCCTGCGGCGACCTTTGCAATCTTGCCGTCCTTGATCGCTACATCGCGGATTGAGTCAATGTTGCTCTTCGGGTCGATGACATGACCTCCCTTGAGCAGCAGGTCGTATTGCTTTTCCCCTTCGGGTGCGCTGGTTGCAGGTGCCGCCGCAGTGCTGCGTGTGCCTTGCGCAGCGAGTTGAGGTACAAGCGTGCATGCTGCAAGAGAGAGCCCGGCGCAGGCGCGGAGCAGAAAATTATTGTCCATAGAAGTTCCTCGTGGCTTTCCTGGATGGTTTCGGAACGAGAACGTTTTATAAACCAAAGAAGAGGCTCCCGCAACAGGCATACGCCCTATCTCACGCGGTCAGGATGCTGCGCTGATGGTCATTCCTCTTTTGTTCTCATTGACCTATGGCGAGCGAAGCAGATTCACCTTCGGGAAGATGGCCCAAGGGTCAACATGAGATCAACGGCGCTTTAGAGCCTCGAGTTCTTCCAAACTACGTGGCCAGTCCGATTTCAGCAGGCGGGATAGACTGCGATCCGCCAGGACCATTCCTCCCGTCTGGCAGTGGGCACAGTAGTTCGTCTCGTTGTCCGCGTATCGAATTCGCTGCACCTTTTCGCCGCATCTGGGACAGGGCTGTCCGAAGCGCCCATGCACGGCCATGTCTTTGCGAAAGGCGGTGACCTTCTCGGGAAATCCGGAATTCGCTTCTTCCCGCAGTCTGTCTATCCAAAACTGGAGTGTCTCTCGCGTGGCCGTAAACAATCTTTCCCACTCTTCGGGCTTCAGCTTGTGCGTAAGCATGATGGGCGAAAGTTTGGCAGCGTGCAGAATCTCGTCGGAATAGGCATTGCCGATACCACTCACGATGCGGGGATCGGTCAGGGCTCTTTTGAGCGTGCGGTTTTCTGCAGTGAGCGCGTCATGGAATGCCTCGAGATCGCTTGAGAAAACATCAATGCCGCCGGGGTCGATTGAGCGTAACGTCTCCTCGCCGCTGAAAACGTGCAACGATGCTCGGCGCTTTGTGCCTGCTTCGGTGAGAACCATCGAACCGTTGGGAAGATCGAAGGCTGCCAGATTGTTGCGGCCTGACAGGTTTGCTCCTGGGGGGCGCCAGTGCAACCGCCCGGCAATCATCAGATGAAGTACTAACCAGAGATCGTTGTCGAGTCCGAAAGCAATGCGTTTGCCAATTCGTCGTAACTTACAAACGATGTGGCCTTCTGCATCTGCGATGGGTGGTTGTGCCGTCCGTAGCAGGAATGCACTTGCCAGCCGTACATGCTCCAGTCGCTGGCCGATAATACGTGGCTCCAGCGCACTGATGTAAGCCGCGATGTCGGGCAGTTCCGGCATGGCTATCCGCTTGCACGGGCTACGGGCGATCTTGCAACCTTAGCCGCACTCGCTCTTGAAGGCTTAGGTACGCGACAACTAAAGGATCTAAATCGTGTACCCCGCTCGCTTGAATGGCATGGTACGCACGCGCTCGCCTGTGGCGGCGAAGATCGCATTGCCCAACGCTGCGGCCAGAGGCGGCACACAGGGTTCACCAAGGCCAGAGGGACGGAAGTCCGACTGGATGAAGTGGGCCTCTACCGGTGGAGCGCTGCTCATTCTCAAAATCGGATAGCTGGAGAAGTTCGTTTGCTGGATGCGGCCCTGCTCAACCGCAATCTCCAACCCCATGGCAGTTGACAGCGCGTCGATAGCGCCTCCCTGCACCTGGTTTTCGGCGCCGCTCAGGTTAATGATGGGGCCGATGTCGGCGGCTACGGTGATCTTGTGGACGGTGACGTGCTTCTTTGCGTCGACACTCAATTCGACGGCCTCGGCGACATGGCCGCCATAGGAGAATCCGAAGGCGATGCCTAGTCCTCTGCCATGAGGAAGCTTCTTGTTCCAGCCGGATTTCTCTGCCACCAATTTGAGGACTCCGGCAGCGCGAGTGGGATTGAAGGTGCGACTTGGGTCGGGCGGCGGACCTTGCTGCGGTCCCTGGGCTTTGGCCAGCGGCCGAGAGAACCAGTTCAACAGAAACTCTACGTGGTCGCATTCCGCCGCTACGGAAAGCTCATGCAGGAAGCTTCCAATCACGAACATCTGTACGTTGTCCGTGGGGGCGCGCCAGGGTCCGCATGGAATCTGCAGCGGCATCAGGCTGACGGCATAACGTACGTTCGCCGCCATGTCCGTGGGGAAACTGTTGTTGCTGCGTCCGCCACCAGACACGGGACGTTTTCCATCGGCCGAGAAGGAGACGAGGTGGTTTTGGAAGGCAGACAGCTTGCCCGACTTATCGACCCCGCCCTTCAAAAAGTGGTAGCCGCCAGCGCGGAAGAAGTCGTGCGCAAAATCATCTTCGCGCTTCCATTGCAGCTTGACCGGTCCATTGACCTTCATGGCGATGGCCGCGGCCTCGCACATGTAGTCGTTCGCCAGCCTGCGGCCAAAGCCGCCACCGGCGCGGGTCTGATGGACGGTCACCTTGTCCTCGGGCAGCTTGAGCATGTTGGCGACCATGGTCATGCCGCGATCCGCCATCTGGCTGGGTGTCCATATCTCCATGGTTCCGTCGTGCCACCAGGCGGTGCTGTTCTGCGGCTCCAGCTGCTGGTGCGAGACCATGGCGTAGTCGTAGGAGGCCTCGACGACCTTGGCTGAAGAGGCGAAGGCGGCATCGACATCGCCCACGTTGGTCTCGGGTGTCGGCATCTGAGCCGCAATCTCTTTGGCTTTGGCGGCGGCCTGAGTGAGCGAATCTTTCGACGCCGTGCTCTCGTCCCACTCCACCTTCAGTGCTTCTTTTGCCTTGAAGGCCTCCCAAGTCGTCTTGGCGATAATCGCAACTCCCGGCATTACCTCTGCCGGGGTACCGGTACCATCCAGCACGAAGGCGTCGACCACGCCCGGCATCTTCTTGATTTCGTCCAGATTGGCGCTTTTGACCTTGCCGCCGACGGCGGGGCATTTGATGTAGTTGGCGTACAGCATGCCCGGCATCTGTACGTCGATGCCGAACAGCGGCTGGCCGGTAACGACCTTCAGATTGTCGACTCCGGTAAAGCGTTTCCCCAGCAGCTTGTAATCGGCTCGGGTCTTCAGGGGCACTTTGGCCACATCGGGCACAGGCTGTTCCGATGCAGCTTTGGCTAAAGCACCATAAGTCAGATTGCGGCCAGAGGGCTTGTGCGTGACGACGCTGTCAGCGGCGGTGCATTCACTTACCGGCACATTCCACTGCTTGGCCGCAGCCGCGATCAGCATGGCGCGAGCGGTAGCACCTGCCTGGCGTAGCTGATCCCAGCCACGCGGGATCGAGGTGGAACCGCCGGCACCCTGATAGCCATAGACTTTGGGATTGATCGGCGCCTGATCGACCTTCACCGTCTTCCAGTCGGCATCCAGTTCCTCGGCGATGATCAAGCCGAAGGCGGTCTTGATGCCCTGACCGATCTCCGGGCCTTTGGAGTAGATGGTGACGGTGTTGTCGGGCGCGACTCGCACGAAAGCATTGAGCACGGTCGGTCCGGTCCCATTCTCTGCGTGAGCCGTGCGCGCATCGAAATGGAAGGCCAGCATCAGTCCGCCGCCAGCAAAGCCCGCCAGTTTCAGGAAGGATCTGCGTCCTATGGTTGTGACCGGAGGCGAGATGGTCTCCACCTCTGCGATCAGAGCCTGCATTTCAGCGTCAAATTGCGCGATTATTTCTGCTGCGGGCATGGAGATATCTCCCTTTGTTCTGATCTTCTTAGGACTGAGAACCGGCAGCCTGATGGATCGCCGCCTTGATGCGGTTATATGTGGCACAGCGACAGATATTGCCGGTCATGGCCTCTTCGATCTCGGTGTCCGTAGGTTTGGGATGCTGAGCCAGCAATGCCGCCGCGCTCAGGATCTGGCCACCCTGGCAATAGCCGCACTGGGCGACGTCAAGGTCGACCCATGCCTGCTGCAGAGGATGAAGTTTGTCGCCTTCAGCCAGCCCCTCGATTGTGGTGATACTCCCGGACACTGCCGAGACCGGAGTAAGGCAGGAGCGAATGGCGACCCCATCCATGAGCACCGTGCAGGCACCGCACATGCCTATGCCGCAACCGTATTTGGTGCCTTTCATATCGAGTACGTCGCGCAGCACCCAGAGCAACGGTGTGTCGCCCGCAGCATCGACCGTTCGAGGCTTCCGATTGATGTTGAGCTGGAATGGCATTGATTTCACCTCAAGTAAACGTGGAATACTTCAAAACGGATGTGGCAGGGAGTGCTAGCCAATAACTTAGCATCTATTTTGCGCCCATTTCATTACGGTTGTACACCGTACCTGCCGTGAGCTACCTGTTCTGATTCAGGTCTGTCATGGGTTCATCAGCCAGGATTCGGTGCAATGACGACTCAATCATAATCAGCGGCGTTTTCAGTGACACAACGGTCGTGCGTTCGCAGCAGTTTCTTCGGTACGACGGGTGTGGGAAGCCGTCGATGCACTTGCCTCTTACGCCGAAGACGTCCGCAACGATTCGTGGGGACGGAGCTGTTTATCTTTGAAAATCTTATGAAACGACGCGAATATAGGACTTAATTTGTCCTATAGGACTAAATATGTCGTATATTAGTTGAATAAGATTCCTTCCTCGCGGATTGTTTTGTATGTCCTTTGTTTTTAGAAATTTCGGAAACGGATTCGCTCTATGAACCTCAGGCGACTCCTTTTCTGGTTTCACTTAGTGGTGGGTGTAACTGTAGGCCTGACGATTGGCTTTTTTGCATCGACCGGAAGCCTGATGGCCTTTCAGGATCAGATTGTCCGCTACCGGGAGCGAACGATCTCCGTGCCGGAACATCCGCAAGGTACGTGTCTTGCTCCAGGCGCTCTGCTTAGGCAGCTGCAAGGTGAGGTTGGATCTCCTCTTACCTCGTTAATGCTCTTTTCGGACATACGCATACCTGCCCAGGTCTCGACTGCTCCGGACCGTATCTTTCTGACGGATCCTTGCACAGGTGTTCTCCTGCAGGGGGGACCGAGCCGCGTGCGTGCGTTCTTCGCTCATGTGCGGGATCTTCATCGCTATGCGGCCTTTGGAGGAACACGCTACCAAACTCTTCATGCCATTACTATCGCCGGGAATCTGGGTTTTCCTGTGCTGATCCTCAGCGGGTTAGTGCTCTGGGTTCCGCGTCAATGGAAGCAGGCACATCTTCGAAACGCGCTAACCCTACGTGGTGGGTTGAAGGCACGAGCGCGAGAGTGGAATCTGCACACGGTTGGAGGCTTCTGGCTGGCGTTGCCTCTGTTGGTTATGTCGCTGTCGGGATCGGTCATGGCCTATGACTGGGTGAATGCTTTGCTCTACCGGGCAGCGGGATCGCCGGCACCTGCACAAGGTAAAGAGGAGAGGCCGAAGGTCCGCAATATGGGCAACGTCGATTTGCTGGACAAGCTGATTCCTCGTGCCAAGGAAGCAGACTCCCGGTGGTACAGCCTCACGGTGCGCTTCCCTATCAGCGGTGCTAACGGAGTTCCTTTCGCTTTAGATGAGGGGACTGGCTCGCGTCCTCAACAGAAGACGCAGCTCATACTTTCCAAAGACGGTAAGCTAACTCGTTTCGATACATTTGACAGGCTGCCGCGTGGCAGACAGTGGAGGCTCTATGGCCGCTTCCTTCACACGGGCGAGATATTCGGCTGGCCAGGACAGGCACTTGCATTTCTTGCAGCCCTGATGGCGGTATTGCTTGTCTGGACAGGATTCGCACTAAGTGTGCGCCGTTTCGCTGCGTGGAGAAGACGTAAAGTCCGCGCAAAACAAAGATCTCCAGTCTTCGAGACTGCCTGAGCTTTTCTTTTTACTCGTCATCGATACGTCGCTGTAGCGGCATAACTGAAAGGACGCTCCCTTGCCTATACGCTATGGGTTAACCCTCGCTTTGTCTCTTTTCCTGTCTCCCGTCGTTGTTTCTGCGTTCGCACAAACCGGTGCGTCGACGACCCAGGCAGAGGCGCGATCTTCGATTCGCGGCAAACTGAATGCTGCGGATGGGAGTGCAGTCTCGGGCGCGCTCGTCAAAGCGACAGACCCCAGCGGTCATAGCTTTACCGCATCATCATCGGCAGACGGCACTTTCAGTATCCCTGGACTTTCCGCAGAAGAGCCCTATAGCCTCGTCGTCGAAGCACTCGGATTTGAGGCAGTAACTCGCACGGATGTGTTGCCGAGCAATCTTGAGATGCCGATCCTGCTTACAGTGGATCCCCTGCAGCAGGAGATTACGGTATTTGCCCAGGATGACCTGTTGAAGACAACCCCTGAGATATCCACCACGCTTACGCCTCAGGATGTGACGCAACTGCCTTCAGCCAGCCGCAACCTCGCACAGTTTGCACTGCTGGATGTCCGTGCACGCAATACCGCAGGTTCGGGATCCGATGGCCGCGCAGCGACGCGTCTCACGATCAATAATCAGTCGTTTCGATTTACGCAGTATCTGCTGGATGGAAGCACAAACTTCGACTTCGTCTTATCGAACGGACCGCAACAGAATGTGTCACTCTCTTCTGTCGGCGAGTTTACCTTGCTGACGAATGCATTTCCCGCACAGTATGGACGCGCGAGCGGAGGTATTGTGCTCGTTTCCACAAAGTCGGGAACAGACCAGGTGCATGGCGAGGCCTTTGCGTTTGTGCGGCCCTCGGGGATTCAGGCTGCTCCTCCGGTTTCAACATTCCACGTCCCCAATACTAAGTTGCAGTGGGGATCGACCATAGGTGGACCGATACGTCGCGGCCGTACGAACTTTCTTACCTCCTATGAACAGCTTCATCAGGAGCGAGGAGCTTTTATCCAGTCTCCCATACCAGGTTTCTTCACCGGCAAACAAGACTCCTGGATTGGCCTGGCACGTATCGATCAAAAATGGAGCGAACACCAGTTCACTACTTTGCGCTTCAATGGGGACTACCTCACGACGAACAATTTGAATGATGTTGTGGGAGGATTTGTACAGTCCAGCGCGGCTCGCACGGATGTTCAGCAAAGTGTGGCCGGGCAGCTTACACAACGCTCTCTCTTCGATACGTGGTTGAACGATTTTCGAATCTCTTATGCCAGTGCGCTTCCGCTCTGGTACACACCACTCACACCAAGTATCTCGATTGTTCGTCCCAGCTACTCCACTACAGGCGGGTCGAGTGTGGAGCACCTGCGAACACAGGCGTTTCAGGTTATGGATACGGTGAGCAAGAGCTGGAAACAACATCAGTTCACATTCGGGGGAGATTATCTTCACGAAAACGCAGGCTACAACTTCATCTCTACGCAATTGGGAACGTATACGTTTGCGGCTGGTCCTCCGACTGCTGGGCAAAGACCGTTGCGATATAACGTGACTGTTGGCAACTCAACACTGAGTTATGGGCAGGAGCTGGTATCTGCATATCTCCAGGACGATTGGAAGGTTGCGCGACGGTTCTCCGCCAACATGGGATTGCGATATGACTATCAGTCGAATTCCAACAGCAGAAGCAACCTTCAGCCTCGGCTCGGTATGTCATGGGATATGTTCGGCACAGGCGACACCATCGTTCGGGCAGGTGCGGGCCTGTTCTATGACCAGCTCTATGGGCAGTTGCAACGCAACGTCTTAAATCTTGGCCCGAATTCGACGACCGCGAGCTACACAATCTCGAATCCGTCCTATCCAACTCCTCCAACAGTGAGTGGGATGCAGGATCGACGCGATCTCTATCTTCTTAGTCCGACTCTGAAGAATCCTTATAGCATGCAGGTGTCTGCTGGAATTGAGCAGCGTCTCCCACATGGTTTTGTGCTCGAGTTGGATGCAGCGTTTCTTGCATCGCGTCACCAACTGATTCTGGTTAATCTAAACGCTCCCGCACCATTCATACGTACGGCTCCAGGACAGACGCGGACGGCTGCTGCGGCAAATGCTACGCGACCTTACCTCAACTATCAGCGCGGGGACGGAACTTCGATCCCCGTTGCGAATGTGCAGCAGGTAAGTAATGCGGGAAATTCTCGCAATCCTTCCGCGGAGGTGAGGATCAGAAGAAACTTTGCGAACCGGTTCGAATTGCAGGCATCGTATCTCTACAGCTCCAACATCACGAACGTATTTTTTACCGGAGGGAACAACACCGGAACGCCCAGTGTTTCGGGTGTAACGGCTGGGGAGAATGGCCCCTCGGATTACTTCCAGCGTCATCGTCTGGTGGCATACGGAGTGGTGGAGCTTCCGTATGCAATTCGGCTGAGCGGAACCACCGTTGCCGCGAGTGGCTTGCCGATCAACCCACTGACCGGCGTGGATAACGATGGAGATGGAATTTCCAGCGATCGGCCGGTTGGACTTTCGCGCAATTCATTTACAGGCCCATTGCAGGCGCAGACGGACTTCGCGCTGATGCGAACATTTTCTATCCGCGAGCGCTTTCGACTGGAGACGCGCGCAGAATTTGCGAATGTCTTCAACCACAATAACTTTGTAAAGCTGACAACAACGTATGGAAACACTGCGACAGCAGGCAGCAGTTTCATGCTGCCGCAGGCGGGGATTCAGAATAGCGATCCTTCTCGGCAGATACAGTTTGCCACGCGGTTGTTGTTTTAGAGCGCCAGCATATCTCCATCTTGGTATCGATCAGGGAGGCCAGGCGAGCGCATGTAACATCCGGCAATTTGGCATCGAACGGCGCAAGTGGCTATAGTGGACCGTTATAAGAGTTATCGCGGTCGACATCGCAGTCATCTGGCCAGTCCAAATAATGTCAACTTGTGCAAGGAAAAGGCATGCGTATTGTTGCAGTTAAGGAGATTACTCTTCCGATTGCGTCAGCGATCGCAAATGCATATATCGATTTTTCGAAGATGACGTGCTCTCTTGTGGCCGTCGTTACAGATGTTGTTCGAGATGGCCGAACGATCATTGGTTATGGTTTCAATTCCAATGGGCGCTACGGACAGGGTGGGCTGATACGAGATCGCTTTGCGCCTAGAATTCTGGAAGCCGATTTTAAGTCGCTGCTGGACGATACCGGTAACAACTTAGATCCGGACCGTATATGGAACACCATGATGCGGAACGAGAAGCCCGGAGGCCACGGCGAGCGGTCCGTTGCCGTTGGGACGATCGATATGGCCGTCTGGGATGCTGTAGCCAAAATCGCCGGTCTACCGCTCTATCAATTGCTTGCAGATCGATATGGACTGAAAGCGGACCCCAGGGTTTTTGTTTACGCCGCAGGCGGTTATTACTATCCGGGCAAGGACCTCACGGCCCTAAGGGCCGAGATGAGGAGTTATGTCGATCGTGGGTACACCGTCGTAAAGATGAAGATTGGCGGCGCTCCACTTCATGAAGACAGAGAGCGCATTGAGGCAGTTCTTTCAGAAATTGCAGGACGGGCGAAACTCGCTGTCGACGCTAATGGTCGATTCGATCTGGAAACCGCCATGGGTTATGCGAAGATGCTTCGAGAGTACCCGCTGTTCTGGTACGAGGAAGCAGGCGATCCGTTGGACTATGCTCTGCAAGCCTCTCTGGCTGAATTTTATCCGCGCCCCATGGCAACTGGTGAAAACCTCTTTAGTCATCAGGATGCCCGCAATTTGCTCCGCTATGGAGGAATGCGACCAGATCGCGACTGGCTGCAGTTCGATTGTGCTTTGTCCTATGGTTTATGCGAGTACCTCAGAACCCTTGAGGTCCTGAAACAGCATGGATGGTCACCGCGCCGTTGCATTCCACATGGAGGCCACCAGATGTCTCTGAATATTGCTGCGGGGTTGGGATTGGGTGGCAATGAAAGTTATCCTGACCTGTTTCAGCCGTTCGGTGGATTTCCTGACGGTGTTCAAGTAGAAGAGGGGTACGTCACGATGCCTCCGCTTCCGGGTATAGGTTTCGAAGGCAAAGCAGATCTGATTCGGGTTATGCGCGAATTGGCAGAATAGTTGTGATAGCTAGTTTGTCTGGGTGGTAAATCTCGTTCGGCGCGAATGGAGAAGATGCAGACCACAGCTTTTCAAGAGAGACCGCGGCAGGTATCGTTTTTCCGAAGTCTATGGGGGCAGGTAACAATCGGCATCGTTCTGGCGATTGTTCTGGGGCTCGTTAGCCCCAAGACTGCTGCCGCAATGAAACCCCTGGGGGATGCATTCATACGGCTGATCAGTATGGTGATCTCGCTGGTCATCTTCTGTACGGTGGTCTCCGGAATAGCCGGGATGGAAGATCTCAAAAAAGTGGGGAGGGTTGGCGGCAAAGCGCTTCTGTACTTTGAAGTCGTGTCAACGACGGCGCTTCTTCTTGGGCTTCTGGTTGGCAACCTGCTTCATCCCGGTACTGGATTTAATGTCGATGCGAAGACGTTGGACGCCAACAGTGTCTCGGCCTACGCGAATAAGGCCAGTTACCTGAGCGCAGAGGATTTTCTTCTTCACATCATTCCGACCACGGTTGTGGATGCTTTCGCCAAGGGCGATATTCTTTCGGTTCTATTTGTTTCTGTCATCTTCGGCTTTGCAATTTCTTTGGCTGGGCCTCGGTGCGAACCGATCAAAAATTTTATCGAGTCGGCGACGGTGGCCATGTTCAGTGTGGTTAATCTGCTGATGCGATTTGCTCCGATTGGAGCTTTCGGCGCGATGGCATTCACGATTGGCAAATACGGGATTGCCTCCCTCGGTCCCCTCGCCAAACTGATCATCATCTTTTACCTGACCTGCATTGTCTTCGTTCTAGTCGTGCTTGGAGCAATTGCGGCACTCTCTGGCTTCCGAATTACTCGTTTCCTCTACTTCATCAAGGAAGAGATCCTTCTGGTACTGGCGACGAGCTCGTCGGAGTCGGCTCTACCTACGCTGATGGAGAAGCTGGAATCGCTAGGTTGCTCGAAATCGCTGGTTGGGTTGGTCGTTCCTACCGGATATACGTTCAATACCGATGGGACCAGCCTTTACATGACAATGGCTGCTCTGTTTGTCGCTCAGGCAACGAATATTCATCTCTCTCTGCGACAGCAATTGACGATCTTCGCGGTGGCGACATTAACGTCGAAGGGTGCTAGTGGAGTTCAGGGCGCGGCGTTCATCGCTCTCGTGGGAACTCTGATGGTTGTCCCGACGGTGCCTGTCGCCGGGATGGCGCTGATCGTAGGAATCGACCGTTTTATGAGTATGTTTCGTGCGATTGTTAATATGATCGGCAATGGAGTTGCAACGATTGTTGTAGCGCGATGGGAGAAAGAACTGGATGTAGGTACATTGCGAGATCGGTTGATGAGACGAACGTAGATTGCCAATTTGATTTATCCGCACAGCAGGAGCGGAAAATTTTAAGCCGGAGAAGACTGATCGTGAAGCGCTATAAGATCGCAGTGATTGAGGGTGATGGTATTGGTCGCGAGGTCGTTCCCGAGGGGCTCAGGGTTCTGGAGGCTATCGGGCGTAAGTTCAATATCGAATTTGCGTGGTCGCACTTCGATTGGAGCTGCGAAACATACGCTCGCACAGGACGAATGATGCCCGAGGACGGGCTGGATCAGCTTCGTAACTTCGATTCGATCTTTCTCGGAGCTGTAGGTTATCCAGGCGTGCCAGATACCGTTTCCCTGTGGGGATTGCTGATTCCGATTCGAAGAACGTTTCAGCAATATGTGAATCTGAGACCCGCAAAGCTGCTTGAGGGGGTTGAGTCTCCGCTGAAGAAACATCTGCCCGGTGATATCGATCTTTACGTTGTTCGTGAGAACAACGAAGGTGAGTACTCAGAGATTGGCGGCCGGCTGTATCGAGATACAGATGCGGAGCTTTGCGTCCAGGAGAGCGTTTTTACCCGGAGAGGGTGCGACAGGACGATGCGGTTCGCCTTCGAGCTTGCTCAAAAGCGTAAGCGGCACGTCACGTCAGCGACGAAGTCGAATGGAATTATCCACACGATGCCTTACTGGGACGAGAGGTTTAAGGCTGTATCGCAGGAGTTCCAGGACTGTCGCACCGATCGGTACCACATCGATATTCTGGCCGCGCACTTTGTCGCGCACCCGGAGTGGTTTGACGTCGTGGTGGCATCCAATCTTTTCGGAGACATCCTGTCCGATCTGAGCGCAGCGGTAGTGGGCTCGATTGGTTTAGCTCCGTCAGCAAATCTCAATCCCGAACGTAATTTCCCTTCAATGTTCGAGCCGGTACATGGGTCTGCTCCTGATATAGCCGGGAAGGGGATTGCTAATCCTATTGCGCAGATATGGTCCGGTGCCATGATGCTGGAACATCTTGGAGAGAGCGAGGCGGCGCGTGCTGTTGAGTCTGCCTTTTGCGCGCTGCTCGCAAATAAAGGGCCTCGCACACCTGATCTGGGAGGAAATGCAAGCACCTCTGAGGTTGGGAAAGCTATCGCAGAACAGATATAGCCGGTGTTTAGACTGTCCATCGGCATGATGAATCTGATGGGATCTCGTTACTGAACGGGAATCCCATCAGACGCAGAATAAATTCACCGCCGTTTTCGCAGCACCCAGGTTGTCATACAGCGATAGTCCTGAACGACTGTCGTCTTCAAGGGGTCGACGAGAACGGCATTCATCTCCTCGGTAAGCTCTAAAAGCATCTCTTCATCCACCAGAAACCACTCCGAGCCATCTCCTATCTCATACCTGTGGCCCTGCACCCACTCGAAGTCCATTCCAATCCTCGAACCCAGGCGGCAGAAGAGCATTCCGCCGGGCCTCAGGACACGCCACAACTCGGACAACATCGCTTTGAAGTGTTCATCATCCCGGGCAAAGTGAAGCACGGAGTTGCAGATCACAACATCGGCAAATGCGTCCGGGAAAGGCATCTGCTCGATGGGGCCTATTTGAAAGTTTTCAGCAGGAAGCCCAGTTCCCAGGGAGGTAGACAGCTGATGGACGTGCCTTACGCCTTCGCGGTTTGCATCCAGTGCGAACACTTCGCAGCCTTCTCGGAGAAGATGTACTAAATTACGCCCATATCCGCATCCGGCATCAAGCACGCGCATTTCAGAGGTAATATTTCCCCGAAGGATTTGATCGAAGACATAAATGTCGATCTGTCCGAACTGTTCTTGAACGTTTAGCGGCATACCTAACCTTACCGCTTTTGCAGCTTGTGCCTCTTATTGGGGTGCCGGTGCGTCCGTCTGACTACAGGTTTGGGTGGTGGAGGTGGGAGCGGCGGCAGACCGGATACGGCGAGTAGGAGTTTGTTCGCTGCGTTGAAGAAGTTCAAGTGGGTATCGCCAGAACCGTCGGTGGCGGCGAGAAAGATAGCAGTGCGGCGAAAGTGGTTGATGGCGATATAGGTTTCAAAGCCAGCGCCGCCACCCGTCTTTTCGATGATGTGCGACGGGTCGTCGGTCGGCAGGATGTGGATCCAGCCGAGACCGACGCCGGTCGGTTCGCCGGCGTGGTCGAGTCCCTTTTGACTAGCGAGATGAGAGGGAAGGATGTAGACGGCCTGCGCGGCGGGGCTCTGTGTGGGGATGCCTGAGCTACTGTCCTGGAGCAGGTACTGAAGCCAGATCGCCATATCTGTTGCGGTGGAATAAAGGCCGGAGCTTCCTGCTGTGGCCTCGGTGGAGGTGCAGGGGCCTTCTTCGCTCGCGACGATGAGCAGATTGCCGCATTGCGCAGCGTTGGGAAAGAACGTCGTGTGGTACATGTGGAGCGGATTGAGAGTGCGCTCGGCAAGAAGGGCTGCGTATTGCTTGTGCGCGGCGGACTGGAGCGCGTCGCTGAGAAAGTCGAAGGCAACATTCGAATAGAGGGCGGCGCGACCGGGAGTGCTGCGGAGACGCTGGTTTGGCAACCAGCGCCAGCGCGTGCGGTAGTCGGGGAAGGTGAAGTGCGGCGTATGGGGAGGAGCATTGCCCAGTTCGCGTGGGAGGCCGGATGTGTGTGTTGCGAGATCAGCGAGCGTGATGGGCTGAACAAGTTTGGGGATAACGGTGCGGGATGGAGCGAAACGCTGGAGAGGGTCGTCGAGATGCACGGTACCGTCCGCGACGAGTTTAGTGAGAACGTCAGTGGTAAAGATCTTCGTGAGTGAGCAGAGCCGCAGCAGAGAATCCTGGGTGGGAGGCTGATGGGAGCTGGGCGCGGTCTCGCCATATCCGTGGAAAAAGACCTGATTGTCGCGAACGACGACGAGAACCATGCCGGTGGCACCGGACTGAAGGAAGAGATCTGAGCCGAGTGAGCCAAAGGTCTGTGGCGAGGGTAGCGATGGCGGGGGCGACGCCTGTGCGAGGGCAGCCGTGAGGAACAGTACGAATAAAGGAGTAAGCAGGGTTCGCAGGAGTTTAAGGTAGTTCATTTCTTCTCAGATCGCAGAATACAAAATCGAGCGATTTTCTGAAGACAGAAATGTAGTACTTCGGATGTATGTCGCTAGATAGGTACTCGTAGAGACACTTCCTGCCGCTTATCCGTTGCTTCGCCTCGACTGGAATAGCTGGCGAATCTTTTCAGATCATCCTTGGGTGCAGATCAGCTCCATACCTGCCGATAGAGCGTGCAAATTTCATCCGCCGTGGGAATTCGAGGATTGTTCTGTGGCGATCCAGAGGCCAAGGCCTGTGCCGCCATCGTGGGAATCAGCGAAAAATATTGTTCCTCCGAGATTCCATAGCTCCTGGGGGTAGGCACCTGCAGCTCTTCATTCCTGCGATACAGCGCTTCGATTAACTGTTTACCGGCAATTCCATCCTCTTCGGTCGCGTCGGCGATGCCCATCGCGCGTGCACAGTCTGCATAACGAGGCAGCGCGGCATCAAGAGAAAATGCTGTGACCGCAGGTAAGAGCATTGCATTGGAAAGTCCGTGAGGAACATGAAAATGAACTCCTATCGGTCGGCTCATTCCATGTACCAGGGCCACGCTCGCGTTTGAAAATGCAATGCCGGCCTGTGTCGCAGCCAGCATCATCTTCTCCCGTGCGTTCCTGTTGCTGGGGTCGCGAAATGCAATTGGCAGCTCTGCCCAGATCGATTTCATCGCGGTCAGCGCGAACACATCCGAGAATGCATTTGCCTTTCGGCTTACATAGGCCTCAATAGCATGTGTCAGTGAATCTGTGCCTGTGTCCGCAGTCAGCCTCGGCGGCATCGTGAGCGTCAGCTCGTAGTCCACAATCGCGGCTGAAGGGAGCAAAGTGCCACCCGCGATCAGCATCTTCTCATTGGTCTCTGAGTCCGAGATCACCGTAAAGCGCGTGACCTCCGACCCTGTTCCTGCTGTCGTTGGAATCGCAATGTGCACTGGACCCATCTTCGGAGGCGCATTCGGAACCTTATAGTCGCGCGCGCGACCACCGTTTGCCGCCAGCATGCCGATTGCTTT
>Ga0255336_100960_pt1 | contig 28347 bp, 23 predicted proteins | sample MeOH1_35cm_T3_17_FD_189102 | JGI IMG/M metagenome (GOLD analysis project Ga0255336, IMG submission 189102) | Sandy soil microbial communities from University of British Columbia, Vancouver, Canada - MeOH1_35cm_T3_179 | ecosystem: Engineered > Artificial ecosystem > Sand microcosm > Unclassified ...
ACGGCATTCTCATCGTTGAGTTTGCCGAACAGCTTCAGCGCAATGGCATGGAGCTTTTCGCCGCTACGGTTGAGGCTGCCCGCCTCCGCCTCCGTCCGATCCTGATGACCTCGATTGCTTTCATCCTTGGAATGTTACCGCTTGTCTTCGCCACCGGCGCGGGCAGAGCGGGACGCCATTCCGTTGGCACTACCGTCTGCGGAGGCATGATCGTCTCGACGATTCTCAACCTGTTCCTTATCCCTATTCTCTATGTGATCGTGCGCAACTTAATCCCCATGCCGAAATCCGAAACGGCTGAGTCAGAAGCCGCACAGTAGAGCAGGGAACAGCCATAGCAAGCGAAGGGCGCGGAGTGATCCGCGCCCTTCCCGCTTTTAGAACCTTCACCCGCCAGCTATACTTTCCCCACCGTGCGATTTAGTCCGAACGCCCCGAGTAACCCACCGCGTCTCTCGCCTCCGCGTTCCTCGTCGCATCTCTCCCCGCCACGTCCCCAGGGCGTCGGCCTCACCGCGCTCCTGATGTCCGTCTTCTTGATCATCGATTACATAACCAGCCTTGTCCGCCTTGCAGGAGGTGCCGCGCTCTTCAGCTCCGCGCATGCGCCCAGATTGATCGGCGGCCCCATTGTTCTTACCGTCGTCTTCTTCATTCTCTGGAACTACTGGGAAGGTGAAAACTGGAGCCGCGTACTCGTCCTCATCTGGTCATTCCTGATCGCCATTGAAGGGCTCTCTTCCATCTGGGAGCACGCGGGCGGCCTCACCGGAGCCATGAGCCAGCCAGTCCTCTTCCTGAAGTTTGCCACGGCGGTTTTCTTGGTCTATTGGCTTAATACCCGCCCTCTGCGCGCCTACTTTGCCGGCACGCCCACGGCCATCGATCAGCTAAGTCAAAGCCTCTCCGGCAAACTCTGCACCGCCGTCGAGAACTACGCCACCGGACCCGACAACCAGGGATGGCGTCTCGCCTTCGAGCACGATGCCGAACTCTTTCTCGACGGCCCATGGCGTCTGGTCGTCGATGGCAACCTCAGCTTCTCCACCAACGCAGGAGCCGAAGTAACTCCGGAAATCCATCCTCGTCAGCTTCTGCAAAATGTCCGTGTCAAGAGCGCCCGCGTCGCTCCGCGCACCTCCGACCTATTCATTGCCTTCGAGATGGGAATCGAACTCCAAACCTGGACGGTTGATCCTCAGGTCCCGCAGTGGAGGTATTCCGACCCTTCGCTCACCGTAACCGCCGACTCCCTCGGACTCACCTCGCGCCCCATCGCCTCCCACATTTCCACCGAAGACTCCGGGGCAAACGACTAAGCTGCTCGTCCGTGTGCTAGGATTTCAAAGTAAGGCATCTTCTGCCAAACACTGTCGGGGCGTAGCGCAGCCTGGTAGCGCACCTGCCTTGGGCGCAGGGGGTCGGAGGTTCGAATCCTCTCGCCCCGACCATTTGTAACTCTGCTGGTGCGATTTCCAGCAGAGAAATTACACTTCGCTCTGCTACAAGTTGAGCTTGTTAGCGGCTGTGTTCACTCCAGACCGCGGCATTGGAAATTGCTGACACCGTGCAGAAGAATTCCAAGAAGATCGTCATTTTCTACTCCTCTATTGGAAACGGGCACTTTGCTGCCGCACAAGCCATCCGGCAGGAGATACTTCAACAGGATGCTTCGGCTCGCGTGCTCCTGCAGGACATCCGCGCATTCATGGGTTCGGCGTGGCGCAAGATCGATGAACGTCTGTTCTGGTTCGTCGCCAAACATCTTCCAGAAAGCTTTGATACCCTCTTTCGCACTATGCAGGCTCGTGGCAGCCGCGTGCCGTCGCTCTCCCTGCTTCCCAACGATTACCCGGAAGAGAAAGTGCTGGCATTCCTGCAATCACAGACCCCGGATGCGGTTATAGCCACGCACTACGGAGCCGCCCAAGTGCTGGGTACGTTGCGCGAACGGGAGTTGTTGGCAGATGTTCGAATCGGATGGCTGCATACGGATTATTTCGAGGGATACTTTCCGAGAATCTCCAAGCGGATCGACCGGACATTCCTCGGGCACGTCGAACTCGAGGCCCGCTGGCTGGCCGCAGGTGTTCCCCCTGAAAAGGTGACGACTTCCGGGATGCCGGTATGCATTCCGGAAAAGAAGCCTGGGGCACGAGAAGAAACATTGCTGGCTCTGGGGCTTGCGGCAAACTTGCCAATGTTGCTCCTAACAGGAGGCAAGGAAGGAGCCGGAGATTTTTGTGCCGTAGTGGAGAGCGTTGTCCGGGAATGCCAGCGCGCCATCCAGATCATCGTGGTTTGCGGTGCAAATGAAAATTTGCAGACCCAGCTTGCGGCGCTCAATGGAAATTTGCCGCCTTCCGTTACTCTCAAGACGTTTGGGTGGCTCTCCCATGATGAGATGCTCTCCCTGATGAGTGCCTCCGACCTGCTGATCACCAAAGCGGGTGGGATGACACCCTCGGAAGCGTTTGCAATAGGCACGCCGACTATTCTGCTGGATGTGGTGAGCGGTCACGAGCGCGAGAACGCGGCGATGTTTGTCCGATTGGGACTGGCGAAGCTTGCCAGCGCACCGGGCGAGGTAGGCGGAATGGCTGAAGCTTTCCTCAGCAACCCGCGGCTGTCGGCGGCTATGCTTGAAGCGCAGCGCAATTTCCGCGAAAGCATTCAGATTTCCAGAATCGCGCAATTTGCGCTCGACAACTCGATTGTTCCTGTCCGCCTGCCTGCCGATTTCGGAGCGGAGAATGGCGCTCCAGTGCAGGATATCGCAAAGGCTCTGGAGGGCATTGCCGAGGCGGACCATGCAAGTGTGGAGTTGTTGCTCTCCTACTCTACATCGCGGTCACCGCAACGGATCGTGACAGAAAATCCCTTCGGCCACCTTGCGATTCGCATCGAGGATGTCGTCTATAGTACGAACCACCTCGCCACACCGGAAGCAGACCCGAACTTCCTGCAGCACCTTAGTCTCGCGGATTACCTTTACGGCGTGCAGCCGCCATCCACCTCACAGGTACACACCAACACCTACGGCATGGCGTATGGACGTGAGACTCTCGGCCTTCGCGTTTCGGGTGTCTCCCCGGCAGACATTGCGGAAATGGTGGACGAGGCGAATCGAATCGAAGAACAATTTCAAGATGGCTCACTGCACTGGACGAGAAACGGCTTCAACTGCGCTGACATGGTGGAACGAATGCTTGAGGCTGGTGGCTATCACATGAATGCCCCGCTGGATTGGCTTGGGCTACCGTCGATGCCTCTGGACACTTTCGAGCGTGCCCAGGCGGTGTTTGAGGAGACTTCAGGGCTGCATCTGGACCTGGTTGCCTACCGTCAGATTCCGGGAGCGCAGGCTGCCTACCAATTTTCCCGCTTCCCGCTTTCCATCGGACGACCGCTGCGCTCGGTGGCCCGGGTATTAAACACCGCTGCGCAGGATCCACTGGAAATGACAGTGAACCGTCAGGTCACCGCGTATTTCGGCGATCCGCGCTTGTCAATCGATCAGCTTCTGCCCCGCCCTTCCGGCGAGGGCCGAACGGCATCCGAACGCCACCGGTTGGAATTGGCGCTCGTCGCGGATCTGCGCCACCTGCTCGCAATCTATGCCAAACTGCCCCTCAAAGAGATGGAGCGGCTTGCGCAACTTCCTGCCGCACACGAGATACAGCGCCTCATCGATCATAGCCAGGAGTTTGCCCGGCTAGCCAAGGAACGGGCTGAGGAACTGCACCTTCACTCCCACGGGAAGCGCCTTCGCGCACTCTTCGATTCGCTGCTTGTGGAATACGAACGGCTGAGTACCCAGAATCTGCAAACACGACACGTGAGAACATACCTGAGACGACTGCAGCGCTTCCATATTGAGGTGACGCGGGAGTTGTCCTGTCTTGGAGTTGCGCGCAGCCGAAGAACCGCAACCTTATCGCGCTCCCTACGGCGGCATGCCTGGCGTCTTGGGCTTCACCGATAATTTTTGGAAAAAGAAGAGTTCTAGAATCATCTTCTAAAGCTGACCGTTCCTTTCAATCAGTTAGCTTTTGGACTCCCTTCTGTCCGTCCAACCGCGATGAAGATTGCGGGGCTCCTGCCACTGCATCCCACCGTGTGTCTGGCCACCGAGATACCTGCCCTTTCGTGTGCTTAATGTGGATTGACTCTGAACACTTTGGGGCGATACACTGCCTTCAACTCTCAACGAGGAAGCATTCACTCGTCTAAACCGCGCCACAAACCGGAGTCTCCCCCCAACTCCATAGCGCGACTCTGGATGCTGTTCGTCCGGAGCCGAAATTAGAAAAGCAGGTTGTGGAAAAAGGCACTGCTAAGTGCCAACGGCGAAGCTTTGTCCCGTGGAGGGCGCACGAAGCGCGCAGTCCTAGAGTCTTTGGGAGGAATTCTTGTTAACGGTTTGCAGCAACGGCGGAGGCTCGACGCATTTGGATTGGTATGCAATATACACGCGACCAAGCCACGAAAAGCGAGTAGCCGAGCATTTCGCGTCGAGAGAGATCGAATCCTATTTACCGTCCTATCGGACGACTCGTCGCTGGAGGAACCGCTGCAAAGTGGAACTCGAACTTCCGCTCTTTCCGGGTTATTTATTCGCGCGTTTTCAGTGGCGCCAGCACGTACGCGTGCTTGAAGTTCCCAGCGTGGTCTCCATCGTGGGTAACGGGCGAGAGCCGCTGCCACTGGAGGACGCCGAAATAGAATCTCTCCGTGCAGGCCTAAGTCTGCGACGAGCCGAGCCTCACGCATATTTGAATATCGGCGAACGGGCGCGGATCAAGTCTGGTCCACTGGCAGGGTTCGAGGGCGTAGTGGTACGCAATACGAACGGTTTGCGTGTGATCCTCACATTAGAACAAATCATGAAAAGCGTAGCCATCGAGGTCGAAGAGTGTGACTTGGATTTGCTTGGGGGGCCACTCTGATATGCACCAGCAAACGAAAGTAAAGACGATGATTGAAATCACCACCAGGGATCGGATGATATCCGCAGCCGTGACACTCTTTGCGCATGCCGGATTTCACGGTATAACGACCAAGGACATTGCCCAAAGTGCCAATGTGAGTGAGAGCAACATCTTTCGTTATTTTCCGAGCAAGCGGGATCTATTCATTGCCGCGGTCGATGCCGAACTGGGGAAACTGAGTGTCTTTACCGAATTTTTTGCCCAAAGCACGAGAATTGAAGATTCTCACATCGCATTGCGCACTTTATTCGAACAGATAACTCATACTGTCGTGAACCAACCCGATTTGGTGCGGTTGCTGCACTTCAGCGCCCTTGAGTTTGGCCCCGACCTCGAGCCTGTTTACCGCAAGCATCTCGATCCAATTATCAATGCCTCGGCACAGAACTTCGAAAAATGGACACACGATTACGGCTTCCGCGACCTGAGCGCACAGGTGACAGTCTTATCGTTCGTTGCCACCGTCTTACTACTTCAAAGCTATCCGCTATTTACCAGCTCCGCTTTTCCTTTTCCTTCCGTCAAAAGCGCCGCAGCCGAGTATGCGGACCTCTGGTACCGCCTACTTTCGGGTGCGGGTGTGACCGGATCACCTGTTCGGGAGTCGCTAGTTAGTGGTGTCAATTCTGACTTGCCCCTTGCTGGACCCGGATGCGAATAACAGTTAACCAGTGTCTCCGCGATTGGCTGATCCGGTGAGGAAGATTGTAAGTGAGGAATTGGTATTGAAACGGAAATGGAGTTTTGTTCTGGTTCTGCTGCTTGCCGGATTGCAAGCGCCTGGCTGTGCGCAGACGTCAGGTGACGCGGCAGGGAATCACGATTCGGATGGCGGTCAGCAGATAACGAATGCAGTTGGGAAGCAGGCCAGGACCTTTGCACTCAACGTGCTCGGAGACCAGAAGCAGATATGGACGAGCCCCCTGCGTTTGCGTCTGCGTGATGCCGAGTGGTTGGTGCCGATTGCGGGTATCGCGACCGGTCTCATCATGACGGACAGAACAGCGTCGCACGAGGTGACTCGCAACGGTCATCAGCAGCTCGGTAATGACATCTCCAACGCTGGGATTGGCATGCTGGGCCTGGCTGCGGGGTCCATGTACCTCCAGGGAATACGCGGCGGAAACAGTCAGTTGCGCGAGACAGGGTTGCTTTCGATGGAGGCGGGCGTGAATGCCCTGGTTGTCGATGAAGGGTTGAAATACGCGTTCCGGCGGCAGCGGCCTTTGGATGGCAGTGGCGCGGGGCGCTTCTTTCAATCGGGTGGAGCGTCAACTCCATCGGCCCATGCCGCGACGGCATTTGCGATAGCGACGGTGATGGCCAGGGAATATCCGGGGCCAATGACCAAGATTCTCGCCTTCGGGACGGCCACTGGAATCAGTTTAGCGAGAGTCGGCGCGCGGCAGCACTTTCCGTCGGACGTGTTTGTGGGAGCGACGATGGGGTATCTGATTGGCCGTAGTGTCCAGAATCGGCATCACGACACCTCGCTTGATCGGTTTGGGACGTTTGTAAATGAGTCGGCGCCGCTCCCGCTGTCCAGCATGAGTTCAAGCTACTTCGAGCTGGATAGTTGGATTTATCCGGCGATTGAACGGCTGGCCGCGCGCGGGATTGTGCGAAACGAATTCATGGGATTGCGTCCCTGGACACGCTTGTCGGTGTATCGCATGCTCGCCACCATTGATGCGCAAGAGATGGATGCTGCGTCGGCGTCTTTGGTGAATTCGTTGACGAAGGAGCTCGACAGGGAAGCGGAACTTGAAGAGGGAAAACTGAACCACGCAATTGCACTGGATGAAGTGTACAGCCGCACACAATACATCTCGGGCACACCGCTCAACGACGGCTTCCATTTCGGGCAGACGATAGCGAATGACTTTGGCCGTCGCTATGGCCATGGATGGCAACAGATCAACGGTTTTGAAGCTCGCGCGGAGCAAGGTCGATTCTCCTACTTCGTGCGCGGAGAATATCAGCACTCTCCCGCGATTCCCGGCTACTCCAGAGACATCGCGCAGATTATCGCCACGCAGGACAATACTCCGGTTCAGACCTATCGGACGCGGCCCGCTTCGAATTCCTTCCGGCTACTGGACGCTTATGTTTCGATGAATCTGCTGGGGCATGAAGTGTCCGTCGGGAAGCAGAGTTACTGGTGGGGGCCGGACGACAGCACCGCGATGATGCTGGGCAACAATGCCGAGCCATTCTATGCGTTGCGCATCAATCGCACGACTCCACTTTACATACCGCTCTTGTCGAGACTGCTTGGACCGTTTCGTTGGGATAACTTCTTCGGAAAATTGTCGGGTAACCAGTTTCCGAAACAGGTGTTCTTTTACGGACAGAAAATCAATTTCAGCCCGACCAGGAACCTGGAGTTGGGGTTCTCTCGCGATGCGGTCATTGGTGGCGAAGGGCCGACTGGAACAGCGCTCACATTTGGCAATTTCTGGAAGAGCTTTACCAGCGCCTCCAGTGGAACTTATGTGGGAACCGGACGCAACACTCTGGGAGTGCGCCACTCCAACTTCGATTTTCGGTATCGCCTGCCGGGGTTGCGGGATTGGCTGACGCTGTATGCGGACGCTGCAATCCACGACGATGTGTCACCGGTTTCTAGTCCAAGGGGGGCGGTGGTGACTCCCGGGCTCTACCTGGCAAAAGTCCCTGGCATTCCCAAGCTTGATCTGCACGTTGAGGGTGGCACGACCGATACCACCGATCTTAGGGCCAAGGGTGGACGGTTGTATTACTACGAGGGCATTTACAAAGACGGATACACAAATAAAGGATACTTGCTCAGTACATGGCTGGGCCGCGAGGGAACGGGCGGACAAGCTTGGGCAACTTACTGGTTCAATCCGGAAAGCACGCTCATGGTGGGCTACCGCACGCTGAAAGTGTCCCAATACTTCGTGCCGCAAGGGGTAAGTCAGGGAGACACTTATGCCAAGTTGCGTTACCAATGGCGAAACGGCCTGGCACTGCAGATGATGGTGCAGGCGGAACGTTGGCGCGCTCCCGTGCTGGCCGCTACGCCGCAAACGAATGTTGTCAGTCAAATACAAGTTTCGTTTCGTCCCACGAATTGGACCTTACCGAGACGGTAGAGAAGTTCGGATGAGCTCGTTAAGAGATCGCAAGATAGGACTGAGTTTCTAATGTTGAAGAATGTCTTGTTACTAATACTCACATTTTTGTTGAGCACTTCCATCGGGTGGGCGCAGAGACAGACAGGCTCTACTCAAACTGTGTCAGGCGACGGAACGTATGACTGTAACAAGTATGACGGTTCCTGCCAGAATGCCCAATCGACATCGTCGGATCGGAATCAGCCGGAGTCTTCGATGCAGTCCGGCACAACGCGTCCGAGTCAGACGACCATTCGTCTGGACGAAACTCAGACAAACCCGAATAAGCAGGCGAACCTGCAGGAATCTTTCCCACCTCGGCTCGTGCCAGAGGGGCCGACGGAGTTCCAGTTGTTCGTGGAGAACTCGGTCGGGAAACGGCTTCCGCTCTTCGGTTACAACCTGTTTCAAGGTGTGCCAAGCACCTTCGCACCCCTGGACCATATCGCGGTGCCTGCAAACTATGTGATCGGCCCAGGCGACGAATTACTGATTCGCGCGTGGGGACAGATCGACGTCGATGCGCGCGTCACTGTTGACAGAAACGGTCAGATTTATCTGCCCAAGGTCGGATCCGTGTCGGTGGCGGGCATCAGCTACGAACAATTGCCTGAACACCTGAAGACCGCGGTAGGACAGGTCTTCCGCCACTTCGAACTCAGAGTTACGTTGGGACAATTGCGTTCGATCCAGGTGTTTGTCGTGGGATACGCGCGCCGCCCTGGGACATACACCGTCGGCTCACTCAGCACCCTGTTCAACGCGTTGTTTGCTTCGGGTGGCCCTTCGATTCATGGATCGATGCGGCACATTGAACTGAAGCGTGGAGATCGTGTTGTCACTGAATTTGATTTGTATGACCTGCTGCTGAAAGGTAACAAGTCGAAAGATGTAGTTTTGTTGCCGGGCGATGTGATCTACATTCCGCCCGTGGGTCCGCAGGTAGCCATGTCTGGTAGCGTAAATTTTCCGGCAGTCTACGAACTGCGCAATTCGGCCACGCTGGGCGAAGAATTGGAAGTCGCAGGCGGGCTGAGTGGAGTTGCGGACGGGCAACGCGTGATTGTGGAGCGCATTGAGAACCGCACAACGCGAAAGGTCGATGAATTCACGTTGAACGCGGAAGGCTTGGCTCGCGAATTACACGGCAGTGACTTAGTGCGCGTGTTCTCGATCTCGCCGAAATTTGAAAATGCGGTTACGCTGCGTGGCAATGTGTCAGATCCTGGACGCTATCCCATGCGCCCGGGAATGAGGGTGAGGGATCTCATCCCGAACAAGGAATTCTTGCTGACCCGTGGATTCTGGAACAGCCAGAACGCAGTGGGAAATACGCCGTTGGAAGACAAGCTGCCTCTGGACACTCGGAGGTCGTCGAGAGCACGGACAGAGTGGGGCCGGCGCTCTGATAATCCCTCAGACCGGAGGGAGTCGGCATCGCGGATGGAGTCTATGACTCAGGCCGATGCCTCAACTCCGGATGAGCCCATGGAGGAGAGTCGCCCGGGTGATCGGCAAAATGCTAGACGCACGGGGTCCTCCGCCGACTGGCGTGAGCAGTCTGCCGTGGTTGCTGGACAGGGAGAGCTCCGCAACGATGTGAAGCGCAACGCTCCCGACATCAACTGGGACTACGCCGTCGTTCAGCGACTTAACCCCGTGGACCTGTCGACCTCCCTGATCCCGTTCAACCTCGGTAAAGCAATTCTGGAAGGTAGTGACGCGGATAATATCTCGCTGCAGGCTGGCGACGTAATCACCATTTTTTCGCAGTCTGATATTGCAGTGTCTAATGAACACCAGAGCAAGTTTGTGAAACTTGAGGGTGAATTCCGCGCCCCTGGAGTTTACAAGGTGAATCCCGGTGAGACATTGCGAGCCTTAATCGCGCGGGCGGGAGGACTAACAGATGGTGCGTTCGTGTTCGGTTCGCAGTTTACCCGTGAGGCGGCCCAGAAGCAGCAGCAGGAGAGTCTGGACAAAATGATCCGCGAGATGGAATCGGTGTCGCAACGCAACGCGGTGAACGCGGCAAAGGCGCCTCAGGACCAGCAGGGAAATCTGGCGGCTCAAACCGAGGCGCAGCGCGCTCTGATTCAGAAGCTCCGCGAGGTCAAAGCGACAGGCCGCATCGTTCTGGAGATTGCGCCATCACGCAAAGGCGTCGAAGCCTTTCCCGACATGGAGTTGGAAGACGGCGATGACCTTGTTGTGCCGCACAAAGCTTCCATGGTGAATGTCGTTGGAGCGGTTTACAACCAGAACTCGCTTCTATTTCGTGAGAATCGACGCATTGCCGACTATCTGAAGTTATCCGGCGGCGGAACCCGGGATGCCGACATGAAATATGTCTTCGTCGTTCGCGCCGATGGAAGCGTTCTCAGCAGAACCAATACTTCGAGCAAATGGTCCGGAGGTCTCGGTTCGATGCGGGTGATTCCAGGGGACACGATTGTCGTTCCCGCACGTCTCGATCAGGGCAACGTAATGCGCGCTGTCAAGGACTGGTCACAAGTCATAGGGCAGATTGGGTTGGGCGCTGCCGCAATCAACGTTCTCAAGTAGCCGCCGAAGACCCATCCACGCCGGATGGATACTTATAAGGTGCAAGTTCAAATAGCCGCCCCATATTCAAGGAATCAAAATGTCAACTGAGCAGATCGAAAGTACGGCCACACCCGATAACGATGTCGTTCAAAGTGGCCGCGCGTCCGGTCCGGTGGATGAAATCAGTTTGCTGGAGCTGTTCGCGATCATAATGAAGCGGAAAGGTCTTATTGTCCGCACGACCGTCGCGGCGGCATTCATCGCGGCTGTTATTTCGTTCATCATCCCAAATCGATACACCGCGACAACGAGCCTGTTGCCTCCACAGCAACCACAGTCACTGGCATCGGCGCTCGCCTCACAGATGGGCGGAGCGGGAGGTATGCTTGGCGCGGTTGCCGGTGGCAATCTCGGCCTCAAGAATCCGAATGACATCTACATCGGGATGCTGAAGAGCCGGGTTGTAAATGACGCGATGATCAAGAGATTCGATCTGAAAACCGTGTACCGCGACAAGGATACATCGGACGCGCGCAAGGACCTGCAGAGCGCTACCGACATTCAGAATGCCAAGGAAGGGTTCATAACCGTCTCGGTCGAAGATAAAGACCGTAAGCGTGCCGCCGACATGGCAAATGCCTACGTGGAAGAGCTCCGCAAGCTGACCTCCAGTTTAGCCATCACCGAGGCCGGACAGCGGCGGCTATTCTTTGAGCAGCAACTGCGCAAAGCGAAAGACGACCTGGCCAACGCCGAGGTGGCACTCAAAGAAACACAGCAGAAGACCGGCCTTATCCAGTTGGATAACCAGGCGAAGGCCATCATCGAGTCCGTGGCTGCTATTCGAGCCCAGATTGCCACAAAAGAAGTACAACTGCAGGCGATGCAGTATTCCGCCACGGAACAGAACCCCGATGTGTTGACGCTTCGAGAAGAACTGGCAGGGTTGCGGGCGCAATCGGCAAAGCTCGAAAAGCAGCAAAACTCCGGCGGAGGCGACATCCAGGTTCCCACCGGTAGCGTGCCGGAAGCCGGCTTGCAGTACATACGCGCTTTGAGAGACGTGAAATATTACGAAGCGGTCTTCGAGTTGCTCGCCAAACAACTCGAAGTTTCAAGACTGGACGAGGCGCGTCAAGGTGCCGTGATCCAGGTCGTGGACCCCGCAGTCGAGCCGGACAGGAAAAGCTCTCCGAAGCGAGGGCTTATCGTAATTGCGGCAATTGTATTTGGGTTCATAGCTTCGATTGTGTGGATATTGTTGTCAGAGTGCATTGAGCAACTGAGATTTGCCAAGTAGTAATGCATATGCCGGTAGTTCTCAGACATCAATATCCGTCAAAGTAATTTGTGTCCAACCGATTGGGGGATTAGTGAGGGAAGTGGAAGTCGAGCCACCGCAGCGCAGCGGTGCTGAACGGCGAAGACTGCTTGACAATATTGGGTCGCTCTACCTGCTTCAAGGGTTGAATTACGTGATACCGATGGCGGTACTTCCATACCTCGTTCGGGTTCTCGGTATGGAGACCTACGGGTTAGTGGCATTTGCACAGTCCTTTGCACAATACTTCAACATCTTCACTGACTACGGATTCAACTTCTCGGCAACGAGATCTATTGCTCTGAACAGGGATAACGTTCGTGAAACTTCACGAGTGTTCTGTTGCGTATTTCTAATCAAAACCTTCTTGACTCTTGTCGGATTGACAATCCTCGGATGCGTATTGGTATTCATTCCGCGCATGAGGCACGATTGGGCGATTTTCTTGCTCGCGTTCAGTGCTGTGTTCGGCAACGTCCTCTTCCCGGTCTGGTATTTTCAGGGACTACAGAAGATGCGATATATATCAGTCATCTCTGGTGCCGCAAAGGTTTTCTCGGCAATTCTATTGTTTGTCTTTGTCCATGGTCCGAATGATGGAGCGTTAGCTGTAGGGATTCAGTCGATGGGAATGCTGTTGGCTGGTATCGTCGGCTTTGGGGTGTGTGTACGCTCGGTGCAACTCCAACTGCGTTGGCCATCGTGGCAAGATCTCCAGGCTTCCGCGTCGGAGGGTTGGCATCTTTTCGTATCGACCGCCGCGGTCAGCCTGTACACGAACACAAACGTGTTTCTGGTAGGAATGCTCGCTGGAAATATTGAAGCAGGATACTTCAGCGCGGCGGAGAAATTGATTCGCGCAATCAATGGCCTGGTAGGGCCTATTACTCAGGCAGTGTTCCCGCACGTGAATTCCTTAGCTCGCGCTTCGTCAGAAATCGCTCTGCTATTCATTGCAAAGACTCTGAGGTGGATGTCCGGCATCACGCTTGTGCCTGTAATTGCGTTGTTCTTATTTGCACGGCCTATAGCAATGTTGTGCTTTGGTAGCACCGCTGCTGGAGCGGTGCCAATTGTACGGCTCATTGCGCCTCTTCCATTCTTGATTGCGGTTAGTAATGTTTTAGGAATTCAAACCATGCTTACGTTCGGTCTCGACAAGCAGTTCAGTCGAATCCTGATCGCGGCCGGTATCGTGAATATCGCTATCGGTGTTCCTTTGATCGCTATTTTTGCTGCACGGGGTGCCGGAGCTTCGGTACTTGTTACGGAATGCATTGTCACTTTGGCAATGAGCTTTGTTCTTCGCCGCAACGGAATCCATATCAAGTTTTTCGAGAGAGCGATTGCATGAAAGTAGATGTTCTGGTGGTTGGCGCTGGCTTTTCAGGAAGCGTAATTGCGGAGAGACTCGCTTCTTGTGGTAAGTCGGTCGTCGTGGTTGACAAACGTCCCCACATCGGTGGTAACGCATTCGACGAGTACGACGCGGCCGGTGTTCTTATACATCGTTACGGACCGCACATTTTTCATACGAATGCGCAACACGTTTGGGAGTATCTCTCCCGGTTTACCGAGTGGCGTCCTTACGAGCACAAGGTGCTGTCGTCGGTGGACGGCGAGTTGTATCCCATGCCGATCAACCAGAGCACAATTAACAGACTCTATGGTCTGAGTCTGGATGAGGCTGGAGTCGCTGCTTACTTTGCGGAAGTGCGCGAGAAGCGGGACCCCATTCGAACTAGCGAAGATGTCGTGCTGAATAGCGTTGGACGGGACCTCTGCGAGAAGTTCTTCAGAAACTATACTCGCAAGCAGTGGAACCTGGACCTTTCTGAACTAAGCGCCAGCGTCGCGGCCAGAATCCCAGTACGTACAAACTCCGACGACCGCTATTTCAATGATAAGTTTCAACAGATGCCGGCTGACGGCTTCACGAGAATGTTCGCACGAATGTTAGAGCACAAGAATATTCGCATGGAATTAGGAGTGGCCCTTGAAGAGATACGCCAACGCATCAGAGCCGAGCAAGTTTTCTATACGGGACCTGTCGATGAATATTTCGGCTTCTGTTTTGGCAGATTGCCTTACCGTTCATTAAGATTCGAGCATGAGCATTTGAAAGAAACGGACAGCTTCCAGCCTGTGGGTACGGTTAACTATCCTAACGATTTTGATTACACTCGTATTACCGAGTTCAAACACCTGACTGGACAAAGTCACAGGGGAACATCAATTGTGCGCGAGTACCCTCAGTCTTGCGGTGATCCGTATTACCCCGTCCTAACTCCAGAGAATCAGGAAATGTATCTGCGATATAAGGCGCTCGCTGAAGCAGAACGCGACGTCGTTTTCGTGGGGCGCCTTGCGCAATACCGATACTACAACATGGACCAGGTGGTCGCCGCCGCACTGAAAATGGCGGAAGACATTTCTTAAGCTCGCGCCAAAGGAAAAAAACATGCCTGAAACTGTTGCCGCCGTTGTGGTTACCTATAACCGCAAGGAACTTCTCTCTGAATGCCTTTCTGGGCTTGTCCACCAAACCCGGTTCCCTAACCGCATCTTCATTGTGGACAACGCGTCCACAGATGGAACCCCGGAAATGTTGGCTGAACGGGGTTTCTTAGCGGACCCGCTCTGTGAATATTTGCGCATGTCGACGAACCTTGGCGGAGCCGGCGGGTTTCGCGAGGGAATTCGACGCGCGCTTGAGTCTGGGTTCGATTGGATATGGATCATGGATGACGATTCCGAGCCGACGTCTGACTGCCTTTCGTTGCTCTTGCAAACCGCAAGTCGCGAGAAGGCCGGTGGCTATTGCCCTGCCATATACGGACGAGATGGTAAGCTACAAAGCTACCATCATAAGAGGTTCAACCATCTGGGTCGAGAGCGAATAGCGTGGGATGGGAAGTCGACACAAGCTACAATTGGAATGGATGCGAATGCCTTTGTCGGACCTATGTTTTCTTCACGCGTAATTGCTGCGGTAGGGCTGCCGGATTCATCCCTCGTCAGCCAAGGGGATGATACTGAGTTCACATTACGAGTGCGGCACAATGCTGGTCTTTTGCTTGTCCCGGGCGCTACGGTTATCCACAAAGATGCTGGCCAAGCGCGTTGGGACACGATACCTGCCTGGAAGGTCTTTTACGCGAACCGAAACCAGGTATGGTTGCTACGCCGTCATTTTGGAATCTGTCCAACAGCCGTGGCCTGTCTCTTTGCCCTGATCGGCTCCTTGCGCCGCATAAATCGATTATCTGTCGCCTGGGCCCGGCTACGCGGCGTTTGGGCGGGTTTGTCGGGATTGCCTGGCCAGTAAATCTCGCCCGTATGCTTTCCCCCTTCTCGCTATCACCTGAGATGTGGGATAAAAATCGATTCAATGAGAATGAATTGAATGCCTGAACTGGAAGAACTACGATATCCATTCCTATCTGCGATTGAGTTCTTTACCGGGGGATATTGGTACCAACTTCCTGCACTTCACTTGCTCTTTGCTTGGTTCTCCCTTCTCGTAATGGTGCCGATGGTACTTTGGCAAGAGCGCGACATGGGGCAGAAGCTTCTGGCGCTCTACTTTTCCTTGACGCTATTCAATAACTACTGCTTTTGGTTCTTGAATATACCGCTGTCCGAACTACTTGGGGTTATTTCTGCACTCTACCTTCTGCAGAAAGTTGTCATATCTCCTACGAGGCGGTTTCGCCTCACTTGGGTTGCGGGGTTCATTCTCATATGCGCAACCGTATTTACCATTCACGCACTTCTGATTTTCATGCTATATCCGCACCTTAATGAGGGTACAATTGGCACGGTCAGATTTTGCGTGATTGCAAGAGTGGTATTGCTTGGGCTCTGCGTGCTGCTCTTTCGGAGTGTTTTCCATGAAGTCGCCGATATTGATTGGCTCTTGAAGCAGGTCGTGAACTTTGCGGTGGTTGCCCTAGCCTGTTATTTCATTCAGATTGGCATACTTCTCACGGGACACCTTCCATACGGAACATTTCTGGACGCAGGATTTATCGGAATGCCGTCCTTCGGGAGCGTGTCGATAGAACGCGGTCACCTCGGCAAATTTCTTACACCGCTTTATCCCTTCTTTCTGTTGGCATGGCTTCGCCATCGACGCAAGTGGCCATTTCTCTTCTTTTGCATCGTCACGATGATCAATTTTTCGGCATCGAGTCTTTCCTACTTCGCGTGCTATCTGCTGGGGACAGCGTGGATATTTCGGTATGAACTGGTCAAGGTGCGGGTGTTCTTTTGGGCAACCGTGGCTCTGGTCGCCATCGGTACATTCGCAACATCCTTCCACGAAGTGTTGATCGGGGTCATGACAAAGGTTGTGGAGCTAGGACTAAAGGGCGATAGCTCCGGAGGGCGTGGCATTGGCCTTCTGGTTGATTACCTGAGGCATTATCCGCTCGGAATATCATATGGCGGCAGCACCTTGAGAACCGCTCCTGGAATGGAATCGATCGAAGGCGGTGTATCTGAGTTCGTCAGTCAGCTCTCTATCCTGTCGGTTCCCTTGATCGGATTCCTGATCTACCTAGTAGTTAAAGTTATAAGGAACAACAGACAGATTGTGATCCCGCACTTTCAGCGCATTCTGGGTCTGGGAGTAGTCGTAGTGCCCATCATTTTTGCGGCAGATTCTTTGTGGTTTGTTCCGACGATCTGGCTACCACTCATACTTAGTGAAGAAATGTCCTTCATTTCGGGCAGTGCATTTGTCCCGGTTGGGAAGCGTTCGCTTGTGTCACAGAATGCATGATCGATCTCGCAAGTCCGGGGAACAAGCATTGTCCAACGCATTCGCCTATTGAGGAAGTGATGATGAAGATTGGATTAAATCTGTTACACGCCCGGCCTGAAATTGGGGGCGCCTGGAATTACATAACGAGCATAGTTCAAACGCTAAAATTGTTGGATTGCGACTTTGAGTTTTTGGCATACTGCACAAGCGTTAGCGCCGAGATGGTGCCCGACGATCCTCGATTCAAGGTGAAGTTAGTTCGACTGGGCAGTTCATCCCAACTTGCAAGGGTGTCCTACGAGCAATGTGTCCTGCCGTTTCTTGCCCATCGGGATGAAGTCGATTGTATCCACTGGTTTGCTAATACAAGATCGCTGGTGGGCCTTGTCCCATCGGTCGTTACTATCCACGATCTCATGTTTATAGACAAGCCGGTCGACACGCCGTCCGAAGTATCATTTGCCAAGAAATTGTATTTGCGTGAGATGGAACGGTACACTTGCCGCCGCGCAGAGGTTCTTGCACCGGTATCGGAGGCGACGGCAGAGGTCGCTGTGCGGCTCTTTGGAAACGAACGCAAGCGGATCTTTGTCGTGCCGAATCCCCTGGATGATAGTTTTCACCCTGCCGCTTTAGAGGATGTCAACGAGTTTCGAGAGCGCTTTAAACTGCCGCGTCATTTCTGGCTCTACGTGGCTCATCCATACCCCCATAAGAATCATGCACGATTATTTTCGGCCTACAAGAAGTTCAGAGATACCAGCCAGTGCACGTGGCCGCTTGTATTGCGAGGAGATAGCGCAAAAGGGAACGAATTGCTCGCCCAAATGGCTTTGGATCTTGGCATCGCGGAATCTGTTGTTTGGCTTCCCCGCCTATCTTCTAAAGACATGGTGAGGCTATACTCTGCCGCTACTGCAATGATCTTCCCTTCTCTTTATGAGGGCTGCGGGATTCCAGTACTTGAAGCGATGGCGTGCGGCTGTCCAGTTACCGCGTCAGACATAATGACCACTAAGGAATTCGCGGGAGATGCAGCATTGATGTTCGATGCTGCAAATGTCGATGCAATTGTCAGGGCGATGCTGCGATTTCTTGCGGATCCAGCTTTACGTGAATCATGCTCCACCAAGGGGCGATTGAAGGCGGAGCAATACTCGTCGAGAAATACTGCAGGAAGATTGCTCGCAGCCTATCGATATGTTGCTCATCACTGATCTCCCCATGGCTCAAGATCCTAGATACCTTTTTCTTAAGCAGGCAGCCAAACTGCACAGCTACTTCGGCGACCTCTGCCTGGATCTATGCGGTTCACGGGATCATGGCGTGGTGTACTCGGAAATCGAAGATGGAAAGATCGGTAACGTGGAATTCCGATCTGGACCGAAGTACGACCGGGGATCTTTTAGAAAGCGTGCAGTTAGCTGGGGCGCTTATTTCCTGAGGGCCGCACAATTTGCTTTCCGCGTGAAAGGGAAGCCGCTGCTCTTTATCATTGCACAGCCACCGTTTCTGCCGCTGCTGGGATACCTGCAGAAGAAAATGCTCGGACGCCACTACGTGGTTTGGATCGATGACGTGTATCCGGACGTGCTTGTAAGGCGAGGAGTGGTGCAGGCAGATGGTTTGATTGATCGCCTGTGGAGCGCCTTCAATCGAATCGTGTTCAGGAATGCCGATCAGGTTTTCACGCTGGGGCCTTACATGGCAGAGGTGGTCAGCCAATATTTGCCGTCTTCGATGACGGCCACGATTGTCGCGACTTCAGTGGACACGGAGTTTGTGCGGCCAGTTCCAAAGTTCGGGAACACATTTGCGGAACGGTATGGACTCGTGAATAAGATTAGCGTCATGTATTCGGGAAATGTGGGAGAAACGCATGAAGTGCAATCGCTGTTGAAGGCAGCGCAGAAGTTGAGCAGCCGCTCGGATATTCATTTCATGATTATCGGCGGTGGAGCCCAATGGGAGGCAATGGTTTCCATGGTCGGCGAGCAGCAGGCCACGAATATCACATTGCTCCCATGGCAGCCTGCAAGTGTTTTGCCTTATTCGCTGGCGAGTGCGGATATTGCATTTGTTTCGCTGGATAAGGGTACTGAAGGTATCAGCATGCCGAGCAAAACCTATTACGCCATGGCAGCAGGCAGCGCAATCCTTGCGAGTTGTACCGGAAATAGTGACCTAGCCGATGTAGTGACTCGTTCCAACTGCGGCGTAGTGGTGGAACCGGGGAATGTGGACGAAGTCGTTCGAGCAATTGAAGTGCTTTCAGAAAATCCTGAGTATCTCTTGAGCCTGAAACAGAATTCGCGAACTGCTGCGGTCGAGCGCTACTCCCGTTTCGTAACTGTCGAGAAGGTTAGAAATGCGATTGGCTGCATTCAGGGCGAGAACTGAATTCCATGGGCGATAACCGATCCTTGCAAGCATGTTCACAGCACGGTTGGCGATTGGCTGCCAAGCGGGTGCCGGATGTACTCTGCGCGGCGTCGGGATTAGTCGTGATGTCACCGATCCTGGCAGCGACGGCGCTGTTGATCCGGTTGACGATGGGCAAGCCTGTGATGTTTCGCCAGAGGCGTCCGGGAAAGCATGCGCGCCCATTCACGATCTTGAAGTTCCGAACCATGAGCGCGGTGAAAGACCAGGAGAGCCGCCTGTTGCCGGACTCGGAGCGACTGACTCGCATCGGACGCTTTTTGCGGTCCACGAGCCTTGACGAGCTTCCACAGCTTTGGAACGTGCTACGCGGCGACATCAGCCTTGTTGGACCGCGTCCCCTATTGATGGAATATCTGCCTCGCTATTCGGCCGAGCAGGCGCGCCGGCATGATGTAATGCCCGGCATTACAGGCTGGGCGCAGATCAATGGCCGAAACGCATTGACCTGGGAGGAAAAATTTTCCCTCGATACTTGGTACGTCGACAATTGGAGCCTTAAACTGGATGCACTAATCTTACTGAAGACACTCCTTTCCGTGATGAAGCGAGAGGGAATATCGAATGGACAGCACGCCACCGTGCCGGAATTCATGGGGAATAAGGTAAGTGTTGGATGTGCGGCGAAAGACTAGCGGGTTAGAGTGCTGACGGATTGCTCGTTGGACTGGATAGGAGCAAGATGCGGGTTGGTGTTGATATTGTCGAGATCGCTCGGATCGTCCGGACCATCGACCGCGCTCCTTCATTTCTGAGTCGAGTGTACACTGAAGGGGAGCTGCTACTCGCAGACGAATGTAAAGGGAGCCGCAGGAATGAACTCCTTGCGGGGAGATTTGCGGCCAAAGAAGCGGCGCTGAAAGCGCTTCGAGTCGGCATCGGTGAGTTGAACTGGTTGAGGGAAGTAGAAGTTGTGAGCGGGCTAAATGGCAGCCCGGAGTTGAGATTCTCTGGCGCTATCGCAAAGATTGCTGCTGAGAACGGTTTTTCGGACTGCCAGGTGTCGATAGCACACGAGGCAGGACTTGCGACTGCGTTCGTCCTTTTGAGTTAATAGGGGGCCAATTGGCACAGTGCAAAATTTCGAATGTAGCCTTTCGCGGTTTGGTGTGCGCTGTTCCGGGCGAGCCACGGAAGATTGAGGAGTTTGGTGCTGCGTTCGATCCACAAGAAATTGAAAAGATCAAGAATACCGTTGGGCTCCGGCAACTCTACCGTGTGAGAGATGGACAGACTGCCGGGGATTTGTGTGCCGCAGCAGCTAAAACCCTGTTGAGTGATCTTGGGTGGGATCCCAAGAGCATCGACGGGGTGATCATGGTGACGCAGTACCCCGATTATTTCTGCCCAGCGACTGCGTGCGTGATTCATGGCAAGCTAGGGCTGAGTGCCAACAGCTTTGCATATGACGTGAATCTTGGGTGCTCAGGGTATGTTTACGGTTTATCGATTGCAGCACAATCCATTGCATCTGGCTGCGCCAAGAGAATCCTGTTCCTGGCAGGCGATACCCCGAGCCTGACGGTATCTCCCGAGGACAAGTCTGTAACCATGCTATTTGGCGATGCGGGTACTGCGACCGTGCTGGAGTTTGACCCGAATGCCGGGCCTATGTCTTTTGTTCTTGGCACGGACGGCACTGGATCTAAGAACCTGATCGTTCCGGGAGGCGCATTTCGATCGCGCCCAAAGCCCGAATCGTTTGTGCGCAGCAAGGGAGAGGATGGCAACATCCGTTCGCCGATGGACTTGTTTATGGACGGCTTGGAGATATTCAACTTCACGCTCCAACGTGTGCCCACAGTGGTAAGCCAGACGCTTGAATTGCACGGATGGGTGAAGGAGCAAGTGGACGCGTTTGTTATGCATCAGGCGAATGCATTTCTGCTGAAGACCTTGACGAAGAAAATGAAACTGCCGGTCGAACGAATTCCAATAAATATTGGAAAATATGGCAACACGTCGTTGAGCTCGATTCCCCTTCTGCTGGCGGATGATCTTAGCGAAGAGATTTGCGGAGACCGTCCTAGGAACCTGGCATTGGTTGCCTTTGGCATTGGTTATTCTTGGGGAGCTGTTACTACGACACTGTCACGCGTGCAAGTGGCCAAGGTTATTAATACGGAAATGATAAATTATGTTTAATCCGCTCGATCTCACTGGAAAACTGATATTGGTAACTGGCGCATCGTCTGGGATTGGTAGAGCGACAGCAATCGCCCTTGCCCGGTTAGGGGCGTCAATTATCTTGTGCGGCCGCCGCGAAGCGGAATTGCGAGACACGGCGCAGATGATAGATGCTGGAGCTACCGTTTATGTTGAGCCCTTTGATCTTACCGACACCGATGCGATTCCTTCATGGATGCAGCGGTTGTGTGCAAAGTATGGATCCCACTTGCATGGCTTGGTTCATGCTGCAGGAGTAGGCGTGACCTATCCCATTCGCGTATCGAATCGAAAGAAGCTTGACGAAGTCATGAGTGTCAACGTGTATGCGAGCGTGGGACTGTTGCGGGGTATTTCGATGAAGACCATCGGTGGAGAGGATGGCTGCTCGGTTGTATTCATATCCTCGATTTCAGGCCTCGTCGGCGGAGCCGGAAAAGTAGTTTACGGAGGTTCGAAGGCTGCGTTGCAGGCCATTGCACGATCCGCTGCGTTGGAATTGGCAAGTCGGCAAATTCGCGTGAACTGTATCGCGCCTGGATGGGTAGATACTCCGATGATGCAGAAGGCGTTGTCAGAATTGCCGGACGGTTTGCCTGACTTGAAAAATAGGCAAGTTCTGGGCCTTATTGCACCGGAGGAGGTGGGGGTCGCGGCTGGCTATCTAATCTCTGAGGCAGCGCGTCATGTGACCGGTACGACATTAGTTTTGGATGGTGGATACACGTGCTGACCTCCCGACTTGTTATAGCGGGCGCGGGTGATTTTAGCAGAGAGTTGCTATGGCTGTGCTCAAGCCTTTCCTCCGATCAGCGGCACTGGGCGAGTGTGTGTTTCATTGACGATGATGTTGAGTTAGCCCGGTCGCGCATGCAGCGATATCAAATCGATACACCAGTGATTGGTAATATTCACGAGTTTGTGCCGAGCGATGGAGATCTGCTGATTTGTGCAATCGGCAGCCCGAGAGCCAAGCTTTCTGTTTGTGAGAGGTTACGAGGCAAGGGAGGGAAGTTCACGAATATTGTTCATTCCACGGTGACGATTGGACCTCGAACTCAATTGGGCCAAGGGGTAATCGTCGCGCAATCTTCCCTAATCAGCGTCGATGTTTTAATCGGCGATTTTGTTACGATTAACGCGTCCTCGGGATGCGGACATGACGCAGTTTTAGAGGATGGATGCACAATAAGCTCCCAATGCGACATTACCGGCCATGCACATTTGGAGCGCGGCGTTTTCCTAGGTAGTCACGCTGCTATTCTGCCGGGAGTTCGCGTTGGGGAGTTTGCGGTGGTTGGCGCAGGGACCGTAGCTTTCCGGAATATTAAGGCTGGCCAGACTGTACTCGGTGTGCCAGCCAAAGTCTTACTTTGATTCAGATCGTAGAGAGGGAGAAATGACCAAAGAACTTATTGAACTATTTGCAGAGGCCCTGGAAGTGGAGCCTTCTTCGCTTACGGCTGACACCCAAATAGCGGATGTTGCTGAATGGAACTCGCTTGCGTGGTTAACCATCATGTCGATGGTTGATGAGAACTATAACGTGCAACTTTCGGCCACCGAGATTCGAAGCTTTAAGGCCGTCGGGGAGATCATCAACAACATCAAGGGCAAAGTTTCGCCGACTAATCTTGCACACTGAGACCGAACATGAAATCTAGCGGTATTCTTGCTGTTGAACCGGAACTTGGCGAACTGATCCTCACCAACGAAGAGCTCGAGGAGAGATTCGGCGCTGACACCATGCAGAAGGTGCTCAACTCGGTAGGAATTCGGAATCGTCGCGTGGCAGCTCCGGGAGTCTGTGGGTCAGATATGGCTTACGCCGCCGCCGACAGGCTTCTCGAACGAAATGGTATAGATCGCGAGAGCATCGATCTTCTGATCTTTGCCACGCAATCGCCTGATCACTGGCTGCCAACGACCGCCTGCATTCTTCAAGACCGCCTGAATCTCAAGAAGGGATGCGCCGCATTCGACATAAACCTTGGGTGTAGCCAGTACGTGTACGCTCTTTCGGTTGCGCATTCCATGCTGATTTCCGGGTGTGCTACCCGGGCACTGGTTCTAACCGGCGACACTATGACTCGGACCATCCATCCAAAGGACCGCGCATTGGTGCCGTTGATGGGAGATGCTGGCAGTGCAACGCTGCTTGGTGAAGTGGAGGATGGTCAGGGCTTTCTCGGATTCGAGTTGGGCACGGACGGCTCCGGTCATAAGTACCTTATGATCCCTGCGGGCGGTTCCCGAATGCCGGTATCGCCTGAAACAGCAATCGAAACCGCGGATTCGGAAGGCAGTGTTCGCACATTAGAAAGCTTTTACATGAATGGAGTGGCGATCTTTCATTTTGCCATTTCGACCGTCCCCAAGGCCGTGGAGTCATTGCTTCGGAAGCTGTCTTTGGAGATGAAAGACGTTGACTTGTTCCTGTTTCACCAGGCAAACAAATTCATGCTCGAACACCTCTTGAAGAAGATGAAGATTCCCGCGGAAAAAACTCATTTCTACATTGAAGACGTGGGGAATACAAGCGGCTCTACGATGCCCCTGCTTATTGCCGACGCGATACGTGCAGGAAAGGTGAAGCCTGGCGCAAGGATACTGGCAATCGGTTTCGGTGTTGGTCTGTCTTGGGCCGCAACTGTAATCCGCTGGCCGGACAATGCATATCCTCCGGTCGTGTGAAAACAAACAGAGTTGAATCGAGTATTTGGGCGAATCCCCCCATTTCGTCCGTCAGACCAGATTAATCGAGTTTACGCAATAGTCTGATTTCTATTACAGGGAATTATGATGATGATCAACGCTTCCACTCGTGCGGCGGAAATCGAGCAGCAATCTCGCGAGGAGCAGCCTTCGCAAACACAGCTTGTGGAACTTGCGAAATGGAGCTCGCGAATCACCTCTCCTGATGAAGCGGTCATGCGGCGCGTAAGTTTGCAGGCCAGTGAACTCGTGCCTCTGTGTGACTGGCGGGCCGTTGCAGAAGAGCTTCTCGCTCGTCAGTCTCCGACTGCGAACTGGCTTGCAGCCTCGTTGTTTGAAGCTGGTGGTGAGTTCGAAACTGCATCAGCAGTGCTCGATTCATTTTCGTTTTCCAGCTCTCGTTCAGCGGAATCGCTGCGCCTGCTGACACTTGCACGCACGCGAATTCAATGCGAGATGAAATCGATGGCTGTTGCGCCGCTTAAGCGAGCGATTCGATTGTCGGAATCGTACCGTTCTCTGAACGCGTGCGGAAAGGTTTTGAAGTCGCTGGAGCGGACTGGAGTTGTTTCTTGCGCTAGGAATTGTCGCGTGGCAATGCTTGGCAATGCGACTTTTGACTTCGTCCTGCCGACGCTGAAAACCGTCGCGTTCGCAAGTGGAATTAATCTTATGGGTTACACCGGCGCATACAACCAGCATGCGCAGGAAATACTTGACGACGCTTCCGCGCTCCACGCGTTTAGGCCCGAGGTGATCATTTTAGCGAACGATTACCGTTGGCTTGCGATACCGGAAGAGAGTAATGATCCAGATGGTCTCGTCGCACAGAAAGTGGCGGAGATAACGAGAATGTGGGATGTGGCGGCTACTCGATTCCAATGCCACATCATCCAGCACAACTATGTGATCCCCGAGGTCTCAGCATACGGAGGTCTTAGTGGCCGACTTCCAGGAGGCCAAGCCACACTTATCCGCAAAGTAAATCTCGCACTTGCACGGGAGGCGGCAAAGCGTGCTAATGTAAGCATGCTCGATGTTGAGCAGATCGCTTCCGTGATTGGTAAGCGGGTGTGGGACGACGCACGAATGTGGTTAGCCGCCAAACAATACCCGGCATCAGACGCAATCCCGCTGCTCGCAATCCATGAAGTTGCGCTTCTGCGCGCCATCCTCGGCCTTAGCGCGAAATGCCTGGTGCTAGATTTGGATAACACGCTTTGGGGTGGCGTGATTGGGGAGGATGGCCTGGATGGAATTCGACTCGGAGGGGGTGCCGAAGGCGAGGCATTTGTCGCGTTTCAGCGGTATATCAAGACTCTTCGCGAACGCGGTGTAATACTCGCTGTTTGCTCAAAGAATGATGAGTCTGAAGCCAGGTTGCCATTTCAGACGCATCCCGAGATGGTACTCGGAATGGACGACATCTCTGTTTTCACGGCGAACTGGGCACCCAAGACTGAAAATCTTCTTAGGATTGCGAAAGAGCTCAATATCGGGATCGATAGCCTGGTGTTCGTCGATGATAATCCCGCGGAGCGAGACTTGGTCCGAAGAGAACTGCCAGAGATAGAGGTGCCTGAGCTTCCACCGGACCCAGCGTTGTATGTTGAGGCACTTCACCGCGAACTGTTATTCGAGACACTAACGCTCACTTCGGAAGACAAGGAACGCGCTGAGAGTTACCGGGCAAATCTGTCGCGCGAGGTTTTACTGCAAAGTAGCGCTTCACTCGATAGCTTTCTTCGAAGCCTGCAGATGGACATCAAGATAGCTCCGTGCGATGAAGCCAATCTTCCAAGAGTCGTGCAACTTATCAACAAGACGAATCAATTCAATCTGACGACTCGGCGAATGACGGCCGAACAGGTTCAGGCAGCCAAGGCGGTTCACGGAAGTTATACGCAGTTTGTTCACCTCCGCGACAGATTCGGGGATAACGGAATCACCGGGGTATTGATCGCTTCTCCTCAGGGCGATGCGTTAAGTATTGATGTGTGGCTTATAAGTTGTCGAGTTCTGGGCCGGCAAGTAGAAGACACCATGCTGGCCTCATTATGGAACTTTGCTTACGCGCATGGGTACAAGGCATTATTGGGAACCTATATCCCGAGTGCGAAGAATAACCAGGTCGCAGACTTATATGAGCGCATGGGCTTTATGAAGGTGAGCGATGGGGCGGGTGGCGAGCGAATATACCGCGCTGAATTGGAATCGCGGCGTGCATTCCCTGCGTTCTTCGAAGTAACAGATTTAACCTCACAAGAAGTAAGTTAGTCGCAATGGATGTGGTAACAGGAGTGACTTGCATGGACAGGTTGACAGCAATAATTCGGGACGTATTTGAACTTCCAGATCTGAAGATCGACGGATTGACCCGCAGCAACTGCGACGCATGGGACAGTCTTGCGCATGTGAAGCTCATTATAGCCCTGGAAGAAGAACTTAATATGAAATTCACAATTGATCAGGTAGCCAATCTGAAGTCGGTTGAAGAACTTCGAAAACTGATCGCCAAGGCAGTTCAGGCTTAGTGTTCGCGCGAACCCAAGCTTCGAAATCACGCTAGCATGGCTGAGACCCAGGCATCCGGGGTTTGCACTCCAGAGGGAAGAAGATAACGAAAATATGACACGTTCTGAGCAGAGCGAAAGTGGCGCGCTCGATGATCGAAAATCATCATCCATCACATCGGCTGGAGCCTTCGGGCCTTGGCCATATTTTGCAGACGACGAGATCGAGGCTGCTGTAGAAGTCTTACGTTCCGGCAAAGTCAATTATTGGACGGGCCAGGAGGGACGTTTATTTGAGCAGGAATTTGCCGCTTTTGCAGGATGCAAGCATGCGATTGCGCTGGCGAATGGGACTGTAGCGCTCGAATGCGCTTTGAAGGCGCTGGGCGTTGGCGCAGGGGACGAAGTCGTCACTACCAGCAGGACGTTCATCGCCTCTGCCAGTTGCGCGGTCATGCTCGGAGCACGTCCGGTCGTTGCGGATGTGGACCGTGAGAGCCAGAACATTACGGCTGAAACGATACGCAAGGTTTTGACGCCGCGAACAAAAGCAATCGTAGCTGTGCATCTTGCGGGCTGGCCGTGTGAGATGGACGAAATACTTGCGCTGGCGCGCGAGAAGGGCATTGCGGTCGTGGAAGACTGCGCCCAAGCACATGGCGCTACCTACAAAGGACAGCCGGTCGGATCCCTTGGCGACGTGGCTGCCTTTTCCTTCTGCCAGGACAAAATCATGACTACCGCGGGCGAGGGTGGCATGGTCACGACGAACTCGACTGAACTGTGGAATAAGATGTGGTCGTTGAAGGATCACGGAAAGAGTTATGACGCGGTTTATCATCGCGAGCACGCCCCCGGGTTCCGATGGCTACACGAATCATTTGGAACGAATTGGCGTCTGACCGAAGTACAATCTGCGATGGGACGAGTAGCTCTCACAAAGATTTCACAGTGGCTATCGGCACGTCGCAAGTACGCAAAGATCTTGACTGAACAGCTCTCGGGAGTGCCAGGGTTGCGGATTACGGTTCCTCCGAAGCATATTGAGCATGCCTATTACAAGTACTATGCGTTTGTGGAGCCGGAAAAGTTGAAGCCCGGGTGGAATCGCGATGGAATTATCGCTGCAATCACCGCTAAAGGCATCCCGTGTTTCAGCGGGAGTTGTAGTGAGATCTATTTAGAAAAGGCATTCCCGGCAGAGTGGCGTCCCGCACGGCGTTTCATCGTAGCCCGAGAGCTGGGCGATACGAGTCTGATGTTCCTCGTTCATCCCACATTAACCGATGAAAATATTCGCGCTACAGTTGGTGTTGTGAGGGATGTTATGTTGGAAGCGACCCTCTCTGCTAGTTCCGCTTCACTCGGTAAGTAACAAACTCAGGGACTCAACTTAGTATCTCCGCGAGATATACCTGGTAATTAGTCACAAGCCATATGGAAAGGCATAAACAATGCTTGTAAAACAGCGTCCCTATGTGATCATTGTTTTGCAGCTGATACTGATCGTCTCTTCAGCAACGCTCGCTTGGCTGTTACGATTCGATTTTAGTTTCCCACATGCAGCGATAATTCTTTCAGCGCTGCCAGTGCTGGTTCTGTTGCGCTTTCTCGCGTTGGCCCGATTTAACTTATTCCATGGGTATTGGCGGTACACCGGCATAAGTGACGCACTGGACATTACGAAGGCGGTTGCGCTCGGCTCAGTCGGCTTCGTGATTGTGGAGCGTTTTGTAATCGGCGA
>Ga0255336_100961_pt1 | contig 28327 bp, 23 predicted proteins | sample MeOH1_35cm_T3_17_FD_189102 | JGI IMG/M metagenome (GOLD analysis project Ga0255336, IMG submission 189102) | Sandy soil microbial communities from University of British Columbia, Vancouver, Canada - MeOH1_35cm_T3_179 | ecosystem: Engineered > Artificial ecosystem > Sand microcosm > Unclassified ...
TCTTTAACTGTTTGCGCTGTGCTTCACTTAGCTCAACTTTCGCCGCGATTCGCATGAGTTCTCCCTCCGTATCAAGGAGACTCGTAAACCGCGATTAAGTTGCATTATTTGTGACGCACTACACTAGCAAAGGAGCCTAGCGCCATCGAGTTGGTTGCCTGAGCGCGCGAGTTGTAACCGATCGCCAGCGAGTTCGCCGAATTGGCACCGATTGTTGCGCTATAGCCGATTGCAGTCGAGTTGACCGACGCCACGCCCGCGCCCGTGCCAACCGCCGTGGAAGCGTCGCTACCGGCGATAGAGCCCGACCCTACAGCCAGCGCGCCAACGCCCGTCGCGGCCGCTACCGGACCAATCGCCATGGCGTTCAGGTCGGACGAAGCGGATGTGTTACCGCCTCCAGTCACATTCGAGCTGACTGCGATGTAGTTCGTCACCGGCACCGCAGCGCCGAGCAGCAACGACTTCACGCCGCCGCTTTGCTGCGTGGTCTGCAGAAGTTTGGATTGGAGCGCATCGAGCTGGGCCACCGTGGCTGCGTCGGTGTCGTTGATACCGTTTGCTACGTGCGTGATGCGCATTTCCGCGCCGCGAGCGCCAACGGACACCGTGTTGTCTGCATCCGTGATGGCGTTCACGCCGATCGCCGTCGAATTGCTGTACTTCGCGGTCGCGCCTGCGCCGATCGCCAGCGAGTTGGTGCCAGTCGCCATTGCATTGCCGCCGATAGCAACGGATTCGCTACCGCTTGCCGACGCAGAAGCCGCCGATGAAACCACCTTGACGTATTTCGCCGCGCCGACCAGATCGCCGGCAGCCGTGTTGAGCGCGTTCAGCGCGTCGCCCACATTGCCGTATGTCGAGCCGCTGATCGTGAAGCCCGGCGACGAGACCGTGCCGTCCTTGTTGACCGTCGAGCCGGCGCCCAGTGCAGCAGCCACGCTGTTGGACACGTTATACAACTGACCGCCGTTCACTGCGTCGGAGCTGCCCGACACGATCTGGCCGGCCGCCACATTCGTCAACACAACCGGGGCCGAAGCCGCGGCGCCACCCAGCGTAAGGATCTTGTGCGAAGACGAATCATAAACAACCGCGTCGGGCGAACCGCCCATCGACGCATTGGCGATTGCCGTGTTCATCTGCGCCACGTTCACCGCGTCGGTGTTTTGCGTGCCCGCCGCCACGTTGATGATCTGCCGTTCAGAACCGGATGCGCCCACGGACACTGTGTTCGCACGGTCGGCCAACGAGTTGGCACCCAGCGCCACCGAATTGTCTGCCGTCGCGATCGCTGAGCCACCGATCGCCACCGCATCCGTACCGACCGCCGACGAGTCGGGAAGCGACGAATTCGTATGGAAGTACTTGGCGCCACGGTTATACAGATTCACCACAATGTCACCGACATTGCTTGCCAACGCGCTAACGTTCTGGTTCGTCGCATACAACTGCGCGCCGTTCACCGCGTCTGTGCTCGAGGTCGACGAGATATCGCCTGGCGCCACGTTGGTGAGCTTGACCGTCGCCGTGTGGTCCGTGCCGCCGAACGTGACTTTGTCGCGAGCCGACGTGTCGTAGGTCACTACGAGCGGTGAACCCGCAATACCGTTGTTGACGATGTTGTTGACGACGTTCGTCACATTGGCAAGATTGCCTGAAATGTTCGCAACGTTATTGACGACGTTCGTCACGTTCTGGTTCGTCTGGTACAACTGCGAACCATTCACTGCGTCCGTGCTCCAGACGGACGAGATATCGCCAGCCGTCAGGTTCGTGATTCTGGTGCCGCTTGCTCCCTTGAGCGTGATCAGGGTCGATGCAGAAGTGTCGTACGTCACGGCATTGGGCGTGGGACTGCCGCCACCGCCGCTGACGCTCGCGATCGCGGCATTCAACTGGTTGACGTTGACCGCGTCCGTTCCGGCTGCACCTGCGGTCACGTTGACGAGCTGTCTCGTGTACTGCGAATTGCCATCCGCGGACAGGTATCCCACCGACACAGCGTCATTGCGGCTGGCGACCGAGCCAGCGCCCAGCGCAACTGAATTGGTGCCGATGGCAGAAGTGTTCGCACCATACGCACTGGAATTTTTGCCGATCGCGAGCGACGACGGCCCGGAAGCAACCGAGCTGGTTCCGACTGCCCGCGCGTCCGTAGACGCGTCGTTCGACGGCGAGTTCGCCTTGAAGTAACGCGTGTACTGATAGACCTGAGCGCCGTTCACCGCGTCCGTGCTCGCCGACGATACGTCGCCGGGCGCCAGCGCGCTAATCTTGTTGCCGCTCATGTTGACATCGTTGATCATGTAGATGCCGGTCGCGGCCGCGAGCTCGAGGTGGCCGTCCTGATAGCCGGTTACACGGGCGGTGATTTCACCACTGTTGAAACCCCATGCACCATTGGTGGCGGCCGCGTTGTTCAACGAGAACGCCATCCCTTCACCGCTAGTATCCGCGCCATTTGCGGCGCAGTTCATCAATCCGACGGCGCTCGACAACGGCCCCCACGAAGACCCGATGCCCCCCACGCCGGCAGGACACAGTTCGAGGCCACCGTTTCCTGTGACCGCCTGGGCGGCCGCCGTACCCGGCAGCATCGCCACGCCGATTGCCATGGCAATCGGCATAAACGCGGTTTTCAACGGGGCTGCCTGACGGCTCGCCACGTCACTACCCGACGAGATCGTGCAAGACGACGCGGAGCCCGAACCGCTATGTACCTTGGCAGTCTCGGGTGCAGCCACCCACGTTCCTGAAGCGTCGTTCCAGACGCTGATATAAGACTTATTCATAGATTTCCCAATATGACTAACGGGCCAGCCCCGCTCTTTCATGCGGTGCAAATCTAACCGTCAGCCCTATCCCTAAAAATCAGAGCACACGAAATGCGCGTAGGAATTTTCCGAATTAACACAAGATAAGTCATAGCCCGTCTAATTACCGCAGCCAGCTTGAATCTGCACTCTCTGCGCTGCGTGAAAGCCGAGCCATTTCGCGGTATTTCTGTGGTGCCGCCGCGACAAAACAGGCGGCTATAAAGAGTTGCGTTTTCGGGTGAGCGCACCTGATATGCGTGCTCAAATCCGCCTCCTGAGGCGCGGCATCGTATGCGGAATTGCACTATCGATCCTCAGAAACTTCGCAACCCTAATAAGTCCACAGATTCTTATACTGCGCCCGACACCATTGCCCGTGGGTTTTGAACGGTGGGTTCCATTTTTCATTTCTGTTCAAGACACGAGAGGTCGCAAAGTCGTGTCCAGGCATTACCAAATCGTCCACTTAACTTTTTTTCAAAATAGAGACTATGAAAATTTCTCAAATCTGTCGCAAAAATAAGCAACTCGGTCAAGGCATGACGGAATACATCATCATCGTGGCCCTGATCGCCGTGTCGGCAATCGGCGTGTATTCGCTGTTCGGTCAAACGCTGCGTAACCAGACCTCCGGTCTCGCGATCGAAATGTCCGGCAAGGACGCCAAGAGCAACATCTCAACAGCGCAGGACAACGCGAACATGGCGACCAGCAACGCGAACCACACGAAGAACATGGGTACGTATAACGACAGCAACAACACGGGCAACTAATCTCTTCAGATTAGCGATATCCATGATGAAACGCTCTGCCCGCAAGGGCAGGGCCAGGGTCGCCGGCGCTAGCGGGCAGGCGCTGGTCCCTGCACTGATTTTTCTTCTGGCCGGCTGTATCGGTCTCTATGTGGCATTCAACTCGTTCCAGATGACGAGCGCCAGGATCAAACTTCAGAACACTGCAGACGCGGCCGCTTATAGCGCCGCCGTGCTGCAGGCGCGCGACTACAACTTCTCCGCGTACACCAACCGGGCAATGATCGCCAACCAGGTCACCGCTGCACAAGTGGTCGCACTGAAGTCGTGGATCGACGAACTCGACGCCACCTACTCGCTATCGGAACTCGACAACGCGGTCGATTTGCTGGCGGATCATCCGGCTCAATGGAGCACGCCCAAACAGCTCGGCAAAACCGACATCGCACCGGTACGCGCGGCACTGGACGCACTGCTGCCCACCGTGGGCCGTAATATCGGCGCGCTCAACCGGGCATTGAGCGTTGCGCAGGCGAACTACCACGCGGCGGTCGTAACTACCGTACCCGACACTGCGGATGCGGTGGCGCAACTCAATCAGCCCGACACGCACGTTACAAGCGGATATTTCAACAGTTCACGCAATGCGTCCCAGCTCGCGGCGTGGACCTCCTATACGGCCACGGTCATTCCCGCAGGTACGCTCGGCCCCGACGAATTCGCCGACGTGGTGACGGCCCCGACCACCCTCGACGGCTTCGTCAAGAACCGCGACTCCAATCGCAGCGTCGCGCCCAATTTCCAGCAATTGACCGACACGGCAATCGGCATATGCGGCAGTGCGAATAGCTCGTTTACCGTCAACGTGACGCATGCCGGCGGCACCCAACTACGCAGCGACAAATCCGGCTGGCAATCCATCGACGCGAGTACCGCGCAGCTTAACGTGAGTTGTATCGGCACCATGGGCGACGTCGCCGGCTCAGGCGGCAGCGCGAACGGCGACATCACCAGTTTCATGACCAACCCGCCCTTTGCCGCGTGGCAAGACTGGCAAGGCTATGGCGGTTATTTCAATTTCGGTTATCAGGGCAGTCTGACGCCGGGATGGCAAGTGCCGGAAGCGATGGCGGAGCAATTTCGCAATGGCCCCGGCCCCTCGCTCGACCCAACCAACGGCGGCCTGCTGCCGTATCAGGAAGTGAACGGCGCAACCCTTGCCAGCGAGGCGCCGCGCATCACCGTCGAAGTCACGCGCAATAGCAACACGCTGGTGAAAACCATCGGCCTGCAAGGCGGCGGCCGGATGGAAGTTGCCGACAATGCGGCCGGCGGCGCAATGCGCGCATTGTCCAGCGCCAATGCCTATTTTGCGCGGCCCGATGAAACCTCCGTTGGCGGCTCGCTCATGGGCGGCTTGCTGAACAGCAGTCAATGGGCGCGCGCGGATCATGCCACCGAATATCCGAGCCTCTTCAGTCCTTACTGGCAAGCGAGGCTTGCACCGGTCAGCGCCAGTGAGCGCGCTGCCGCACAGGCGAGCCAGATGTCCGCCGCAACGCAGGTCCAGACACCATGAAGCGAATCGATATGAGAACCACGGCGCAGTCCGGTCAGGCTATGGTTGAGTTCCTCATTTCCATGACCATGGTCATGAGCGTACTGTTGCTCGCCATCGTGATGCTCGGCAAGTTCAACGACATCCGCAACCGGACCCTGATGGCTTCGCGTTACCTCGCATGGGAACGCACCGTGTGGTCGGATGGCGACGCCACGAAAAATCTCGCGAGCGATCCGGGCACCACGGAAGGCTGGTCGAGCACGTACGGCGGCGCCGCGCTGACGGCAAGCAAGCTGGATACCGAACTCAAGGGCGAACTCATGCAGCGCCTGATGGCGAATGACGGTTCGCCCATTTCGAGCACCGATCTCAAACAGAATGAACTGCCCGCTTCCCGGCCGGCCATGTGGAACGACTATGGCGGTAATCCCTTGCTCGCCTCGTCGTCCGATATCGCGGTCAGCACCGGCGTGGCCGCCGATCCCGCGAGCAGCCTGAACGGCACGGCCCTCTCCCAGTGGGCCGTACCCACTGCAACCGGCGGCCGGTATCTCGCCCACCTGAGCTTGCCGACGAGCACGATGCGATCCGGCACGCTCAGCATTTCCGTCGGCGGGAACAGCGACGTGCTCAAGCGGCTCTGGCCGAAAGACGATCCTCTGCCGGCGTTCGGCGGCCTTACGTTCTCCGACACCAATGTGTTGATGACCAACAGTTGGGTGCCGGACGGCTCCGCCAGCAACAAGGCTCTGTTCAGTCAGGCAGTGCCGGCCGCGAATGCCGTACTCGTTCCATCAAGCGGCTACCAAAGTTTGCAGAAGTACGCGCCGGAGATCACGTCGCTCCAGTTTGGCCGCATTCAGCAAGACGTCGTACCTGCAAACCGTCTGAAACAATGAAATATGCCTATCACCTGGCGCGCGGCGCGTGTTTCGGCAGCGCGCTGCTTTTTGCCGGCAACGCCTCGGCAGCCAATGCATGCAACAAAACACCCGTGCAGCCGCAAAGCATCCAGGCTATCGGGCGCGACATGATCGTGAACGGCGTGCCCACGTCGGTGGTGGGCATGCAGTTCCCCGGAACGACGGAAGACGTATCCAGGGCGTTTCGTGATTTCTGGATTCGCGAAGACGTCCCGGCGAAAGGCCGGACCAGTTCCTCCGGACTGCTGCTCAGCGCGCTGGACGATCACTGCCTGTACATACTCAGTATCCCGCCCCAGCCCGAGGGCGATCACACGCGTGGGCTCATGAGCGTGGTCCGCATCGGCAGCGATCAGGCCGACCACCGGATTCCCGATTCCGCCATTCCACTGCCTGAGGAAAGCGCGATCCTCTCGGACGTCGAAAGCCACGATCCCGGCCAGACGGGCCGTACCTGGCTCCTCGACATGCCGGGGAAGCCGCAATGGAATGCACAGCGATATCGCAACAGTCTCGCCGCGCAAGGTTGGGTGAACGTCGGCCGCCAACCGGATTATCAGTCCACCGGCAACCGCGCCGCGCAAGGAACCGCATTCGCCATGCAACACGGCGCGGACAGTGTGGATGTCAGTTTTTCGGATCGCGGCGGCAGGACGGCCGCAGTCGTCAATGCAATCAGGAATCGTTGAAATGTCAAAAGCAGAACCTCTTTCTTCCTTTGCGGCGCGACGCAGCCGGCAGCGCGGCCAGGCCTACGCAGAGTATCTCGTGGTCACGACTGTTCTCGCCGGTGCGTTAGTCGTGGCGGATAGCGACGCCATAGCGCCGTTCGCCGCGCTCCTCTCGAGCTTCAAGTCGTTCTTCAGCGCCTACAGCTTCACCCTTTCGCTTCCCTGACCCGCAACGGTCAATCTGTCATGCTTAAGAAAATAAAATTCCGCTCGCTACTCGCGAATTCATGGGTACTGCTGTTCCTCGCCGTACTGGTTGCAGGTGGCCTGACATTCCTCCTCTACAAGTATCTCAACGATCGCGAGAAGAAGCTCAAGGCAGACCTGGACGCGCATCGCGTGCGCGCGGGCGTGACGGTCGTCGTGCCCGCACAGGACGCTCCTGTCGGCACACCCCTGTCCAGCGGCAACTTCGTCGCCCGCGAGATTGCAGGCGATCTGGTCTACGACGACATGATCCGCGCGGACGGCTTCGAACAATATCGCTCGTCACATCTCGTGAAACCGGTGCGCCGCGGCCTGCCTCTGCGCGCCGGCGACATCGACGCGCTACGTGGCCGCGACTTTTCGGACATCCTGCGGCCCGGCACGCGAGCGCTCACCGTGGAAATCGACACGGTCAACTCCACGGCCCTGCTGCTCCGTCCGGGTAATCGCGTCGACGTGTATTGGGTCGGCAAGGTGTTCCATGAGAACCGCACCTCCGACGAAAAGAAAGTAGCGCAACTGGTCATGCCGAACGTGCTGGTTCTCGCTACCGGCGAGGACATGCGCCCGCGCGATGCGGGCGAGGCCGCCCAGCAGGATCAGGCCAATGCCAACAGCAGCGCCATGAGCCGGCAGACAGGCATGGGCTACACCACCGTCACGCTGGAAGTTCCGGTGGACGACGTCGCGCGCATCGCCCTGGCACAGAAGATCGGCGGTCTGCGGCTGATCTTGCGCAACTCTGAAGACAAAGGGGCAGACGGCCCGTCCCTGGCTCAGGAAAGCGACGTGTTCATCGACCCGGCTCGCGGTCATGTCACCAGCGGCACCGGCCCTGCGCCCCAAACTGTCGAAGTGATTTCGGGCGGCGGCGCAAATAACACCAACGTCCTCATCTCTCAAGGCCCGTCGAGCGCGCCGGCCCAGGAACCGCAGGCGCCCGCTCCCGCCCCCACAGACGCGGCTCAATCGGCGTCTGCTTTGCCGCAGCGTCAACCGAGCCTGTATGAGCAGGCCAACGCCATCGCCCAACAACTGCAGAAGGCCGCTGCGCCCAGCACGTCGAAGCAGAACTAAAGTACTGAGCCCAGGTTTCACACCATGAAAGTCAAAAACAATGCGGCGCCATTGCGTCGCCGGATCCTGCCGTCTGTCCTCGTCGGCATGTTGTTGTGCGAGGCCGTGCCGGCAGCGCTCGCTCAAGCCGCAGCCACGGACAGCCTGTCAGCGGGCACCCGTGTGCTCGAAATGTTCCGTGGCGAAGTCCGCATCCTGCACATTCCCGGCACGATCAAGCGCATCGCCATCGGCAACGGCAAGCTGCTCACGGCGAATGTGGTCGACGGCAGCCTGATGCTGCTCGGCGAACAGGACGGCATCACGTCGCTCGTGGTGTGGAACGACAAGGGCATCGCGCTGCAAACCACGGTGCGCATCGCCAAAGCGGAAGTCAATGCTTCGCTGGAACAGTTGCGGGCCGTCCTCAAGTCTGTCGCGGGGCTGCGCATCGACGCAATTGGTTCGAGTATCGTGCTGTCCGGTGTCATCCACCGCGACATGGCGGGCATCGTGAAGGCGGCTACGCAAGACATGAAGAATGTGGTGGACACCACCACGGTCGACGAAGGTGACGCGCTGCGCAAGACCGTCCACTTCAAGGTGCAGATCATGGAAGTCACACGCACCGGCCAGCGCAATCTCGGCATTGCCTGGGACAGCGCCTTCAAGGGTCCGCAGATCGGCGGCGCTGCAAGCGTCGCCACGGGCGCGGCCAAAGCCGTCACGGCGGGCACGAGTTACTTTCTCGCCGGCATTGCTTCGAACATCACCTCGCAAATCAACTTCGCGGTGGAGAACGGCGACGCGTATGTGCTCGCCGCGCCCGAACTCAATACGAAGAGCGGGGGCACCGCAAGCTTTCTGGCGGGTGGCCAGGTGCCGATTCCGCAATCGGGTGCGCTCGGCACGACCAGCATCGAATACAAGGACTACGGCATCAAGCTGAGCATCGTTCCGGTTGTCGACGCGAACAACATCATCTCCGCGCATCTGACCACGGAAATCAGTCAGATCGATCCATCGGTGACGTACGCAGGCATGCCAGGCTTCCTGACCCGCAACACCAGTTCGGACATCTCCATGCGAGCCGGCGAGACGCTGGCCATTTCCGGGCTGGTCAGCGCGGATGCGGCCAACGGTTCCAACGGCATGCCGTTTCTCAGCCAGGTGCCGATCATCGGACAGTTGTTCCGCTCGGACAGCTTCCGTGCGAAGAAAAGCGATCTCGTGATTTTCGTGACACCGGTCATTTCGGATCCTGAACTTTCGCCCAATACGGATTTGCTCGCACGCGCCGACAAGCTCGATGAGAACTTCCGCAAAGAGTATGGCAACACCGACCCTCTTGTTGCAGACGAGGACAAGGCGAAGCACGTCACCACGCCGCGTCAGCCGATCCTGACGACGCCTGCGCTTCTTCCCGCTCCTATCCGCAGCACGCCACAAGTGCAGGCGGTGCCGCAGGTGAGCGCATCGGTTGCGGCTAGCGCTGAAAGCCCGGCACAGGTTCCACTTCCGCTGTCACCTCAAACGCCAGCGCGTGTTCCGTCTCAGATCCCGGCCCACGCAACGGCACAAATCTCCGCTCAAGCCCCTGCCCCGACACAGGCCGCCGACACGCCGGCTCAAGTGCCGTCACCACGGCCGCCGCAGCCGCCTGCCAGCACGCCGCCGGCAGGCGTCGCCGAGGCGCTGCGCATGCTGACCGACACCCAGCATGCGCAAGCCGCGCCGGCGCGCGACGCAATGCAACCCGCTTCGAACGGCAAGGTGCCGCAGCAGCAAATCGGCGTGCTCGGCACGTCGAACAACTGAACGGACTTCGGAGAAGCACCATGCTCAATCTTCAGGTACACGCGCGCAATGCGCCCGTTCGCGCGCTTCAGGTCGAACAGGGCTGTACGATCGGCAAAGACGCGAGCTGCGACGTGATCGTCAAGGGGCTGCTGATCGGCAAGCTACAGGCGCGCATTGTCAGGGAACACAACGCCTATTACATCGAAGACCAGGGCGGCATCGCGGCCACGCTCGTCAACGGTTCGCCGATCACCCGTTATGGCCCGTTGACCGAGGCGGACCAGATTGAAATCGGCGTGACGACGATCAGGATCGTTCGTGCCGCGGCCGCGATCCAGCCGGCGCATCAAGCCGTTCAGCATGGGCAACAGTTCGCTCAGCCGTCGCTTGTAGCCGCTCACGGCGGCCACGAAGCACTGCCAGACCGGCCACCGCTGCAAGCTCAGGCGTCGGCGCAAATCGAGCCCTCGTTTGCCGTTGCGGCTCAGGTGCCGTCATCGTCCGAGCCATCCTATCCGCACGCCGTCGCGCCCGATGCAGCGTCCGCCGACCAATACACGCCTGTACGGCGAGAGAGCATGGCCACGCCGGATCAGCGCGCGGCCGAAGCCCCGCTGCGCATACAAGCCGCTCAGGTGAAGAAAACCGCCGCCGCGGCGCTGCCTGTTGCGCCAATCAACAGCCCGCTCGGTATCGAACTGCGCAAACAGGCGCACATGAAAGTGATCTCGGCACTCGATCTGCGTCGTCTGAATGTTGCGCGCATGGAGGAAGACGAACTCCGTAAGACTGTCGGCGCCGCGCTCGACGACATTCTGAATCATGACGTCAGCTTCCAGACCGCCGACATTCCGCTTAGCGCCCTGAAAAAAAGCGTGTTCGATGAAATCATCGGACTCGGACCGCTCGAAGAGTTGATCGCGGATCCGACGGTGTCGGAAATCATGGTCAATTGCCACAACGAGATTTTCATCGAGCAAAACGGACAGCTCACCCGTTCGCCCGTGATCTTCACCGACGACCGTGCGGTGCTCGGTGCCATTGAACGAATCGTTGCGCCTATCGGCCGCCGTATCGACGAAAGCTCGCCTATGGTCGACGCCCGTCTGTCCGACGGCTCGCGGGTGAACGCCGTGATTCCCCCACTCGCGTTGAAAGGCCCCAGCATCACGATCCGGAAGTTCTCCAGGCAGAAACTGGGCGGGGAAGACCTGATCAGGTTCGGCTCGATGTCGGCCGACATGCTGGAGTTCCTGCACACGGCAGTCAAGGAAGGGGCCAACATCGTCATTTCAGGAGGTACAGGCTCGGGCAAGACCACCTTGCTGAACGTGCTGTCGAGCTACATTCCCGACGACGAGCGCATCGTCACCGTAGAAGACGCCGCGGAACTTCAACTGTCGCAGCCGAACCTCGTCTCGCTCGAAGCGCGCCCCGCGAACATGGAGGGCAAAGGCGCCATCCACATACGCGACCTGGTAAAGAACTGCCTGCGGATGCGGCCGGACCGGATCGTGATCGGCGAATGCCGCGGCGGCGAAGCGCTAGACATGCTGCAGGCCATGAACACGGGCCACGACGGTTCGCTCACCACCGCGCACGCCAACACGCCGCGCGACTGTATCGCGCGCCTCGAAGTGATGACGCTCATGGCGGGCCTCGATCTTCCGGTGCAGGCCATTCGCGAACAGATCTGCTCCGCTGTCGACATCATCGTGCAGCAGTCGCGTTTTTCCTGCGGCTCGCGCCGCGTCACGCACGTCACCGAAGTGAGCGGCATGGAATCGGGCGTGATCACGCTGCAAGACGTTTTCGTCTTCAAGGAAGAAGGCTTCAGCGAGCACGGCAAGATTCAGGGCAAGTTCGTCCCCACGGCATATGTGCCCGATTTCTATCAGGAGTTGATTCGCCGGCGCATCCCGGTGAATACCGACATCTTCACGCGCGTCGAATGAGAGAGGCCGGTCATGAGTCTTCCCATCATTCTTGCGCTGGCGTTCCTCGGCAGCCTGTTCCTGATCTTTCTGCTCTCGCGCATGGGCACGTCCACGCTCAGGGCCGGCTCGCGCCAGATGGCGGGCGAAATCGAGTCATCGCTCGCCGACGCCTTCGTGTTCGTCAACCGCCAGAAGGCCGCGGCGTGGAGCATGGTCGTCATGGTCGGCTTGCCGGTCATTGTCTTTCTGCTCAGCCACAGCATTCTGTTCGCGCTGGCAGCGGTGCCGATCGCCATGATGCTGCCAAAGAAGTACCTCAAGCGCATGCGCAAGAAACGCATCGAAGCGCTAGAGAAACAGCTGCCGGACGCGTTGCTGATGATGTCCGGCGCGCTGCGCGCCGGCGCGAGCTTTCCCTCCGCGCTCGAAGCCGTCGTCCACGAGACGACGCCGCCCATTTCACAGGAATTCGACCTGTTGATGCGGGAAATCCGTCTCGGCATCGATCTCGACATCGCCATGCGCAACGTCGAAAAACGCATTCCGATCCCCGACTTGCTGATGATGACCGCGGCCGTCACGATCGCGCGTGAAGTGGGCGGCAATCTGGCCGAAGCGCTGGAGTCCGTTGCGCGCACCTTGCGCGAAAAGCTGCAGATGGAAGGCAAGATCAGGGCGTTGACATCGCAAGGCCGCATGCAGGGCATCGTAATGACCTGTCTGCCGCTCTTTCTGATGCTGGTGCTCCGGTTCATGGAACCCAAGGCGATGGCGCCGCTCTTCAACGAGCCGGTCGGCTGGGCCACGTTGGCGGTCATCGGCGTAATGGAGTTCCTAGGCTACGTCTGGATTACCAAGATCACCAACATCGACGTGTGAACTATGCTGCTATTCATTGCTTTTGTGGTCAGCTTCGGCGTGATCGCATTTATCGCCGTCGGCTACAGGTCGCTCAACGGCCTGGCCGGTGCAGTGCCCGAGGAGGATCGCCTTTTCCTCGACCCTTTGCCGAAGTCGCTCCGGCCGCTGTGGCCGCTCGTCAATTTCGTGGTTCACCATTTCGGCAACTCGTTTAGCGCGAAGCTGGTGGAAAAAACCGATCTGCAATTGCGACTCACCTCGCTCACGTTCCTGATGAACGCGCGTCAGTTCATCGCGTTGTCCATCATCGCTTCGGTTCTGGCATCGCTCGTCGTGTTGGTGCTCATGCTGGCACTCGGCATGTTTTCGGTGCTGGTGCTGATTCTTGTCGCAGCACTCGGCTATATTTATCCGCGCATCTGGACACGCGATGTGCGCCGCCGTCGCGTCGGCCAGATTCTCAGACATCTGCCGATCTATCTCGACTTTCTGACGCTCGCTGTCGAAGCCGGCTTGAATATCAACGGTGCGATTCAGAAGTCCGTTGAAAAAGGCCCGGAGGGTCCGTTGCGCCGGGAGCTCGAACACGTGCTGCGCGATCTCAAGTCCGGCCTGAACCGCACGGAAGCACTGCGCCGCCTCGACGACCGTTTGCGCATCAAGGAAGTCACGAATCTGGTGGGCACCGTCGTGCAGGCAGAACGAATGGGTTCAGGACTGGCGAAGTCGTTGCGCTTCCAGTCCGAACAGCGCCGCTCGGAACGTTTCCAGAGGGCCGAGAAGCAGGCGATGGAAGCACCGGTGAAACTCGTGTTCCCGCTTCTGATGTTCATCTTCCCAATTACCTTTATCGTGCTGGGATTTCCAATCGTGATGAAGTTCGTTCAGGAGGGTTTGCTGTGAAGTCAGCACGCCTTCACGTTCGCGGACACGACATCGGCGTGGAAGTGTCGATCACCGGGACCGCGCGGGAGCGCATGCGTGGCCTGCTCGGCCGCGCCGCGCTGGCGTACGGCGAAGCACTGCTGCTCGATCGCTGCGGGTCGGTCCACACATTCGGCATGCGCTTTGCCATCGACGTGCTGTTTCTCGACCGGCACCAACGCGTCGTCGCGATCCATCACGACGTGCCCAAAGGGCGCATGTTGTTCAGCCTGCGCGCAACCCACACCCTGGAGATGCCGGCCCATTCGGCGCGCCGGTATGAACTGGCTATCGGCGACTCCCTTGTTTTCGAGGCGACCTCGTGAACCCTCCACATTTGAAATCGCGGCGGATTGCGAGCCGCCGCACGAGACTGACCGGCAACGCACGCAAAAGCATGCAGTCCGGACAGTCGATGACAGAGTTCATCATCGTCGCGCCTGTGCTGCTGTTCGTCTGTTTTGGCATCCTGCAGTTCGTGTTGCTCTATCAGGCGAAATCGACGCTTGATGCGGCCGTTCTGGAGGCCGCGCGCGAAGGCGCAGTCAACCACGGCTCGATGCAGTCTATGCGCAGCGGCCTCGCACGCGGACTTGCGCCCATTTACGCGCATCAGGCAAACGCCGAGGGCGTCGCTGCGGCACTCGCGAGCGGGCAGACAGACGCCGCCAATTTCAGCAGCATCACTGTCCTCAACCCCACCCCGGCGGCCATTCAGGACTATTCGCGACCCCGCTACTATGCGGACCAGGCGGCGACCTATTCGGAGATACCCAACGATTCGCTGATGTATCGCGATCCCTCCGTGCCACCGGGCGCAACGTCGCACATGAACATCCAGGACGCCAATCTGCTGAAAATTCACGTGCACTATTGCTACAACATGTATGTGCCTCTAGTGAATAAAGTGATCTATTACGCCGCCAACGTGATCGGCACTATCGGTGCAGGGGGCATTCTGACTCGCGAGCCGGCCAACGTGAATCAGGATCCGTACGGCGATCCTCAAAACGGTGACTACCTCTGCAGGGTCAAACTCGCGGACGGCATCGCGACCGGCCGGTGGCCGATCTCACTGGATTCGGAGGCGATGGTGCGTATGCAGTCGCCGCTCAGGGCATCCGCCTTGAACGACTCGCCGAACCCCACAGGCAACTGATGCTGCATCGCGTCAAAGACAAGGTGTCTGTGCCGCGAAGCGCTGCGGCAAAGCGGTGTCGCCGAACGCTGCTGCGCGGCGTCCTGAGCGCCGCAATTGCCTGCGTGCCGCTCGGTGCTCGTGCCGTCGACGTCGCCAGCGCGCGCGAACGCCATTCGTCGGGCGTGGTTATGATGATTGGAGGAATGACAAGCGATGGCGATACCGGCATGCTGCCGGCGCGTGCGGTGTCGGTGGCGCCCCTTGCGGCGGCCGGCGACGCCGGCCGGCAGTCTGTCGTAATCCAGCCAGGCAGTCCGGCATTGAACGGCGCGATACGGCAAACGTCTGCTTTGGTCGCATTGCGTGTCAGGGCGCTTTCGCCGATCATCGACGAGGCTGCCCGCGTCGTCAACGTGGACAGCGCGCTGCTGATGGCGGTGATCGACGTGGAGTCTGGGGGCGATCCGCAAGCCGTGTCGCCTAAAGGGGCGACAGGCCTCATGCAGTTGATGCCCGGCACGGGCGCGCGGCACGGCGCGTCGAATCTGTTCGATCCGCGCCAGAACATCGCGGCGGGCGCCCGCTATCTGAAAGAGCTCATGCGCCAGTTCGGCGAACTTCCACTTGCCCTGGCGGCCTATAACGCCGGTGAAGGTGCCGTGCAAAAATACGGTGGTCGGATACCCCCGTATGCGGAAACCATGAGCTATGTGCCCAAAGTCATCGCACGATACCGGTGGTATCAGGATGCCTCGTTTTCCGCGGATACGGTATCGGTGCAAACAGTCCCGCACGACGTGCGAGGACGTTTTCTGCTAATCGGGCCCGGCGGCACGAACTGAATATAACCCGGCGATGACACGCTCCCGAGCCCGAGCTAGCCGGGATTGGTCAGCGCTTCCCCGATCGATATATTCAGTTCCCCGAGCGCGTCGGCCACGCGCGGCAGAAGCGCGGCTGCGAGTGCGACATCGCGTGCGCGCGCGGCCGCTTCCAGTCGCGTCAACAGCGCAAGCATCTCGTGACATTCGAGCATGCGCGCCGATCCCGCGATCCGATGGGCCGCGCTGCCCACGCTATCCCATGAAGCAGCCTTGAAACTGTCGCGCAACGCGGCGAGCGCGGTTCGATCGGTCTGCGCAATCATCTCGAGTAGATGCCGGGCGGTGACGTGGTCGCCACCGGCCAGTTCCAGCGCTTTCTGCCGGAGCAGATGAGGGTCGCCGAAAGGCCTGGCCTGGTTCATCGCACCAACGGCCTTCATTGCACTGAGGCGATCCGGCAACGCCTCGCCAGGTCGATTAGCTCAACAAGCGATTTGACGGCAAGCTTTTGCATGATGCGGGTTTTGTGGCTGCTGACTGTTTTATTGCTGATGAACAGGGCATCTCCAATTGCCTTGTTGGACATGCCTTTTGACAACATCTGCAGAATCACGAGTTCTTTATCCGACAGCAGTCCAATCCTTTGCTCTTCTCCTCCCGCGCCGGCAGCGGCTACGATGCCGGCGCCATTGGCCGTCACAGGGAATACGGTATAGCCGGCCAGTACCGCCTCCACGCCGCGCATGATCTCTCTCATCTCCTGTGACTTGCCGACGAAGCCGTGGACACCCGAGCGCATCGCGCGCGGCGCGAACGTGGCCGGGTCGTGGCCCGACAACACCATCACTCGAATAGGAGGGTGAACGAGCCTGAGACGGGGAATCACATCGAGTCCACTAATGCGCGGAATGTCGAGATCCAGTATGGCGAGTTCCGGGGTGTGCAGCCGGGCCATCTCCACAGCCGTCTGGCCATTATCGGCTTCGATCACTTCTTCCACGCCAAGCAATTGCATGAGCTGCATTTTGATGACCATTCGGAACGCCGGATGGTCATCGATAACCAGAATAGTTGACATATTTTTTTCCTTCTGAACGCACGCGTTGCAGCGCCGATGGATGTCAGCGCCAAGCTTGAGGACGCACGAATGTGTGCGGCACAATGGCCCGTGGCGAATGGTGGTACGACACGGACTCGTCGAAACGATCGACCTTCTGCGCGCTGTTGTTCGCGCGCCGGAACGCAGGATCGTGTTAGATGCAAGAACACACTAGGAACGCGCCGCGACAGGTTCGATCTCGACGCGGCGATTCGGCGCGAGGCATTGCATCAAGGCATCGCGCTTCGTTCGCCGGCAGTCGACCAGAGGATTCGCGCTGCCTCTGCCTTGCGCAGTCATCGGCAAGCTCACGCCATGCGCTCGCAGATATCGCTCGACCGTCCGCGCACGTTGCATGGACAAATCGAGGTTGTATGACTTGTCGCCGAGGCGGTCGGCGTAGCCGGTGATCTTCAACTCATGCAGCGCAGGAGCGTTCTTCAGACCTGTTGCCACATCGTCAAGCTGGCGCTTGCCGGCCGGCAGCATGGCGGCTTCGTCGCCGCCGTTGAAACGAAAAAGAGAATCGGCCTTCAGCGTGATCTTTTGCTGCGGCCTGGCAGCAGGAACCGGCACCGGTGCGGACGTGGATGCGGGCGCTTGCACCGCCGGCGTGCATTGCAGCGCTCTTTGCGCCGACTGCCGCAAGTTGTCCTGCACCTCGGGCAAGCGCTTTTCGGCGTTGGTGAAGCTGCGGCGCCATGCATCATGTCCGGCTTGTGCGAGTTCGACTTCGGCGCAGGCGAGCGGCTGCTGCGCCTGCGGGCATTGAACAACCGCGGGATCCGCCTTGATGGTATTGACGATTTTCCACAGATCGGGGCGCACCGTGGACACAGTGCGCAACGCGGGATTGGCGGCGGATAACGGCGTGCCGTTCTCGAGGCCCATCGTGATGGTGGCCGCCTGGCCGATCGCTTCCTGGACGAAGCCCCACTGGTCGTTAGCTTGACGCGCCTGGTGGGCGGCATTGATCCAGCATTGTGCTTTGGCGTGAAAATAGCCGTTCTTATCGCCCGGCAAACGGTCGAGCCGCGTCTGCAGGCTGGCCAGCGCCGTATTGCCGCTTGCGATGGGTGCGTAGGTGCTGACCCATTGCGCGTTGACCGCGCCTGCGGCTTCGTCCTGGGTGGCGCCGAAACCGGTTTTCAGCAATGTGGCATCTTCGATGCCGAGTCGTTCACGCGCGGCGTGGTCCGCGCAGGCTGTCAAGGCCAGCGCGCACACAAGCACCGTTAGCTGGTGTTTCATTGATTCTCTGCGACGAGCGCATCTTCTTATCGACGGCTACGAGTATGAAGAGACGCAGATACGCAGGGAATGGGAACAATCTTAGAATAACGCCGACAATTTGCTATTTATGATGCATCTCGAATAAAGGCGGCCTTCCGATTGCACTGCACTCAAGCCTTGACCGCCCGTGCAGCATTTCGCCCACGCAGCCACTCGAGCGCCAGCAACAGGCTGGTCGAAAAGATAATCAGAATTGTCGCCAGCGCGGCGATGGTCGGGCTGATGTTTTCCCGAATGCCGGTGAACATCTGCCGGGGCAGCGTAGTCTGATCCGCGCCCGCGAGGAACAGGGTCACGACGACTTCATCGAATGAAGTCGCGAACGCGAACAGCGCGCCCGAGATCACGCCCGGCGCGATCACCGGCAACGTGATGCGGAAAAACGTCTTCACCGGATTCGCACCCAGCGACAAACTCGCGCGCACCAGGTTGTAGTTGAAACCCTGCAACGTCGCCGCAACCGTGGTCACGACAAACGGCACACCGAGCGACGCATGCGCGAGAATCAGGCCGATATACGTATTGGCCAGCCCGAGCGGCGCGAAGAACAGATACATGCCCACGCCGACCACCACCACCGGCACGATCATCGGCGAGATCAGGATCGCCATGAGCAGCCCCTTGCCGCGGAAGTTCGCCTTGGTCAGGCCGATCGCCGCCAGCGTGCCGAGCACGGTTGCGACCACCGTCGCCGAGGGCGCGACGATAAAGCTGTTCTTGGCGGCCATGCGCCATTCGTCGGATGCAATCAGGTTCTGATACCAGCGCAGCGACCAGCCCGGAATCGGATACACCAGGAACGTGCTCGACGAAAACGACAACGGTACGATCGCCAGCACCGGCAAGATGAGATACAGCAACGTCAGCACGGCGAGACCGCGCAGCGCGAAATACCAGACGCGCTCGACCCACGACGTATGCGGCGCGAACAATGGCTTGGCAAGTTTCATCGCAATGACTCCGTTCAGCCGAGGCTCAGTGACGAACGCGTGAAGCGCCCGTAAATGACGTACAGCACGAGCGTCGCGGCGAGCAGCAAGCCGCCGAGCGCGCACGCCATGCCCCAGTTGATCGTCACGTTGGTGTAGTACGCCACGTAGTAGCTGACCATCTGATCGTTCGGTCCGCCCAGCAACGCCGGCGTGATGTAGTAGCCGATCGCCAGAATGAACACCAGCAACGCGCCCGCGCCGATGCCCGGATAGGTTTGCGGCACATACACGCGCCAGAACGCAGCGAACGGATGGCTGCCGAGCGAAACCGCGGCGCGCTGATAGGTCGGCGGGATCGACTTCATCACGCTATAGAGCGGCAGGATCATGAACGGCAGCAGAATATGCGTCATCGAGATGTAGACACCGGTACGGTTGAACAGCAGCGACAGCGGATCATGCAGCAGCCCGCTGCCGACCAACGCCTTGTTCACCAGCCCTTCGCTTTGCAGAATCACGATCCACGCCGCCACGCGCACGAGAATCGAGGTCCAGAATGGAATCAGCACGAGAATCATCACCAGATTCGCGCGACGTTCCGGCAGCGTCGAAATCCAGTATGCGAGCGGGTAGCCGAGCAGCAGCGCGAAGAGGGTCACCGCCGCGCCGATCACAAAGGTGCGGCTGAATACGGCGAGATAGATCTGTTGCTCGGGATCGGTCGGAATGACGTGGCCGAACGCGTCCTGCTTGTGATCCAGCGAAGCGAGCAGATAGAACGGCGAATACGCGCTCGAATTTTTTGCAATGGCTTGCCAGTAGGCGATGTCGTTCCAGCGTTCGTCCAGCTCGACGAATTTGGCGCGGAGCTGGGCGGGCGTCAGTTGCAAGGGTTTGCTGTTGTCGTCGGCGAACGGCATGGCGCGCGCGGACTTGGCGATCAGCGAGCGATAACCCGGAATCTCGACGTTCAGGCGGCGCGCAAGTGCGCCCATGCCATCGCTGTCGGCGACCGCGGCGAGGTCGGTAGCGAGGGCGACATACGCGGCGTCCGGAGGCGGGGTCTTGCGGTCCCACGCGCTCAATGCCGTCAGCGTATGCGGCAGCGCGTTGACGACTTCGGGATTCTGCGCGGCGCGCGTGAGCAGCGCGCCGATCGGCACGACGAAAATCAGTAGCAGAAAGATGGCGAGCGGTGCGATCAGCAGCAGGGCCACGGCCCGCTTTCTGGACTCCGCGGCTCTCAACTCGCGCTTGAGCCGGCCGCTTGATTCAGGCGTCGAATCGGCAGCGATGGTCATCGTAGTCACACCCGTTCTCCTTTGTCGACCAGAGCGCTTTAGCGCTTGCTCTGGTCCCATGCAAAGCTGCCGTTCCGGGACAAGCGGTTCACCCTTCGCCCCGGCCCGCGCGTTCCATCACATCAACACAGCGCGGCTTCGCCGAAGCTCAAGCCGCGCCTTCTCACACCAGGCTCGTTACTTCGAAGCCCACGACGAAAAACGCTGCTCCAGTTCGTCGCCGTGATCGGTCCAGAACGCGAGGTTCTGCAGCACCGCGTTCTTGCCGTTAGCCGGCGAGTTCGGCAGATTGGCGAGCGTCTTCGGATCGAGCGCCTTGATGGCCGCCACGTTCACCGGGCCGTACGCGATGTTGTGCGCGTAATCCTGCTGCGGCTTCGACGAAATCGAATAGGCGATGTACTTCTCGGCCAGCGCCTTGTTCGGCGTGCCCTTCGGAATCGCCCAGTAGTCGAGGTCGTAGATGCTGCCGTTCCACACCACCTTCAGGTTCTTGCCTTCCTTCTGCGCGGCGTCGATCCGGCCGTTGTACGCGGTGGACATCACCACGTCGCCCGCAACGAGGAATTGCGGCGGCTGCGCGCCCGCTTCCCACCACTGAATGTTCGGCTTCAGTTCGTCGAGCTTCTTGAACGCGCGGTCCTGGCCTGCCTTGGTGGCGAGCACCTTGTAGACGTCCTTCGGCGGCACGCCGTCGGCCATCAATGCGAATTCGAGGTTGTAGCGCGCGCCCTTGCGCATTGCGCGCTTGCCCGGGAATTTCTTGACGTCCCAGAAATCGGCCCAGCCGGCCGGCGCCGTTTTCAGCTTGTCGGCGTTGTACGCGAGTGCCGTCGACCACACGAAGAAGCCCACGCCGCAGGTTTGCGGTGCGTCAGGAATCAGATCCGACTTCTTGCCGATCTTCGACCAATCGAGTTTCTCGTACAGCCCTTCATCACAGCCACGGCCGATGTCGCCCGATTCGACTTCCACCACGTCCCAGTTCACGTGCTTGGCTTCGACCATCGCTTTCACTTTGGCCTGCTCACCGTTGTATTCGACGGCGGTGACTTTATTGCCGGTCTCCTTTTCGAACGGCTGGTTGAATGCGACCTTTTGCGCATCGCCGTTTGCACCGCCGAAATTGACGACCGTCAATTCGGCGGCATTGACTTGCGCGGCGCCCAGCGCGAGCGCCACAGCACCGACAGCGATGGCGCAGCGCGATTTCCCGATCTTGCTCATGGTGTGTTGCTCTCCTTTGGTGGTGTGCTTCCAGCTCAATACAGTGCGACTTTGTTATGTACTGCCTGATCCGACCTGCCTGCGTCGAACACATTGCGTGTCCGGCGCATTCACGCCCCTGCGAATACCCGCAGATGCTCGGGTGCGAACTCCAGCGCGACCGGTGCGCCAGGCGCGAAGGTTTCGAGCGCGTCGGTGCCGAGCGGCACCTTGACGAAGCACTCGTCCTGTTCCGGCAAACCACAGCGCATGCGCACGTGGTCGCCGAAATAGATCAGCCCGCGCGCTTCACCGGCGAGCGCATTGGCGCCGGGCCGCGACAGGCCGTTGGCGAGCTTCATGCGCTCGGGGCGAATGCACGCGACCGCCGGCGTGCCCGCCCGCGCACCGCCGATGTTGCGCCCAGTGAGACGCGTGCCGTCGCTCAGACGAAATTCGCAATACTCACCGTCGACATTCGCGATCGTGCCGCGCAGCCTGTTGCTGTCCCCGATAAAGTTCGCCACGAACTCGTTGCACGGCGATTCGTATAGACGATCCACGGTATCGAGTTGCTGCACGATGCCTTTGTCGAACACGGCCACGCGATCGGACATGGTCAGCGCCTCGCCCTGATCGTGCGTGACGTACACGAACGTCACGCCGAGTTTCTCGTGCAATGATTTAAGTTCGTACTGCATGTGTTCGCGCAACTGTTTGTCCAGCGCGCCGAGCGGCTCGTCCATCAGCACGAGCTTCGGCTCGAACACCAGCGCACGGGCGAGCGCGATACGCTGCTGCTGCCCGCCGGAAAGCTGCGCCGGATAGCGCTTCGCGAAGCTCTCCATACGCACCATCTTCAGCGCGTTGTTGGTGCGATGCGCGCGCTCCTGCGCCGAAATCTTGCGCACGGTCAACGGATAAGCAACGTTCTGCTCAACCGTCAGATGCGGAAACAGCGCATAGTTCTGAAACACCATGCCGATGTTGCGCTTATGCGGGGGCACGGTGTTGAGCAACGTGCCGTCCAGCCAGATCTCTCCGCCGGTGGGAAACTCAAAACCCGCCAGCATCATCAGACAGGTGGTTTTCCCTGATCCGGACGGCCCGAGTAGCGTCAGAAATTCGCCCTGGTATATATCCAGATCAAGTTGTTTGACGACCAGCGTTTCTCCGTCGTACGTCTTGCGCACACCTCGAAAGCTGACGATCACGTCATCGGTTTTCATCGTCCAGGTCTCCTCTGCGGTCCGGCTAACTCCCGTGCAAAGCAGCGGGATTGCATCCATTGCGTGGACCACTATAGACCGTTACGGTTCTACAATATGGAACCATTTCATTATTCCGGATAGAACCACTTGGACACCGTGATCTTGTCGGATTGGCTTGCCGCGCGGCTCGATCGCTCGGCCGCTGAACCGGTCTACAGACAGACGTTGCGGCTCATGCAGCAGGCCATCCTGACCGGCCAGCTGCCGCCGGGCACCAAGCTGCCCAGTTCGCGCACGCTCGCCGAAGACCTCGGCATTGCGCGCAACACGGTGCTGCACGTCTACGACCAGTTGACCGCTGAAGGCTACGTCATTTCGACCACCGGCAGCGGCACTTATGTCGCCGACACGCGGCCGGACACGGCCGCCGTGAATGCGCGCAAGAAGCCAGTGGTGGTGGGCGGCGTCGAAACAGATGCCGACGCGGCCATTGAAACCACCAGGCGGCCGAAACGCGATCTGGGCGACCTCTCGACTCGCGGACGCCGTCTGATCGATACCGCCGGCGTTTCCGCCAAGCAATGGGGCGCATTCATGCCGGGCGTGCCCGACGTCGCGGAATTCCCGGCGCGCACGTGGAGCCGCCTGCAGGCGCGTTTGTGGAAGGAAGCCAATCCCGACCTGCTCACCTACGCACCCGGCGGCGGCTATCGGCCATTGCGGCGGGCGTTGTCGGATTATTTGCGCGTGGCGCGCTCGGTGAATTGCACGCCGGATCAGATCATCATCACCACGGGTATTCACCAATCCATCGATCTCGCCGTGCGTTTGTTGACCGATGTCGGCGACCGTGCGTGGGTCGAAGAACCCTGCTATTGGGGCGCGCGCAGTGTGCTGCAATCGTCCGGGATCACCCTGGTGCCGGTGCCGGTGGACGACGAAGGCCTGAATCCGCGCGAACAGGATCTGCAACAGCCGCCACGGCTCGCGCTCGTCACGCCGTCGCATCAATATCCGCTCGGCATGGTGATGAGCCTCGCGCGCCGCCGCACGCTGCTCGAATACGCGCGCCAGCACAACGTGTGGATCATTGAGGACGACTACGATAGCGAGTTCCGTTACGGCAGCCGTCCGCTCGCCTCGCTGCAAGGACTCGACGACGCCGGCCAGGTGATCTACGTCGGCAGCCTGGGGAAGATGCTGTTTCCGGGTTTGCGGATCGGCTACATGATCGCGCCGGAACATCTGGTCGACACGTTCCGCACGGGCGTTGCCGAGTTATACCGTGAGGGTCAGTTGATGCAGCAAGCGGTGATGACCGACTTCATCATGGACGGCCATCTCACCTCGCACGTGCGGCGCATGCGCGCGCTGTACGGCGAACGCCGGCAGATTCTGATCGACGCCATCACCGCGCGTTTCGGCACCGAGTTGCCGGTGATGGGCGACGAAGCCGGCCTGCATCTCGTGCTCGGCCTGCCGGATCACGCGAACGATCGCGCGGTGACGGCCGCCGCTTACGATGCCGGCGTGATCGTGCGCCCGCTCGCGAGCTACTACAGCAGCGATACGCCCGCGCGGCGCGGACTGCTGCTCGGCTATGCGTGCGTGCCGAACGACAAGATCGGTCCCGCGTTCGACACACTCGCGCGCGTGATCGAGCAAACCGCACTGAAGGCGCCGACACGCGCCGCTTGAGCGCCACCGCCGCGAATAGCGGCGACCGGCGACTACGCGCTCGACTTCCGGGTCGCTCACTTCAACCCGAAGTCCACACGCGTCGTTGCACCCTTGTCCTTGATGCCGTCGGCATTCAGTTTCGGTGCGACGATAAACACGCGGCTGCTGTCGATCTTGCCGTCCAGATACTGCTGCACGCTCTGCGCGCGCTGTTGTGCGAGCTGGCGCAGACTGGCGTCGTCGATCGGTGCGTTGGCGGCGAGCGCACTCTTCATCTCGTCGTCCGGCAAGCTCTTCGTCAAGCCGACAAAATTGCGCGGCTTCTTGAAGTCCGCCGACTTGTAGGCCTTGCTCAGATACTTGTCGTACTCCTTTGGATCAACCGTGACGGTCGACAGATCGACGCTCTCGCCATTGCCCACCACGTCCTTGATCTTCTGCTGCTTGACGAGGCGCTCGACATAGCCGGTGCGCAAGGCGGGCTCGTCGACGGCTGGATCGACACGGCCAATCAGGTCCATGCGGATCGACGGTTTGTCGGCCAACGCCTTCACGATCGTGTCGAGCTTCCGGGTGTCGGCGTCCGTGAGTTTCGCCGAGCCTGGCTCGAACTCCACATAACCCAGTTCCTCGCCACTGCCGCCGAATGCGTTGGCGATCAGCGAGAACGGCGCGGTCACCGCCTTCTGCAGCAGATTGAGCACTGCATGCCAGATCAGGCCGCCAATACTGAACTCGGGATTCGACAGCGAGCCCGACACCGGCAGGTTCACATCGATTTCACCACGCGAATTCTTCAGCAGCGAGATCGCGAGGCGCACGGGCAGCTTGGTCGCCGTATCGTTTTCGACGTGATCGCCGAACGTGAGCTGATCGATGAAAATGTGATTGTTCGCGTTCAGTTGATCGTTTTCGAGCGTGTAGTGCAGATCGACGTTCAGCTTGCCCTTGGTGATCGGATAGCCGGCATATTTCGCCGAATACGGCGTGAGATTGGTCAGTTCGATATCGTGCGCGACCGCCGTGAGATCGAGCGCCGGCTTCGCAATCAGCGGATTGATCGTGCCGCGAATCGACAGCGGACCGTTGGCGGCCAGTTTAGCGGCAATGTCGACCGGCGCGGCGGTGGTGGATTGCGTGCCGAACGCACCGACGGTGCCCTGAATGCCGACCAGGTTCGCCGTGTAGTTCGGCTTGATGAAATTGTCCGTGTACGTCACGCGACCCTGTTGCAGCACCAGTTGACCGAAGTGCAGCTTGACCGGGCTTTGCGGCGCCGTGGCAGCCGTAACCGTGGCGGCGGAGGCCGACGCCGGCACGGGTGCGGATGCGGCGGCGACCGTGGATGCCGACTGCGGCGTCAGCGACACGGGGTCCGCACCGCTCTTGTCGCGCGTCAGCGATTGCGCGGCACCGGTTTCGTGCGCGACCACATCGTTCAGGTTGAGCTTGCCCTGCGCGTCGAGCAACACGCGCCCATAGAACTTCGTGAACGTGACGCGGCCCGCATCGACCACCGTGCCATGCTCGTCGTAATCGGCCTTCAGGTTGGACAACGCGAGCGAACCCCAACCCGCGAACGGATCCGAGGTCGCCTTGTCGAGCATGCGGACATCGACGAGCGCCATGTCGCCGCGATACGTTGCTTTCAGCGACTTGGCCTGGCTCAGCGCGAGGTCGCCGTTCGCATTGAGCAGCGCGCTCGCGATCACCGCATTCAGCTTGCCGCCGAAGTACGGTTCGAAAGCCGCCGCGTCGAGCCGGTTGGCATTCACCTTGACGGCCACCTTGAGCGGCGTCGCCGTCACGTCGCCCTTGACGCCGAGCGTGCCCTTCCTGTTCAGCGTGGCCTGCAGGTCGACGGGCAGCGGACGGCTCAGGTCGTCGCTGATGTTCTGCACCTTCAGTTGCAGCGGCGTGATGTTCAGCTTCACCGGCTGCGGCGTGGTGTTGTCCGTGAAGTTGGCGGTGGCATCTTTCAGGACCAGTTCGCCGATCTTGTAGTGCCACGCGGGCCCTTCAGCCTGCGCCTTCTTCACCGCGTGGATCGCCGTACGCTGCGGTGCGACCTCGTGCTGCCCGCCGAGCGCCGCGAGGTTGATGCTGCCGTCTTTCAAGCGTTGGGCGTCGATCGCGAGGCCGGTCGTGTCGATGCTGGCGATCTCGGCGCTGCGCGCCGCCACGTCCACCTGCTTGAGCTTCACGCTGCCTTGCGCGAGCGAGATCAGCGGATCCTTGCTGCTGCGCGTCGCGACCTTCAGCGATTGCAGGTCCAGTTGCGAATCAGTGACCATCACCGCTACCGGCGACTTCGACCAGTTCGCACCGACATTGGCGGTGGCGGAAAGCGCGCCGTCCGTGACTTGCGCCACGGTCGCGGTGTCGATATAGGGTTGCAGCAACGGCAACTTCACCGACTTCAGATCGAGCTTCGCGCTCGCCGTCTTCGCAGCCAGGCCGAACGCGCCGGCCACACCGAGTGACCCTCCGCTGTCCTTGAGATCGGTGTTCAGCGTGTAGTGCGCGGGTGCCGCGGCAAGCGTCGAAAAATCGGTCAGCGTCACGGCCAGTTTTTGCAGGCCGGCATCGACAGGCCGCGAGGCGGCGTTGTCGCGAACATTGACGGTGCCGTCATTGAGCACGAAGCGTTTGATCGCGAGGTCCAGCGGCGGCGCCGCCTTTGCCGCGGCATTGGCGGCTGATGCGGCAACCGGCGCGCTCGCAGCCGGTTGCGCCGCGGCCGGCCCGGGCGCGAACATCTTCTCGACGCTCAGCACGCCGTCTTTATCGCGCGCGAGATTGGCGGTCGGCGCGTCGATACGGATCTCGTCGAAGTGATAGAGGTTCCTGAACGGTTCGAGCGTGGCGGCGGCCACATGCACCGCGCGCGCCGCGAAGAACGGCGTCTTGCCTTGATCCTGCACGTCCACGTCGTTCAGATCGACGGTGCCCGCCACGCGCAGCGAAGGCGCGTCGTTGGAGACCACGAAGTTGAGCTTGAGATCCGTGGACAGTTTGCCGGACTGCACGATCACCGGCAGTTTGGTCGGCACGTAGGACATGAGACGCGGCACATCGAGCCCGTCGAAGCGCAACGACACTTCCGACTCGCGCGACGCGGCAAACGGCTTGGTCTTGCCATCGATGGCAAGCGGACTGCCGTCGATCCGCGCACGCAGCAGCGGCTCGACGAAGATATTGGTTTTCGAAGGCAGCGTGGCAATGAACGGAATGCCGAGCTTCCATTGATCGATCACGTGCGTGGCGCCGAGTAGCTTGTCGTCGAACGTGATCTGGCCGTTTTCAACGCGAATATTCGATACGGAGAACAGCGTCGGCTTGCTATCCGGCTTGGCCGGCTGCTTCGAGAATTTCTCGATCAGGTCCGTGAAATTGAAGCGTTGCGCATCGTAGCGAACAATATGAAAGCGCGGCGAATCGAGCTGCACCTGATCGATGATCGGTGCCGCGCGAAACAGCGAACTCCATGACGGCTGCACGATGAGCCGCGAAATGTCCACGAAGTCGCCCGCGCCGCCGCGCTCGCCGATATGCACACGGTCGGCTTCGAGCCGGAGCGTGTACGGATTGAGCGCAATGCGGCCAATCGTGGCAGGGCGGTCGAGCTGTTTGCTGAGCTGTTGCTCGGCAACGTGGCGAATCAGCGGCGGCGCCGCAAAGAAGCCGAGTAGACCGAACACTACAAGGAAGATCAGCAGGCCGGTGATGACACGCCGGGTGCGGCGTGACTGCGCGACATCGCGCACGGTCTGCATGGACGAGGCTAGTGATGCTTTATTGAGGCTTGCCATGCTCGGTATTGGGTAATGCGGCGGCAAGCCCGCCGCGAAAACGAAAATCCCGCAAGCGGCAGTATAAGTCGTGAATCTTTCGCGGGATATAAATGTAAGGCGAGGCTTACACATTCCCCTGCGCGATACTTTTGCCCGATTCGTTTCCGGGTCGTTACTGAAGCACCGCTGTCATGTCAGCGACACGCAGCAATCACTGACGCACGACGGCCGGCGGTTGCCAGCTGCCGTCGGTGGCTTGCGGCTTGGGGGCGTAC
>Ga0255336_100962_pt1 | contig 28302 bp, 15 predicted proteins | sample MeOH1_35cm_T3_17_FD_189102 | JGI IMG/M metagenome (GOLD analysis project Ga0255336, IMG submission 189102) | Sandy soil microbial communities from University of British Columbia, Vancouver, Canada - MeOH1_35cm_T3_179 | ecosystem: Engineered > Artificial ecosystem > Sand microcosm > Unclassified ...
CCCATTCGGGCTCAAAGGGCGTGACATTCACAATGATTCCGCATCGGGCGTACGTCGACTTGCCCACGCAGATTGTCAGCACATCCCGCGGAATCTTGAAGTATTCGATGGAACGCGCGAGAGCAAATGAGTTTGGGGGAATGATAACGCTGTCGGCTATAACCGTCACGAAAGATCGTTCATCGAAGTCTTTCGGATCGATAATGGCACTGTTTACGTTGGTAAAGATTTTAAATTCGTCGGAGACCCGCAGATCGTATCCATACGACGACAGGCCGTAAGATATCACGCCCTCGCGAACCTGTTTTTCACTAAACGGGGAGATCATTCCGTTTTCCTTCGCCTGCTGGCGAATCCAACGGTCACTTTTAATAGCCACTCGGCTCTACTTCCCTTCTATTGAGAGGTCTTGAACCTTCGTCTAACAATTTATCGCGAGCACGGCCCTACCTGTGGCAAAATAAGCCCGGCACACCGCAGGCACCGATTGCGTCATTAGATTCTTCATCTTACGGTAGCGGTCTGCCGTTGACAACCGGGCTCCGAATTTCTACTATCACGTTACTAAACCAGGTCAAGCTATCGTTTTTACTTTCTAAAATCTACAGCCCAAAGGACGGCGGCCCAGAAATGATAAAGCAAGATCTAATACAGAGGGTTGTTGAGCGTACAGGCCTTCCTCGCACAAAAGCAGAGGCTGCGGTGGACGCTATCTTCGAGAGCATGAAACAGACGTTGGTCGCTGGCGACCGCATCGAACTTCGCGGTTTTGGCGTATTCACCGTCAAGCCCAGGAAGACTGGCATCGGCCGCAATCCCCGGACCGGTGCCGAGGTAACCATCGCTCCCGGCAAAGCAGTGCGGTTCAAACCCGGGAAAGAATTGCACTTGTTGAACTAACCTAACCCTGTCCTGGGCTCTTGCATCGCTGCGCGCTAAAAGAGCCCGGTCTCAGGATTATTGCTTCCTATACCTGCATGCACGGCGAGGCTGGGCGTTATTGCCTGCCTGGGGTTATTTGTGCGCTTACATCAGGTGAAGCGCATCGACATCCACGATCAGATTCCGGCGTGGAATCTCTCTGGTGCCAGCAAAGCCGAGCATCGCTCGAAGAGCTTCGCTCAGTGCCTTTCGTGTCTCTCCCTTCAACACGAAGTGATAGCGATAGATTCGCTTCAGACGTGATATCGGCGCTGCAGCAGGCCCTAAGACCCTGACTCCATCAAGGCGCGTCTTTCCAAACCATCGTCCAAGTTCAGCGGACCATCCTGTTGCCTCTTCCAGCTGCTCACTCTGTACCACCACGTTCGCCAGAACACCATAGGGTGGATAGTGCATCCACTTACGGTACTGCATCTCTTTGGCAACGAACCCAGGGTAGTCATGCTCTGCCGCAAACTTCACAGCGTAATGATCCGGGTGATACGTCTGCACCAGCACCTTTCCCGGAAGCTCGCCTCGGCCTGCGCGCCCGGAGACCTGCGTGAGCAGTTGAAACACGCGCTCGGCGGCACGAAAATCCGGCAGGCCCAATGCAAAGTCCGCACCAACCACTCCCACCAGCGTCACACCGTGAATGTCGTGCCCCTTGGCGATCATCTGGGTTCCCACCAGCAGGTTGATCTCGCCCGCGTGCAGACGCGCCAGCAGACGCTCCATATCGCTGCGGCCGCGCACGGTGTCGCGATCCATGCGGCCGATACGGGCGTGGGGAAAGATCTCCTGCAGCCTCTCTTCTCCCTGCTGCGAGCCCGCCCCGAGATAATACAGGTGCTCGCTATCGCACTTCGGGCACTTGTTCGGTACTCCGCGCCGGAAGCCGCAATAGTGGCACTCCAGCCGCTGCCCAGGCTGCGCGATGGCATCGTTGCCGCTGACCGGCTTGTGATAAGTCATCGAGATGGCGCAGTTCTCGCACTCGATCTTCTCGCCGCAGCTGCGGCACATCACCACGAACGAATAACCGCGCCGATTCAGCAGAATGATTGCCTGTTCTCCGCGTGCGAGTGTCGCTTCCGTCTCCTCGATCAGTCGTCGCGAGAAGATCTGCTCCTGCCCGGTCTCGCGGAACTCGTTGCGCATGTCGACCAGCTCGACAGCAGGGAGTGGCCTGTCCGCCACGCGCGCTCGCATCTCTACTCGAGCGTAGCGCCCTTTTTCGGCGTTCGACCAACTCTCGAGCGAGGGCGTCGCGGATCCCATAACCACGACCGCATCGTTCAACTTCGCACGCATCACAGCAACATCGCGACCGTGATAGCGCGGAGTCTCCTCCTGCTTGTAGCTGCCATCATGTTCTTCGTCCACGATGATCAGCCCAAGCTTTTGTACCGGTGCAAAGACTGCTGACCTCGTTCCTACGACAACCCGGGCCTCGCCACGACGAATTCTGTGCCACTGCTCAGCGCGTTCATCTGGCGTGAGCTGAGAGTGAAGCAGGGCCACCTCGTCTCCAAAAGCAGCTACAAGCTGTCCTGTCATCGCCGGAGTGAGCCCGATCTCCGGAACCATCAGCAGCGCCGACTGTCCCGCATCGAGAGCTCTCCGCATGGCTGCAAAGTAAACTGCCGTCTTGCCGCTGCCCGTAACTCCGTATAGCAGGTAGGGCGCGAAGCCCCCTTTGGACATCGCCGCAGCGATTGTCCCCATTGCCTCCATCTGAGCTTCGTTCAATGGATGTTCGTGTGCGTGTTTCTTTCCATGCGATCCAACTCCGCCAAGGTGAAACGCCTCGGCGGCCTCCTCGATCCGGACCAGCTCACGTCGTACCAGCGTGGACAGAGTCGATTCCGGCACGCCAGCCCGAGAGAGCGTCTCCTTCAGATCGAGCACGCGCATCCTTCCACCAACAGCAGCCAGTTCCGCAAGAATTGCCGTCTGGTTGGCATTAAGCTTGGGCAATCGCGCATCTTCTACCAGGACCGCAATCTTCTCCAGCCTCCGGGCATCGCGCTCCTCCGCCACCGCCTCGCGTATCAGCCACTTCTTCCGAGCCATTCCTTCGAGCAGCGCCTTATTCGCTCCAGTCGCGGAGCGTAGGGTCGACAGTTTAGCGTCCTCTCCACTCTCCAGATAGTTCAGCACCGCATACTCACGGTTCTGCTCTTCAGGCGAAAGCTTTGATCTTCGGGAGGCTCCCTTCGACGCGCCTTCATACAACACCTTGCGACCAGTCTCGGTGATGCGATAGATGAAGTGGCGCTTTACCTCTGCTCCCAGAGGAAGCATTCCCCTGAGCACCTCTCCCAATGGCGCCAGGTAGTACTGTGCAATCCAGCGAGCCAGCTCCATCAACTCATCCGGCAGCAACGGTGCATCGTCCAGCACCTGCTGAATCGGCTTGATCTCAAAGTCTGTCGCAGGAGCGTCGTCATGTACACGAACCACCACGCCTATCAACCGCTGCCCGCTGAAAGGCACCAGGACGCGCGCCCCCACCGTGGGGACAGTTCCATTCACCTCATAGGTAAATGTCTGGTCCAGAGGGACCGGCAGCGCGATATCGGCATAACGAGGCACTTGAATCAGGATAATCGTCTACACCAGCGTTATACTTGCCGGGCCAGAACAAGGGTGATGTCGTCCGGCTGTTCTTCGGCGCCGATCCACGCATCGAGCGCCTGCATCACCTGGCTCGAGATCACGTGGAGAGGTTGATCGCGATACCGGCGGACGACCTCCATCAGCCGCTCTTCACCGAACTCTCCAAAGTCGTTTTCAGGCTCTGTAACACCGTCTGAGTAGCCGACCAGGATGTCGCCCGGACGCATCTGGAAGCGATCTTCCTCGTAGCGCATTCCATCCATCAGGCCCACGACGGTGCCTCCTCGGTCGAGCCTTCTGACCACTCCATCCCTTCCAAGCACCAGGGGAGGAAGCTGCCCGGCGTTCGAGTAGGTCAGCATCGACGACTGCGCATCGTAGTGGGCCAGAAACAGGGTCGCGTACTTTTCCGGTTGCGTACTTCGATACAGATGGCGATTTAGCAGAGACAATATGCGTCCCGGGGACTGAAATAACTCATCGCAGTCGACCCCGTATCCATCCCGGCTGGCCATAAGCCCCGCGACCACAGACTCGCTGTAGACAAGCTCTTCGCTGGCAAAACGGTAAGCTCGAACAGCCGAATGCAACGTCGCCATAAGCAATGCGGCGGAGATTCCCTTGCCGCTGATGTCACCGATCGCTATCCCGACTCCCGTCTCCTGACGGCTCGCATGTCCGTTGTATGCCGATTCATGGAAGAGCAGGAAGTCGTAGTAGTCTCCACTGACGGAACGTGCGGGCCTGCAGACTCCATGCAGCTCAAGCGTAGGCAGACTCGTAACGTGGCGCGGGAAGAGATTGGCCTGCACCTCCTGCGCGATGGATAGCTCGTTCTGCAGCCGTTCCTTCTCCTTCTGCTCTTCAAGCAGACGCTGCAGCGATCCGGTCATCTTGTTAAACGAGCGGCTGAGTTCGGCGAGTTGATCCTGTCGCGTAACTCCAATCCTGTGGCTGAACTCGCCCTGATCGATCTTCTGGGTCGCGTCGTAGAGGTCCGCTACCGAGGCCGTCATGGTTCTGCTCAGGCGGATTGCCATCACCAACGCCAGCAACTCGATCAACCCGAAGAGCACGCATAGTGCAATCAGTCCAATCCGGTAAGCGTCGGTTACCAGACCGCCGAGAGAAGAACCGAAGAGCTGGTTGTAGAGAAGAGAGGGCCGCGAATCGACCTTGATCGGAACGTTGTCGTGTTCTCCCGTCCCCCAATCGGTGACTCCTACCGTCGACAGGAAGTGCACCTGGATATCGGCAAGGTTTGCGCCCGGAACCTGCATCCCTCCGGTAACCGAGTTATCTCGTCGTTTCCGAATACGTTCTTTGGCTCGGGACTTCTCAGCCTCGGTCGTCTTCGAGCTCTGCTTCTCATCCGGCTCTCTTCCACCCAGCTTCTCTGCAAAAAGCTGGGCCTTGCCCAGACCGCCGGATATTTTATCCAGAACCTGACTGTCAACGGCCAGGCTCGACACCAGGCTCAACAGACGGCCATCGTTAAGGCGCCGCTGGTTGATCGCTGTCAGGTAGAGGTCGCCACCATCCAACACAAGACCGTCGAACTGACCGCTCTTAAGTTCAGCCGCCCAGGGTGGCAATCCCATGGGTATCTTGCCTGGGGAGGATGCCGGTAGCACTGGAGCACCATTGATGTAAGCAGCGCTCCCCCGATTCGGTTGGCGGTGCTGAGTGTCAAAGTCACCGCTCAGAAGCGCACTGCCCGCTATCGTCGACGCAGCCGGTTTGCTCTGAAGAAGCTGCACGACCTGATCCATCCGGTGCGCATTGTCGCTGCCTATCTGAGTCAACTCTTCCTGCATGCGAGAATCGACCAGGTGGATAGCGAACTGTCCGGCAGCGATATAGGCCGAGATCAGCACCAGCGTGACAAACAAGACAACAGGGGCCAATCCAATAAGCAGGTAGGTCACGACCAGCTTGTTGCGCAGGCTCCACAGCATTCGCCGACGGATGACCCTTACCAGAAGAGGGATCCCTGTCGCCGCCAGTGCGATTCCCACCAGGACCTGCACGACGCTGAAGAACGTACCGAACGAGCCGGGAATCATCCGCAGCAGAAAGAGAAGACAGAACCATACCGTCAGCCAGAAGACGGCGCCGGGAAGCCCCGTCGGAAGCTTTTTGGTCGTCCAGCCTTGCTTCTGTGCACTAACGATCTGCATCTTTCTTCTTTTCCGCCTCCAGCGCCTCTTGACGCTCTTCATTCTTCGCTTCACGTACAAGCCGCAGGGTATATCGTGTGGCCGAGACATGGGCCCCTGCAAGGACCAAAAGCCCGGAGAGAAACGCCCACATCATCAGACCGACTGATATATAGAACGGCCCATACACCGATTGAAAGTCGAGCCATGGCAGTGCTCGAACATAGAGATACTTAGCAAGTTCCCAAAACAGACCGATCATGAGCGCGGTGGGAATCACGGCCCTTGCCGGAATCTTCCGGTTGGGAAGTATCCAGTAGATCAAAAAGAATAAAAGGATGCTCAACCCGACGCCACATATCTTCATAAACCACTGCGCGGCGAGGTCATACGCCATGTTCTCCGTATGCCCGAAGAAGGCGAGAGCAAGAACTGTCCTTGATCCCGAGGTAAACGCAACCGAGGCCATCGCCAGCAGCCCAACGGCGAAGGCCAAACCAAGTGAGACAAGCTGGTTATGGAGATAGCTTCGATTCTTGGCCACTCCCCAGACGCTGTTCAATGCAACTTCAAGCGGCAGAAAAACACCTGTTGAGCTGACCAGAAGCATAACCAGTGAAAAGAACTGGACGCCCTTACGGGGATGGGCGAGCAGCTGCATGTTTCTCATCACGAAATCCTGCCCTACAGGGAGGAAGCCGTGCATCATGTCGCCGACCACCTGCTCCATGGCGCGGGAATGAAAGACTCTGCGGCAAAGCGTAAGCAGAAGAACGATAAAAGGAAAGAGCGACAGGATGGCGTTCGCAGCCACACTGAAAGCATAGGTATGGACCTCGGTTCGAGCCATATAGCGCAATAAAGCGCTGGCCTGAGACCAGAATCCCTCCGTTCGAACCGTGGGCCGAACCTGTTCCAGGGGTACGTTCGCAGCTACAGCCGACTCCTCTGCAGGCGCAGAAGATGTTGCGCCGGTAGTTGCGGGTTCGTTGGCTGTATTTACCTTCTTCGGAAGAATCGAGAACATAGAGATATAGGAAGAGATATGGACTGATTTCGTCTGTCGGTTGCCAGTCTCTCTCCGTTATCCAGCTTCGATGCTAGCAGAGTGATTCCCGGTGACGATCATCGGCAGGGTTCGTGATCTGCCGTATAGCCCAGCGTGCACTCTCGGCCAGCACCTCGTCTTCGCTCTGGCTCCACTCTTCCAGCTGGGAAAGAAAACTACGATCACGGCTGTTTCCCATGGCAATGGCTACGTTGCGGTGCAGACGCTTGCGCCGCGTGCGTTCAAGAGGTGAGCCCTTGAAGTTTTGACGAAAACCAGCAGCATCCAGAGTGGCAAGCCAAGCAAGAGGAGGATTCACAAGCTCTGGCCGCGGCTCCATACCTTCTTTTACGGTCACCGGAGCCCGGCGGTTCCAGGGGCAGACATCCTGGCAGATATCGCACCCGAAGACCTGCCTTCCCATCGATTCCCGCAGCTCATGAGGGATCGCTCCCTTCTTTTCGATTGTGAGATAGGCGATACAGCGAGAGGCATCCATCTCACGGGGACCGACGAGGGCCTGGGTTGGGCAGGCATCGATGCATCGCGTGCAGCTTCCACACCGGTCCGCTGCGAGCTCAGGCACGGCATGGGCTGCGACAGGGATCGATGTAACGATGACACCGAGCAGCAACCACGATCCGAGGTCCTGACGAATCACGCAGGTGTTCTTGCCGATCCACCCCAGCCCGGCCTGAGCAGCCGCTGACCGCTCCACCAGGGGACCCGTGTCGACATAGCACCGGGCTTCAAACTCTGCCCGCTGTTTGAGAGCTGATTCAAGCCTTTTAAGTCGCGTCAGCAACTCTTCGTGATAGTCGGTTGGAATCCGTGTCCCGTCGTCGCGCGTGCGGCCGCTCCATGCATAACGCGCTATCCATCCGGTTTCGGAAGAAGCCGGGGCGATTGAAGCAGGAGCGTCAGCGTTATAGTTCAGCGCGCAGACGATAACCGAGCGCGCCCACGGCATCGCAGCCTGCACTCCACTGCGCAACAGAACGCCGTCCTCGTCCCGGCGCTTGAGATACTCCATCTCGCCTGCATGTCCTGCCTCGATCCATGCGGAGAAACGAGCCGCATCCTGCTCTGCCGATACACTTCCCGCCTCTGAAACCGGTGCAACTCCGGAGGCCTCGAATCCTGCTTCGAGAGCCTGGGATTGAAGCCAGGCCATAAGCTCAGGAGTCCATTCGACTGCCACATCCAACTCCTTTGCTAACACTTTCATCCAGCACCAGATTCAGGGTAAACTGAATCTACGGAGAGGTGGCAGAGCCCGGTTGAATGCACCTGACTCGAAATCAGACATAGTCGTAAGGCTATCGGGGGTTCGAATCCCTCCCTCTCCGCCATCAACCTCTCTCTTGACCTACCTTGGGATGCAAATAAACACCATAAAATAAAACACTTACATGAGACTTGCAGGGCTTCGGAGCGTAAGTATCATTTCATGTAAAGTGACCGTCCGGTTTACGCCGGAGTTTTGATTTTTCCCATTCCTCGCATCAATTTTCATCCCGGTCTATCTCTGAATCCTCACTCAAACTAAAGGAAGAGTCCTTGCCGTGTGCTATTTGTGGCCGATATGATTGGTGCGAAATAGTTTAGCTATCCATCACCTATTGAATCCAGTCGTTCCATCGCAGAATATTCTGCGAGCAGGAGTCTATGTCTATTGAACGCGGCACACGGGTTAGATACTTTCTAGCCTTCTGGTTGTTCATCCTTAGTGGTGTTGCATTTCTTGACCGCACCAACATCTCTATCGCCGGGCTTCAGATAAGTTCTGAATATGGTTTAGGCGATCAAAGACTAGGATGGATCTTTAGCGCATTCCTCATCGGATATGCCGTCTTTCAATTGCCAGCCGGCTGGCTTGCCGCGCGCTTCGGGCCGAGGAAGGTGCTCGCTGGAGGCGTTATATGGTGGGCCATCGCGACGGTTCTCACGGCGGTTCTTCCCTCCAACCTTCCCCATGCCGTCTTCTTATTGATATCGATTCGCTTTGCCCTCGGGGCCGGTGAATCTGTCATCTACCCCGCGGCTAACCAGTTTGTTGCGCGATGGATTCCGGTCAATGAACGAGGTTTCGTCAACGGGCTTATCTTTGCTGGCGTGGGAGCCGGAAGCGGACTCACGCCACCTCTCCTCACGTGGATCATTACCCACCACGGATGGCGTGCCGTGTTCTGGTTCAGTTCAATCCTCGGCCTGGTTGTTGGAGCAATCTGGTGGTACATATCCCGCGATACCCCCGATGAGCATCCATGGATCTCGCGTCTGGAGCTGCATGAGATTCACGATGGAATCTCTGTTATCTCCGCTGATCCCAATAGGACCGACCCGGGAAAGATGAATGTCTGGAAGGCGATCTTCAGAAGACCCGATCTCCCCGCTCTCATGGTGGGATATTTCGGCTTCTGCTACATCGCATGGATATTCTTCAGCTGGTTTTTTCTTTATATGGCGAGGGTTCGCGGCTTAGATCTCAGGTCGAGTGCCGTCTTTACCATGCTTCCCTTTCTCTCGATGACAGTCTGCTGCCTTGCGGGAGGAGTTCTGAGCGATCGCCTTACGCGCCGTTATGGGCTGCGTATTGGCCGTTGTATTCTGGCCTCGGTCGCGCTCGCAATAACAGCAGCGTGTCTGGTGATAGGTTCGCATGAACCCCGGCCGCAGCTTGCCGCAGTTATTCTTGCAGTGGGTGCTGGAACCCTCTATATCTCTCAGAGTTCCTTTTGGTCCGTATCGGCAGATATCGCGTCCGCGAGCTCGGGTATTTTCTCAAGCGTAGTCAACATGGGAGGACAGATAGGAGCCGCGGTTACGGCATCTCTGACACCATGGGTAGCCCAAAGATTCGGCTGGACTCGATCCTTTGATCTTGCAGCAGCACTCGCAATCATCGCCGCGCTTTGCTGGTTAACCGTCCATCCCGAACGTCCACTAAACGATTAGCATTCGCGGATAGTAGACGCGGAATGCAAAGAAGCCCCGGTTCCCTCCGGGGTTTTCTATTTAAATTGGCAGAATCTTCCCCAAAACTCTTCCAAATCCGCTGGACTTCTAACGAGCCCGGAAAGCACCTGCTCGCCTCTCATTTACTTGACAGATGTACTCTGCATACACTATTTTCACTAGCGATATTTAACTTTCACAATCAAGTTAATTGTGAAGTTAGCTCATGCGGGGTCAAATAAATGAAATTGCGAAACCTTCTTCTAGCGCTGTGTCTTTGCAGTGCAAGCGGCATGGTTCTGGCGCAGGAGTTTCGCGCAACCTTGACCGGGCGCGTAACCGATCCGACAGGAGCCATCCTTCCCGATGCCTCCATTACCGTCAGCAATACCGCAACCGGAACTAAGGTCCAGACGAAATCGGACCAGACGGGCCAATATGTGGCTCCGTTCCTATTGCCCGGTTCGTATTCGGTGACGGTAACTATGTCCGGCTTCCGCACCTACGAGCACAAGAATCTTGTGCTTCAGACAGGATCGAAGGTGCAGGAAGACATCCAGATGCAGCTTGGCGCAGAGACGCAGAGTGTCGTCGTGACAACTGAAACTCCCTTGATCGATACGACGACGGCGACAGCGGGACAGGTTCTGACCGCACATGAGATTGAGAATCTCCCCGCGAATGGCCGGTCTCCCCTTGGGCTCGCAAAGAATGAGTATGGTGTCATTCCCAAGCAGAAGAACTCGGTTGTGCAGTCGCGTCCGTTCGATAACTCGGCATCCAGCGACTTCGCGATCGGCGGTGGCAACTCGCAATCGAACGAATATCTATTGAATGGCGTCCCCAACACCCAGGACTCCAGCCGCCTTCCCGGCTTCAGCCCCATGCAGGACTCGGTGCAGGAGATTCGCGTCGATGTCTTCGAGTCCGACGCCTCTTATGGCGATACCTCAGGCGGAACGGTCAATCTGACCACCAAGGCAGGCACGAACGACTTCCATGGCGCGTTCAACGAGTTCAATCAGTTCTCTGCCATCAATGCTCCTACGCGCTGGTTCGCCAACACCTTCCCTGTAACACGGCAGAATCAATATGGCGCTTATCTGAGTGGTCCTGTAATCCTTCCCAAAGTCTTCAATGGCCGCAACAAGCTGTTCTTCCTCTATGCCTACGAGGGCTTCAAGGGCTCTACCCCCAATCCGATCACGACGACAGTGCCGACAGCAGCAGAACGGAACGGTGACTTCTCCGCACTGCTTGGCTCGGGGAAGATGGTCTCTTCGCAGAACTGCAAAAACGGACCGACAGTCACCTATAACAGCAACCAGCTCTTCGATCCTTCGAGCGGACAGGCCGATCCGAACTGTCCGGGACAGGTAGTTCGGACTCCTTTAGCGAACAACGTGGTCCCTCACATCAATCCCACCGCGGCGGCTTATCTGAATTTCTATCCGCTGCCGAACACGACTGCAGCGGCCAATGGAGAGAATAACTTCCGCAGCAACGTCCCGACGACAAACGATTACAACTCGCACTCCGGCCGCCTGGACTACAACATCAACGACAACAATAAGATCTTCTTCGAAGCTCATCGCAGCGAATACCTTCAGACCTCGAATAACATCTTCAATAACATCGCGACCGGATCGCAAAAGTACACGGTGTATCAGGGCGGATTGCTGGACTATGTCCATACCTTCTCTCCTATCGCCACACTTGATGCACGCCTGAGCCTTACACGGTCGTACAACAACACCACCCTGCCGAGTCAGGGTTTCGATGCCACATCCATTGGATTTCCCGGGTATGTCAATACGAATGCATCCAGAGCCTTGCCGCGTGTTGCCTTCCAGGAAAACGGCACGACCGATGCTCCGGCCTACTCCACTCTAAGCACAAAGCCGGGTACGCTCGCTGCCTTCGACACCATCCAGTTCTTCTCCGCATTCACCCTGGTGCGTGGCAAGCATACGATCAAGGTTGGTCCGGATATTCGTCAGAACAAGAACAACACTCTTAGCCCGGGTTACTCCTCCGGAGACTTTGAGTTCGATAACAAGTTCGTCTCTGCAGGGTCAACGCTTGCAGGCCCCGTCTTCGGCGGTTCCTTTGCATCGTTTCTGCTGGGAGTTCCCGGTAGCGGCAGTTACTCCATTGCCCCGGCTCTGACATACAACAACTGGTACTTTGGCAGTTTTGTTCAGGACGACTGGCGCATTCTTCCCAACCTGACCCTGAACATGGGTATGCGTATCGAGACCGAGACGTCGATCAACGAGAGCCATAACCGTGCTGTCGTTGGTTGGGACCCGACTGCGACTAACTCGGCGACTGCCGGTGCTGTGGCAGCTTATGGCATGCATCCCATACCGGAGCTGGCAGCAAGTTCTTTCTCTCCGACAGGAGGTCTGCTCTTTGCCTCGCCAAGCCGGCGTTATGAGTATGCAACTCCTGCGGCTTACTTCTCTCCCCGCTTCGGTTTCTCCTTCACTCCCGCGGCTTTGAAGAACCGCGGCGTAATTCGTGGCGGCTTTGGAATCTTCGTTAGCCCGTTCAACAACTACTACACTCCGCAGAGCTATGGCTTCAGTGCCTCTTCTACATTGGTACCCACGACAAACAACTACCTCACTCCAGCCTCTTCGCTCTCGGATCCTTTCCCTGCTGCGAATCCTCTGGTACAACCAACCGGCTCTTCGCTGGGAGTTAATACCTATCTTGGACAGGGCATTACAATCCGTCCCAACAATGTTCAGGTTCCCTATTCAGAACGCTGGAATCTTGATCTGCAGTATCAGCTTTCGAAGAACACCTCGATCAATATCGGCTACATCGGAAATCATCAAGTGCATCTCTCGTACACAAACTGCGTCAGCTGCATCAACCAGCTACCATTCCTGAGCCGCTCGGCGACGAGGGATACAGCAGTGCAGTCCAATCTGAGTTCAGCCGTCGCAAACCCGTTCAAGGGTCTTCCCAACATGACGGGATCGCTGGCCTCGTCGAGCACAATTCAGAAGCTTGCTCTCCTCGGCAGCTTTCCTCAGTACGGCAGTGTGAACCAGCAACTGACACCGGGATCCTCATCAACGTTCAATCAGTTACTCTTCCGCTTCCAGCAGAGAATGTCTCACGGTCTGACACTCAACATCAACTATGAGTATTCGAAGCAGTTGATCGCCTCGCAGCTGAACCAGGGTGGGCCTCTCACCTATCAGGAGAGCAGCTCGGACTTCACCAATCACCTTGCGCTTACGGGCGTCTATCAGCTGCCTTTCGGTCGTGGTCAGGCCTTCCTGGGCCACACATCATCATTCGTCAATCAGCTGATCGGCGGCTTCACCGTAAACACGATCTACACCTATCTCTCCGGAGCCCCAATCGCCTGGGGAGGAACCGGAAGCGGCAATTATCCCTTGTTCAACAATGGAACTGGATATGACCCGTCGCTTCGTATCTCTCCACGCGCTTACATGGGTGCATTCGACAAGACGAAGTTCGACACGAACTCAAACGATCAGCCGAATGCCACTTACAACTACCGCACCTTCCCCCTCTTCTATGGACGGCAGGATGCTACCAACAACCTCGATGTCTCCGTGCTCAAAGACTTCCACGCTGGAGACCATCTTCGGATTCAGTACCGGTTCGAGGCTTTCAATTCTCTGAACCATACTCAGTTCGGAACGCCGAATGTAAGTCCTACCTCGGGCAGCTTCAGCACGATTACCTCACAGGCCAACTCTCCGCGCGTTCTGCAGCAGGGACTGCGAGTAATCTTCTAACCTGAAACTGATGCCAACAAGAGTGGGAGAGCCAAAGCTCTCCCACTCTTGCTTTGCGCGCTCAAACGATTATTTCTTCAGTCGATAGACCGTCGCGGTGTAAGGCGATGCAACCGCGGCACCGCGATACAGACCATGGATGGAAGAGAGTTGCACGCCCTCTTTCCCATCGATCGCCGCGGCATGCAACATAAGAGCAGGAGCAGCCATAACTCCTGCGGGAAGAGCGCAGGTAACCGGTTCGGATGTCTTGTTGATTAATGCAAGCTCTCTCTTTCCATTCCGATCAAAGACGAAGGCATCCACACGAGGGTCCGCATCGTGCAACTCGGATTCGACGATCTTCGCGCCCACAAAATGCCGTGCAAAGCGTATGCCGTAAAACTCCGGACGTCGCGTCAGACCAGTCGAAGGTAAGCCCGCAATTGGGGTGTAGTACCCGTTACCTCCACCGTGAAGGTTGACGCCAACCCATCCACGTTCCATGCAGCCAAGCATGTAGCCGGCGCACCACAGAGCCGAGGCAAAGGTATCGGACACGCCGGGCTTGCCACCATCCCAGCAGGAGTTCCCTTCGGACATTCGATAAGGCAGACGAGCCTGCTTCTGCGCAGCTGCAATGACAGGTAGATCTCGCCGCTTCAGGGTCGTCAGCTTCGGATCTGGCGAAAGCAGATTTTCAAGCGTAGCCTGAGGATTACCGGCTGGTCCCATCGCGTAGTAGTGGCTCGTCAGCAGCACAACCTCGGGATGACGTGATGCCTCTTCTGCGAATGTAGTCAGATAAGGAAGCTTGTTGGATATATCCGGCCCGGCAAAGCGAGCTTGAGGGGTCGTCTTCAAAATCGCCTCGCGGAAGCGATTCCATTCGGCCATGTAATCGTCTGGCGTATATGTTGCCGGACGATACCGATTGCGAAAGCTGTCCGGCTCATTACCGATCTGAAAAGCAATCAGACGCGATCCAAGAATCCTCTGCACGGCGGCGGCTTCGCGCACCGCATTTTCCACCGTCCCCTGTCCGAGATTCAGACCGTAGAGACAGCTCCAATCGGTTACATCGAGAAAACTGCGGAGGTTGTGCAGCGCGAGCGCAGAGGTGACGGTCCCGTGCTTGACCGTCTTCGATGTGTCAGGTCCGAAGACTTCAAAGGGAGGCAGCCCCGTCGGCGCGTCGTCAGAGTATGTAGTGTATTCACTTGAGCCACCACCGATACGGAGATTTCCATGAGGGGCAAGCTCTCGAAAGAGTTTGATGAGCTGCCTGTTCCTCGCCGAGAAGAACTCTGGATTGGCAAGCTGGGCGCTTTCGTAGGAGAGCCCCACAAAGTCCTCCGCGACAGCAGCGGTATCGGCGATCTCGCCGATAGCAAGCATCGCCCTCGTCGGGTCTGCCCTGGTGACGCGGGAGGTAAGGACCGTTGCCGCAAAGGCTCCTAAGAAGTCGCGACGATTCATGTGTGCTCTCCAAAATCTGGGCTGCTATGCATGGGTGCCCGGAAGCGTTACGATCAATGCTTGGCACGTCATTTCTAAATGAGTTTATTCTGTAAGTGAAAATAAATGTTCGTTTATGACAATTGAAATTCGTGACGAACAAACATGGACGAGGGCCTACAGACGATGAAAGCTGTATCGTTGACCGGAACAGGTGAGGCATGCGTGGTGGAGACCGGGGAGCCGAAGAGGCGTCCGGGAGAGGTGTTACTCAAGGTCGAAATGGTCGGCCTCTGCGGAACAGATCTCAACAGCTTTCGTGGAAAGAACCCTCTCGTGACCTATCCGAGGATAATCGGACATGAGATCGCGGCCACCGTCGTCGAAGGTCCAGCGGCGATCCCCATCGGCTCCCACGTCACCGTCTCTCCCTATACGAGCTGCGGAACGTGCGCTTCATGTCGAAGGGGAAGATTCAATGCCTGCCAACACAACCAGACCTTCGGGGTGCAGCGCGATGGTGCGCTGACCGAGTGGATCACCGTACCAGAGGAGAAGGTCTACCGATCTTCTTCGCTCTCATTGAAAGAACTCTGCCTTGTGGAGCCTCTGACCGTCGGCGTTCACGCAGTAGCTCGCGGACGAGTGACCGCGGATGATGTAGTTGTTGTCTTCGGCTGTGGAGGCGTTGGCCTGGGCGCGATCGCTGGAGCCGCCTTTCGCGGAGCCCGCACGATTGCCGTCGATCTGGACGACGCGAAGCTTGAGACCGCAAAGGCTGCAGGCGCTACCGACCTGATTCACTCCGTACGGGAAGACTTCCGGTCACGCCTGCGCGAGATCACCGACGGCCATGGTCCAGATGTCGTCATCGAGGCAATCGGTCTGCCGGAGACATTCCGTGCAGCAGTCGAAGAGGTCGCGTTCACCGGGCGCGTCGTTTATATCGGCTACGCCAAGGAGCCCATTGCCTACGAAACGAAGCTGTTCGTACAGAAAGAGCTGGATATCATGGGCTCTCGCAATGCCCTCCCGGAGGACTTCCGAGAGGTCATTGCGATGCTCGAAAGCGGACGGTTTCCGGTAGAAAGCACGATCTCAGCAATCGTAGGCATGGAGGAGACGCCCGCAATCCTGGAGAAGTGGTCCGCCACGCCTGCCGCCTTCACCAAGATCATGGTGCAGGTCGGACGATAACCGCCGAAGAAGCCACGTCTTATAGCTTCCGTGCAATGGCGCTTGCCGACTCCAGAAGGGCTGTCTGAATCTCCGCCTCATGCTTGGCGTCCATCCTGATGCTGGGGGTAGACAAGCTGATGGCAGCCACTACGCGGTCTCCTTCCAGCCGTATGGGAGCGCTGAAGCAGATTCCACCGCGAATCGACTCCTCACGGTCCCACGCAATGCCGGTCTTCCGAATCTCTACAAACTCCGCAAAGAGCTTCTTGCGGTCCGTGATCGTGTGTTCAGTGCGCGGCATAAGACCATAGACCTCGAGCATGCGGTCGGCCAGAGCACGGTCCTGGAATGCCGTAATTGCCTTTCCCATGGCGGAGCAGTGCGGTGGAAGCACACGCCCGATCTTGTTGGTCATCCGGATCTCGTGAAAGGTCTCAAGGCAGTCGAGGACATGGAGACGGTCGTCGAAGAGGTAGGCCAGGCTCGCCGTCTCGTTGAAGGCGTTGACAAGCTTCTCCATCTCCGGGCGAGCGACCTCACGCACATGCTCGGCGGCGCGTACCAGCCAGCCAAAGATAAGCCTGGGGGCAAGCTGGTAGGTGCCGTCACGATGCTGCTGCAGATACTCGTGATGCTCCAGCGTTCTGAGAACCCGGAACAGGGAGGACTCCGGCAAACGCATCTGGCTGCTGATCTCCTTGAGGGAGAGCGGTATCTGACCGTCGAAGCAGTTCAATACCTCGAGGGCTCGCCCAATGGAACGAAGATAGTACGCCTCGTCGCCCGACGGGGACGACTCTGTATTTTCCAACGCCCATTTGGGAAGGCGACGGCGCACGGGCGCCTTGGATGTTGCTGATGCTGCGACCGCATTAGATTTTTTCATTCGCACTCTCATAAGGACTATAGGAACGGCATAACCGGTTCAAAATCGTTAAATCTTTCAGCGCCATTGTAGAACCACCCACTGTAATTTCATTTTAGTGCAATTAACTTTCAAATTCACATTGACTTTGCCGGAACCGATTAGATAGAACGGCTTAGTCGCATGTATCGCTGCTCAAGCAGTCACGAAGTTGTGGGGCCTTCCACGAAGGGACAAATTGAATGAATCGCAGAGAGATGCTGAAGCTGAGCGCAGCCACATTGGCCAGCTCGTTACCGGCAGAAGCCATGACGGCGAGGGTTACAGTCCAGGCAAACGCCCAGCAGGTGGAACAGTGGGGAATGTTCGAGATAGCCCTGAAAGGTCCATCCTCAGGAAATCCTTTCAAAGATGTTGTTCTTGCTGCTGACTTTACCCAGGAGCACCGGACTCTCCAGGTGAAGGGTTTCTACGACGGAGATGGAACCTACCGCATACGCTTTATGCCGGATACGGCTGGCGCCTGGAGCTATAAGACGATAAGCCAGACGGAGAGTCTGAATGGGCAAACTGGCCGATTTACCTGCACTCCTGCAGGTCCAGCCAATCACGGACCGGTGACGACGACTCGTCACTTTCACTTTGTGCACGCCGACGGCACTCCTTACTTCCCTTTTGGCACAACGACCTATGCCTACCTGTTTACGAAGGATGAGAATGCGGCAAACTCGCTGGCGGGCATGAAGGGCATCTTCAACAAGAGCCGCGTCTGCGTTCTTCCTAAGCCTATCGGGCAAGGACCGCAGATTCTGCCCTTTCCCAGTACCGGGGCCGATGCAAACGGACGAGGCGGCACGAACGACTACACGCGCTTCAACCCGGCGTACTTTCAACTCGTGGAAAAGCGCATTCTGGAGCTTCAAAAGGCGGGGATTGAGGCTGACTGTATCCTCTTTCATCCATACGACGCGTGGGGATACAAGGCGATGCCCAACGAGGTGGATGACTTCTACCTGCGATACGCCGTGGCTCGACTTTCAGCGTTCCGAAACGTGTGGTGGGCCATCGCCAACGAGTACGACCTGGTGAAGACGAAGGTGATGTCGGACTGGGACCGGTTCTTCCGCATCGTGCAGGCTGAGGACCCCTATGGTCATCTGCGCTCGATCCACCACTCGGGCGTGATCTACGACCACTCGAAGACGTGGTGTACGCACGCTAGCCTGCAGAGCTATGACTTCGAAAAGTCCGCCGAACGGCGGATGGCCTGGAATAAGCCGATCGTCTACGACGAGATTCAGTACGAGGGTGACGTCGAGAGGCGATGGGGCAATCTCTCGGCCGAAGAGATGACGCGACGGTTCTGGCTGGCGACGGTTCGAGGAAGTTATGCCTCGCATGGTGAAGTCTTCATCTCCGATGAGACAGGACCGCATGCGCATGAATCGAGCTGGTCGGATGCCGGCAGGCTTCGAGGCGAGTCGGCCCCACTCATCGCCTTCCTGCATGAGGTCGTGAAGAAGTACACGAAGACAGGCCTGAATGAGTTTGAAGGCTCGTACTACCTCTCAGCAGGAACACCGAACGAGCTGTATCTCTGGTTCTTCGACTATCACAGACCCAAACGATATGATTTTCCACTACCTAATACAGCCAACTTTGAGGCGACACTGATTGATCCGTTCGCCATGAAGGAGACGAAGCTGCCGGGAACATTCTCGGGCAAATCGCGGGTTCAGCTTCCAAACCAACCATTTCAGGCAATCGTCTTCCGTAAGGTCTCCGATGTTGTGGGGAAGCCCACGGGTAAGGCTCCTACACCGGAGGTTCTGGACTAATGATGAAATCGGCAGTTGTAGCGGCGTTGTATCTGGGCTCATTGACGGCAATGGCGGCCCCACGCGTGGAGATATCGGCAAAGGCGACTCCGAGGGAACAGTTCGCCGCGGAACGGCTGCGCGCAGCCGTGGAGAAGATTCCGGGAAACGAGCACATTCTGCTCGCGACCCGGCAAGATCCTCTGCTGGCAAAGTTCGATACAAAGATTCCTGCGCTGGCTCCTGACGTGAAGGAATCGTTCGTGCTGAAGCGCGTGGGAGACACAATTGTGGTGGCCGGGTTTGATCCCTCGGGCGTCCTGTACGGCGCGGAGGAGCTGGCGGACCGCATTCGCGCGACAGGCTCCGTGCCGAAGCAGTTGGAGTTTATCGATCATCCGCAGCTGAAGATTCGCGGTGCGGTGATCGGGCTGCAGAAGCCGGAGCTGACCTACGAGAACGCCGAGTACGACTATCCGTACACGCCGAAGGATTTTCCGTGGTTCTATGACAAGGCGACATGGACGAAGTATCTGGATGCCCTGGTACAGCAGAGGACCAACGCCCTGTTTCTATGGAACGGGCATCCGTTTACCTCGCTGCTGAAGCTGCCGAAGTATCCGGAGGCGCAAGAGCTTCCAACAGCTCAGCTGGAACAGAACATCGAGATGTTCCGCTGGTTGACGGCTGAAGCAGATAAGCGCGGGATATGGATCCTCCAAGGGTTTTACAACATTCACCTGTCGCATAACTTTGCGCGCGCGCATCATCTGCCGTTCCATCTTTCGGCGCCAAGCGAGCTTTCAAGTGAATACACGCGCTATTGCATCTCGGAGTTCATTCGTGAGTATCCGAACGTCGGAATCTTCATGACTCTCGGCGAGGCGATGGGGCCGCACTATGGACCGGAGTGGCTGACGAAGACAATCATTCCCGGTGTGCTGGATGGGTTAGCCGAGCAGGAGAAGGCCGTAGGACATCCGGTACCGCAGCCGCCGATTGTGGTGCGGGCTCATGCAACGGACATCGAGAAGGTGATGCCCGCGGCCAAGCCGCTCTACTCCAACATCGACACGATGTGGAAGTGGACAGGTGAGTCGTACACGTGGACCAACATTCGCGGATCGGTAAGGCAAAGGTTCGAGATGATGGTGAAGGGTTCGAACGACACGATCGTAAACATGCACCTGATGTCGAACTTCGAGCCGTTCCGCTGGGGCAACCCGGACTTCGTGCGGGAGACGACACGGAACTTCGTTCGCATTGGTATCGGTGGCGTGCACGTGTATCCCCTGCGCTACTGGGACTGGCCAAATAGCGCGGATAAAACCGAGCCATTGCTACATCAGATCGACCGCGATTGGATCTGGTTCGCAAGCTGGGCACGATATGCCTGGAACCCGGAGCGCGATCCCAAGCTGGAGAAGGCTTACTGGACGGAGCAGTTTGCTCAACGATTTGCCGTACCCGGAAATCTGGATGCCGCAGGACACAGCCCGATGATCGTGGGTACAGAGAGCGCCGATGTGTTCGCGGCGCAGAGACACACGCTGACAGCTGCACAACTGCAGGCTGGAGCGCACCTGCTGAACGCCTATGAGCTTTCAGGACTTTGCGAGCCGGAGGTGATACGGCGTTTGGGAATCACCGAAGGCAACCGGCAAGTGTTGTCCCTGGGGATGACAATGCCGCAGTTGATCGATGCGGCTCGATTCAATCCGGCGCAGACGCTGTGGACTGCGGATGCTCCGGATGGCGAGCGGCTGGATGAGTGGGTCGCTAACGAGATCAACCACGGCAAACATCATGGAGAGAATCCACTGGGCGTGGCGGCGGACGCGGCGCAGAAGTCGGCGGAGTCTGTGCGTGAGGCTGAGGCTGCTGAACCGGGGATCGCCACGGAGGCGAAGCCGGAGTATGAGCGCGTGCTGAACGACATGAGGGCGATTGCGGCCCTGATGGCCTTCTACAACTCTAAGGTTCAGGCCGCGGCGCTGGTGATGCGGTATGGCTATGACCACGATGCTGCGCATCTGACGGAGGCTCGCGGGCTGCTGGCTGAGAGCGTCGCGGACTTTGCAAAGCTGACCCAGTTGACCGAGACGACCTATCGCAATGCGGCGGGTATGCAGACCTCGCAGCGACAGATTCCTGTGCGTGGAGGACCTCAGACAAATCACTGGCGCGACCTGCTGCCGGTTTATCAGAAAGAATTGGCTGTGTTCGACCGGCGGCTGGCGAAGCTGAATGCGGGCGAAGCTGCGGGACCGGGCGAGGATCAGGCGAAGCGCCTGCCCGAGGTTGGCTTCAAGCTGGAATCGGGCGGCGGACAGACGTTTACCGTAGCCAGGGGGGCGAGCCTTTACTCCGATCAGGAGATGGCGATTACTTCGATTGCGCCGGAGCTGGATGGCCTGAACGGCATTCGGGTATCGACGCGGCAGGAGACGCCGATTCGATTCACTCTGGATAAGCCGGCGCAGATTCTGGTCGGCTTCTTCAAGTCGGAGTCGCGCAAAGCGATGAATGTCTCGCCGGATACCGAGCAGTGGAATATTGTGTTGCCGAATGCGGTCTCGCAGCAGAAGGGGCTTCCGATCAGCGTGTGGGCCAAGCCGCTACCCGCGGGCGAGAACGATCTCGACCTGGGCAAGGGGGCTTACGTGGTGCTGGGCTTTATCCCTGAGACGACACACGTAATACCGCATGTCAGCTTCGCCCCCAACAGCAAGGAGCCGCCAAATCTGGACTGGATGTTTGAGGATTGAGAGGTCCCCCCTCCCCTACCTAATTCGTCTAACTTATCTGTTTTGAGCGGTATACGAGGAGAGCCTCACCTAAAGTATTCCAAACAGAGACTTTACCGGCAAAGTCTTGAAACGAAATTGCTTACAGGCCGAAATCTCGATTCAGAAAAAGACCCCGGCTAAGTGCCGGGGCTTTTTATTGCTGTTTCCATTTTAGCGGGTAAGCCGGAATTGATCGGCACCTCGGATGTGATTTGCCTTGTTGGCTTTATCCCTGAGATCGAATTGACAACCTCATCAGTGCGTTGGAGCGGGTGCATCGTGGCGAGCAAGCAGACGCTGGGCTTCGTCCTCGGTGACCTGAAAGAAGCTGCCGTGTTTGCAGGCTTCGGGAAGGTGAATCTTGTCGTCGGCGCTGGTCCAGTGGACCCAGTCAGTGGTCTCGACGGCTTCGAAGCGCGGGCGCGGTGGGCGGTAGTGATCGTAGTAGACGATGAACTTGTCGCCGGCCTGAATGACGCTGGGGCCTTCCGACCAGCTTTCGTTGATGGGCGCGGAGAGCTCGCCCCATGGGCCTTCCACCCTGGGTCCGGCGGTCCAGCGCTCGTTATAGCGGAGCGGGTCAACCGTCTGATCTTTGAGGACCATGACTACGTCGTCTTTGCCCGCGAAGTGACGGTGAAACATGGTTGCGTCGATCACAGGAAAGCCACGGTCGAAGAACTTCTCTGGCTTCGAGAAGTTCTGCCAGTCTTTGGTACGCGAGGCCCAGATGCGCAGACCTTCGCCTTCGGTCTGGCCAGCGGCTGGATCGAAGGCGCTGGACCAGATGATGAGCCACTGCTTTTTGTCCTTGTCCCAGTAAGTCTCGGGAGCCCAGGTGTTGTGGACGTTGGGGAAGGAGGACATCATCTCGACTTTTCGTTGCGGTGCCCATGACATGAGGTCGTCGGAGCTGGAGGTTCCGATGGAGTTACCCCGCCAGCCCCAGGTCCAGACCATGCGGAAGCCGTGGCCGTCGGGGTTGCGAGTGATGAAGACGTCGCGCATGATCTCGTCGGGTTCGCTGGGCTTGAGCCAGGGCTGGCCGTCGTTGAGGGGCGTGAAGGTATAGCCGTCGCGGCTAAGTGAGAGGTAGATGCCCTGCGAGCCGGGCTCTTTGAAGTAGGCGAAGACCCAGGGGTCAGACGGTTTGGTCTGGGCCTGCACGGCGAGAGAAGCGGTCGCGATAACGAAGGTCGTCAAGAGGGTTCGGATGGAGGTCATATTTTGGGTGATTCCATGGCTTCGCTTGTTGAGGTTTTGCCCTAAGGCTCGGAGGAGCTTTAGCAAACCGCAGGTCCCTCCACTTCGCTTTGCTCCGGTCGGGATGACACTTATTTTGGAACTACTTTCTTCTTCTACTCTTCATGCTTTTTTTCTTTTTGCTCACGATACATCGGTGATTCTTCGATGCATTACTCGCCCGGGGGTGGAGGAAGTTTGTCGGCTCCGGGGACCTTGTCGAAGGGGCCGGTGTCGGGGACGTCGCTGGATTCGAGCGTCTTTCCACGCCAGTGCGATTGTGCGGTGCGCTTGCCTGTGGCATCGAAGTTGTCCCAGGTCCATGCGCCGTCGGCGGCGTAGGTCTTGACCCAGATGGGAGAGCCGTCCTCGCGCTGGTAACGCTCTTCACCGGTCTTCTGGCCGGCGTGGAAGCTGACGGTCCACATGGGCTTGCCGCTGGGGTAGAAGAAGTGCTCGGTGCCTTCGAGAAGGACACGGCCATCGGCGGCGCGGCCTGCGCTCCAGGTAGCTCTGGTCTTGCCGTTGGGATAACGGTCGGTGAAGTTCTGGATGTGGGTGAGTTCGCCTGCGGGAGCTTCGAGATCGCCTGCGGATTTGTCGAGCACCCAGGCTTCGTTGAGCTCGATCTCGTAGTTCGTCTTGTTCTTGGAGGTGACGACGTGGATGATACCGTCAGGTCCCTGTGTGGCCGTGGTGTAACCGACGGTGAGGATGTTAGCGGGTAGGCGCTTGATGGTCCAGGTCTTCGCGTCATCGTCGGAGAGGGCTACGTAGCTGCCGTCTTTGTGGAGATGCTTCTGATGAGTCGGGTTGTAGTCGGCGACGAAGAAGAGACGGCCACTCTTGAGGCGGATGACGCTGGGACGTTCTCCGCTTAACAGCTCATCGAAAGGGGTCTCGGACTTGGTCCAGGTTTTGCCTTCGTCGTGCGAGGTAGCCATGGGCATGTGGCCGTTGATCTGGGAGTTTTTGCCGCCGATGCCTAAGAGATCGCCGTTTTTGGCGAAGACGATAGTGGTGTGGCGGCCCGCGGTGCGGCCTCCGGTATCGGACCATGTCTTGCCCTCATCCGTGGTCTTCCAGACAGAGCTGATGGAGCCATTGCCGTCGGAGTCACGACCGGTGGAATCGGTAGGAATATAGATGGCTCCGTTGGGGCCGCGCACGATGCTGTTGATCGGTTGCGAGACGTAGCGACCGATGGGTTGCGGGAAGGTCGGGAAGTGCGCGGGAGACCAGGTAGCTCCGCTGTCGTCGGAAGTAGCCCAGGCGAAGGGTGGAGCGCCGATGAGGCGAGCGAATCCCCAGAAGAACCAGACCTTGCCGCCGGGCTGCGATTGATGCGCGGGATCGTTCCAGATGACAGGTGCCGCCTGACCGGCGTCGGCAAAGATGGGCCAGGGCTCGGGCATATCCCAGTCTTCCGATCCGGCGCGACGACGCAAGGTCATGACGGTCTGGTCGGGGTCGTCCTCCTGATCGGGAGTGTTGTAGTACGCAGCGAGCAGGTCTCCATTGGGAAGCACCTGAATGGCGGAGTTGTGATAGTTGATGCCCAGGCCGGGGGCGAGGCCGAGCTTCCAGCCTATGCCGCCCATGTTCTTTCCGTTGAGGTTCGGGAAGAGCTCATGCGTGCGGTAGAGAGGGTGCGACATGTCGGGCGTATCGATGACTTTGCTTAGAGCAGGGCCGCCGAGAATCGAACGCTGCTTGACAGCGGTCTGGAAGAAGTAGCTCCATGCGGGCGTGAGAGGCGTGGTGGGCATGGGAGCCTGCACGACGCGGAAGCCTACGTTGCCGGTCTCGGCGGCGTAGGACGGCGGAAGGCTGGCTCGGTTGGCGGGGCGAGTGAAGTAGGGAGCGGTCGCGGGGACGTTCAGGTCCGGCGAAGTCTTCGAGGCGGTGTGACGCCAGTCGAGACCACCTCCACGGACGACGCGGGTCATACCGGAGGCCGCTCCGGCAGGGTCATTCTGTTCCGCGGATTGATAGGGACCATACCAATCGAGGGTCCACTCGGGGCGGCCTGCTTCCATGTTCTTAACGCCGAAGGTGTTGGCCTGATCGACGGGAAGCGGAGTATCGGTGGTGCCGTAGAGTTTTGTGCCTCCGGAGCGGGCGACGTACTCCCACTCAGCCTCAGTGGGGAGACGCCAGGGCTTACCGGTCTTTTTCGTCAGCCAACGGCAGTAGTTCATCGCCTGCTCCCAGCTGACGCCCGCAGCATAAGCAGGAGTTGCAGAGTGCGCCTTGTATGTCGGGTCGAACTGGGCAAACTCCTCGGGCGAGACCTGCGTGACTCCGATCTGGAGGGCATGGGATATGCGAACGCGATGGGCAGGGACCTCGTCGAAGTCACCATGCTTCGGACGCGAGGACATGACACCGAATCCCTTGGTGATGGATTTGTCGAGAGCGTCGGCGTCGGCTCCCATGAGGAAGCTTCCTGGAGCGATGCGCACGGTGGCGGGAACGCCATCCGATGCCATATGCGGCGCTTCTCCCGGCATGCGCGCGAGCGTGCCGTCTTTCTGCGCTATCGCTGGATGAATCAAGACACATGCCAATGCGACAGCCGCTGCTCGAGATAGCCCTTCGCGATGTTTCACACCTTCCTCCTGCATGATTTCACTGCTTCGTCTGCGGTAGATCGACCTCGATGCGGCCCAGACTGCGACGTTTTGCTGCGATGCGGCCATCGATGGCAATCCATAGACCTTTGCCACGACCGTAATGTTTGCCCGACTCATCCCACGCAACGGTCAATCGATGACCGTGATATGGAAGGTCGTCGATGGCAAAGTAGCTCCATTGCTTCTCTGGAATGAGCGGGTTCACAACGATGCGATTGCCAGATTGCGGGCGCAGGCCGATGAGGCCTGTAATCAATGGATCAACAAATCCTGAGTGGTTGTAGTAATTGCCTCGGCCAATCTGCTTGTTCTTCTCGATCAGCATGCGTTTGGCAATCCACTCATCGGTGTCAGCGTCATAGTCCTCGTCGATCCAGTCGACGACGCGGCCGTCTGCCAGCTTCAGGTGTTGAGCGAGCACATAACGGCTGAAGAGTGTGTAGAGAGCATCAGGACCGACGACGTGCGGTCCTGATGTGTTCTCGTAAGCCGCCAGAGCATTGAGCGTCTGCGTCATCGCAAAGGGCCATGCGGGTCCATTCCATGTGCATTGATCGGAGCTGGCGAAGCGGAAGCGCGGGCTACGACGTTCAGCAGTAGTCGCTCCATATTTGCCGTCGAAGCCCTGTGGATCGAAGAGCTGCTTCCAGGCGACAGCGTGATCGGAGGCCGGTGCGCTGAAGAACCATGGGTTATAGCCAATCAACTCGCGCACTCCGGAGAGTTGCATCGTGGTGCCGGGATCGATGAACTTCTTCTGTCGACGAATGCCGGAGTCCTTCGCGGGAGAGACGACCTCGTAGAAGTGATCCTTGGGATTCCAGAGGATGGTCTCGATAAGGTGGTTCAGCTTGTCGGCTTTGGCCTCATATTCAGCGGCAAGATCTGTGTTGCCTGCGAGGCGAGCGATCGAGGCGATCGCGCGGGCGTCAGAGACCATGTAGCTGTTCAGCGTAGGACGATAGCCGTCACCGCTGATGCTCTTCTCCATGGCATCCCGTGTGTCGATAGACCAGAAGAGACCGTTTGCGTCCTGCTGGTTCATCTCCCACTCGCGGTAAACGCGAATCATCTCCGGTAAGAGCGAAGTGGCCAAATGGGTATTACCGCTGACGAGGGTCACATCACGAACGGCAGTTGCCATCGCGTCGGAGTATTTTCGAATGTCGACATCCGGCCGGTACCAATAACGAGCGTCATCCTCCGCAATAGAAGAGTCGCGCAGCCAGCGAGCCTCGCCGAGATGGAAGGGAGCGGCATCGGGTAATGCTCCAAAACTGCCATCCTTGAAGTCGGGTTTCGGCAGCCACTCCGTGATCACGTAGCCGGTGGACGTATGTACCAGGTGTTTCTTCCACGCGTACCAGCGGAAGTAGTACATCTCTTCGAAAGATTTATCTGAGGAGTCAAACCAGGGAATCTCGCGCTGCATCCACGTCCAGGCGGATTCAGGCTTCTCCCCCGAGGCAGGCTCGCCCTCGTATACCTTTCCTGTCGCAGCTCGCTCATCCACTTCAAAGGTTCGGACGTAATGCTGGTAGTCCTCAGGATGTAACAGCGGGTGCGACTCTCTCCCCTGCCCCAGGGCAACTCCGACGGTAAGAAGGAGCGGCAGAGTGGCAATCCGGATTGTCAATCGGGGCAGACGAAACATAGGTCGCAGAGACGAGGGAGCCGTCAAACGTGACCACTATAGTGGATCGAACGTGTAATTCGCAATAATAATGAAAATTATTTGCAAATTCGAAAGATAATTTATCGTCCAGCCGCCGAAGTGGCCCGCCGCACCCAGGATGCGTAGACAAATTCGTCTTTCCGGTGGTCCCAGGCGGCACGGGGGAGCACATCGAGCTGTTCGGCCGTGAGCAGAGGAACACCAGCTTCGATTGCATGGAGTCCCGCATCACGGTCGTCTCGCATGCTGCTCTTATTCAGAGTGAAACCTACCTTCTGAGCCCATTCGCCGATCGTGATCGTAGGCAACTGATCGACACTACGATTGCTCCAGTTGGGAAAGTGCAGCTCGTCGTTGAGCCATTTGGCGACGACAGGCATCACCCAGGAAGGCCTGTGGCTTGCCCCTGGATCGAAGCCAGTGGTAAAGACACCACGGTCGCTTCCATTCAGTGCAATTACGCGGCTGCGCAGTTCAGCGAAGAAGTCCGGGCCGTGATGCGGAATATCCACGACGGTATCGTTGGTTCCGTTATAGATAAACGTATCCCCACGTCGCGCGCTAAGGGTAAAGAGCACGACTGGCCGGTCGCCCAGAAAAGAAATCGCCTTATACGGACCGGACTGACACATGACGGCGTGGCTGGTCTCCCAATAACCTCCCGGCCCATCGAGATCTCCGCCACCCACCAGCACCAGAGCGTGGATGCGTGGGTCCGCGGCTCCAGTAAGCGAAGAGATGAAAGAACCCATGGAGAAGCCCATGATCGCTATTTTGTGGGCATCGACATCATGACGTGCCGCGAGCGTGCTGACAGCCTGCATAGCATCGGTGATCATAAGGCCGCCCATGCGCGCAGGCATGCTGGCCGGAGAAGAGATGACGCGATCATGCTCGCTGGTGAAATCTTTGTGTTCGTCGTTCCGCTCTCCCTCGCCGATGGGATCATAGGTGAGCACAACGGCACCTGCTCTCGCGTAGAGCACGCCCGTGTAGTAGGCATACCAGCTTGATTTATCTCCCCCATGACCATTCACGACGACGATGGCAGGCATGCGTCCATGAGGACGTTGCGTAGGGCGATAGATAACAGCTGGGACGCGCAGGCCATACGCGGTGCGATAGCTCACCTTTTCAATCATGACGCCGGGAGTGATCTCCTCTGTGGC
>Ga0255336_100964_pt1 | contig 28217 bp, 28 predicted proteins | sample MeOH1_35cm_T3_17_FD_189102 | JGI IMG/M metagenome (GOLD analysis project Ga0255336, IMG submission 189102) | Sandy soil microbial communities from University of British Columbia, Vancouver, Canada - MeOH1_35cm_T3_179 | ecosystem: Engineered > Artificial ecosystem > Sand microcosm > Unclassified ...
CATGTTGTCGTTGCGCCCCTTGATCGCGTGCACGCCACGCCAGTAGCATGGCCTCGACGATGATAACCGAATCGCAATAGCAGCGAGACACTTCGCAGCTGGCCGAGCGGTCATGTTGCTGGACGGTACACGGAGCTCAGGTGCGTCCCGCCACGTGGCTGGGTTTTAACGACGTCAGCTCCCCATCTCGGATCAGCACAACCTCTTCGGGAAAGGACTGGACGATTTCGACACCGTCCTTCTCAGGACGGTCGAGCAATTCAGGAAGTCTTTTCAGCGAAGCGTTCTCGATATCGTGCAAAACGACTACCGTCCAGTCCTGTTTGGCAACGTCCGACAAGCAGCGTTCCACCCAATGGGCAGGATCATCCCAGTCGTGCGGCACACTGTTCCACACCATGCACGTGAAACGGTGCTCGATCAGATATGCCAGTGCTTCCTCACTAAGCAGATGCGGCCCTAGAAGACCGAAATTGCCAAAAGGGCGAAAAAGCCGCTCCGATATACCTCGTGCGGCAATCAGCGCCTGCGTGTCTCCTATCTCACGTGTCGCATAACCTGACTCGGTGCTATCACCGAAGGCGACGGAATGAGTGAACGAGTGATTGCCCACCTTGTGCTCGTGCGCGACTATCTTGTCGAGCAAAGCCGCGCCCTCAGCATTGCCGATGCGGTTCCCAAGCACGAAGAACGTCGATTTGATACCACGCTCGGCCAGGATGTCCAGAATCGACTCGGTGACGCCCGGGATCGGGCCGTTATCGAACGTAAGGGTAACTTTCTTCATGATCCGTGTTCTGCGCTAAGCAGCGGCAAATCAGCCGGCACGTACGCAATGACGCTGCGTACCGAGCCCGGTCATCGACATCTCGACGATGTCACCCTGCGCCAAATACGTTTGCGGCTTGATGCCGAAGCCAACGCCCGCCGGCGTTCCGGTAATGATGAGACTTCCCGGGCGCAATGTCATGAACTGGCTGCAATAGCTGACAATCGTATCGACATCGAAAATCATATCGGCCGTATTACCGCGCTGGCAAGCCGTGCCATTCACATCGAGCTTCAGTTCAAGCGACTCAGGTTCTCGCAACTCGCTCGCACTCACCAGCCACGGGCCGACCGGCGTGAATGTATCGAAGCTCTTGCCCTTGCTCCATTGCCCGCCCCGCTCGATCTGCCAATGCCGCTCGGAGACGTCGTTGACCATGACGTAACCGGCAATGCACTTGCGTGCCTGGCTTTTGTCGATGCGGGCGGCCGTGCTGCCAATGACAATCCCGAGCTCGATTTCCCAGTCGGTGTTGATGGAGCCCGGTGGCAACAGAATGTCGTCGCCGGGTCCGCAAATCGACGACGTCGATTTAAAGAAGACCACAGGCTCGGACGGTATTGGCAAGTTCGCTTCCGCCGCGTGCTGGCGATAATTCAGCCCGACAGCGATGATCTCCCTGACGTCGGCAAGTGGCGAGCCGATCCGTCCGGGGACGTCGACCCTTGGTAGCTTCAGCGGGTCAAGCGCTTGGAGAAAGCGCATGCCGTCAGCGGAGAGCACGGTCTCGTCGATATCTTTAACGATCGGGCTCAAGGCGCGCACTGATCCATCGGCGGCGAGCATGCCCGGAAGTTCCTGGCCCTGGGGCCCATAGCGAAGCAGTTTCATCGGTACGTTTTATCTGAATGGAAAAGAGTCGTAGACCTCGCAACGCCATTCCTCTCCCCCTCACACGGAACCCCGGCGCTGGGAAGGAGAAAAGGCTAAAGACGCACGAACCACGGCTCTTTTTCGATTTGCAAGGGTAGAAGAATACGCACCACGCAGTTGTACCAGGCGATCGTCACTAGCAGCTCAAGGCGTTGCTGCGGGCCGAGAAACGCGGCAGCGTTCCACGTACTGTCGCTGACATGCCCTTTGCTGCTTACTTCTCTCGCCAGACGAACTACGGCTCGTTCCTCGTCGGTGAAGTGATTCGATTCTTCAAACTCTTGTAGGCTTTCAAGCTGTTCGCGCCGCACCCCCGCCTTTAGAGCAGCATTCCAATGATGGTCCACCTCATAGGGCGCATCTGCCACCATCCCTACAGTCACGACTGCAAGTTCGCGGAAGACTTTGGGCAATGACGTCTGCTTCCGCAGCGCGGTCGCCATTCCGAGAATGGCCTCCGTGAGCGCGGGGGCGTTCGCAAGCGCCAGAAAAATGTTCTCGGGATTGGCGCCGCGTTCTGCTATGAGGCGATCGTAAAGATCGGATCGTGCGTCGGGGATAGTGTCTCTGCTCACATACGGGATACGTGCCATATCTTGAAACCTTCGCTGTTATCCAAAGAGATTACCGTTGCTCCTTCGAGCAACGATCAGACATTCAACCAAGCCACCTAAGCTCAGCTCATTGCGAGATATGCCTCCAGGGACGGCTCGGGTCCTCCTGGCGGCGGACTCGTGCGCTCTACGCCGTAGAAGGGAGACGCGTTTTGCAGCCAAGTCAGCCGCGGAGGGAGTCCCCATGACTCGGTTACCCGGGAGACGCCGGTCAGGTCATGAACGATCGGCTCATCTTGCGCGTCGCCGCAGTAGATTGGGGGCGGTAGCAATTCGATGCGGTGACCATCCGGATCGAGCAGATAGACGTAGTACGAATGCCCCAGACTGTGCCTGCCCGGCCCAAACTCGACGTTGTCACCGTAGCCGAGGCTACCGGCGACATCGCACGCTCGCATGATTTCGTTTATACCGCTGACGACGTACGCGAAATGATGCAACGCGGGACCTGGCCGCCGGATAAAGACCACGTCGTATTGGGAGTCCTTGGCGTGCAGGAAGACGCCGACCGGCTGGTCCTCGACCACCATATAGTCCAGGATTCGAAACCCGAAGTCGACGTAGAAACTCGCTGCAAGCTGGACGTCGGGCGCGGTGACCTGATAGTGATCGAAGCGAAGGGCGCCTCCACCCCGGAGATTCTCAAACTTCTGGTCAACGCGCTCGACACGCGGCATGGCGGCGCAAAATTCCAGCGGGGTTCCGCTAATGTCGGAAGCATGCAGGGTGCGTGACTGGAACGGTGCATCGACAAATTTGGCGTCAATTCCGCGCTTGTCGAAATACCGCTTGGCTTTATCGAGGTCTTCTTCGTCATAAGTCCGCAGGCCCGTCCTGACACAGGATGGCGTACCGTCCGTGCGCTTCAGGACAAGGCTATGGTGTGACCGCTCTTCTACGCCTCGGAGATAGATTGTGTCGCGATCCTCATCGGTAACGGCCAAGCCAATAACTTCCGTATAGAAATCGCGGCTGCGCGCCAGGTCGCGGACCGTAAAGGTCAGGTGACTTGCACGAGTAACTTGAAATGGCGCGGGCCAGGCTGTCTTGGGTATCTGAATCATTTCAGGCTCTTCGTTTCTTAGTGAACATTTGTGTACATTCCTTTAGCGTGAAACCTTCTCGACGTCTCGCGAATTGCCTCGCAGGTCTACGCGACCGGGTCGTGGTCAGCCGCCTCCTCACGTATCAGCTTTGGCTCACGCGCATCGAATCCTTTCATAAGCGACATCGGTTCCGCAGCTGAAAACCTGGAGTCCCCCGAACCACAGGGGTACCGGAGGCCAAGGTCGCATAGCCGCTTCGCAGTCGACGCGCATAGAGCAGGTCCGTGGATGCCGAGCAGAGCGACTACCAGCGGGTGGTCTTTCCCCAGTTATCTGTACATCAAGGATCCCTTTCCATACGACTCATATGTTAGTCGGATATTACTTTATCACGATACGGAAGTGTGTGTCGTACGTCGAACATCCTTTCATCATCCAGATTAGGCGGAAGCACATTGACGCGTGGGTTGAACCGGACGTAGGTTAATCTCCCGGCACAGTAAGCGGTTCTCGATGATCGTGACCGGGCCCTATACGTGCACCCGAATGGCGACCTGAGCTAGAGCGGTGAATCCGAAGGAATGTCGTATAGAGACGTTTCCAGGTAGCGGATGCAACCGACGGCGGGAAGTGAACGAGTACTCGGACGATGCCGACGGCGAAGTTGCTTCGAGGTGAGCGCAGCAAGACCGCGTCCGCGGTAGTAGCCGGGCAGAAAACAGCCACTTGCCACACGCGAACGCGAGTTCCGCGCGCGTGGCTGTTCGGAGCGCCGAGCGCACCCGGGCATACTCGTCTAACTTCGGCCCGGCCCGTCAACACTCCGCCTTAAGCCACATCTGTGGGCCTCGCTCTATCGAGAACAGCTTGCCGCACACTTTGACGTGTGGCATCGCTTTACCGAACTCATTCAATTTCCCCTTCGCTTTCTGAGCAAGGGCGTCCTGTCCGCTATCGCGTCGTGGATCCTCTAACGTGACAGCGCTTCGTGGGGCGACGGTAGTCCAAGCATGCGGCTGGGTTGCGCGGTCAGAGATCGACGCTCAGCGAAGCATAGATAGTCAGGATCACTTGAATCAAATCAGTGGCCGATTCGACCGACGGGAACGTGGGACAACATATCATCAAGCAATTCGATCCAGTGCCGAACCGGAGTAATGGATGCGGCGGCGAGATGCGAGATGCAGCCGATGTTCGCTGATACGATCAGATCGGGCTCCGTCGCTTCCAGGGCAACCAGCTTGTTGTCGCGCAAACGAGAAGCCAGGACGGGTTGCGAGATCGAATAGGTTCCCGCCGAACCGCAGCAGAGGTGAGCATCGGGCGGAACCTGCACGTCGATTTCGAGCGAGCGAAGCAGGCCCTCGACAACGCCTTTTACCCGCTGCCCGTGCTGCAACGTGCACGGCGGGTGAAAAACCACGCGACGCCTGTCATGGGATGCGACCAGGGTCCGCAGCTTGTTCTCCTGAGTGACGAGGATCTCGGCAAGATCCTTGGTCAGCGTGGCGATCCTGTGAGCCTTCTCGGCGTATGCCGGATCGTGGCGCAAGAGATGACCGTACTCCTTGACCGTAGCGCCGCAGCCGGATGCGTTCATGACAATGGCTTCAACGCCTTGTTCTACGTAGGGCCACCACGCGTCGATGTTTCTGCGCACATCGTCGAGTCCCGAATCCATCTTGGACAGATGCAGGCGAATCGCCCCGCAGCAGCCGGCGCCGGCGGGCGAGATCAGCTCTATCTCCAGCGCATCGAGAACCCGTCGAGTGGCGACGTTGATATTCGGTGACATCGATGGCTGAACGCATCCCTCGAGAAACAGCATTTTTCGGGCGTGCTTCGTCACGGGTGGAAGGCGGGGCGCCTGACCCAGGGGAATCTTTTCCTTGAGCTTGGCGCCGAGGAAGGGACGGGCGATACGGCCGACCTGCATGGCAGCGTCGAACAGACGGCGCTCGGGTACGAAGCGCGCCAGGGCGTAGCGCAGCATGCGCTGTTTCAGTGGACGCTCGATCTTTGTTTCGATCACACGTCGTCCGATGTCCAGCAGTCGGCTGTACTGAACGCCCGATGGACAGGCGGTCTCACAATTTCGGCACGTCAGGCAACGGTCCAGGTGAAGCTGAGTCTTCTCGGTCACGGGCTGCCCCTCGACCATCTGCTTAATGAGGTAAATCCGGCCGCGGGGGCCGTCGAGCTCGTCACCGAGCAATTGATACGTCGGGCAGGTGGCCGTGCAGAAGCCGCAATGCACGCACTTCCCGATGATGGCTTGCGCCTCATCTCCGTCCTCGGTGCCCAGCATGAAGTCAGCCAACTCGGTTTGCATACGATTACATTCCTTCGAACATACGTCCGCGGTTGAACACGCCCACCGGATCGAAGGCGGCTTTAAGACGGTTGTGAATACCTGCAATGGGTGCGGAAAGCGCGGTGAAGACTTCGGCGTTGGGCTTTGCATGCCGGAACTGCGTTGCGTGACCGCCCGAAGCAACCGCGCGCTCGCGCACCCTTTGATCATTGCCCTGAGAAAAGAGCCACCGCTGGCCGCCGCCCCATTCGATGAGTTGCGCGTCGGCGTCGGGTAGCTGTGCGGGTTCGGTCGTGGCCGGCACACAGATGCGCCACAACGTAGCGCCGGGCGCAGCGCTGCGAAAGAACATGTGGTGCTGCTCGCGCAACGAATGCCAGTAAACGTCGGCCGCCGTGTTTGTCAGCTTCTCGCCACCCAGCGTGGCGCATGCGCTGCGTACCGCCGCATGCGCACCCTCGAGGCGAATCATCAATACGCCTTCATACCAGGAACTCGCCGTTATCGGCAACGGCTGGCCCGCCCAGTGGTTCAGCTTGCGCACGGCGTCGCATGCATTCATCTCCTGCCTGAGTGTGGCCGATGCCGGAGCATTCGGCAGTACCTTGACGGATATGTCCAACAGCAAACCGAGCGTGCCCAACGACCCGGCCATCAGTCGCGCCACGTCATAACCCGCTACGTTCTTCATGACCTGGCCCCCGAATCGCAGATGTTCGCCGCGGCCGGTGAGAATGGATGCGCCGAGCACGAAGTCGCGCACTGCGCCGGCGCTCATGCGGCGCGGCCCCGAGAGCCCCGCCGCGATACAGCCTCCGAACGTCGCGCTTGGTCCGAAGTGCGGCGGCTCGAACGCGAGCATCTGACCATGCGACGAAAGCAACTGTTCGATATCCGTCAACGGAGTGCCGCTGCGAGCGGTAATGACAAGCTCCGCGGGATCGTATGCAACTATTCCCCGGTATGCGCGGGTGTCGAGCACATCTCCCGTGCGAGATGCGCCATACCAGTCCTTCGAGCCGCCGCCGCGGACGCACAGGCGACGGCCGCGGGCGCAGGCTTCCTGAATCGTCGCGACGAACTGTTCCTGCGCGGCCGCGGCGGCGGTATTCAGGTCGCAGGCCGGTCCGGGCGTCGAATCTGGGATGACATCGTTCATCAGAACCTCGGGATATCGGGATGGGGCAGCACGCCGCCGCGCACATGCATTCGTCCATATTCGGCGCAGCGTGCGCGGGTAGGGATGCCCTTGTCGGGATTGAGAAGCCGTTGCGGGTCGAAGGCATGTTTGACCGCAAAGAACATATCCCGCTCGCCGGGCGAGAACTGCACGCACATCGAGTTGATTTTTTCGATGCCCACGCCGTGCTCGCCTGTGATTGTTCCGCCGAATTCGACGCACGCCTCGAGAATATCCGCCCCGAATTCCTCGGCGCGCAGCCATTCAGCGCGGTCGTTGCCGTTGAACAAAATCAACGGGTGCATGTTCCCGTCGCCCGCATGGAATACGTTGATGCAACGCAGCTTGTATCGCTCTTCCATCTCACTGATGCGAAGGAGAAGCCGACCGATGGCGCGGCGCGGGATCGTTCCGTCCATGCAGTAGTAGTCGGGAGAAATTCGTCCCGCCGCTGGAAACGCATTCTTGCGACCCGACCAGAAGCGCAGCCGTTCCGCTTCGGAAGCCGACGTTTCGACATGCGTCGCGCCGCTCTCTTTAAGCAGCCTGGTCAGGCGTTCGATCTCTTCCGCGACTTCGTCATCCGTTCCATCCGACTCGCAAAGAAGGATGGCTGCCGCATCCGTGTCATAGCCTGCGTGCACGAACTCCTCGACTGCCCGAGCCGCCCCGCGATCGAGCATCTCGAGTCCAGCTGGAATTATCCCGGCGGCAATGATCGCCGCGACGGCGTCTCCGCCGGATTCCACGTCGTCGAAACTCGCCATCACCACTCGTGCGACCTGCGGTTTCGGGATCAAACGGACAGTGACCTCGGTCACGATCGCGAACATGCCTTCACTGCCGATCAGTACCGCGAGCAGATCAAGTCCCGGAGCATCCGGCGCTTCGGAGCCGAATTCGCAGATTTGGCCGTCCATCGTGACGGCGCGCACGCGTACTACGTTATTGACGGTGAGACCGTATTTCAAACAGTGAACGCCCCCCGAATTCTCGGCGATGTTTCCGCCGATCGTGCAGGCCACCTGCGATGACGGATCCGGTGCGTAGTAGAGCCCATAAGGTGCGGCAGCCTCGGAAATCGCGAGATTGCGAACTCCCGGCTGCAGTGTCGCCGTGCGGCTGTACGGATCGACAGCGGTGATCTTGCGCATGCGCGCAAGAGAGAGCACCACACCTTCACGGATCGGCATGGCTCCGCCGGACAAACCAGTACCCGCGCCGCGGGGCACCACCGGCACCCCGAGGTGCGCGCAAATACGGAGCACGCCCTGAACCTGCGCTTCCGACTCCGCTAGCACGACGCCCAATGGCAACTGCCGGTACGCTGCAAGGCCGTCGCACTCATATGGAGCGACGTCTTCCTTGTCGGTCAGCAAGGTGCAGCCCGGCACCTCGCGTTCCAACGCTCGTGCAAACACATCAACCCGCCGGGCGCGTGAAGCTGTTGCCATCGATTCACCGCCGTCTTCCACAACACTTTCCATTAATCACTTACCTCGGTTCGGTGATTCGTCGGGGCACTCCGCGCAAAAGACTCCTTGACGCATATCATTGGCATCAGTCTAATATGTTAGGTGGATACAATCAATATGCGGAGGAGATATGGACATTGCCAGAACCGGCGAGGGCGAGGCCCTCGTTGTTGCTGTGCATGGTATTCAGGGCACCCGTTCGGTCTGGATGCCGGTCGCCCGCAAGCTGGCGGCCGACGCGACATTCGTGCTACCGAATCTGAGGGGAAGGGGCGGCGCGGCGCGCGGCTCGTCGGTCGCGGATTACGGCCTCGATGCATTCGCCGACGACCTTTCGGATGCGATCAATCTCGAAGTCGGAGAGCGGTCCTATTGGCTGGCAGGATGGAGCCTGGGCGTCTCGGTTGCGCTCGAATACCTGTCCCGACCGGAGGCGCGTGCGCCGGAAGGCGTCGTCCTGATCTCGGGAACGTCTTCGATACGCGAGGTGCGTTGGCTAGGAGCTGAGGATGGCGAGCCGCTCATGCGGGAAATCGCAGATCGGGAAAGGCGCCTGGAACTGCGCGAGGCGGCCGACCACGATGCAGTTGCGCGGACCTGGGCGGCCGTCCGAAACAGTGACCAAGGTGCGATTCTGGCCTCCCTCGACATCCCGGCGCTGATTCTGCACGGCGCTGACGACACCGATTGCCCGAGTTCATGCGCGCGTTCGCTCGCCGAGAAAATCCGGGACGCGGACTTGCGGATATTCCCCGGCGCAGGTCATTCCCTGCCGGTGACACACACCGACGCGGTCGCGAACGCCATGCGCGCGTTCCTCAACCGTTAACTCCTAACCGGGAACTCACATGAGAACCGAAGACCTTATCCATTTCTGTCCTCCGGGAAGGCTGATCATCGGCGCCGGCTCGCGCTCGCAACTTCCGGCGCTGGTCGCTCGTCTGGGATATCGCAAGGGCGTGCTCGTTACCGATCCCTTCTTCGTGAAGTCGACGCCTTGGGTGGACGAGTACGTGCGATCGGCTTCTGCGCTCGGTATCGAGACAATTGTGTTCGACGGAGGCGAGGCAGACCCCACCACAACGCTTTGCGACAACGCTACGCAGGCCGTTCGGATCGCCTTGGGAGGCAACGCTCCCGATCATGTCATTGCGCTTGGAGGCGGCAGCAATATCGACCTTGCCAAGGCGCTCTGCATCACTCTGCCGAGTGGCCGGCCAGTGCGCGACTTTGTCGGCGGGCTAACGGCGGCAGACAGGCCGATCCCGTTGATCGCGCTGCCTACCACGGCGGGGACGGGCTCGGAAGCCACTCCCGGAGCCATTCTTGTCGATCCCAGCAACGCAACCAAGGTTGCCGTCATGGACAACTCGCTGCGTCCCCAGATTGCGCTTATCGATCCGGAGTTCACGTACACCTGTCCACCGCGCGTGACCGCGGACGCGGGCATCGATGCCCTGACACATGCAATCGAGTCCTATCTGACGCTCGACTCGGTGCAATACGACCGAGGCGGGCATCCCGACCCGGGATACAGTGGTCGCTCGTCGCTGACGATGCTCTTCGCGCGAGAGGCCATATCGCTGTGCGCACGGTATCTGAAGCGCTGTTACGACAACGGCGCCGACGTGCAAGCACGCACCGGCATGTGCTACGCGAGCGTCTATGCGGCGCTGTCATACGGCAGCGCCGGCCTGAACGCCGTGCACGGCATTGCCTATGCAGTCGCGGGCATGACGCACCGCTCGCACGGCACCACGAACGCAGTGGTACTTCCCTATGTGGTCGATGCACTTGCCGCTCATAGGCCGACGGAAACGACAGAGATTGCGCAGATTTTCGGCATCTGCGGGGAAAGTCCTGAGCACGCCGTACGCGAATTGACCGAATTCCTGCGCGAGCTCGTTGCCTATCTGGGCATCCCGACCACTCTCAAGGATCTGGGAATCGCGAAGGCTTCGCTCGATTCGCTGACCCGTGATGCGCTGGCGGTTACGCGGCTTGCGAAGTCGTTTCCGGTCTGCGATGTCGAGGATGCGTATGGTCGGATCGTACGTAATGCTTACCACGGTCGCTTAGGGAAAGCCCCTACATCGAACAAGTGAAAATCATCTTTTATTCTACTAACACTCATCTAATATATCAGTGATTGGAAATCAAAAAAGGAGATGCATCATGATGACCGAACGGCAACGGAAGTTCCGTGAGAATTACAAGGCAAACATCAGTCCGCTCTATAACGGGCTGCTGCATATATTCGTGTTGTACCTGGCCGGAGTCGCGGCGATCTGCTACTGCCTGGCTCAGTTGCAGGCGTCGCGGTGGGAATGGTTGCTGGTTATTCCGGTTTTCCTGGCCGGGAATTTTGTGGAGTGGGGCATGCACCGCTTCGTCATGCATCGCCGCATCAATGTGTTCGCTCTGCGCGCGATCTATGAGCGACACACGCGCGAACACCACCAGTACTTCACCGATCTCGAACCCACGATCGACACCACCCGCGAGTTCCGCATCGTATTTTTCCCGTGGCGCGTTCTGATTACGCTTGGTATCGGCGGCACGGTGCTCGGTTATATCGCGTCGAGGCTGATCAACCTGAATGCCGGCTACATCGTTTTCCTGACGATGGTTGCACAGTACCTGATCTATGAGACGTTCCACTACTGCTGCCATGTCCGCGAAAACTGGTTCGTTCGCAACATGCCGTTCATCAACACTATCCGGCGTCACCATACCGCGCATCACAACATGGGGATCATGATGAAGTACAACATGAATCTCACTTTCCCCATTGCGGACTGGGTGATTGGCTCGAGCGACCTGCGCCGGGGTTTGGTGGGAACGCTATTCAACGGATATAGCGACAAATACGTCAAGGAAGAACTGCGGCCGGTGATAGCCAAGTTCCGGAACGATCATTCCCGCGTGACGCTGGACGGTCCCGAACTTTCCGAAGAAGAACGTCGCGTGATGACAACTGTTTGAGAACGTCCGACCTGTTCAGGGCCTTGCAGTATTGATAGGCAATTTCGTCGTGCAATAAAAGGGAGAGGCGGTAATCAACCTGCGATAACCAGCGAACTGCTATGTATATCTAATTAATATATGCCACAAAGCCTGCGAGACAGGTTGGAGAGAGACGATGGAAATGCATACACCGGACGTGGTCAACGTAAGGAACGGCGTGGCGGAACGACTTGAAAGACTGCCGCTTACCCGATATCAGAAACTGATCTTCTCGGTCATAGCAACGGCTTGGCTATTCGACTCGATGGATCTGGGCATCATGACGTTCGTGCTGGGTTCGATCAAGACCGAGTTCGGCCTGGGCGCGACGCAGGCTGGGTTATTGGCCAGTTCGAGCTTCCTGGGCATGCTGATCGGCGCGGCGATCGCAGGCATGCTTGGCGACCGGTATGGCCGCAAGCCGGTGTTTCAGGTCAGCATGATATTTTGGGGCCTGGGAAGTCTGCTTTGCGGCTTCGCGCCGAACGTCGAATGGCTGATGGTGTTTCGCGTGTTGCTTGGATTTGGGATGGGAATGGAGTTTCCTATCGGATTGTCCATTGTCTCCGAGATCGTACCAGCCAGGAACCGGGGACGATACCTCGCCATTCTCGAGGGCTTCTGGCCTATCGGATTCATCGCTGCGGGCATTGCCACCTATTTCCTGCTCCCATTGGTTGGCTGGCGTGGCATCTTCATCGCGCTCGCGGTGCCGGCGGTTTTTGTTTTTGTGGTCCGATATTGGGTTCCCGAATCTCCGAGGTGGCTGGAAAGTGCGGGGCGCGTGATGGACGCCGACGCGGTTGTCGCAGGCATTGAGGCGAGCGTCAGGAAATGCCTGCGCGGGATGGATCTTCCGCCTGTTTCGGCGGTGTCATCGGCTCCGGCCGCCCGGGTTTCAGGCTCTTCACGCTTCGTGCAATTGTGGACGAACGGATATGGACGCCGCACCTTGATGACATGGTCGCTCTGGTTCTTCGCGTTGCTCGGCTACTACGGTTTGACGACCTGGTTGGGGGCGCTGCTGCAAAGTACTGGCTACGAGGTTACCAAGTCGGTGTTCTATACCATCGTCATATCGGTCGGAGGTATTCCGGGCTTCCTGTGCGCCGCATGGTTGCTGGAGGCGTGGGGCCGAAAGCCCGCATGCGTGCTTACCCTGCTCGGCAGCGCAGCGTTTGCGTATCTTTACGGGCAGGCTGCGGCCACCCATGCGCCGTTGATCCAGTTGATCGGAGCGGGCCTTTGCATGCAGTTCTTTTTCTTCGGGATGTGGTCGGTGCTCTATGCCTACACCCCGGAGCTCTATCCAACACGGATCCGCGCCACTGGGTCGGGATTCGCATCATCGATCGGACGGTTCGGTTCACTGCTGGGCCCCTCCATTGTCGGCATGGTCTTGCCTCATGCGGGACAGTCGGGCGTTTTTTCGCTCGGCGCCCTGTCCTTTGTGATTGCGGCGGCTGTGGTATTGATTCTGGGTGTCGAGACCAAGGGACGTTCTCTCGAAAGCCTGTCGCACTAGCGGTCATGCCGGATGCCGCGTGCTTTCACGTCCGGCCCGTGAGACTCGCGGTCGTGGCCGGCGGGCCGCCCACCCGAACGCGAGACGCGCATTGCTTTGTCCCACGTGGTGGACCATCGCTTGTCAAAACTGCGACGCAACTGCTATACAATACGGATATCTCATACACGCGATTGTTAGGTATCACTTATGGCCGCACGCACCGTTGCCCGCAAGGCCGCTGCTCAACCCAAGACCCCTCGAGCCCGTTCTTCCACGCCCGCTCGCGCGTCGAAGGCGAACGAGGTGTGGCCCGGCCCCAAGGAGAGCCTGACCGAGCAGGCCTATGCTCAGATCGAGGAGGCGATCGTCACACTGCAGCTTGCGCCGGGCACCATTGTTTCGGAACTGACGCTCAGCGAAATGACGGGAATCGGCCGTACGCCTATCCGCGAGGCGATTCAGCGCTTATCCCGAGAGCATCTGATCCTGATCATGCCGCAGCGCGGGCTGTTGGTTCCGGAGATCGACGTCAAGAAGCAGCTCAAGCTGCTAAGGACACGCAGGGAGGTCGAGCGGCTGGTTTGCAGAAGCGCTGCCAAGAGTGCTACGCCTCAGGAGCGCGAGGTGTTCGCGCAGCTCGCTGCGGAGTTCAAGGAAGCGGCGAAGAGAAATGATGACGTCAGTTTTGTGCGGCTCGACCGCGAATTCAACGAGCTGTGCCTGATTGCCGCGCGAAATGAATTCGCCGAGGCGGCGATGCGCCTGATGCACGGCCTGGCTCGGCGATTCTGGTATTTCCACTACAAGCAGGCAGCGGACATTCCGGAGATGGCCCGGCTGCACGGCGCGGTCGCCAAGGCGATCGCCGAAGGAGATGTCGATGCGGCGGGACAGGCGCTCGACGCGCTACTCGACAACATCGAGGAGTTTACTCGCGCGACGCTCGCCGAAGTCTGAGCGTCAATGCGCGTGTCCTGAGCAACGGCGCATGAGGCCAGATGCGGCTCTCGAACACGGACGGCGGGAGCACGATGACACGATGTGAAAGTCGCAACGCTGGCGATCACAGGTCTTCCCCGACGGATCAGAGGCGGAGCCTGATGGCCGCGGTGCAGGTTTTACCGGCGGTCAGGTAGGTGCTTTGCGATACATCAGGTCCGTCGCTTAGGTGGAAAGTGAACAACCGGGCCGAAAATAGACATCAACCCATGTGTAAACGCGAGCGCCGCATGCATGGTTTCCGCGTTGCTGAACTCACGCAAGCGTTCTCGTCCAGTTTCGAATCAATCCAGCAGGGTAAGCGACATCCCCGCGCCCGTCGCTCTACCGCAAATAACTCGGTGAACGCTTTGCCGCATGGCATCGTTTCACCGAGCTTACCCAAAATCCGCCGGGCTTTGAGGAAAGGTCAATCCATCGCACTGCGACGCAAACATTTTAATGTGACAACGTTATCTGAACGGCTGAGCCTATCATTTCTTTAGCGGCATCAGGAGCAAAGGAAGACGGACTTTTTGACCTTTTGAGAAGTCCCGCTTGGGTGAAAGAGATAAAAAAATATTTTTGAAAAAGTGAGGCGGTCGTCACGCTAACCGCGAACGACGTGGCCACCCCCGCTGATTGACAATATCGCTAGCGCGTCAACTCTAGTTGGGCGCGCTGGCGTAAAAAAGTCAGCGAGCGAGTCCGGTCATCAAGCGCTCATAGACTCGAACCTCATAAACCGCGCCTTTGACGTACATAGCCCGGCCTGCGCGCATTCCCACGTATATGGCGAGGGCGCCAACCAGAAGAAACAATGCGCCAACGCCGCCGAATCCACCGGTCCAGCCGTGCAGGACGCCCACCAACATTGGGCCGACCGCGCCAGCGCCGTATCCGACCCCTTGCACCATGCTCGAAAGTTCCGCTGCAACGTGCGCATTCTCAGAGCGCAATACGATTAATGTCAGCGCAACCGACGTCAACGCCCCTTGACCAATACCCTGAAGGACCGCCCAATACCAGATTGAAGACAGTGGTGCGAAGAGACATCCCATGAAGCCACCGACGGCCAGAACCACCACTACCACGTTCAGCCAACGTTGATCCCGAAGTCTGGAAGCAATCATGGGGGCGAAAAGACAGGCGACAGTCTGCATCATGACCGACACTGAGACCGCGATTCCTGCGAGGTCGGCATGCATGCCGCGATCGCGCAAGATAGGGGCGAGCCAGCCAAAAACGGTGAAGGACAGCATGGATTGCAACACCATGAAAAGGGTGACCTGCCATGCAAGCGGGCATCGCCACAAGCCACGAACAATAGGACGCCCGAGATGACTTGCAGGCCTTTTCGGGGCATTGTCAACTTGCCGAGAGTGAGACGGCACGACGGCAGATGTGACGACTGGTCAGAAAGCAGTCGACGGATTTTGGGCGAGGTCGGCGAATTCACGCCATGCAACGAACCGGGCTGCGAGTTGTTTGCGATAGAGTGAAGCGCGCAGCAGATGCCGCTTGAGCGCGAAATGTTGCCGGATCTGCCCGAAGCACGATAGAAATTTCTGTGTGCGTTTCGGGTCGCGAAAGCCACGCATGCGCCGCTCGCGTTCGCGTGTCGGTTGGTGGCTGTTCTCTGCGCGGTTGTTTAGCCGAGCTGCCGCTTTGACGAACACGTGCTTCACCTTCGCAAGCTCCGGGATCTCGGCTTTTGCCGCCGGATAGCTGCGCAACTGATCAGTGACGATCTTGCGCGGCACCGGGCTCGACCGCAGCACACGCTTGAAGAAGCGTTTGGCGGCCGCCTTGTCGCGCCGCTTTTGCACCAGGATGTCGAGTTCGACGCCATGCTCGTCGACCGCACGCCACAGCAGGTATGGTTCGCCACGCAGTGTGACGAACATCTCGTCGAGGTACCACGTGTTACCCGGCTTGCGTCGCGCCGCTTTCGCCCGATGGGCAAAGCCCTTGCCAAACTTGTCGCACCAGCATCGGATCGTCTCATAGGTCACGATCACGCCGCGCTCGAAGAGCAGTTCCTCGATGTCGCGTAAGCTCAACTGAAAGCGGAAATACCAGCGCACAGCGCAACTGATGACTCCGGCTGGAAAACGGTGACCGTGATAAAGGGATTTTGGTTTCTTCATCACGCCATCTTACGTGACTGACCCAACAACCTGACAACGCCCCGGTGCGAGCTTGAGGAAGGTGACGCTACGCGACCACCCGCTGTCACTGGTGACGGTGGCCTTCCAGATCGCCTTGCTGTCCGGCGTGGCCTGGGCGATTCCGTGATCCTGCAGGACGTTGAACACTGCGGTGTTGCTGGCCGGGATGCCGTCAATGCCTTGGGACAGCAGGTGGGCGCGCAGCCTGTCGGAGACGGTTTTGCTCACCAGCCAGAGGGCATCCGGGGTCAGCCATCCGTCCGAAGCCTGAGGCTGGTTCAGTTTCAATTCTTCGCGCAACAGGTAGCGCAGGCCGTCGAGCAGTTTGCGCTGCAGCGCATGTTTAGGCGCAGTCAGGGCCTTCGCCGGGTCGCCGCCAAGCTCCTGCGCGACTGACGCCTGATCGGCGCGGATAACCAGCTCGCCCAGCACACCGGCGTGTTCGTGCTGACCTGCCAAGACATACAGCAATGCGGCCCAGAGGTCCGGATATCCACTCAGCCAATCGAGGATTTCACGGTCGAGGAGCCGGTTATAGAGGAGTCCTGTCGCCGCACTGTGCAGCCGGTATTCGCGATCCTTGCGGTAACGGAACCGGTAGGCACGGGTCAGTGGACCATGCCAGGGGTGCCACACGCTGCCGTCAGCGTACTCGACGTGCAGATCCACGGCGATCTTGCCGACATCATGCAGCAGCGCGGCGTAAGCGGTGCCTGCGGTCCAGGCCTCGGCCTGCGCGGCTTGTGCTTCCGGCGATGCGCCGAGCGGGAGCAGGTAAGACTGCCGCAACTTCAGCGCATACGCGACGATCTCCAGGCCATGGTCCAGCATGCCACCTGGAAAGGCGTGGTGGTGGCTTTCGGAGGCGGGGAACTGCTGGACCAGCCCGGCGTAGCGCTCCAGTGGATCGCGATACAGCGTCGCGAACTGGGCGCGCGAGAGCGAGGTGCGTTGCCAGATGTGTTCCAGCAGCTTGCGCCGGCGCGGAGTGGCCAGCAGCGACGCGGCCAACTCGGGCCGCGTCAGCCCTTTTGGCATCTCCGAGGACGCGGTGGGCTGTGCGCCAGCGGATGGGGGTGCCTTTTTGTGTTGGAACAGCGCGAACATGGTGAACCCTGGAATGGCGGCCGAGGAGGGAGCCTTTTGGCCTTTTCGCAGGTAGGGGCCTTTCCCCTTGAGCCCGTTCCCTTGCCCCTTCCCAACCTTTTTTGGCCTTTAACCCTTTGGGATATAGGGCAGCTCAGCCTTGCCGGCCACGATCAAAGCGGTCATGGCCCAGTCCGAATTGTCTCGGCGGAGCCGCCTGTTCCGCTCCTACGATGGGGCCATTCCACACCTGGACTGGACATCATGAGCACCTTGTATCATAATGACCATATCAATCAATATGGTTGGGGGGTCGGTGATGATTACCGAAGTCAACGCCGTGAATTTCCGGCAGAACCTGGGCGAGATGCTCAACCAGGTGCAATACCGCAACGACAGCATCGTCATCAACAAGGACGGCAAACCGGTGGCTGCGCTGGTGGATGCCGAACTGTTTGCCCGCATCCGGCGCATGCGCGAGCGCTTCGAAGCGTTGAGCAGCCGTATCGCCGAGGGTTACGCCGACGTGCCCGCCGAGGAAGGGTTGGCTGAGATCGACGCCTTGGTGGCCGAGGAACGGAAGACGCGCTGATGCCTGGATTGCGAGTCGTGCTGGACACCAACGTACTGGTGTCGGGGCTGGCGTATCCGGGCAGCGTACCGGGGCGTATCGTTAGCGCATGGCGCCAGGGCGGCCTGGATGTGGTGCTATCGCGCTATATTCTTGATGAGATGATCAGGGTGCTTCCTCGCTTGTCGAAGGTGACTCTGAGCCCGGCCGAGATCCGCGATCTGGCCGACAGCTTCATGTTCCTGGCCGATATCGTGAAGCCGGGAGACGAGCGGGACCCGAACCTGCGTGATCCGGCCGATCAGCCTGTACTGGCTACCCTGATGGCAGCGCAGGCGCAATATTTGATCACCGGCGACAAGGATTTGCTCGCGCTCGCGGGGCAGTACCCAATCATTACACCGGCCGAGTTCTGGACCCGGCACGGCGGTTAGGTACCGGCGCAGCATGACAAGCCGCCTGGGCCGACGATGAAACTGACAATACTGAAAGAGATGGAAGCATGAACTGACGTTTTACCGATATACGAGGCATGATGATGACGACGGGCACGCAGACTGGACGATGGACCAACCACCTTGGCCGAGCCGCAGGACGCGCGTGGCGGTGGTCGGCGCGCCACGACGCACAGGTCGTCGGCTGGTTCGCGAGAAAGGGGTTCTCCACCGGTACCGCAAAGGCGCTGTTATGGGTCTTCAAGCTGACCCTCCTCCTCATCCTGCTAGATGTGGCTTTCCGGTTGGCGTTGCTACTTATGTTCATCGTGGTCGCGGCCTGGCTTGCCCGTGATGCCGATCTTCCTTCAGATAAACGGGAAGGTGAGTGGCGCACCGGTCACGACGGATACGGCTACTATGAGAAAGGCACGAGAACTGACTATGGGCGGTTGTTCGACGAAGATGATTAGCACTCTTCGACAGGGTAGCCGCTTTATTTCACGGCCTTCATCGCGGCGCCGCTTCCCGACCGTCCGGCATTTTTCGCATCCGCAGTACCGTCGTTCAATCCACGCAGGGCGTTACCGGCGCTGATTCCCACCCAGCCCAAAGCTGCTACCCAGAATCCCGGCAGCACGATGAACATTGCCGCCATCACGAAGTTCAACAACATGTCCGCGAAGGCGTTATTCAATCCCATCAGCGGATTGAAATTGCTGTGGGGCGCATTCCAGCCGTAGAGCGCATTAAGCATCGTGCTGTCGATCCAGCGCGCGAGCTGGAACCAGAAGTCCACGAAGAACAGCGCGAACTCCACGCTGCTCACCGTAACAACGGCTTTCAGATCATAGGTGCCGATCACCAGGATCAGCGGGATACAGATCGTCAGCGCCATCTTCAGAAATGACAGCACCATCGGCAGCGCCTGACGCACGACGTCCATGGCCGGAAAGAAACCCAGCGAACCTATTGTCAGTCCGAGGTCCGACGTGGCACGGCCGACATCATTGGAAACCGTGTGATTGATCTGCCCACCGTAATCGGTATACACCTGCCCCTGGTTCAGCGTCTGCTGCTGGGGCGACGCGATGGCCCGAATCACTGAGTCGTCCACCTGGGCCTGCGTCAGAAAGCCGGCCCACTTCCCGACGCGAGTCAGCAGATCCGGATCGACCTGAGCGAGTAGTCGCGCGCGCAGTCCGTTGCTGCTATCGGACCACCATTGATTGCACGTCGGATAGCCGCCACCACTCGACACTTGAGCGAGGCCGGCGTCGCGCGTGGCGTTGTATGGCCAGGCAGCGCGCGGCGTGCTGGAGTGGTACGCGTCGTAATAGCCCGCCGTGTTCAGGAAATAGCTGGAGCCGATCCAGCTTACATCGTCCATCTGTGTGTCGGACAACGTCGGCCGGTTCATGAAGAGCTTCGCGCGGGCCGGTCCGTAGCAGTCGTGCGTAAAATCCGCCACGTCCTGGGCCAGCACTGGATCGTTGATGCGCGTGCTGTCGATATCCATGCGGATCTGCCGCAGATCCGCGCCGCAGGGGATGGCCGCCACCGCCGCGCCGGTAATTGCCTTCGAGATCGCATGCACGAAAAACCACCAGACCGGCACTTCTGCACTCTGACTATTGAGTGTTGTGAATGAGGTGGCCCAACCGGTATCCGTCGGCGCAGGCACATTGACCTGGCATTGCGTTGAGCGCGTCTGGTCGAACTGAATCGTTGCGAAGCTCACCGGGATGAACGGAATTCCCGCGAACATGATGACCACGATGGCCACCCATACCCGGTTCTCGATGCGCATTGATGACAGTACACCCTTGTTGCCTTCGTCCGCTCCCTCCGTGCGGGCCTTGAGCCACTCCTGCAGGACGATGGCGAGAAAGGGCAGCGCGAAGACGCCGCTGGCTACCAGTACGTTCCAGATCCCGTTATTGACGATCCAGCCCACCAGGGTCAGGTAATACTCGAGGTAGTCCGTCGTATAGAGCGTCATCGCTATCTCCCGAGGCGGCTAACGGTGGCGCATCAGTTCGCTGCCTTCGAGCAGCGCGATCGCCAGAATTGACGCGATTTCGGTACGCAGCAGGCGCCGGTGTGCTTCTGCCGATGGTTCTCGCTGCCGCAGTCGCCCACGTGTGCGCCACCAGCCGTAACCGGTTGCGCCGTACACGCATAGCCGCCAGACTAGGAAAATGCCCGAATGCACCCGCATCCAGCGGCTCCAGCCTTCAACGTCACCCACAAGGCGAATGCCAATGATATTGATGGTGGCCGCGGCTCCGACGATCACGGCTGTCCACAACAGCGCCCGGACCAGCCGCGCATTGAAGCGCCGGTGCCACCACATGTAAGGGATCACGTTCAGTGGCTCCCGGTACTGCGTGATTTCTGGATCTGGTCCAGACGGTCACGCGAGGGATCGCCCTGATAGATGCCACGCGATCCGGCGCTCCGTGCATTGTTGCGCTCGATGACGGACATCGGTGCATTTCCCGCCAGTTCGCGCCGCAGTTCCAGCTCGGTCTTGAGATTATTGATTTCCTGCTCCAGCGTGCTGTTTTCCTGATCCACGGCTTGCTGTACCAACTGGTTCGCGGCCACGTTGGGTTCGTTCTTTCCGGTGAGCAGGGTTCGTTGCAACAGGAGTGCTTTCTCCAGCACGCTCGATAGCGCGACTTCGGAGGCAAGGCGTTTTCCGAGCACGTCCTGGTCCGGCTCGTCGCGCAGCGCTTCAACGACGCCGCGCGTGACCGGCAGCGAATCGCTGCCCGCCGCTTCCAGGTTGGCCGTTGTGGTGGGCTTGTTACCCGAGACAAGGTCCTGCAGTGCCTGCAGCTTGGTGTCGTACTCCTGCTGGATGACCGGTGTCAGGCCGACGCCTGGTGTGGTCTGCGTCTTCGTGCAGCTTTCGCACGTGCGTTCTTCACGTTCGCCCAACACCCGCGTGGCCCAGTCTGAAGCCATCTGCGGCGAACTCCAGGTCTGGCAGGTCCGGTTGCTACTGCAGGTACTGGTATCGATCGAGGACGTGTCGGTGGCATTCCGCCCGTTGAGCAGGTTGTAGCCGGCTCGGGTGACGTCGCTGACCACCTTGATCGAGCTCTGTCCTGAGCCACCGGCATTGCTGCCGCCGACCCATGGCACGCCCTCGTTGCCGTGGCTTGATTCGGCTTGGGTGATGGCCGACACGGCATCGGTACTCGTGACAGCCTGCTTCAACGCCATTCCTTCTGCCAACTGATCCCAGCCCATCTGACCGCCTGCCGTGTCGGCCATGCGATTGGCTATCGACCGGCAGGTCATCTTCGAGCGGTCGAAGTCGAGGCGGCCCTGCACAATGCCGTTGGTCAGCAGGTTGTACAGACCTGGGTCGGCGCGCTGGATGATGAGTGCGGGCAGTGATGCGACGGCGCTCGTGGCATTCTGGATCACGCTGCTCATGATCGACTGGAAGCCGTTGGTCACGCCGTTTAGCTGGTTCTGCAGTGTGCTGGTCAGGCTCATGTTGCCGCAGATCAGGTTGCTGTTCCAGCCCGCGCCGACGCCAAGGCTTTGCATATTGCTGGCGCTGCTCATGGACACCGCGCTCCCACCGCCGATGTGGTAAAGCACGTCGTCACCGATCACGCTGCCACTGGCGCTGATACCGTTGCTGCCCAGTTGCGTTTGCGTGCTGATTTGCGCCCAGGGCGCGCTGCAGGTCACCAGCAATGTGCCGGCGATGACCATACGACACAAGCAAGGGAACAACGAGCGGAACGCCGGGCGTGTACGATGTGAGTCTCTGATATCCATGACGAAGCGCTCCGTTCAGTCGAAATCCGTGCTGCCGAGGAACGTCTGACCTTCACGCTGGCAGCAACTGTACGGGCGCCACAGTGCCCAGGCATAGTCCCCATCCGTGGTCTGCACGTGCGGGCTGCTGTTCGGGAACACCGCGCAGGTGCTGGATAGCGTCGGCGTCAGCTCCTGCCACTTGCCGGTGGATGCTTCGCTCTCTATGAGCGCGCCCGCCGGCCAGTAGCCATCGCGAGCGGCTGCCAGTAGCGGCTGATAGACGTGGACCTGACCCGCGCGGGTGACGACATCACCCGCGCGCTGCGCGACCACGGCGCCGGTCTCATAGTCATTAACTTGATGCAGGAATCCACCACGGGGATAGACATTGCCCCAGAGGTTTGCCGACGTACGGCTGCCGATTTCCCGCATGCCAGGTACTAGCGATTCCGGGTAGACCGACTCGGGGACGTTGTAGCGCCAGGCGACGGTGTCGAGCGTGCTCAGCAGGTACGGCATGAACGGTGTGGCGGCACCCTGACACGTGTAGCCGGACTGGTTGGCGAATTTGCTGAAGACCGTGCCGGCGGGATGACCGATCACATCGGCGTTCTTGAACTTCATCAGGTTGTTTTCGTGCCCCTGATTGGTGGTGCCGTCGCCACCCGCCTGGGCCGTCGGGTTGGGCAAGCTCATCGGGGCGACCTCTACCCAGGGGTTCTGGCCGATATTGGTATAGCTGGACACAACGGCGTCGGGAATGTAGTGCCGTACCTTGGCGGAGGTCCGCACGGTGCAACCGAAGGCGCCGCATTGAAGCCAGTAACAGATACCCACGATCCGCCAGGCCAGGCAGTCCGGTGATAGCGCCGATGCGATGATGGTGGCGCTGTCAAGCGCAAAAGCGGACGCTGCTGCGCCCAGCAGAATCGTCGCCACACCGAGGCGCAAGCCATGAGAAGGGCGACGAAGAAGGTGGAGAAGACTCACCACGGCTGCGCGCTCCGGTAGGCCCTGATGCGCGCGATCGCGCGATCCACGTCGGATTCCCCGTACACCACGTAGTGTCCGTCTACCACGACAGCCGGGACCTTCGTGACACCCAGGCTCCACGCGTCGGCGACGCCCTGGTATGCGATGGCGAGACGTTGCTGCAGCCCGGCGCCGCCGTCTATTAGGCGCTGCCGCACGGTCGCCGCGGCACGTGCTGGGTCGGATGGGAGTTGGGCAGTCAACGCGGCCTCGATGTGTGCGGGTGCATCGAGCTCAATAACACGTGCACCCTGTGTACTTGCGGCCGGATGCTGCTGGTCGGTGATGACCCAGACGTCCGCTGCAGATGCACTGTTTGCCATGACGAACGCGCAGCACAGCGCAAGCGATGATCCCCAGCCATGACGACGGGAGCGAACGGGCGCAGCAATGGCAATGCGGATGGTAGAGGTGGGGGCAGACATGGCAATACCGGGAGGCTGGATCGGGTCGAACGAGTGGGTAGTCGACCCGATTGGCCGCTAGCAGGCCAGCAACAATCGGGAAACTGGAGGGACCGGATTTACCGCATGAAAATGTTTGCCGGTGCCACGTGAATTGCGCGGATTGAACTGGCGAACTTTTGCTCAATACCTGGAGTCTCAGGTGGTCGCTTCGGTGTCGGAATACTCAGGACGTTCGCTAACGCGCCAGTCCGCCCGCCGGAAAATCTCACTGAGCATTGCGCGCGGGAGTGACCGGTCTGCGATGCTGTCTGGCAGGGCGAAAATTCAGTTGGGATTGCGGCCAGAGCGACGGCGCGTGCTGGATTTTGCGACACTGATCTGCTCGTTCCTTGGCGGCAACCGCGCCGCAGTGCAAACTGAACTGGCTCGTTTCTTAGCGGTGCTGCGTAACCAAGCCGAGCTGGCGCGTTGCGCGAGCGCGCAGGCGCTTTCCGAAGCCCGCCAGACCTTGCCGCACGCCGTGTTCACCGATCTGACACGGCATCTGCTGAGCTCGTTGAACAGCACATCGTCATATCGCGCTGGCATGGTCTGCGTGTAGTGACTGCCGACGCCAGCGACGTGCGGCTCACCTTGTGTGACGCCACGCGGCGCGTTATCAAATGCGCCAAGGTCTTCGCGCTGTACTTGCCCGGCGTTAACGGTACCGATACCGGCGAGTGGCAAATGCTGTTCGAGTATCTTGGACTGCTCAGCGCAGATGATCTGCTCGTCCTGGATCGCGGCTATCCTGCCTCGTGGCTGATTGCCGCCCTTCAGATGCGCGCGATCAAGTTCTGCATGCGCATTGATAACATCGGCGGTGCCGCTGTCACGACGTTCCTGCGCAGCGGCGCGACTGAGGCGATCGTCATGTTGGCACCGCCAATTCGCCGGGACGCGAGCGACTTGAGCGCGAGACGGTCGAGGCGAATGAAAGAAGCGCAGTGGTTACCACCGACGCTCGCTGGTTGAAAATACGATGTACCGGTACAAAACACTCACGGGGAACTGTCTTTCAGCGCGCTGCATTGATTCGCAAGCGACGGAGGTCGAGATCCGCGTTGGGATCGTGAATCACATGGTAACAGTTGCACCCCCTCAGTCCGAGCGCGTCTCATGAATCTACGATCGTGGGGGAAAACCGGCCTCCACGGTAGATTACTGCAACAACGCCGCGCCAATCGCGGACATAGTCCACTTGCCATTCTGTTCTGAATAGAGGCGCGATGGATAACGCGACAAGCCATCGAGCGTGCTTTCCAATTTACGCTTGAGAACCGTCGGAGACAGAGCCGGTACTGCCTTGTACTGACGGCGCGAGCACGAGTCGAACCGCGACGACGGCGCCGACCAAGATCATTAGGACGCCAGCAATCTCGTTCGCGGCTGGTAGCCGATGTTGCGCAAGCAGCCCGAACGCCACCGCGAACAACGTCTCCACGGAGATGAGCTGACCGGTCAAGACCATAGGCAGCCTCTTCGATGCGACGTTCCATGCCCAAGCACCCCCAAATGATGACACGACTGCTAGCGACAGCGCCCACATATACACGTGCCCGGCATTCGACCATCTGAAGCCTAACATCGGGAAATTGAACGCCGACAATTGCAGACCCAACGGGATCAGCAGCAGTGTCCCGACACCGGCGCCCGCCATCATTAGGCCCGTCCAGGCTCCCGAGTGCAGTTGCGGGTTGCGTTCGAAAGCACGCTGGTTGTATACACTGAAAATAAGCCACGCGAGCACCGCACCCAGCGAGGCGCATGTGCCGATCAGCAGCATCGTTCCGACTGAGCGTTCCCCGCTTGCGGAATGGCCCAGGTTCGTGAGGAATAGTCCGCATGCAGCAAGAGCAATGGGCACAATGAGCTTGGACCACGGCAGGGTTTTGTGTCTAGCGTTGTCAATAACTGCCGTTAATATAGGTACTAGACCAAGAAAGGCGGGCGTGATTACGGGCCCCGCATAGATAACTCCACCCATGATGCAGGCCAGATAGCCCACATAGCCGATCATGCCAAGGCAAAAAAGAGCACGCCATCGCAACCAAGCGTACTGCTGCAAACGCGAAGATTGACCCACCGAAGAGAGTGTCCCGATTTCCCAAGGCAGAGGTGCAACGGTCTCTTGAATTAGCTGGCACGCCTGCTGTCCCGGAGATTCGACGGACGAACTTAAATATTCTAACTTCGCGCAACGGCTCGAAGGCGCTACTGAGCCGTTTGTTGAATTTGAGTCAGTCGAATATCGCGCATCGTTTGCACGGTAAGAAGCGCCTGGACGATGCAGAGTCCAAGCGCTTTACCGACGTACTGGGATTACCCAGTGGATGGCTTGATACACCGCGTGAGCCAGCGGACCTGCCTGACGCAGTGAACGAAATACTCACGCCAACGTCACGACGACACGGTGCGGCAGCACCCGTGGATTCAATTGTTGAAAGGCTCTCCGAGGGGGAGCCGATTGAGAGCGACGATGTTAGAGCGGAACTCGTCGCTGAGAGGGCGGACTCATTGAACGGACATGAAGCGTTTGGGCTGGCATCAACTAAGTCGCCCGACGCTGGTCCTGCCGGCCTATCCGCACAGGCAAATGATGCGGTTCCGGGACTTGACGTATCAAAGCAATCATCAAACATCCCGACGTCGCCCGCCGAGGACGCGCTTCCGTCGACGACTATGACCGATCTTGACAACTTGCGCGGCATTGCGCCGATTGCCGAAGCTTTGCTCAAGACCTTGGCCGGAAAAGCACGCACCGGACGCTTGAATGAAGCGAAGGCGCTGCAACTCTTGCAGCAAGTGGTCTTGATCTAAGGTCGCATTTTCAGATGTCAGCCGGGTAGGGTAGGGCGAGCAGCGGGAGGAACGGACATGGATGTTCGGAAACGGGCCGCTAGCTCGACGGCTATAGACGCCGAGCACCCAAGTCGCGTGAAGGCTGACGAAAAGCCGATAGCGCAAAAACTGCATGATGCGGGCGTGTGGCGGCACCTATCGCGAATCGTAGGACAGTACACAAACGTCAGCATATTCGACGTGGAAAGTCCCACGCATCTGCATGAGGTGTTGAGCCAGTTGCCGTTGTTTCCTTATATAGATGCGCAGGTGAGGGCACTGTGTTGGCATCCGTCGTCGACTCGTCCTGACGATCAGTGAAACAAACACGCCGATTAGTTTGCGAAATTTAAATACGCGCTGCCGCTTGACTTGCTGATTCTGGCTACCTATAAATTTGGTCAGCGGCGAGGGTGTTCCAAAGTTGTCCCAAGGGTTGTTCCCACTCGCTAACTTCTTATGGACTGGTCGCCAATAATGCCGATCAGGCCCCGGGCAAAAGAGCCCCAACCGGATTCATCCGGTTGGGGCTCTTTTTTTTTGCAGAACGCGCAATGGCAATTGTCAGCGCGCACCTCGCGACTCTGGAGACGATACATGGCAAAAAACACGGGGATCGATACGATGCGTGGCCGCCCTACGCCAGCCGTCGCGAGCACTGAAGAGAAACTGCAGCGGCGCAAGCTGGATTCACTGAAACGGGGCATACATCGCGTCGATGAAAAGGCTGGGATGCCTTTCCGGATTCATCTCGTCGGGATTGGAGACGCGGGCGCTCAAGTCGTGGCCCACGTGCTCAGCGACCTGTCTGACGAGATGCTAAATGCCGACGGCGCAAGGGTGACCGCGCTTGCAATCGACATCGGCGAGAGCGATGGCCTGAAAGCGGTGCGCGAGCAGTCCAGCCGGCTGACGAGCGAGCGGGCGAACATCGAGGTGCTTCAACTGGTGGTCCCTAAAGCGGAGGACTTGCGCGAGAGCCTGACGCGATATCCGGATTTTCTTCAACTCGAATATCCGCTGTATCAAGGGACGCGGTCATACGAACCGTGGATCGATGAAATGACGGCAATGCCCTCGTCCGGTGCACCGATTCCTCGCGCCATCGCCAAGGCTATTTACGGCAGCGCCTATTACGACGGCGAGCGTCCCGCCGATGCCGCGTTGCGGCGATTCGCGAAGAGCGTGAACGCGACGCCGGGCGAATCGCTTGTGTGCATTTGCTTTGGTCTAGGAGGCGGAACCGGCAGCGGCATTGCAGTCGATCTGGTACGCCATCTGTCGAACGTGCGCTTCGGACGACGCGTGCTCGTAGCCGGAATCGGCATCGCCCCTTGCGATGGAGACCGGCGCGAACACAAGGGTGCGCACCTGTTCCCGGTCATGAGCGAACTTGATTGCATGGGCGACGAGGCGAAGAACGAAGGCGCCGTCCGGGCATGCGGAGATCTATATAGGAACCCTTTCACGGCAGGCTTTCTGCTGATTCCGCAGCAGCACGTATGGGATGCAAGCCGGGACCTGACGGCGACACATTCGCGCATCGACAAAGAGTTGGCATCGTTCATCACGTTGCGCAATGGGGCAAATCTTTGGGAGACGCTGCGGCTGCTCAACTGGGTCGCGGCTCCTTCCACGCAGCACTCGGCGGCGCGGACGTCCTACGGCATCAGGTGGATTCATATGCTGTGCTTTACCGATGTCGATGACAACGCTGACGGCAAGCAGCTTTCGATAGATGCATCGCTGCCCGAGCGACTCGGCCTGCTGTCGAGCTACAGGCCGGAGTTTATCGAGGCACGGGTGGCATCGGCAACCGATGAAAAAGCATCGCTCGCGGCGAAAAAGCTCGATGCCGTGTTCGGTCCCGTCATCGAACCACAGGTCACCGGCGGCGGCCGAGAAGGTTCCGTGCAATTCATCCTGCCGCAGGTCAACAAGGCGGACCTGCGCCTGTTTGCAGCGTCGCGGGATGCCTACGATGCGCAAGCCGCCGACGGCAAGCTTCTCGCGCATTCGTGGTTGCTG
>Ga0255336_100965_pt1 | contig 28158 bp, 18 predicted proteins | sample MeOH1_35cm_T3_17_FD_189102 | JGI IMG/M metagenome (GOLD analysis project Ga0255336, IMG submission 189102) | Sandy soil microbial communities from University of British Columbia, Vancouver, Canada - MeOH1_35cm_T3_179 | ecosystem: Engineered > Artificial ecosystem > Sand microcosm > Unclassified ...
GTGGACTTTACTACCGGCAAGTTGCTAGGACTGGCCTCTATCGGAGATTCACCCGATGCCGCGGCTTTCGACGCCAAATCCGGGCTTGCGTTTTCATCGAACGGAGGAGATGGGAGCCTGAGTGTGGTTGATACAGCCAAGGCAAAGTTTCCCTCGGTACAGACCCTGAAGACCGCGAAGGGTGGGCGAACGATGGCATTTGATGCGTCTACCGGAAAGGTATTTATTGCTGCGGCCCAGTTCGGAGCAGCACCGCCGGCGACGGCTGCTATGCCACATCCACGTCCGTCGATTCTTCCTGGGAGCTTTGAGATCCTTGTGGTCGAAAAGTAGAAGTCTCACTGCGGCGTAGTGGCGCAATCAGCAAAGAGAAAGCCCGCGGCTAACACCGCGGGCTTTTTGTCGTGCGCTACTATGTTGCGGTTGTATGGGAGCGGGTCAAGAGGTAGTAGATGACAGGAGTGACGATGAGACTCAGTACCATGGAGATCACAAGTCCACCAATGACTGCGATAGCGAGTGGTTGTAGCATCTGCGAACCGGAGCCCAGCGCAAAGGCCAAGGGGAGCATTCCGCAGATCGCCGCAGTCGCTGTCATGAGAATGGGACGGAGACGACGTTGAGCTGCGTGCATCATGGAGTCACGTGCTGAGGAGCCCTCGTGGCGGTACCGTTCATCAGCATCAAGCAACAGAATGCCATTCTTCGCCACAATGCCGATGACCATGATCAGGCCCATGAATGAGGCGACGTTGAAGGTTGTTCCCGTTACCATCAAGGCAAAGACGACTCCGGCGATCGACAGGATTGAAGACGTCAAAATTGCTACCGGAGCGTAGAAGTTCCGGAACTCGACAAGCAGAACTCCGAATACCAATGCAAGAGAAAGCAACAGTACTCGCAGCAGTTCATGGAAGGACTGCTGCTGTTCCTGATAGGTACCGCCGTACTCGATGCGGACAGTTGGTGGTAGATGCATCGCCTGGATCGTTTGCTGGACTTTTGAGATTGCTGTTCCCAGATCTGACCCTTCGAGACGGGCAGTTACCGAGATCAGTAGCTGCAGGTTCTCCCTCTTGATCTCGTTTTGCGGAGGAAGCTGCGTGATCTGAGCCAGGGATCCGATGTTGGCCAGCTTCCCGGTGGCGCTATTGAAGACCGTGTTCTGAATGGTATCGAGCGATTTACGGGTTTCGTCGCCCAGACGCACGCGGACGGTGTATGGCCGTCCGTTTGCAATCAAGGGATCGGTTGTCGTCACGCCATCAAGTATTGAAGTTGCGTCCTCGGCTACTTCAACGGGCGTGAAGCCTAACCGGCCGGCAATACTCGGATCGATTTGGAAGTTTGTCGCTGGTCCGCTAATGGTGTTGTCGATACCATTCTGTATATCCACGACGCCACCGATCTTGCTGATCGCGTCGCCGATCCGGGGACCTAGCTCAGAAAGCAGGGCAGGATCATTTGCGAAGACCTTGATCTGGATCGGCTCTGGAGCGTTCGACAGGTCGCCGATCATGTCCTGCAGTACCTGAGTAAACTCCACGTCGAGCTCGGGCTCGGTCTTCTTGATCTCGGCGCGAGCATCCGCGATCACCTCGTCGATTCCGCGGTCACGCTTTGTCTTCAGCTTCACGGTAATATCGCCGGTATTGGCTTCGGTTACAGCGGCCAAACCCATCTGCAATCCGGTACGGCGAGAGGTGCTCTCCACTTCAGGCAGTTTGTGGAGAATGCTTTCCACGTGTTCGAGGACGCGATTGGTCTCAGTCAGGGAACTTCCGGCGGGCATGATGTAGTCGAGGATAAAGCCCCCCTCATCCATGGCAGGAAGAAGATCCGATCCAAGAGCTTTATAGGAGAACCAGCTGGCGCACACCAGAACGGCGCAAAGACCAAGCAGGACAATCGGCCGATTGAGAGACCAGCCGAGACCCTTTTCGTGCCAGTGGAGGACTCCCTTCATCAGGCGTCCATGTTCTTCGTGTGATTTGGCCTCGCCTTCGCGGTGCTCGCGGAGGAGTACGAGGCTCAAGGCCGGCGTCCATGTCACGGCTAATAGAAGGGAAGTCAGCAACGCGACTGTCATGGTGATTGCCAGTGCGCGGAAAAAACTACCCGTTACACCGGTCACCGATACCAGTGGCAGGAAGACAACGACAGGAGTGATCGTAGACCCTACGAGAGGCACCGCTATTTCTTTTAGAGCAAGCCGGGCCGCTTGTGCTCTTGTCTCACCGTGGTCGCGATGAAGCACGATGTTCTCGACAACGACGATAGCGTCGTCGATGACGAGTCCGATGGCAGCCGCCAGACCGCCGAGGGTCATCAAGTTGAAACTTTCGCCGATCATCCAAAGAAACAGGATGGTTATCGCGACGGTAACAGGAATGACGAGTCCTGCTACCAGTGAAGAGGTCCAGTCTCCTAGGAAAAGGAAGAGGATGACGCAGGCCAGTGCCAATCCGATGAGAATGGCATCGCGTACGCTACGGATGCTCTCGCGGACAAGTTCAGACTGATCGTAGTATGGCTCGAGTTTGACACCGAGCGGGAGGGCCTTTGTCAGTTGTTGCACTTCGGCTGCGACAGCATCTGCCACTGCAACGGTGTTGCTTGCAGGTTGGCGTGCGATGTTGAGCAGCACCGCTGGCTTGTCATTTGCCGTTACCGCCGTATAGACCGGAAGTACTCCAGGCTGAACCGTTGCGATATCGGCGACTCGAACGGCGGCCCCACCTGCGGTAGTCTTTACGACGAGCCGACCTAGCTGGTCCCCATCATGGGCCTGTGCACCGACGAGACCGAGAATCAGTTGGTGATTCGCTTCGTAGAGGCCGGGTGAATCAATAATATTTGAGGCTTGAACGGCATTTGCTAGATCTACGATTGTGACGCCCGCCGTCTGCATGCGTGCCATGTTTGGCACAATATGGAACTCGGGGACCTTGCCTCCCTGAACTGTTACCGTGCTCACACCCAATACGCGGTTCAAAGGAGGCTTCAACTGGTAGGTTGCAAGCTCCCACAGCTGCGTTTGTGATAGCCGATCTGAAGTCAGGCTGTATCCGAGGATTGGGAAAGTGGCGAACGTGAGACGGTTCGTTGTGATAACGGTGGTGCTAGGAAGGGTCTGCCGTACCTTGCTTAGCGCCGCGTCCACCAGTTGAAGCGTGTGGAACATATCCACGTTCCAATCAAAGAACAGGCTGACTTCAGCCGACCCACGGCTCGTTGTCGAACGGACGGTCAGGAGTCCAGGAACAGAGTTGATTGCATCTTCGATCGGCTTCGTGATGGTGACCTGCATCTGCTCGACTGGCATGACGCCGTTATCCACACCGATCACGACACGCGGGAAGTTGGTGTCCGGAAACACCGAAATCGGCACCTGCTGGGCGGCATAGATACCGGCCAGCGAAAGCACGATCAAGAAGAAGAAAATAGGACCCCGGAAGCGCACGAGCCAGAAGGGACGATCTTGAGAAGCATCTTGAGCCTGCAGCATTATTTGTCTTCTCCACCGGCATCTGGTTTGCCGACCGTTACTTTTGTTCCGTCATCAAGCCCATACGCCCCGGTAGTGATAACCATCTCGGAGCCGGTCAATCCACGGGTGATCTGAACATCTTCTCCATCGTTGATCCCAAGCTGAACCACCTTCTTGTGGGCAGCTCCATCGCTGCCTACGACCATGACCGATTTCGATCCATCCTGGCCTGTCAGAATCGCCGTTAGAGGGAGCTTGACCGCGTTTGGAATGGTTCTCCCCGTGATGGAAGTGCGGACTGGGGTGCCAGCCTTATATTTGCCAGCTTTGTTATCGAGGCGAAGCCAGACTTCGACCGTGGTGCTGCCGGGATCGAGAGCGGGGCTGATGAGGGATACCTTTGCGGGAACCGGCTCCGTGACTCCCGGGATCAAGATGGACGCCTCATCCCCAAGACTGAGGCGTTGGGCCACTGTTTGGGAAAGGTGAACCTTTGCAAGCAAGGCAGACGTATCCATCACAGTGACGAGCGTGCTTCCGGTGTTCGCGGTCTCGCCAGCAAATAGAGGACGGTCGGTAACGATGCCTGAGATCGGGCTTCTAATCTCTGAGTAAGAAACCTGTGCCTCGGCGGCCATATACTTTCCCTTGGCCGAGGAGAGTTGTCCGGCCGCCTGCTTCAGGGTCGCCTCGCGGCTGATGTTCTGAAGCGAATTGAAGTGGTTTTGTGCGACGTCGAAGGCGGCGTGTGCCTGCACCAAAGCTGCGACCGCCGTATCGTAATCGCGGCCTGCAATGGCGCCCTCGTCCAGCAGTTTCTTTCTTGCAGCTACAATCTCCTCCTGAAGCTTCAGTTGAGATTTAGCCTGGGCCATATCCAGCTCTGCTTTTTTGTAGTCCTCAGGCACCTGTGCCTTCGTCTGCATGCTGTATGCCGCTTCGGCCGCATCGAACTGGCCTTTATTGTCGACGACTACTGCGGAAAGATCCCGATTCTCGAGAACGGCGAGTAGATCGCCTTCCTTGACCTTCGAACCGCGCTGAATGAAGAACTTTCGAACCGGAGCGGTGATCTTCGGAGCAATCGCCGCCTGTGCGAGCGGAGACAGGCTAGCGTCTGCCATAATGTGCTCTGAGATCTCCCCAGTCTCTGGTTTCTCCGCCTGAACGGTTACCTCAGTAGCCGCTTCGCTGTTGTCTGCCTGCTTGCAGCCGGTAAAAATCAGGCTGACCATCAGCAGACATGTTGTGTATTTCGAACTTTCACGCGCCACGCGCATCACTGTTTTCATAGTCTGGCTCACAAAGTTCCTGTCAAAAGTTGGAGTGCTGCAAGAGCGGCTTCATAGCGAACGATGCCATCCGCGCGAGCGGTTTCTGCCGATAGGTACGAGTTCTGGGCGTCGACAACTTCGAGCGCTGTGGATTCACCCGCTGTATAGCGAAGCTTCGTCAGTCGAAGGCTTTCCGCGGCCGTCTGAACGCTTTGACCGAGAAGGGCCAACTGGTTCTGCGCGGCGGTAGCCTCGGAATATGCCTCATCGATGGTCGCGATTAGCCTTCGCTGTGTCGCTGTCAGCGTGACCTTTGCAACATCACGCTGAATTTCACTCTGCTTGACACGCTTTTGGGTAGAGAACCAGTCCCAAACCGGAATGTCGACCGTTGCCATGATCGAGTAGCCGAGATTCTTTGTGTACTCGGGGCCGGGGCCGCGCTTTGCGAACTGAGGTGCGTCGATTCCGTAGGTGAAGTTAAGCGCCAGATCGGGAAGATATGCGGCCCTTGCGGATGTCACCGCGGCATTGCTTGCCTTGAGACCCGCAAGGGCGCTTCGAACCTCTGGATTATTATCCGACGCAAGGTGATTTACCTCCTCCCGTGTCGGAAGTATGGCAGGAGTACCTGGTGGATCGGTGGAGTACGGAGTTCTTGGGTCTGGGAATAGCAGCACCGCTAGCTCTAGCCGAGCTTTTTCAGCAAGAACATCCGCATCGCTCAGGTCACGCTGTCGCTGCTGCTGTTGGAGTTGAGCCTTAATAGCGTCAGCGTGAGCAACCTCACGAGCTGCCTCTCGCTTTTGCGTGAGATCGCTGAAGGCAGTGGCTTCCTGGAGTGCTTCTGCGAGCATTTGGCGCTTCGTTTCGGCGTCGGCGACGAGGTAATACAGGCTTACAACGGCAACTATGAGGCCACGGCGGGAGATCTCCAACTCAGCGGTGGCACGTGCAGCGTTCGCAGAAGCGACGTTGGCGTCAGATATCTGTTTGAGCCCGATAGTCTCGTTGATAGAGGCTTGGCTTAAATACTCGTGGACTGCGTTGTTTGCGATGAAAATTGGGCCAGACTGGAGGCCGCGTGGAGACCCCGCGCTTCGCTGACCATTGGCTTGGGTGAACAAGACCTGATTGTGATAGGTCACCGATGGCAAAAGGGCTGCTTTTGCGAGATAGCCGTCAATGGCAGATGTCTTTTGCGCGGCGACGCTGGCAGCGAATACCGGTTCATTCGCTTTTGCTCGTTGGATTGCTTCCGTAAGCGAGATGTGAGGCGGAGCGGTAGAAGCCTGTTGTCCTTGCGAGATCAAAGGAGTGCCGATCATGCATGCAACTGCGACAACTGGGATCCCCGCACGAAGGACTTTTTCGACATTGAGACACGTCATGTCGCTACGCTAAAAAGAGAACCTTAAATTCCGCTTAATGCCGCCCCATTCGGGTTTTTTCTAATACGTTTTACCTCGCTGTGATACTTCCATCCTCCTTTCTCGGAATTGAGCCGTGCTCCTACGTAGATAGGCACCTTATGCAGCCGTCAGAATTCCTCAATATTCCACCCTGTAACTCTTGGGCGTCTTTTCACGTTCGTGGCGGGCAAACTCTAGTGCATAAGGTGCAATTTGGGTGTCCACGTGATCTGAAGCCAGCCACTGACGTTGTGTTGGGCTCCCGGACGATAGACGGGGATGTTGAACCGCTCATACTGAGTGAATAGATTCACCGACCATTCCCTTTTCCACGAGTAGGATGCATTCAGGAAGCCGTCAGAGATTGTGCCACCGCCCTTCAGGAATCCCGTTCCGATCTTGTTCTGCCGATATCCTCCCTCGACCCGCGTACGTGCAGAGAACCAGTAACTGGTACGCGCTTCGATTGCTCGGCTGTCCCGCCCCGCAGCAGAGCCCAGAAGAAATCCCTTGTTGGTATTCGAATCGAGATACTGATTGTTCCAAAAGAGAAAGGTTCCGCCTTGGTCGCGGCCTAAGAGTTGAGTACTGGTAGCTTCGACTCGGAGATCCATATGAGGTAGCCACGGCAACCGCGCGAAGTAAATTCCTGGATTCCAGGCTGAACGTCGAGGCGCATCGATGGGATTGGGCTCGTCATCGGCGTATGCATCGGAGTACAGGGTTACGAGATTTTTGAGGCCAGGGAGATGCATGCGGAAATCGAAGCCACTCTTGCGGTCTCCAGGATCCGTGCGGTCACCATAGGCACCTGTGCCTGTAGAGGAGAAGCTGAATAGGTTCTTGTCCAGACTTCGAAGCGTCATAGGGTGGCCAACGCCCCAAAGAACAGACCACCGGGTCATGCCGATTTCAAGATAAGGGCCGAAATTGAATGAAATCTTCGCGCCGTTGAAATACGGGCGAGCAGGATATCGGTGTCCTGAGAGTTTGCCAAAGACGAGATCAAAGCGATAGGTTCCGAGGGATGGAACAAGGGGGAGCGGATGAGGGCGTTGGGCCACAAGCCTCAGGTTATAGGTAGGCTCGGCGTTGGAAGAAAAGGAGAGTGGCCCCATCGTCGTTGGTCCCCAATAAATCTCTTGCTTGCCAAAAGTGAGGGCATTCCCTGCGAAACTGAGACCGGCATAAAGTTCAATGGGACGAAACCGCTCATAGGCTGGAACAGAGGGTGAAGCCGGATAGGGATTCGGCAGTTGGTCGAGAGATGTAATAACGCTCGCCAGATTTGTCGTGATCGCCGGTAGCCCGGGACCATGCTGAAGCTCGCCTCGAGCATAGACGAAGTAGCGATGATACGAGGCGCGTCCTGAGAGGCCCGCGATGGCGCTCGATCCACGTCCGAGCGGCCGACCGAAATCATTCCACCAAGTTTGACCAAAATGATAACTGTCCGAGAGGGCAGGGCCCGCGATAGTACCGTAACGCACGTAGGAAGACTCAAGAACAACACTGGAATCATCGGGACGGTCGACAAGTTCGCCGCGGAGGTCTCCGACGAGGTTCTCTGCTTCGGTTAGGCCGTATCGGTCTCCATAACGGGTCATGCTATCCTCAGCCTCTTTGAGTTGACGAAGACATTCCTGTCGTGACCACGGACGAATGGAGACGTTCTGCGAATCGATGAAGCCCATCGCGGAAAGCCGCTCGAGCGCCGGATAAATCCAACTGTCCATGGGGACATTGGCTGATCCAATCGAGTCTGGGGCTCTCTCCTCGTGGGGTTGTCGATTGCTCGGGAGTGGAGTTGGTTGGATTTCCTGAGGTTGTCTCTGGGGTTGAAACGACCAAAGGTTTAATCGGTGCGAAGTGTCTCCGGATGAACTAAACGATGCGGGGGAGGATGTATATGTAGGAAGCGAAAAAGCTGGGGAGTAGCCAGCGTACGGTGTCAATTCAGGAGTGGTTATTTGAGCGTTGGCCACAGAAACCATCGACACGAAGACGCTCGACGCACACACCAAACGGCACAAAACTGCTGCGAATTGGGGGATTGATTTCAAAATTTCTCTATTAGTAATAAGCATTTGAATCTTTCCGGATACTGAACAAAGCTTCGAACGACCCTTGCCTGTGTCCGTTCAGCTTGATATGCCCGGCTTGCGTGGGCGATTCTCTGTTATCTCGATTCGAAGGGGGTTGTTGGACGCCGTGTCAAGATCGGCCATCACAGCCACTGCGTCCAGCTGTCATGATTGCAGAGGGTTGCCGATCACAGTGTTCGCAAGACGGTTGGTGATGGCCGGAATCGTAATTCCGACCATCTGGTATCGGCTTAGTGAGCTGAGGAATCAGCTTCGATTTGGAGCAAGGTAAAGGTCCCAGGTAATACTGGCCTCTTGCTCTTGCTGCCAGCAGGCACTGTCCCAAACTTGGCAGAGGCCACATACAGACGGTGAGTGATGGGATCGATGCCGATATTTCGAGAGCCAATGGGAGTTGTGACTGTTTGCACGACGCGGTACTTGTCCGCACTGTCCTGGTGAATCACCGTGAGAGTTCCGTCGGCGTTCGAGGCAAACGCATCATGCGTCGTGGGATCGTAGGCAGCGCCATCCACACCGCTACCGATTGGCAAGGTAGTGATGACCTTTCCCGCGATGTAGTCGGAGACAGCCATCACACCACTTCTGCATCCGCTGAAGAGACGATGGTTGGCCTTATCGATAGCCATCGCTACAGGCAGTTTGCAGGGAGCGGTCGACCAACGCCTGGTTACCGTGGCCTTCCTGGCGTCGATTTCGACGATCTCATCTTTATCTTCGAGATTGGCGTATATTTTGCCGTCTCCCGATGCAACAGCATATTCCGGCTTTCCTTTGAGAGGAATGTTCGTGATCAGCTTACCCGTGGTCGCATCAATTACCGTCGAAGAGTTTGCATCGCCATTCATCGTAAAGACGCGGTTTGACACGTCATCGAAGAGGATCGCGTCTGCGTCTTCCGCAGCCGGTGTCTTGCCGAGAGTCTTCAAGGTTTTCAGGTCAAACATAATGACGGCCTGATCTTCTCCCGCAGTCGCGAAGCCGTGCCCACTCTTCGCAACGATCGCCGTGCCGTGTGCGCCATTGATCCCGGTAACCTCTCCAGCTAGTTTTCCGCTTGCTGCGTCGACGACCATGACTCGGTTCTCGCGCGCAATATAGATTCGGTGCGTAGCCGGATCGGGAATGATGTAATCCCACCCTCCATCTTGCCCGAGTGGGAACGATTGTGTAACACGGTAGTGCGATGTCGACTGCCCTAACAAACTGGTTGTAGCTGCGAGTGCAAGAACAAGTGCTCTAAGACGCATAGGACTCCTCGATCCTGAATCAATATGTGGTGCAGTTCGTTCCATGTCTGGGAATGCTCCGCAGTGTGCAAAGCCGACCCCTATTGGTGCATGAGAAGAACCTACGATTCCAAGCTGAAGCTCCGCTGAAGGACACCAAGCTTTATCCGATTGAGCGGCATTCGAGAAATGGAAGTATTCGTGATACTCGGCTATGTTGAACCTTTGGCTGTCTGCGAGTGTCGAATGCTTCCTTTAGGTATGGGGTTTTGACGGGGAACTTCCAGGTGCCCGATTGAATATGGACGCGAATGCCTGATCGACCGCGTGATCGGCAAGTTTCTCTGCCTGGTGAGCGTATTCCACCTCTTCGGCCGTGACAGCAAGCGGCGCTAAGGCCTGCGCGGTCTGCCAAGGGCTGGTATCCACCAGAGATTCTGTGCCAGTAAGAGGTCTACTTGCTTTTCCTTGTCCCTTGCGCAAAGGCAGGTGGGCCATCGAATCGCGCGTTGTCCGCGAATGCGTCTCTGTTTCAGAATGTCATCGAGATTGCAGATAGAGACATTGCTGCAGCAACTCTCATCCTCGGTCGCGCTCTTGTCTGCACTACAACTAGTGCCATAATTCAGGGCCTATTCTTACGATGCTCCGGCAAGTATGCTGCAGCAGGACCCAAACGCCATCTTAGTCTTAAATCTCTGAATAGTTCTAGCGCGCTATTCGACCGCTAATCCTATCAGGACCCTCTGTGGGCTTATGTTGAGATCAGCGCGGACGGGCCCTTGAATATCCGCGGATGAAAGACCAACTGGATGGGAAAGTCACCTCACGATCTCAAGCTCGCCGAACACGGTTGGGACTATCCGCCAACTCCCGGGATATCAAGCAGGCAAGTTCGTTTATAAGAGCTCATCTCGTGTATATCCATTCGCAGATTGGGTTTTGCAACACGTCCCATCTTCGATTGGAATTCGGTGACAAACGACGCGGATGACAACCACTCAGAGCTCCTGATGAAAAAGAACCTCATCTTCACTCTCAGCAATGGTATCCAGTACCACCGGTATGCCGCCGTTGGGAACTCTCAAAACAGTTTCCGTCAACTCGTCTTCAACGGGGACGAGACCATCCGGTTGGGATCGAATGTAAGATGCGTCGTATATGGTAACGATGTGCACGGGGCACTCAAGACGGCGTTCCATCATCTGCTTCGTCGAGCGTTTTGGTGAGATTCAATAGTGTAACGCCGTTGGCCGTCGATAACCTCGGAGACAAGCGATCCCGATGCGCCTGCTTCAACTACCTGCTGTACATCCGAAACGTTCATGGCATAACGGGCAAGGGCATCTCTACGGATGCTCACTCTAAGCTCCGCCACACCAGAGTTGATTTCCATTTGAGCGTCGGCTGTCCCACGTACGCCATTTACCTGACGCAATACCTGCTGCGCGAGGGAGTCGAGTTGCTGGAAATCCTCGCCAAAGATCTTAATGGCCAGATCTGCCTTGACGCCGGAGACGGTCTCGTCGAGACGCATGGCCATAGGCTGGGTAAAGTCGTAGTTGATGCCCGGAATTTGCGCAAGTGCTTTATCCATTGCATTGATGAGCTCCTCCTTGGAATGGAATCTGGTCCAGTTCTTTTCAGGGCTCAACTCAACATAGACATCGCCTTCATTAATTCCCATGGCCTCGGTAGCAAAGTTGGGTCGACCAATCTTAGTGGTCACATTCTGAATCTCAGGGAAGGCTCGTAGCGTTTGTTCAACATGTTTTGAGATCTTGATTGAGTCCGTAAGAGAGATGCCGGGGAGCTTTCGTGTTTCCACCAGGATGGAGCCTTCATCCGACGTGGCATGAACTCGGTTCCGATAAATGCCAATGAGGCCAATGAACAGACCATGATGACAGCCATTGAGGCAATAACGGTCGACCGATGGCGAATCACCCAGGACAGGCCTGTACTGTAGTGCCGGCTCAGTCGGCCCATCCAATGTCGCTTGTTCGACTCCTCTTTCTTACGACTAAGACCATTGCGGAATACCAATGAACTGAGTACCGGAATGACTGTAAGGGCGAGCAACAGTGAGCCAAGGAGCGCTGTACAGACCGTAATCGCCATCGGCCGGAACATGCGCCCTTCCAACCCCTGGAGAAAGAGTGCACAACGACCGACAGACGGCGTTGGCCCGCTTGAACTTCTCTGAGTGGGATCGCCTCAGCCCCGAAATGTCCAGGATTCGCCTACTCGATTCTTGCTCCATGATGAAGCAAGATAAGATGCCGCTCTGGTACTACCGGCCACTTCATCCAGATTCCCGCGTGGGCCAACACTCAGTGAGGGGCGGCCCATGCGAAATGCATCTGTGGACAGTCATAGACGCGACTGAGTGCGACGTCGACATTCCTATTGCTGCGTTTAATCTGCTGCCTGACGACGAAAACGACATTGAGAGACTTGCTCATTCATTCTGCTCCAAAATGCCGTTATGGATCAGCCCGACAAAATGTACTCGCTCCTTCAGGCAATCCAAAGCTAATCTTTACGTGACGATTACTCGTAGACTGTCGTCGAGACCGTACTCTCACCCCATATAGATAGTGTGGCTCTGCTCCTGGCTATCCAGGGGGTGCTCCGTCGTTGAGCACCTCGAGTGACGTCAGCGAGGAAAGCTGCCATTGCATGGAGGTTTGAGTGAGTAAAGTCAGTAGATCGCTACTGTTTGTCATTTTTCTTATCCTTTCCCTAGGTGGTTTTGCCCAGACATACCAGACAAACGTGAATGGTACAGTCACAGATCCGACGGGAGCGCCCATTCGTAATGCTCAGGTGAGAATTGTTAATCGGGGGACGAATGAGGTTCGCACGACGATGACGGGCGATGCTGGGTCGTATTATGTCGGCAATCTTCCAATTGGAAGATACAACGTTACCGTCACTGCCGACAACTTCGAAACGCAACAGATCGGAGATGTACAGTTAGTCGTTGGACAGAGCCGCCAACTGAACGTCGCATTGAAGCTAGGCAGTGTGAGTCAGGAAGTCCAGGTCGTGGATTCCGCGCCTCCGCTCGCAACGAATACGGCTGAGATAGGTGGCGTCATCGAAAACCAACAGATCAGAGACCTCCCACTTAACGGCAGAAATATCGCCAGCCTCATGGCCTTGGTGCCTGGTGCGATTGACAGCGGAGGAGGCTCGTTGAGTTCAGTAAGATTTGCCGGACGAGGAAATGATGACACTAACTTTAGGCTGGATGGCATCGATGCAACCGGAATCGCAACACAGAGCCAAGACACAACACTGCGGCTAACGACGTCGACAGAGTCCATAGCTGAGTTCAAGGTGGCGACCCTTCTCTACGGCGCGGACGTTGGAGGTACTGCGGGCGGTCAGGTCGACCTCGTATCAAAATCCGGCACGAATCATTTCCACGGAGGCTTGTTTGACTTCTTTCGTAACAACTACTTCGACTCCAAGGGGCCCTATGATGCGAAAACTCCAAATCTCAAATTGAATGACTTCGGCGCAAGCCTCGGCGGTCCAATCGTTAGAGATCGTACCTTCTTCTTTTGGTCATATGAAGGATTACGCCAGATCGTCTCCACATCACTCGTCGCACATGTTCCGTCTGAAGCCTTCCGTGCGCAGGTATTAGCTCAAGCGCCCGTTCTTACTCCGTTCATCATGGCCTATCCACATGCGAACGGTGCTCTCGTGGATGCAAACACTGCAGTTTACGATTCACCTGCCGGAACGCGGCAATCAGAAGATTCCTATCTGGCCCGCATCCAACATACCTTCAACGAGAAGAACAATATGTTCGCCCGGTATAGCGTGGATCACGCAAACATTACAGCTCCGAGCGGATCGCTGCGCGATACGACTGCAATCAATGAGAGTCCAATGAACGCCACAGTACAGTATGTACACGTGTTCAGCGATACGTTAGTGAACCAAGCGGCATTGGGGTTCAACCGCGCCGGAAATGTGACGGACATTAATAGCTATCTAGATCAGAGTCAGGGAATTAAATACTCGTTGAGTATCGGCGGTATCGCTCCGTTGGCCAGCCCAAGAAGCAAAAACACGACACCGAGTACCTATGCAATCCTGGATAACCTCACGAAGACAATCGGCCAACATACGATAAAGACTGGCATTGAACTCCGTGAAGTGCAATTTAACTATAATCAGCCTGGCAAAGCCGCATTGCAATACAATGGCTACAGCCAATTTCTCAACAACAAGTTGGATGGCGTCAGTGTTGTGGCCGATATTCCGATGCATGGACTGCATAAGCTCGAGACATTTGCCTACATCATGGACACATTCAAGTTGAGATCTAATCTGACACTGACATATGGCTTGAGGTGGGAGTTCTTTAATACTCTGCACGAGGTGCACGGAAAAAGCCTCGCTTGGGATGATGTAACTTGCGGGGGCAACTGTCCGGTAGGTGGGCAATTCACGATTCCGGTCTACAACAACTTCGAACCGCGGTTCAGTTTCGGGTATGAGCCGCATAGATTTCACGGTAGGGCAGTACTCCGAGGTGGCGTTGGGGTATATCACGGAGAGGGGCAGCTTGGCGACTTGAACGCTCCGAGCGATAACTTCACGACTCTCTTTGGACTGACGCCGAACACGTCACCGGGTCTTTCCTGGCCAGTGGATCCATACGTGGCACAAGCTGCCCAGAATCCCCAGGCCGTTCAGCCGAGAGGGCTCGCCAGGAAGCGACAGGATCCACGTGTAACGCAGTATGGACTGCAGTTTCAGACGGCCCTGCCTTTCAGTTTGATCCTGGATACGGGCTACATCGGGAGTTGGGGTGATCATCAATTCACGCGTACCTACCACAACAATTACATCATCGGGACATTGACCCGACCGCTCCCAGGCTTCGGTCAAGTTGACTATAAAGGCGCAATCAGCACATCAAACTTCAATGGTTGGCAAACGTCGCTTCAACGACAGATCCGGGACGGTTTGGGGTTTCAGTTTAACTACCTCTGGTCTCACTCTCTTAACGACGGCACGACGGGAGGCGGAGAGGCAACGTACCCCAATAACGTCAATTGTCTCGGTTGCGAATATGCGAGCAGCGATCAGGATGTTAGGCACACGATCTCGTCAAACGCTATTTGGGATCTTCCTATTGGGCGAGAGAAGAGGTTCATCAATCGTGGGTGGGCTTCGACGCTAGTGAGCGGCTTGTCCCTCAATCCCATCTTCACCTATCGTTCGGGACTACCAATCAATGTTGTGCTGAGCCGCCCCGCCAATCGCGTTGATTCCGTGACTGGTAAGACTATCATTGTTGTTCCAGATGGTAACAATACGGAACACAGTGCGGGATCTCCAAATCTGCGTCCGGATTTGGTGCCGGGTGTGAGCCTAACCCCTCGAGAAGGCCGCTCGAATTCAGGTAATACCAGCCGGTGGATAAACCCAGACGCATTTGCGGTTCCGAGGGACGGGACATGGGGAAATCTTCCCCGTAACTATCTACGTGGTCCCGGCCTCTGGCAGGCCGACCTGGGAATGGGAAAGCGTTTTAAAATTCACGAGGGACTTTCCGGGCAGCTCCGCGCCGAGATGTTCAATATTTTCAATCGCTATCAGTACGGAAATGCTAGCGGCAATTTCACATCGGTGGGCAACGCGGAGTATGCACTCCGCAATAATACCGATCCTACGAAAGTGGCTTCCTTGACGACCTCGGTTGCAAACGCCAAGTTGGGATTCGCGAATACAACCTCGACAGTTAATGGAGGAGCCACCGGAAGCGGGACCCCACGGAGAATTCAGTTTGCATTAAGGTTCGACTTCTAACGTGGTGTACAGGTAGAGCCTAGGTGTGGTGAGGGATGAAACTGCCAAGCTGAATCGGAGTAAGCCGTCAACGTGTGTTGTTTAGTGGAATAGGGCAACGTGTTATGGCCTACCTTCGATTGGCGAGTATATCCCTCGCCAATCGAGTTCTTTGCCGCAGATCTCGTGAGGAGTTCGTCGATGATGCAACATCATTTCCCTGGGGACATCGTGAAGAGTGACGGCCTTGGAAAGGTGAGCATTCTAATTGTAGAGGATGAAATAAACATGGCCACTCTGTTGCAAAAAGGACTGGAGGACCAGAACTATTCCGTGACTGTGGCACATAACGGAACCGACGGGTTGGCTTTAGCGAGGAAAGGGAACTTCGATGCAATCGTTCTTGACGTAATTCTTCCCGGTTTGGACGGTCGGACTCTGACAATGATGTTGCGGGCAGACAAAAATGAGACTCCAATCATCATGCTTACGGCGCGAGACACGATGGAGAACATCGTGGACGGCCTGGACGCCGGAGCGGAAGACTATCTTACGAAGCCGTTTTCTTTTGTGGAGCTGTTGGCACGCCTCCGCTCACTTGTTCGGCGGGGAGCCAAGTCACAGTCGGACATTCTTCAAGTCGCAGATTTGGTCCTCGACACAAAACGCTTTATTGCCACTCGGGCAGGGGTACAAATCCCTCTTACAAAGAAGGAATATTTTTTACTCGAGTCGTTGATGCAGAACCCTGGCCATGTAGTACTGCGGTCAGAGATTATCCGAAGGGTCTGGGGTTCGGCCGATTCCATCGAGGATAGCAGCTTGGACGTTTATATCAAGATGCTTCGATCCAAGATCGAGAGTGGTACATCGGAGAAGTTGATCTATACAGTACGTGGCTTCGGTTACAAGCTGATACAGGCTAAATGAATCTACGACTATCCGTCCGTGTTCGTTTGACGCTTCTGTTCTGCCTTGCCTCGTGTTTCGGATCCTTACTCCTTGGCGTCGCCGCGTATGCAGGTCTCCAGAGTTGTGCGATGAGGGTCATTGATGAGGACCTTAGATTGCGCAGGGACGGGGTGGATGACTTTCTCAGTGAGCACATATCTAATGTACCCTCCCCCCAGTTCCAAGAATTACTGACGCAGCGAGCCGCCTTGCATCCGGCCTATCTGATCGTGCATCTTGCGTCCGGGCACCTGCTCTACTGCGGGAGCGCTGTGAGGAGAATGTGCTCAGAGAACAGTGGGCGGATGGAGCATGCATTTGCCACCAGGGAAGGATTTCGAATCCTGTCATCGTCCGGGGCCGTCGATCAGATAGCATATCGATTTGATGTAGTGACGGATCTGACGTTTGAAGCGAGAGAATTACATGAGTTCTCTCTTATTCTCCTTCTGATCATTCCTGCTGCGATTACGATGTCGACACTAGGAGGGTACTGGTTGAGCGGCAATACATTGAGACCGGTGCGCAACTTGATCAAGGAATTGCATGCGATCGGAGAGCAGAATCTGTCGCGGCGTATCGATGTACCAAAGACAGGAGATGAAATACAAGTTCTCTCAGAGACGGCCAACGGGATGCTAGCCCGGATCGATAATGCGTTCCAGCAAGTGAAGGAGATCACGGCGAATGCATCTCACGAGCTCCGGACGCCCGTTTCAATTATCCGGACTGCTGCAGAGGTGGCCCTTCTCAATGCCCGACCGACAGTAGCAATGCATGCCGCAGCGCTCAGACAGATATCTTCAGAGTCAGAGCGTTGTACCCACCTTCTTGATAGTATGTTGACCTTAGCGCGTATAGATTCCGGAAGGCAGGAGCCTCACTTCGCGTGGTTGTGTCTGGCGGACACCGTGGCGTCGGCTGTCCAATCGTGCCTAAGTTTGGCCAATTCTAAGAATATCCAGATTGATTTCATAAAGGGTCAAGGGAGTGTTCAGGTTTGGGGAGATCCTCTTCACTTGGGAAGGCTGTGGTTCCTTTTGCTTGATAACGCAATCAAATACACGCCGAAGGCTGGAAAGGTTACGATTCGATTGAATTGGAGTTTTGCCTCTCAGCCTGTCTGCGAGATTTCTGATAACGGTATCGGAATCCTAGCCGAAGATCTTCCCAATATCTTCCAGCGATTCTACAGATCTGAAAATGCCCGCTTGACTAATTCCCCAGGCGCAGGCCTCGGCTTGGCGATTGCGCGTTGGATTGTCGACCTTCATCACGCAAAGATCGAGGTCAATAGCGTCTACCAAAACGGCACGACGATTCGAGTGTACTTTAGCAAGTTCATGATTCCTGAGGAATGCTCTGCAATCTGACGGCACGGCGCTCAGCGGGGTTCATCTATCTCGTGATTGCTGAACAGATAATTACCTGAATTGACCGCCACAACGTGGAGTCTTTCCTGTCCCACAATCGCGCTGAGATGTCGTACTTCTGATCCATAGGCCAGCAAATAGCAGAGATTGGGCTTCTTCCAGAGCTCTGAAAACCTCTGGTCATCTATAAAGACGTCGGGAGCACCGGGAGCATTCGAGCCATACTCGAGATTGTTGGTTCTGCCGTTGAGGAGAAGAGTATTTCGATTCGTGTAAAAGAACACGGATGAAAACGCATAGTATGCATTCGCCTCGATAACTTGACCAGGGGGATGATGCTGCAACTCTTGCGCCAGTGGATAGGAACCAAGATAAGAATCAAAACGGACCAATGCAACGCGGGAAGCCTGGAAGAAGAAGATCATGCTGACCGCAAGAAGAAGAGTTGTTTTTTCCGTGCTTCTGCGTAGTACCAAAAGGCCAGTTGCGCAGATTGCAAATGTGCTGGCTGCAATAAATAACGGAAGTTTCAGATACGCGAATGCAGGTAAGGTGAGGTCCTCCATATGTCCAAGCGACAGTGTATACATTTCAGGGTTTTGATCGAGCACTTGTGCGATGTCGCCTGAGGCAGGTAAGTGCCTTACCATCACAAGAATTCCGCCGAGGAGCTGTGCGAAGACTAGGAGGAGAACCGCCATTCCAACTGTTGCGAGGCGGATACGACGACGAGCCTCCCTTAGGGAGGATCCTATAAGCAGCGCCAAAGCCGGGTAGATCGGCATCGAATAGTACTCCTGAGTTGTCGAAAACGTAAAAAAAAGCATGATCGTCGCAATCCAGCAGATGGCGATTAGGTGCGTTCTACCTGCTCTTGTCTTTGTGTTGTATTCAAGCTTGATGGCACCGGGGAGATAGAACGACCACGGGAACAGCCAGACCAGATTGAGAAGCCAGAACCAGACTCGGGAACGGTGTTGTAATCGCGGGGGTATCGTAAATTGAGAAATCTCAGCAGATGCTCGTTGATGAAGTAGAACCAGAAGAAGCCATGATATTGGCCGGGAGCGCTCTTGAGCGAAAAGTCGAAGTACGGCGGGTTTCGCAACGTCGCGAGGATATGCCAAGGAGCCGCAACGACTATACATGCCCCGATTACCATCGGCAGATGAAGGCGCCGCCACGATTCGCTTCGAAATGCTTCGCGCGACAAGAGCATAAACAAGAGAAGCGTGAGTACAGGGAAGAGCGCTGCGATCAGACCCTTCAGAAGCAAGCCTGTGCCCACAGCGGCTCCCAGCACGGCCGACCATCTCTGAGGATTTATCGCGTCGTCATCGAGCAGGCGCAGGCCCGACCAGATGGCTATGCTTATCGTGAGAGTGACGATCGCGTCGGGAATTAGTATCCGGGTAAAGAGATAGAGGCCAGTCGACGTAGCGAGCGTGACTCCAGTATAGAATCCGGTTTTCTCGTCGATCGCCCAGCAGCCGAATCGATAGAGCGTCCAGCACAGAAGCATGCACGAGAGACAAAGAGGTAGCCGGGCTGCCCAATCGTGGACCCCAAATACACGAAACGATACCGCCATCATCCAATAGATCATGGGCGACTTCTCGAGATAGGGCACACCGTCAAGACGGGGAGTGACCCAGTCGCCCGACTGCAGCATATTTCGCGCGATTTGTGCCTGGACCGCGTCCACATCGTCCATCAGGTGAGGTGGCACGACAGCATTTGCCAGGAAGACAAGGGCCGTTACAAGAAGGAGTACCCAGCATCTTCCGCGGCGGTTGAGAATGGCATGCTGCCTTCTCCCGGGCATTGGATCTTCCAGCGCTTGATCCAGATCATTAGAGTCATTATTCCCCATAGGTGATACCCAACGTTGGCCTTTCGTGTCAGATGTGCGGCAACCACTTCTCGAAGTGCCGGCCAATGAAACAGGCCAGTTTGCCTGACCGCTTCCTCCGACACAACGTCCAGCAGCAGTTCTCTTAAGGGGCCCCGAAGCCATTCATGCACTGGAATGTCGAGTCCAACTTTAGTACGGTTCAATACACGCGCCGGCAAACGTTTCTTCATCAATGTTCTGAGAACATGTTTTGATGACGAACCGCGTATTTTCATCGACTCGGGCAATGTCGATGCGAATTCAACGATACGGGGATCGAGGAATGGCGGCCGCACTTCGAGTGAGTGTGCCATGCTCATCCGATCAACCTTGTAGAGAATGTCGTCCGGCAAATAAAAACGTTGGTCAAATTCGAGGTACCGTTCTATGCCAGTGGTTCTCCTCCTCGAACCAAGAATCGACATCAGAACTCTGGGATCATAGTGACAACAGAGTTGCTGCTTTTCGTTTTCAGAGAATGTCCCGTTCCAGAAGACGTGCGCCGCTTCGGGAGACAACATAGAGCCCTGAAGAAAGCGCTTCAGAATATATTCGAAGCCGATCTTCTCATCAGAAACAGGAATCCTCAGCGCTCCAAGGAAGGCCATCCGCCGGAGCCAGCGCGGGAGGAGCTTGATTGGTCTGGTAGTAACGATCGGCATTGTAGGTGAGATATCCGCCGAAGAGTTCATCCGCACCATCTCCAGAAAGAGCGACTGCCACCTTTTCGCGTGTGATCTTGGAGAGAAACCAGACAGGAACGGCGCCTGCATCGGCGCTTGGTTCGTCCGAGTAGTAAGCCATTTCCTCGATTGTCCGTGGAAGCTCTTGTGATGGATGGAGATCAATCTCGTGATGATGGGTTCCAAAGTGCTCCGATACGGCGCGGATATACACCCCGTCATCAAATGACCGCCCCTGGAATGTGATGGAAAACGTCTGAAGCGGCCCACGTGCTTTCATCGCGGCATAGTGCACTAACGTAGAAGAATCGACTCCGCCACTCAGCCACATCCCAACTGGCGCATCAGAGACGAGCTGTTCGGAAACTGAGCTGCTCAAGAGTTCGTCCAGTGTTTCGCATGCAGCACTCAAGGTTGGTGGAGGCTGCACGCCGAGGTTGGGATGGGAAAAGCGTTTTGTGGAGACCCTGCCATTCTGCCACTCCAGGAAATGTCCGGGCGAGAGTTTTGAAATTCCTTCCACAAGCGTTCGCAATCCAGGCACGTAGTTCATGCTCAGATAGCAGTTCAGTGCGGGGAGATCGATTCGCCTGGATACTCTGGGGTGAACGAAGAGAGCCTTGAGCTCCGAGCCAAAGAATATTTCATCGTGATGCAGATAGTAGTAGAGGGGCTTAATTCCCATGCAATCGCGCGCCAGAGTGAGCCGGCACTCGGATTGTGACCATATGGCGATAGCGAACATGCCTCGGAGCCGAGCAAAGCACTGATTGCCCCATACCTGATAGGCATGAAGGACAACCTCGCTATCGCATGTCGTCAGAAAGATCCTTCCTGCCGCCTCCAATCTTTTGCGAAGCTCTCGATGGTTGAATATCTCCCCGTTGAAGATAAGAACCAGATCGCTGTTTTGGCTGAACAGCGGTTGATCTCCGGCCTCCATGTCAAGGATTTTGAGCCTGGTAGCTGCCAGAGAAATCTGACCTGATGTAAATTGGCCTTGCTGGTCCGGTCCTCGATGCAAGAGCGCCCTTTGCGCGCGCGTCAAAATGCCATCGTTCAGCGGTTCTTTGAAGTGGGTAAATCCGACAATGCCACACATAACGATGCCTCTTTTGTGGAACTCCGGAGACCTCCTCGCGGAGACGTACATTCAGTAGGTCAACAGCGGGGCGGTGTATCCGGCCGATTGCATCGTTCGCAAGCAGCAGGCATGGAGCAAACATGCACGTCTCCGGAACAACGCCAAGTGCTGCGTCTATTGCTTGCCTTTGGCGTAATCAGGCACGTTTGACGTGAACCTGCGACTCAGGAATTCGCGAATCAAGTTGTCAGCGGCATTGGCTGCTATATCGATGAACCCGTTCGTCACGGTCAAGCCAACTCCACGATCCGATGCCGGATGGTAGGCGTTCGCAACTGCTCCAGCGGCAAAACTTCCAAGAATGCGTGAGTAGTTGAACTCAGCCTGGCCGCGGTCGCCGCGTGTAATCACGGCGCGGCTCATGGCATAGATCGCTCGCGACCGGACAGTTCCGGAACCCTTGTAGAAATATCTCGGATCCTGGTGGAAGAGGGAAGCGAGGGCAGCACTGCCAATGACCTTGCCCATCGTGCTATCTGCATAGGCGGCACCGTACCGTTTCGCATAGCCTTCCGCGCCCTGTCCGTAGCCGGCGTACCGATTAGTGGCCTGTCCCGCTCCCGCGATCACGCCACTTCCTATGAACTGGACTGGATCACCGATTGCATGGAAAGCAAGATTGAACTTCTGTCGCGTGTTGAGCGGAGCAGCGTCCCAGATATAACTGGTATAGAAATTGGGCACGATGCCCAATACCCGTTGCTTCTCGGCCGCCTTGATCTGTTCCTGAGCAACTTCAACCTGTGTTACCCGGACCTCGACCGTCGTTGATGTGCTGGCGATTCCCAGAACGATCGGCTGAAGATTCATTGCGTCTCCTGCCGCGAGCGTGATCTTGGTGGAGTAGCCGGCCAACCCCGGTGCCGTAGCTCTGAGCGTAACCGGCTTCGGCGCCAACTCAGCGAATTTGAACTGTCCGTCGTCGGCGGAAACAGTGGTTGATAGCATCTGACCGTCTTCGCTCAGCAGGACGACGGTCGCGCCAGAGAGCCGATTCCCATTTGCATCCAGAATGATTCCCGAGATGCTCGCTGGCAGTTGTCCGTTCGCTGATTGGCTCATGCTGGCTGCACTGGGTGCGTCTGGCAGGTCAGGCGCGGGCTGAGGCCTGCTCAGTCCAGCCACAGCCTGCGGATATGCTGTCGAGGCATGGACTAGCGTCAACAGAAGGAATCCACGCCATACGAAGGGCCAGAGATTGTGCTTTCGAGGGTGACGATCGCGTAGGGGCAGCAATAACGACGTAGGACAGCGGTGAACCTGGTTCATCATCGCAGCGCCCCTTAGGCACAGATCCGCAAACTTCATTCCAAACCTTTCTGATTTCAGGTACTCGGCCCTCAAGTCTTAAGAAACTAAGACTTGAGGGTGTGGGGAGGACTGAGACTGGTCCAGGGAACCATTTTTCGAAGATTCCGTTCCCTGGATTATAGTCTTAGTCTCTTAAGACTTGGGAACTCAAAAATGGTAAGCTGCTCTCATGCGCGGCCCACTCCTGGCCGAAAAAAGGCAACTGGGAAACGGAACCATGAGAGCACGGGCAAAACAGAAGACATCGCTCCCTACGGCGGCAGAGATGCGTCTCCTTCAGGTCCTGTGGGAGCAGGGCGAGAGCACGGTAGAGGAAGTCGTCAACGCGCATCCTCCGCGAAAAAGGCCAAACTATAAGACAACGCAGACCTTACTTCGCATCATGGAGCAGAAGGGGTACGTGTCACACGAGGTTAAAGGACGAGTCTTCATTTTTCGCCCGATCGTTTCGCGCAAGACGGTTGACCGCGATTTTGTTCAGGCGCTGCTTGCCCAGAATTTTGGAGGTTCTGCAACCGGATTATTCGTTAATCTGTTGGAGTCGGCACCACTCGCAGCCAAAGAGATTGACGAGTTGGAAACCTTTCTTCGCGAGTATCGCAAGAAGTACCAGCTAGACAACACGGATCCGGAATAGCGAGGACAGCTATGAGCCCCGAGACATCTTTAGCCATCCTGACAACACTTGCTGATTTCCTTCTGAAGGTTACCTTCGCTTTCGGGATAGTCTGGGCGATCGGCCGACTTGTCACCCATGCGAATCGGCGATTCGTCATCTGGCTCTGCTTTCTTATCGGCGCGGGTGCGTACTGGATTTCGAAGTTGAGTGTGTTCCTGAGGCATCCGGAAGCTCACGCTTCTTCAGGTTCCGTCCCCGTTCACGCTACCGCTATCTGGAACACGTTTGAGATCCCAGATGCATGGTCCTCCCCACTCAGCCTCGCCGTGCGCGCACTGGTGTGCACTTATCTTGTGATACTGGGTTATTTCCTCGTTACTTACATCCGGAAATACATGCATTTGCGCTGGGTTCTTGGCTTCACCTCGCCGCCGCCTGACGAGATCAAAGGGGCCTTCGCCTTTCTCGCCGAAGACTTTGGTCTGCCCAACTGCAAGCTCTTGATGCTCAGTGGCATCACGTCCCCAGCAACCATCGGATGGATTCGTCCTATCGTACTGCTGCCGGCACTTTGCGTTGAACGCGACTTGGCAGAGACCGAGGATATTCTCCGTCACGAGCTTCACCACATTCGACGTCACGACTTTCTCCTGGGTAGTGTCGCAGGTCTCTTACAAGCATTGCTCTTTTTTCATCCTGTTGCCTGGTACGCGAGACGGCAGCTTGAGCTTGAGAGGGAGCTAGCGTGCGATCTTGCTGTTGTCGCTGACTCTCCAAACCGGCGCATTGAATATGCAGAATGTCTCGTCAGCTTTGCGCGTTCTCACGAGGCAGGTGGGCTACAACCATGGGGAGTCGATTTTGCAGCCGCTTCCTCGTACTTGAAGGTACGGCTGAGTCGCATTCTTCATGAACCCAAGGAACAGCCTCGCTGGCTGACTCGTGTGCGGTCCGTCGCGATCCTCCTGTTATTCGCCGTCTTCTTTGATATCCAACCGGCGCTTGCGGTCTTCTTTGCCTATGCCAGGACAGAGGCACCCCTACCAACCCGTCCGGTAGCCCAAGTAGCACCTCCGAACCCTCTGAAAAGATCTGTTTCTGCGAGGAAGCTACTCCCTGCAAAGATAGAACCAGCTAACCTCGAGCCGATTTCAGTGGCTTCACCTTCGGTGGACCTCGTCGAGGTTGCACTGCCGGAGGAGGAGTTGCCGACTCGGAGGCCGTTGGTCAAATACGACCTTCCGAAGTCGAACGATAGAGAATTAAGTGCGGGTGCTGCGACCGAACCGCAAACTGTCAAGCCTGAGCCCGAAGATCCTCAACGTAATGGAAAGAAGTCTCACACGAAGATGCGCAATGCGGCAGTTCTTCTCGTCAAAGCCAGCATTGTGGCAGGCGGTATCGCAGGAGCTTTGGAGAATGGCGATAAAGACTAGTTCGCTTACAGCGTGTTGGATTCACAGCATCGCGAGCCGCCTGGCCGATCGAGTGATAAGACAGTGTCCATAGCATCCATTCGAAAAGCTCTATTGAGGCTTGCTGCCTTGTCCAGTATCTGCGGCGTGCATCTCATATTGGCCCAGAGCGCCACTCAAACGAAGATTCACCTGACTGTCTTGGGTGAGGAACAATCGCCTTTGTCCTCGGTGGCTGTCGAAGTTTCACAGAACGGCTCAGTGATTGCCACTGCGCTGTCTGATGCGAATGGTGTAGTGCAGATATCATGTCCCCTTCATAGTCATTGCCTGGTCACGGCTCGCCTCACCGAATACAAGGTGGTTCAGACGGAAGTCGCAGCAGAGTCCCAGGAGCAGGACCTCAGCATGACCCTGATACGGAATGTTCAGGCGTCGGTCACGGTAAACGCAGCCTCGGACGATCCAATCGCCACGAGCACTGCGAACGAAATGAGCCTGCCAATGGATCAGGCTAAGATCACTCCTTTGCGGCCTGCGACGCTAATCGATGCTCTCCCGCTGGTTCCAGGCGTAGTTCGTACGCCGGACGGACGAGTGCAAATTGCCGGTATGGGAGAAGAGCATAGCGCTTTGCTGGTGAACTCGATCGATGTCACCGACCCTGCAACAGGGAGTTTCGGGCTGAGTATTCCGGTCGACACCGTCGATGTTCTGAAAGTGGCCCAATCTCCCTTCCTCGCCCAGTACGGCAACTTCACCTCTGGGGTGGTGAGCGCCGAGACGCGCCGCGGCGGTGACAAGTGGAAGTTCGATGTCAATGATCCGCTGCCAGAGGTTCGCATCCGGAGCGGGCATCTCGTCGGTCTTCGTGCGCTGACCCCGAGAGCTAATCTCAGCGGTCCTCTTGTAAAAAACCGCTTGTACTTTATGGAAGGCTCTGAATATCTCATGCACAAGGACGCGGTGCGAACCTTACCGTTTCCGGTCAACGAGATCCGGTCGACAGCATTCAATTCGTTCACGCAATTGGATGGAGTGCTTACATCAAACCAGACCATCACCGCCAGTCTGCACTTTGCCCCACATCGGGTGGAATTTGCCAATCTCAATTACTTTGATCCGCGGCCGGTAACTCCGAATGGCGACTACCAGGAAGACACGGGAACGATCACCCATCACATTGGTCTTGCGGGCGGGGTGCTCTCAAGCGCGATTGCCGGAACCCGGGTGGCGGCTAACGTTGCGCCGCAGGCGACCGGAACGATGATCCTTAGCCCGCTCGGAAACTCAGGAAACTACTTCAGCCGGAGCAGTCGCGAGTCGAACCGGTTTCAGTGGCTCGAGACATGGACTCCCACCAATCAAAACTGGCATGGAACACACGCGTTTCAGGTAGGGGCCACTCTTGCGCATGCTGAAAATGATGGAAGCTTTCTAGCGCGCGATGTCCAGATTAAGGATGCTTCAGGAGGGCTTCTGCGCACAATCAGCTACACGGGAAACGGGAGCTATGACGTCTCGGATTTCGAGCCCTCGTTCTACGTTCAGGACCACTGGATGGTCAATCCTCATCTGGCACTCGACCTGGGCTGGCGTTGGGAGACACAGAGTGTCACCTACACGCACCGGTCTGCGCCGCGTGCCGGGTTCGCGTGGACCATCGCCGGAAATACCATACTCCGTGGTGGGACGGGCGTGTTCTACGATCAGGTTCCACTGGACACGTATGCATTTTCCAGCCGTCCTCAGCAGGTCGTGACGACGTACGACGGACGCGGAAATGTGGTCGATGGTCCACGCCAATATCAAAATGTCACCGAGATATCGGGAGAGACGGGATTTCCATTTCTCGACCAGAAAGAAAAGCAGGGCAATTTTGCGCCGTACAGCGTGGCCTGGAATGTAGTGATTGAGCAGAAAGTACATTCTCTACTGCTGCTGCGCCTGGGGTATCTCGACAACAATGCGCACAACCAACTCACACTCACTCCGAAGGTGACTGCCAGCTCTGCAGCCCTCGTGCTGGGCAGCTCCGGCGCAATGCAAAGCCGTCAACTCAGCTTTACGGCCGGGGCAGGAGGCGACGGCAAACATCAGTTCTTCTTCTCGTATGTGCGGCAATTTACGCGCGGCAATGCGACGGACGCGGGCAGCTATCTGGGTGATTTCCCCTCGCCGGTTGTTCGATCTCCCCTCGTTGCCAGCGCGGCTGGTGAAGTTCCTAACCGCTTCCTGTTCTGGGGAACAGCCGATCTTCCCTGGCGGATGCATCTGGCACCCCATGTGGAGTACCGCAACGGGTTTCCATACCAGCCTGTCGATGCTCTTCAGAACTATGTGGATTTTGCCTCATACCAGGCACGCTACCCGCGCTATTTCAGCCTCAATACGCGAATCGGGAAGGACATCTCGATCGGCCCGAAGCACGCGATCCGCCTCTCCATATCGGGGATCAATCTGACGAACCACAACAACCCGTTGCAGGTGCATAGTAATGTTGCGGACCCGCAGTATGGCAGGTTCTTTGGAAACTACGGAAGGCACCTCCTCCTCGATTTTGATTTCCTCTATTAGAAATTTGGCGAGGGGGAAGTGAAGCTGGAAGGTTAGAGTGCCTCTGATTTTCCGTCTGGCCTACTCCATGTGTATCTACCAATGAGCGGCGCGTTCCGTCATTGCTCTGCGCTTCCTCTGTGAACCCCGTCTTCGTTCGACTCGGCTGGGTGCGCCCTCGAGAGATTTCCGTCTCTCTTTCTTTCTTGTCATAGACGACTTTTAGTGCGGCCGGAGGAGGATATATCTCCAGCACACACGGCTGCCATAGAGCAGAGAGACGAGTCCTGTAAAGTCGCCTTCTCGTAGTTCCATCCACCTTCCGGAAGCGCGTTTGGCAAGACTGATCCGCTTAGTGCTGGTTCACTGATTAAAAATAGAGTCGTTTTTTTCGTGACTGCAGAGTCTTCCCCGTATCTTTACCAGCGCTCTGCTGCCGGACTGCCTTATCTCAGGTCTAGCCGGAGTGAGTGTGCTACGGTTTTGAAATCGGAGGAAGGATGAGGCACGTCGGCAGTTTAGCTCTCCTCGCGGCCTTTGCGTGTGCCGCAAACGCTCAGGTAAATGCGCAGTCCACTACGCCCGAAGCGCAAGGGCAGCAGACCTTTCGCACGCGCTGCGCCTCCTGTCATGGAACCACCGGCAACGGCGGCGAGTTCGCCCCCGGCATCGTCACGCGCGTGCCGCTGCGCAGCGATGAGGAGCTGACCCATCTTCTGCACGATGGACTCCCAGCCTCGGGCATGCCCGCCTTCGCCGACCTCGAAGGCGCTGACCGGGAGAACCTCATCCGCTATCTGCGCACGCTGCATCCATCGGAAGGCCCTGCCGCCGCTCCGGTTACAGTCCGCCTCACGAGCGGGGAAGCTCTCACCGGTACGGCGC
>Ga0255336_100966_pt1 | contig 28102 bp, 24 predicted proteins | sample MeOH1_35cm_T3_17_FD_189102 | JGI IMG/M metagenome (GOLD analysis project Ga0255336, IMG submission 189102) | Sandy soil microbial communities from University of British Columbia, Vancouver, Canada - MeOH1_35cm_T3_179 | ecosystem: Engineered > Artificial ecosystem > Sand microcosm > Unclassified ...
TATTATTCGTCGATAGCCACGGAACTCTCTGGGCTGGCGTCAACGATACGATTCTGTATCTCAAGCAAGGATCGAAGCGCTTCGAGCCGACCGGTGCATTTGCTGGGTATTCCGCCTCAATGGCTGAGGCACCGGATGGAACACTGTGGTTATCGGATATTTTAAGCTACGTACGTGCCATTAGCACGTCAGTGAGCGCGAAATCCGCCGCAATTGCCAAATGCGAGGTCGAAACGCCAAGAGGTGCACTACCGAAATGTCCCCATGATGATCGGTTGGTACTGAAAATTAAGGCCGGAAGCCGCCTTCTTTTTGACCGCGATGGAAGTCTTTGGATGGCAACAGATACTTCCGGAGTAGTCCGAGTTCAGCACTCTGAACGGCTCAAAGACCTGCCGGCTTCGAAGGCGAGCAATGCCCTGCAAACGTTCACATCAAGGGATGGTTTGAGTGCCGACAACTGTACTCCCATCCTCGAAGACCGCGAGGGAAATATCTGGGTGGCAACGCGAGATGGACTGGACCAGTTTCGCGATACAGCATTGGTTCCGCTTGCCCTGCCAACATCACTATATCGAGTCGCGATCGCGCCTTCTGACAACGGTTATATCTGGGTTGTCGGCAGTTGGGCTTACGCTGCAAGAATTCGTGGTGAATCCGACGACACACCCTTTATCCCCTCCGCTGCCTTCAAACCTTATCGTGATCCCTCGGGCATTACCTGGTTTTTGAGTGACTCGCTTGAGCAATGGAAGGACGGTAGGTTTCGAAGAGTGACAACATCGCCACCTAATAGTGGCGGAGAAGGGCCAGGCTCTTGGCAGGTAGCGGGTGATAGATCAGGGACTTTATGGGCCTTTTGCAACGGTCGTGGATTCTTCTCTTTGGACCACGACCACTGGAAGGCTTGGGCAACTCCGCCGGAAGTGGCGAAGCAACGAGTTGCGAACATGTTTTCCGATAGCATGGGGCGTATTTGGGTGGCAACCTACGAGGGCGGCATCATCACAATGGACAAAGGAACCGTCGTTGAGTATTCCGTCAAACCGGATAACATCATGATTAATATTAAGGCCTTCGCTGAACGTGCTCCCCTGGAGATATGGGCAGGCGGTGCGGGCGGTCTGGTTTTGATCGACAGAGGTCGATTTCGCCCGATCAGACCGGCAGGTTTAGCCTTTTTACGAGACGTCACCGGAATTGTCGATGCTGGTAAAAATGGGCTTTGGCTCAATACATTAGGCGGAGTTATTCACGTCTCTAAAGATGAGGCAGATTGGGCCTTGCGCGATCCATCCCATCGCTTCGATTGGGAACGATTCGATTCTTCCGATGGCTTTCCGGGGCAGACCGAAAATATATATCCATACCCAAAGGCGATCCAGGGAACAGACGGGCGGATATGGTTCACAGCGACAAGAGGTGTTGCGTGGATTGATCCTAAGAAAAAGATACTCAGAAATGTTCTTCCGCCGCCCGTGTCGATTACATCGATATCGGTAGACGGTTCGGCATATCTTGGGCTGGCCAATCTGCGGTTGCCTGCGCATACTGCGAACATCCAAATCAACTACAGTGCACTGAGCATCTCGGTACCTGAACGAGTTTATTTTCGGTACAAGCTTGATGGCGTAGATCGCGATTGGCAGGATGTCCGTACTCGGCGTCAAGCATTTTACACGAATCTTGCTCCAGGTAATTACCGATTCCACGTAATTGCCTGCAACAACGACGGAGTGTGGAACGAGATCGGTGACCAGCTAAATTTCTACATCGCACCGGCATGGTTTCAGACCAATTTATTCCGCGTCTCATGCGTGACCGCGTTTTTCCTCACATTGTGGATGCTTTATAAACTCCGGGTACGCAGCATTCGGCAGCGTTCGAAGGAACTGGCATCAGTCAACGCAAAATTAGAGAAGCAGATCGTCGAAAATGCCGTTCTAGTTGCCGATCTGCAACTTCAAGTTGGGCTATTGCAGCTCCTTCCTGTATCAGCCTGGACACTTCAGCCTGATGGCACACCGGATTTTGTAAATCGAGTTTGGCTTGAATTTGCTGGTCAAACCCTCGACTTCATTCGGTCGCATCCTGAGGCCTGGATGACGGCCGTCCATCCAGACGATCGCGAGAAGGCCGCTCAAAGCTTCTGGGAAGGAGTGCAGGAGGGGCAAGGCTTTGCGATTGAGACTCGGTCTCTCCGTGCTAAAGACGAGAAGTATCGCTGGCACCTCCAACAGGCTGTAGCTTTGCGCGATGAAGACGGAAAAGTTCTCAGATTCGTCGGCACGACTACAGACATTGACGATCAGAAGCGTGCCGAAGACGCTTTACGCCAGGCACAGGGTGATCTAGCACGCATCAACCGGGTGACAACCATGGGAGAATTAGCAGCTTCCTTGGCTCATGAAATCAGTCAACCGATCACCGGTGTAATCACCAACGCCAGCGTTTGCATGAGAAAAGCGTCGCAGGATAAACCAAATCTCGAGGAACTGCGCGTAGCTGTCGCCAGAATCTCGAGAGACGGACAACGTGCCGCCGAGATTCTAGCCAGGATCCGCTCGCAGTTCGAGAAGGGCGCTTTGGATAGAGAGGTGCTTGACGCAAACCAGATCATTCGTGAAACCATCGCCCTGCTGCGCGATCAGGCAGTCCGAGATGATATATCGATCCGGGCGGAACTGGACGCAGATCTTCCTAAGATCGTCGGCGACCGCGTGCTGTTGCAACAGGTTGCGATGAACCTCATCATCAATAGCATCGAAGCGATGAAGGACGTAGATGGATTACGGGAAATGGTCGTCAAATCACGCCTAGATGATGACGAACACATTCTAATTTCCTTCAGTGATACCGGCATCGGACTTCCGCCGCAACAGATAGAGCGGATATTCGATTCGTTCTTTACAACAAAGCCCCACGGTACCGGGATGGGACTTCGCATCAGCCGTTCAATCATCGAATCGCACGGCGGGAGATTGTGGGCCGAAGTCGCACCTGCTCCTGGTGCAACGTTTCACTTAACTCTGCCCGCTATGATCCCAGGCCCTAAGCAATACAGAGCTGCTGCGTCACTTCATGAAGCGGCTCCTGGAGGCTAAAACTTCGGGCGAATCGTTGTCCGTCAGGAATTTATATCTGGGGGACAAGAGACCCAACGTCCGCAGGTTTCAATCAGCGATAAATCGCCAATGCACTCACCGATCCCAGCACCGCAAAGTTCGTTTGCGGCAAGTAATCGCCAACTGACGCGAACGGTGCTTATGAGGACTTATCGGTGCCGGATCTTGAGCCCACGTTGACTCGCTGGAAGAAACCGAAGGGGTGTTGCGGAATCTAACATCGTTACCGTTTAGGCGGATCGTGCGATAGGAACTGATGTGCTCAGTGGCCCAGGAGTTATTTCCTCCCGGAATGCGAATCCTTCATTGAATGCTCATCAAGGACAATCCGAAGTTCCGTGTAAGCGCGGATCAATTCTTCCAAGCGAAAGGATCGATTGAGACCGCTGGGATTAGGTAAGACCCAGGTCTTCGATCCGCCAAGTAAATCAGCTTGTGGGCCCCAAGACACAAAGCTCTTGCCGAAAATTTCTGCGAAGGCCGATTTCCCGAGGAATGCAACATATTCCGGGGCGTAGGAAGCGATCTTTGCAGACAAACCTGGGGCCGCTTGCAGAAATTCATCACGCGAAAGCTCGTCCGCGCGCGATGTAGGTCTTGCTACCGCAGTCGTAAGCCCGCACCTATGGATCAAAATTTGCTCAGCGTCTCTTGGAGTAATTTCTTCTGGTGTAAACCCGGCGAGGTGGATGGTCTTCCAGAAGCGGTTGCCACGTCGCGCAAAGTGCTGACCGAGCACCGCCGATGTAAGACCGGGATTGATCCCGCAAAAGACAACGCGCAAACCTGGTGCGAGGATATCCCGCAAATAGCGGATAGTGTTCGCCGACTCAATTGATTCGTCAGCACCATTCGTCTCCGGCATCCCGTCGTTCAACTTTTTAGTTTCCCGATGGAACCTCGATGTCATCAGATTATCCCCGATTCGTTTGATACAAAAGCAAAACAAGAGCCACCCGCGCCGGTCTTGGCGCGCGGCCTTCATTGTCCCGTTGTCGGACAATCCAATTACGCCAGCAATTACACAGTAAGTCCATTGGACGAACGTATCGATAAAAGCCTAGGTGGACGCTGGGCACATCAGGCAGCGCCACTCTTATTCGTCGTATTGGGGATCGAGGGTGGGAGTTCCAGCGTGCCCGCTCAGCCGTCAATACAAAGGTATCGCACGATACGTTCGTCCAATTGTTTGTCTCTAGTCCTTCTGATGTGATCGGGTTGTGCCAACGATCCAAGGGTACATAAGACAGAACAAAGGAGAAGCATCGTGAAAATACTAATGGTACTGACGTCGCACGATGTACTCGGCAACACCGGCCGCAAAACCGGCTTCTGGCTTGAAGAGTTTGCGGCACCTTATTTTGTTTTCAGAGATGCGGGCGTTGAACTCACACTGGCCTCACCCAAAGGCGGTCAACCACCAATCGATCCAAAGAGCGACTTGCCCGAGGCCCAGACAACCGCAATGACACGGTTCAAGAAGGATGAGGCCGCGCAAAAGGCTCTCTCGCAGACTTCCGAGCTTGCAGACATGAAATCGGAAGACTTCGATACGGTTTTCTACGTTGGCGGGCACGGACCCATGTGGGACCTTGCTGAGAGCCCGGTTTCAATTGAACTTCTTGAGTCTTTTTACAGTTCGGGAAAGCCGATCGCATTGGTGTGTCACTCTCCCGGCGTGCTCCGTCATGTCTCCTACGAGGGCGCACCACTCGTAATGGGGAAGCGCGTGACGGGATTCACCAACGGCGAAGAAGCAGAGGTACAGCTCACCAACATTGTTCCATTCCTCGTAGAAGACGAGCTCAAGCGACTCGGCGCGATCTTCGAGAAAGTTCCTAACTGGCAACCGTTTGCCATAGTCGATGGGAGGCTGGTTACAGGACAGAACCCTGCGTCGTCGACTACGGCCGCCCAGGCGCTCCTGAAGCTGCTTGCCGGACAGAAAGCCAATTAAGGCTTAACGGCGGGATCGATTAGGCTGACCGCCTACACCCTGGGCCAACTGTTCCCACCGCAGTCAGACTGAAATGAAAGAGGAGGTCGGCATGTCGAAAAAGGAAACGGTTATTGTGACGGGAGCCTCGCGTGGAATTGGGGCGGCCATTGTTCGTGAGTTCCTCAGTCGCGGCTATCAGGTGGTCGCAACATCGCGCAACGCCACGAAGGCGGATTTCGCGACGTCGCCTGACCTCGCGATTGTCGACGGTGACATCGGTTTGGCAGCTACGGCCGAGAACGTTACGCAGGAAGCGATGACGAGATTCGGCTCAATTAGTCATGTCGTCAACAATGCCGGAATCTTCACAACTAAACCGTTCACGGAATACACCATAGACGAATTCCGGAGCTTCGTTTCGACGAATCTTGAAGGGTTCATCTTCATTACCCAACTTGCGGTCAAGCAGATGTTGGCGCAGGGTGCCGGTGGCAGCGTAACCACGATTACAGCATCCTTGGTCGACAACCCAATCGCAGGCGTCACCGCTTCAATCCCGATGATCACGAAAGGTGGACTTGAAGCGATCACCCTCAGCCTCGCAAGCGAATATGCAAAAGCCAGTATCCGCTTTAACGCTGTCGCGCCAGGTGTTGTCGATACACCTCTTCATCAGGGAACTTCGAGGGACTTTATGAAAACCCTTTCACCTCTGGGTACGATCACAGACGCGGAGGACATCGCAGAAGCCGTCCTCTATCTAACGGAGGCACATCATGTGACTGGGGAGGTGCTGCACGTGGACGGCGGTGCGCACTCAGGCCGATGGTAGACCGCACAGAATTCCAGCAAGACAGCTCGGAGCACCGGCTGCGGGAACTCGGTATTCAACTTCCTGCCGAACCGACGCCGTTCGGTTCTTATGTTGAGACCGTACAGACGGGGAACCTTCTCTTCCTGAGCGGAATGCTCCCCGTTGTCGACCATGCGCCGAAGTACCTCGGACGCCTTGGAAAAGAGCTCGATGTCGAGGCAGGACGAGACGCCGCCTACACCGCGGCTCTGGGCGCTCTGGCCGCAGCTAAACAGTCTTTGGGTTCTCTCGACCGAGTTACTCGTGTTGTGCGGTTAGGAGTATTCATGGCGACCCACGGAGACTTCTTCGATCAGCTCAGAGTGGCCGATGCGGCGTCAGACCTATTTCGAAACATCTTCGGCAGCGAGAAGCTAGCGGTCCGACTGGTCATTGGCGTTGCCAGTCTCCCGCTCGGCATGCCGATCGAACTCGAAGTGATCTTGGAAGTCAGTCCATAACGGGAGTCCGTTCGCGTTCTGACACTGACAACGTAAGTCTCAAAACATTGCCGAGCGGTTCTTCTTTCGAAGTACGAAGCAAATGACGAGGTTGAGGCAGAAGTACGCCAACTAGGCGAACGGAGGAAACAATGGAGCTTCAAGGCGATTGCGGCGTTCAGGCAGTGATTCCCTTTGCATCAGACGACATTGGCCATACGACCCCATTGAAGAATCAGCGCATAGTCCTTGCTGCTCGATCCGGTTGCCGAATGGCGTTTAAGGACCTGTGGGATCTTTACTCGCGACGCGTCTACCGTACTCTTCTGGGAATTATGAAGAACCCGCAAGACGCCGAAGATGCACTGCAGGACGCTTTCCTTCGCGCGTATTTGGCTATTGGGACTTTCGAGGGCCGCGCAAACTTCTATACGTGGCTGACCCGCATCGCCATCAACTCGGCATTGGGCATCCTGCGCAAGCGTAGGTGCCGTCCAGAAACCTCGCTCGACGCAACTCTCCGACTCGAGGATATGGGTCCGCTTGTTGACTTGAGAGATTCTGCTCTCAATCCTGAGCAGATCTACGCAGAACACGAAGAGCGGGAGAACCTTGTGCAAGCGATTCAGAGACTTCCTTTAGGGGTCCGAAGCGCAATCCAAATGCACGTATCAGGCGATTGGTCCGTAAGAGAAGTTGCATGCCGTCTCAACATCTCCGAGGCCGCTGCCAAGTCAAGACTTTATAGGGCGCGCATCATGCTCGCTTCACGGACCCGCTCCTACACATGCTAGAGCGAATCCGACGTTCTTCTACAGGCGTCCGGCGATGAATCTGGCGGCCGAGATCCTTGGTACATTGTGATGTCCGAGAAGCATAGGTGCAACATGACGAAACTTATTCCCCGAATTATTGCCGCCTTAGCGATTGCAGTTGCCAGCAGCAGCACTAACGTTTGCGCGCAGAAAAGGGAGAAGCCAATGCAGCATCAGGTATTTTATCGAACGGTAAAGGTTAACGGATTGTCTGTGTTCTATAGAGAGGCGGGACCTGCAGACGCGCCCGTGATCTTGTTATTACACGGTCTCCCTTCGTCGTCGCGGATGTTTCAGCCGCTCCTCACGCGAATTGCCGATCGCTGCCATCTCATCGCTCCCGATTATCCGGGCTTTGGCCATAGCGACTGGCCCGATCCGAAGGAGTTCAATTACACCTTCGACAATATCTCCTCCGTGATGAATGCTTTTACGCAAGCGCTCGGTTTGTCTCACTACACGCTCTATATGCAGGACTACGGCGGCCCAGTGGGCTTCAGGATGGCGTTGGCTCATCCCGAACGCGTGCAGGCACTCATCGTACAGGACGCGGTCGCTCACAACGAAGGCCTTGGAGTGAACTGGACAGCCAGGCGAGTCTTCTGGTCAGACCGACCGACTCAGGAGAGTATATTGCGGAGTAATTTGCTGTCGCTTGCAGCGACGAAGACGCGCCATGTAGGAGACGATCCGAAAATCGAGTTGTACGACCCCGATCTTTGGACGGATGAGTACGCATTTTTAAATTCGCCAGGACAGTCCCAGATTCAGAGCGATCTCTTCTATGACTACCGCACGAACGTTGAGGCTTACCCGAAATGGCAGCTGTGGATGCAAAAGGTGCAACCTAGGCTTCTGGTTCTCTGGGGAAGGCACGATCTCTCCTTCGATGCGGGCGAGCCAGAGCGCTATCGCAAAGACGTCCCTAGTGCCGAGGTCCACATACTCGACGCTGGTCACTTTGCATTGGACACTAGGGCAAACGAGATTGCGGCATTAGTCCGTAAGTTCATGGAGCGACAGAATCAATCTCGACTCAAGTAACACCTAGGTACCGACCGATACCAACGTTTAATGGGTTGTGCCTTCGCATTTTGGCCTGATCGCAACTATGGAATCGCACACACGTTGCGAAACGATATTGCCAAAAGGGAGACATCATGACGCAACCAGGCAATAAGCAACTCACAATCAGAAAGCGCATCAACGATACCGCCGCCAACTTGACGCGGCGCGGCTTTCTTGCTAGTTCTGCTGCGGCATGTGCTCTCAACGTGTTTCCGACTGGCTCTTTCGCTTCCATCAGAGATCTGTCTTCGACGGACCCGAAGACAGATGCAGAAGGCAATATGATTCGGCCGTTCCACGTCAACTTTCCTCAAGCGGATCTGATTGATTTACGACGGCATGTTGCGGCAACGCGTTGGCTCAACAGGGAGACGGTCTCAGGTCCGTTGCAAGGAGTTCAGCTCGCGACCATGCAGAAGCTCGCCAATTACTGGGCGAAGGAATACGATTGGCGAAAAGTGGAGGCGAGACTAAATGCTCTGCCTCAGTTCATCACGGCGATCGATGGGATTGATATCCACTTCATTCATGTTCGGTCGAAACATCCGAATGCACTGCCCGTTGTCATCACGCACGGCTGGCCCGGATCGATCATCGAGCAACTAAAGGTCATCGCTCCGCTCGCTGATCCTACTGCCTATGGTGGAAAAACAGAAGACGCCTTTGATGTAGTCGTACCTTCTCTTCCAGGCCATGGGTTTTCCGGAAAGCCGGACACCACAGGCTGGGACCCTGTGCGCATAGCGAGCATGTGGATTGTACTCATGAAGCGACTTGGGTATACGCGGTTTGTGGCACAGGGTGGCGATTGGGGGAATGCGGTTACGGAGCAGATGGCTCTGCTGTCATCTTCGGAGCTGATTGGTATCCACACCAACCTGCCCGCCACTGTGCCTGCAGATATTGCGAAAGCACTGCAATTCGGGGAGCCTGCACCAAGGGGCCTTTCAGTCGAGGAGCGAGGCGCATGGGACCAGCTCGATTTCTTCTACAAGCACGGGTTGGGCTACGCACAGGAGATGGCGGCTCGTCCACAGACCCTTTACGCGCTTGAGGATTCACCCGTCGGCCTCGCCGCCTGGATGCTCGACCATGATGCCCGTAGTGAGCGACTCATCGCACGTGTTTTCGATGGTGAGGCGGAGGGCCTGACGCGAGACGATATCCTCGAAAACGTAACACTTTATTGGTTGACGAAAACGGCGGTTTCTTCCGCGCGCCTTTATTGGGAAAGCAAGCTTCCCTTTTTCGCCCCGAAAGGTGTCCCGATTCCGGTCGCCGTGAGTGTCTTTCCCGATGAAATCTATGCTGCTCCGAAGAGCTGGACTGAGAATGCCTATCCGAAGCTGATTTACTACAACCGGCTTCAGAAGGGCGGGCATTTCGCCGCTTGGCAGCAGCCGGAACTTTTCGCCACCGAATTGCGAGAAGCGTTCCGAACATTGCGCTAGTTCAAATCGCGCGGGCTATACGGAACAGCGGTGATCAGCTACTTCGCGGGAGGCGGGTCGCAACCAAATATATACAGGCTCGCAAGGAGAAGCTATGGATGGAGTTAACGATGCCAAATGAACTCAGCGACGTTCTAGTTGCGGACGACAACCCGATGCTCATCAGCGTGCTCTCGGAAATCTTAAAAGAGAGCGGCTACACCGTTCGGACGGCTCTAGATGGGTTCGAAGCACTTGCGTCGCTACGACAGCACGTTCCCGATGTCCTCATATCGGATCTGAACATGCCCCGTATGTCTGGTTTCGAGCTTCTGTCGATCGTACGGAGACGATTTCCTTCAGTTGCCGTCATCGCCATGAGCGGGTCTTATTCGGGCTCGGGTGTTCCTCTCGGTATCGCCGCCGACGCCTTCTACGCCAAGGGTTCCGCGAGTGTGGCTCGTCTCTTCGAGATATTGTGTACGGTCAAAGACCAAGCAACGCGGCAGTCTTTGCGAGCCACGGCACCAATCTGGATATCGGGTGCTCCAATGGATCAGGGCGGTCTCGCCACTATCGCGATCGCGTGCCCAGAATGTTTTAGGACGTTTCCTCACTGCTTGCACTATGCACAATTCTTATCCACCGAGTGCTGTTGCCCCCACTGCCACTATCCATTGCAACTTGCGATCGTCAGGGCGATGCCGGATATCGATCAGACTGGTCTGGGGACTCTGGCCGAAACGGTGCGAATTAGAATGCCTTCATAAATACGTTAGCTGCGCCGGTCAATGCCGCGGGCACATTCGAATGATTAGTATTGCGCTCAGTGTCGCGTCGTTTGCCATCTCAAAATGGACCTTCCGAGGCTATTTGCTCCACCTCAAGGTACAAACATTTTGAAATGAGACGTGGCGCGCTGAAAATAACAGCGTTGGGAATTGTGGCAAGAGTATCAGGCCTTGTGCGCGGGCGTCAGCCGGAGTCTTGTCGCCATCTTGACCAAGCCGGGGAGAGACTGAGCCTGCATCTTTTGCATCACCTTGCCGCGATGAGCCTTCACCGTAATCTCACTGATGCCCAATTCAGCGCCGACCTGTTTATTCGAAATTCCTGAAACAACCAGGACCAGGACTTCTCGCTCGCGAGGCGTAAGCGATGCGTAATAACCTTGAAGCGTCCCTGTTTCCGACTCTCGACGAAGCGCAGCGTGGCTGCGCTCAATAGACTGCCGAATAACACTCAGTAGCTCTTCGTTTTCGAACGGCTTCGTCAAGAACTCAACGGCCCCAGCTTTCATGGCCTTGACCGTCGTGGGCACGTCACCGTAACCCGTGATGAATATAATCGGCATATCTTTCCTGTCGGAAGCGATACGTTTCTGCAGATCGAGTCCATTCAAGTCGGGAAGAGAAACATCGAGTATTAGACAACTCGGAGCGAGAACGCGCGGACGGCTTAGAAACTCCTCTGCGGACCCGAAAGTTTCCGCTTCCCAACCCTCGCAACGAATCAGCGACTCCAGTGATTCGCGTACGGAAATGTCGTCGTCGACAACAAACACTATTGGCGTTGAATTCGGCATAACGATGACCTCGACTGATGTCTCGACACGTGGCCCATAACCATTATCCCTTCGGGGAACTGCAAACTATGCTTCACATGACTCAATTTGTTCGAAATGCAGCATGAAGCGCCTCCAAAAGATCAGCTTCGCTGAAGGGTTTGAGCAAGCATTCCACGGCTCCCAGCTTGATCAGACGTGGCCGAAGCGCTTCATCCTTTTGCGCAGTAATAAAGATAATCGGAATTCTTTGCCGCCGGATTGTCAACTCGCGTTGAAGCTCCGGTCCGGTCATGCCGGGCATGGCAATATCGAGGATCAGACAATTAGTCTGATCGACATAACCGGACTCGAGAAATTCTTCCGCCGATGAGAAGGTGTGGGCGGCAAAGCCAAGCTCCTTCAGCAAGTCGGGTAGCGACTCTCGTATGGATTCGTCATCATCAACGATGGAGATGAGTGAGTGCTTACTTTTCATAGATGATCATCAGAGTGAATCACAGCCCCCCAACCCAGCCTTGCGCCTGGTCTAAAGAGAGGACCGAATAATCGAGCCACCGTTGGTTGACGAAGTCATAGTAACCATCGGCGCTCGCCGACCACGCCGTCTTGGGAATCGTGTCAATGATGGAACGCAGGTCCTGCCCATCCGAGCGCAATGCCTCTCTAGCTAGGTTCCGTTCATCAATGTCGGTGTTGACGGCATACCATCTGAGAACTTGACCCGTTTCGTCACGCGTCGGATTGCAGGAAATGAGAAACCAGCGATAGGCATCGTCGAAACGACGCAGGCGCGCTTTTGGCTGCCCCGGCTCAACGGCCGCCAAGATCAGACACCAACGTTCGAGCACCTCGGAAGCGTCTCCGGGATGGATATTGGACTGCCACTCTATGCTGCAAGCTTCACTAGAAGTAAGGCCAGTGTGGCCGTACCAGCGTTGATTCAGGAGGCCGATGGTTCCATCTGGATGCGTCGTCCATACCAATGCAGGAAGGACGTTGATGACGCGACTGGACTCAACCTCCACCGGCTTCCTTTCTTGATCTTGCCTCTGCCAATAGGGTGCCCCCGGCGGCCACCGTTGTCGATCATACTTTGGTATCGGTTCGGATGAATGAGCGGCTGATCTGTCGGCATCGGGGATGGCGGCCGCCGAACGAGACGATGGTATCGATCGACACCATCGTCTAATGGATTCTCTCCTCCTCCTCTGTTGTTATTGCTTGAGCGCACTCGATTGAATCTGATCGCGGCTCATTCGCGAGAAACGGGAGCCGATGCCATATGATCCCTAACTTCGAAACTGTATCGCGCCCTGATTTCACCGCCCCGGCTTTTTCCGCCGACGCTTCGCTATCCTCCTCACCGCGACTTTTCGAAGGCGAATCCATCTTCACAGACACGCCTATGCTCAATCCCGGTGTTAGTACATCATTCGAATCACTCAAGCAGATTGACGCTGGTCTGCTGAATGTTGGATACGCTGAAGTAGGCCCCCCAAGCGGTTCCGTTATCATTCTTCTCCACGGCTGGCCCTACGACATTCACAGAGAGACTCCACATGATTTTGCTCAGGCTGTTCTAGCCGCTGCTCGCTTTTGAGCGGTATTACCCGCAATAGGCAACCCACAAGAATTACAAACGAAACGCGAGGAGAAAATATGTCACATCATTATTCCGGTCCCGACCTGGGTTTCCCTAACGCGGATGCTCGTCTCGACATTACTGATTTATACGCTTTCCCAAAGCCCGGAACTCCCGGAAGATCCATCCTGATCATGAACGTACATCCTGGATCCACTCTGATTTCTCATGAACCGACCACCCCGGTCCCCTTCGCTCCAGAAGCAATATACGAAATCAAGATCGATACAAACAGCGATTCGATCGCCGACATCGCCTATCGAATTCTTTTTTCCTCTCCCGAGCAAGGACACCAGACCGCAACGCTAAAACGCGCGGAAGGCAAAGACGCTGCCGGAACCGGCGACAGTGGCGAGGTCGTAATCGCCGGCGTGCCGGTCTCAATTGGTCTGGAGGCACTGGTGTCGGACGCCGGTGAATATCGTTTCTTCGCGGGGTGGCGCAGCGACCCATTCTTCTTTGACACGATGGGCGCACTTGACAATATGCGCTTCACCGGCGCCGATCTGTTCACTATCGCAGACGTGTGCAGCATCGTCTTGGAATTGCCCAACTCTACACTGGGATCCGGAGCAGTTGGTTTGTGGCACCGCTCATTGGATGGAACGAGCGGAAGCTGGGTTCAGGCAGACCGAGGTGCGCTGCCCTCTCAATCCATCTTCCTCTCAGGCGAGCACAAAGCCGAATATCTTGCTGCGGAACCGGCAAACGACGCCCGCTTTATCCCAGTCTTTGCACACTCCCTCGAACACACCGGAGGCTATTCCTCAGAAGAAGCGACGCGGGTGGCGAAGACCCTACTGCCAGACATCCTACGCTATGACCCTAGCTTGCCCGCAGTCTACCCCACGAACGGCCGGGCGCTTAAGGATGATGTCATGGATCACTTCATCCTCCTCATCACCAACGGGAAACTCTCCGGAGATGGAGTAGGTCCTCACACGGACCTGCTTACTGAATTTCCTTTCGTCGGACCTCCACACAAATCACGCTTAGGTGAAGTACCAGATTCGATGATCGAGTTTGACTGAACGAATCAGGGCCAATGATCTCCGACCTTCGCAAATCATTCCAGGCTCAGCCGCAAGACGTCAGAATGAAGGTAGTACGAATCTATGCCGGATTGCTGGTGTTCAATATTTTCGCGTGGTCGTGGGCGGCTCTCGTCTTCCACGGAAACTCGGTATTATGGGGCGCCGCATTTCTCGCTTACAGCTTCGGCCTGCGTCACGCAGTGGATGCCGATCACATTGCAGCGATCGATAATGTCACACGTACGCTGATGCAAAAGGGAGGCCAGCCCGTCACCATAGGCCTCATGTTTTCGCTCGGGCATTCAACCGTCGTTGTGGCCGGCTCGATTGTCATCTCCTTTGCGGCGTCGACACTGCAACACCTCACGGTCATTCGAGAGATCGGCGGGATCTTCGGAACATTGATGTCCACCATCTTTCTCTTTGGGATCGGCATTGCGAATATCTCTGTGCTTTATTCGACCTGGAAGTCCTTTAGGAGAGTGCGGTGCGGTGACCTCATTCTGACGGAGGGCTCCGATAGTCTCTCGAACAACAGTGGCTTCCTCAATCGCTTGTTCCGGCCGGTTCTCCGACTGATCCGGCGCGACTGGCAAATGTATCCATTGGGAATCTTGTTCGGTCTTGGATTCGATACGGCGAGCGAAATAGGATTGCTGGGGATAGCCGCGACAGAAACATCAAGAAACCTGCCTGTGTGGTCGATCCTAATATTCCCGATGCTTTTCGCGGCGAGCATGTCTCCTATCGACACCACCGACAATATCCTCATGCTGGCGCCTATGGCTGGGCCTTCGTCAAGCCCATTCGCAAGCTTTACTACAACATCACGATCACCCTGACCTCCGTGCTGGTTGCCTTCATGGTGGGCGCGGTAGAGTTGGCGGGGTTGTTCGCCATTAGATTTAGTCTGACGGGAACGTTTTGGCATTTTGTTACGAAGTTGAATGAGAACTACACCATGCTGGGCTATTGCATCATTGCGCTCTTTGTTGCTTGCTGGACGGGATCCCTCCTGTTTTATAAGTGGCGTGGCTTAGAACAGATTGGCGTTGAGTGAAATAAAGAAAGGGATCGCAATGCAAATGGCAACTCAAATGAACCTCCGCATAAAACGCGTCTATGCCGAGCCTGACCGCGAGGACGGTCGGAGGATACTCGTTGATCGGCTCTGGCCAAGAGGACTGACCAAAGAACGAGCCAAGGTGGATCTTTGGCTCAAAGACATCGCGCCAAGCAATGAACTCCGCAAATGGTTCGGACACGACCCGAAGAGATGGATGGAGTTCAGACGCCGATATAAAGAAGAGTTGAAGGCCCTGGGCGCCCCTTTTGCAGCCCTGCGGCAGGAAACGAGGCAAAAGAACGTCACCTTGCTCTATGGAGCGAAGGACGAGGAACACAACGAGGCCGCTGTGCTGCTAGAGCTGTTGCAGCAGGATGCCTGACACGCCGGACAATTCTTTCCACGCACATAGAGGCAAATGGGATCTCTTACGCATTTCTACAGGATTCTGCAACACGCCGCCTTACGGCTTTTCAACTCCTTCTGCACTAGCAATGAAGAAAAAATGGGCATTGGTCTCTTTGTGAACCGCCGCCGTCAGATGGGCATTCCATGGCAGAGGGGGCACTGGAAATCCGCCTAGGATCCACCTTTACATTCCCCCCTGCAAAACGCATTCAAGTGCGTCAGAGGACTGCTCGAATTTTGATCTGATGCTCATTTGCCCTGTGCTATGAAACCCGGGTTGCCGGTGTTCACAACGTTGTTTAGCCTCTGTCTGGTCTGGATCTGATTTATCTCCTCCATTGCATCTTCCGGAAGTGCGGAGACGTTGAAGTTCTCCGTTGCACGCTCCGGACTTCTCGGTGTCGTGAGCAAAGCCGTGCCTCGCTGTACCGCCCAAGCCAGCAGTACCTGTGCCGGAGTCTTTCCGAGCCGTGCAGCAATTGCCGTGATCACAGGATCTTCGAGCGGCCCCGGTCTTGCTCCATGTCCCAAAGGTGCAAACGCCAAAAACGCAACGCCTTTCTCTTTGCAGAATTCCAAAAGCTCCGTTTCCGGTAGGTATGGATGTGCCTCGACCTGGATAACCGCCGGCTTTATTCTTGCGGATCCATAGAGCGCCGACAGTCCGTCAAAGGTGATGTCGGATAGTCCAATGGCGCCCACTCTGCCACCGTCCACAAGGTCCTCCATCGCCTTCCACGTCTCGAGTAGCGTCACACCTGGATCGTAAATAGTGTTGCCATTTTGATCCCGCGGATCTTGCTCGTCTCCTGGCTGAAATGCAAACGGAGTGTGAATGAGATAGAGGTCGAGAAAACTGATGCTCAGTCTATCCAGACTTCCTATAAATGCGGGTTCAACACGCTCGGGTCGGTGATTGGTATTCCACAACTTTGTAGTGATGAAGATATCTTGGCGCGTGAGGTTCCCAGCTTCAAGCCTTGCTTGCAAAGCCACGCCCACCTCCCGCTCATTTCTATATCGTTCCGCACAATCAAAATGCCGGAATCCGGCATCCAGCGCATCTCCGGTCGCACGCGACGTTTCGGCTGGATCGGGGATCAGGGTACCGAACCCAAGTACGGGCATTCGGCCGATCCCGCTACTTAACGGGATTCTTGCATTTCGAAAATCGGAAGATTCGATCATAATGACTCCTCGGCGTAGTTTCTCATCGTGTCGCCAATACGCTAGATTTCGCAAAGCTTCAGTCGACGCGTGATGCCGAACTTTGGATCTTGGCGACTGTCCCGCCGGACGAGTCACCTAATCTACTCGCGATGTCAGTTGTTGGCGTGAAGTTGGATCGAGCTCGGCGCTCAAGATCGGAAGCTAGGTCTAACAACGACAGGCATAACCGCATCTCGGTGTACTTCTGAAGATGAATCGCGTCCCGTGGTCCCTTTTCTTGGGCCACCACCTTCGATCGAAGTTCCAGCGCGTAGGCATCCTGAAATGAAAGCTGTTTAGCCCTTTCATTCTCGATCGCCCTGGCCAGTCCACGAAGAACATCCGACCCTCTTTCTGCTACTTCTTGAACCAACACTTCCGCCACCGAACCATGCGCCAGGTTTCTATGCTGGAGAAGGCCCGTTTTCACAATTAGAAATGCACGCAGGTCTGGCAAGAGTGTCCGAATACTTCGGTTCACTAGACTTTCGTGCAATCTTTTCGGAAAGGACTCAAAGGCGTACATATCAGCGAGATCGCGCAGTTGCTCGAAACTGCGGTTAATTCTCGAACTCTCCGCTACCAACCTCCGGCTCGTTTCTGAAGGCGACTCGGTCGGAATCGTCTTGTAGTCAGCTATTTCGCGTAGAGTTTTTAGCAACAAATGGCGAACCGACGCACTGGAAGTCTGGGCCCAGAGGTGATCAAAGATGAGCCACATCGCGACAACCCCCAGCACGACACCCAGAATTGAGTCACGCGCTGGAACTAGAGAAGTATTGATTGTGAACCTGTTGAGATTCACCAAACTGTAGGCAAGGACAATTTGAAATCCCGCGTACGCTATCCGCGGACCAGACGTTGCAACCCAGGATCCAACGCAGATGACAGATGCGAATACAAGAGCGAATCCTGCGATGGTGTCTACTCGAGGAAGGATGAGCGCCTCCGTTCCTAATCCGATGGCACCCGCACCTACGACAAACCCCGCGAAGCGGAGACTCTGTCTTTGCCGACTCGCGCCGGTGAATCGACGTGCGGTGAGAGTACATGTAATGATCGATGAGCCGAGTCCCATCCAACCTGTACTCATGTAAAACAGGTAGCAGAAAAGAGCGGAGAACATCCCCCGTATTGCAAATTGTAGATGCTTCACGTCCCAGAACGCGCTGGCGAGAAAGAAGCCGTTCGAAACCTTCGGCACCGCTACGACTACTTGGGAATCGATCCGCAAGCCTTCTTCAGAAAAGCTTTCCGCAATCAGATCAGCGGTGCGCTCAATCTCTATTAATATGGGGTGCACGGCATAATTCGCGAATGCAAGATCGAGCCATTCCAAGGGCTGCTTGCGCGCCAGGTGGGAACGGAGTGAGGCTAGATTGCATGCAATCGCTCGACACCTTTCCTTCTCTTCCAGAGATAAGGCCGGAGCAGATTCGGCGAAGTTTGACCCAACCTCTACCAGTTGTCTCGTCAGGCCGATCAACGTCGCGAGGAATTCGCGGAAGTCTCCTTCATAATTGGAATTTGCGAGGAGCTCCCACAATTCGTCTACACCTTTGGCAGCGGAACGACCAAGTTGGATCGCCAGCGTCGACGACCGAAGCCTCGTCACACTCGCTTCGTGCAGAAACGATTCCACGAGCTCGATGCGGCGACCGATCCCCTCGAGTACCGCACCCGGCATCTCCTTGTCGGCGAATGCAGTCTCAATCAGCGCGCTGATTGCGCATGCAACCAGAATTGAGAGCAATGTGTAGAGCGTATGCTCCACGCGTAGTTCAGCGGAGATGGGATAATCCCACGCCTGGATCGCGGCAGCAACCAAGACGCTCACGGTGAGGGACGCGTTCGTGAAGTTTAAGCCGCTAATTATGTAAAACACTGCGAAGAGATTCGCCACCACCCATATCACGTGAAGAAATGGCGAGCCGGCGGTCAACATTCCGCCAATGATTACTTCTGCGGTTCCGATTGAGCAAGCCAGGCCTATGTGAAGTGCAGACTTCCGGCTAGCCTTAGGACTCTCGCGTGAAACCAATAATGGGAAACTTGCGCCCAGTGCGGCACCCGGAATTCGAAAGACAACCGCGAGCACAACGACACATATGCACGCCAGAACAATTCTTCCAACCAAGGCCGGACGTCCAGGATAGGACGCGAGTTCGGAGCGTAACAATTCATTCAAATTCCGAAGCGACGACCTGATCCCGCAGTATCTCGTCATGGCTTACCTCACCGATCCCTATTGGAAGGTCGCATCACGACGATTGCCACCTGACCAATACGGAGCGTGGCCGGTGGCGGGTCAATGATCCTAATACGCACTGGGTATCGCGTTGCCAGGCGCACCCAATTCAGAGTGCGCTGCACCTCCGGCAGTCCCTCCGAAAATTTTCCAACTACATCCGGATCAGGTGTGACGCCAAAACTCGTGCTCTCGACAACACCACGATACTTTGTGGTCGCATCGGACATGAGGAATACATCGACAGACATTCCAGGTTGCGTACGCGCAATTTGCGTTTCTCTAAAATTTGCTAACACCCACCACGTCCGATTGTCGATGAGTGTGAACAATTGCTTGCCTACCTTCGCGTATTGCCCTTCTGATGCAGTGAGGTTAGTAACGCGGGAATCGAATGGCGCCACTATATTGCATTGCTCATAGTTGTACCGAGCTAGTCGGACCGCCGCAGCCCGGCTCTCACGCTGGGCGAGCAAGGGCGTCAACACCAGAACCGAGGTTGCAGATTCTTTCACTGCGGCTCGACTCTGCGAAATTTGGGCGGTTGCCTGGTGCTTCTGTGCGATTGCAGCCTTTGAACTTGCCCTTGCCAACAACACTTGAGACTTCGCCTGATCTACCGCTGCCGTCCTCGCGTCGGCAACGGTACGAGCTTTGTGAACGTCGTCCTCCGTCACAAACCCTTTTGCAAGCAAGGGCTCAATGCGATGAAGATTGCCTAGAGCGTATTCTTCGTCAGCCTGCGCCTGTTTTAGCGCGCCTTCTGATCGCGTGATCGCAGCCTCCGAGATTTCTATTTCGTTGGTTGCTCTGGTCTCATTCGCCAGTGCGCTCTGCTCAACGGCGTTCGCTACGTCCACGTGATTTATCTGAGAGGAAATGCGACGGGACTCATTCTCAATCTCCCCTTCGACCTCCTGCTGTGCAGCCAGCGCATTCTGCAATGCATACAGATATGGTCGGTCATCGATCTTGTAGAGCAAATCACCTTTTCTGATGAGATCGTTATCGTGAATGGGCAGCTGCATCACCGGGCCTTCAACCACCGGCGCGATGCCAATGAAATTCGCTGTCACTTCAGCGTCATCGGTGCGCGGATACAGCAACACTTGACGTAGCACCAATCCCGCGGAAATAAGTGCGCCAGCAACAATGCACGCGCTCAGGATCTGCCCGTTGCGTTGATTCGTCAATTCTTGATTTGAAGTAGGCACGTAATCCTCATTACTCGAAAAAGATGAGCCAAAGGGTACAACTGAAAAGACATATGAGTGCCGAATAGACGATCGATAAGGGCCAGAGTCGATCGGCAAGCTTCTTCGTTGTAACGAAGAGGTGAGCCCCAAATGCTAACCCGATCGAGATTCCTAGGCATACGAGCCACGATGGGAAGTATGATCCGAGAACGTTGAACGATGGCGTTCCGCCGCATCCGGCTGTTGCCAGGACGAACAAGCTTTTCACAGTACTCCTCAGCAATCGATATGAACTCCGGGAGCTTCCGACTAATTCGCGATCAAAGCTCATGGATGGTTTCCCCTCGGATGATTCGCCAGCAGGTCCCCGGTTCGAAATTCAAGGTCAGTAAAAGTCCGAAGCACCTGCGTGCGAGCCGTAACGTCAATAGCGCGGGCCTGTGCCAAGGCGTTTTCCGCCGCCAGCACATCCAGGAAGTCGCGAACGCCATCTTTGTACGACTCCAATGCCGCCGCATAGGAGTCGGAGGAAGCGACTAGTAAAGAAGCCGCCGCCTGCCTCTGCTGCAACGCTGTCGCTGCATTTGTGTAGTCGCTCCAGACTTGGTTTGTAATCTCATCTTGAAGATCGTGAACCCCTTCCATCGCTACTCTCGACTCGGCATTCGCCTCGGCGATGCGGCTCTCTCGAAGGAAACCATCGAACACTGTCCACTTCAAACCGAGAACGGCATCATAGGTGGAGGTCTGGGCATAGGCGCCATTCGAACCATGTTGCTGTCCGAACGCACGGAGCCAACCTTTTGAGCCGTCCAATGTCAGCGACGGGTAATAGGACGTGGAAGCATGTTTTACTTCGGCTTGCGCCGCACGCACACGAGCCTGATCGGCTTGCAGATCGGGCCGGACCTTGAGCGCCGTGTCTATGGCATCTTGGATCGATTGATCCAGCGAATCCGGAATCCTCAAATGATCGAGCGGTTCCACTCTCAGTGGCGTCACGGGATTCGATGTAATCGCTCTGGCGAGGTTTCCGACCTCGACTTGCTCAGCCCCTGCCGCGCTCTTCAAATCATAGGTTGCCTTTGCAGTCGCGGCCTTCGCTTCTAGAACTTCTGGCACGGTCGCAAGGCCGTTATCTCTTCTTTTCCGCGCGGCCTCCTCGGTTGCTTTCGCATCGCTGAGGGAAGTCTCTGCTGCCTCACGCAATCCCCGTGCATTCAACAAGCCAAAATAAGCGACACTAACTTGCCGGATAAGGATCAAGTGGTCATTGTTGAACGATAGGTTTGCAGCGACGAGCCGAGCCTGAGCCGCTGTAATTTCCGTGCGACGCGCGCCGAAATCCACAAGTGTATATGCAAGATGAACCGCAGCATCGAAATCGCCAATGTCCTGCACGACGAAGGTCTGATAGAAGAGTTGGGGGTTGAGATACGTTCTTCCGGCCGCCGCCACGGTGACTGTCGGATACAGTTCGCTTTTCGCTATTCCAACCGATGCGGCCTTCACCTTGGCCCGATTCCAAGCTGCTCGCGTAGTAGGGCTATTGGATTCAGCGATATCAATCAGCTCTCCTAATGTGTACACGTGCCTCTCATCTATCGACACCTCGTGAGTAGCCACATCGGTTGTCCGATGTCCCGATGAATGGACATCAGGGAACCACGGCGTTTCGGGCGCGGTCGGAGCCGTTTGACCCCATGCTCCACTCGATAGAAGACCTGTCACCGCCACGACAAGTAGCGTCTTTGAGACCACCCCCTCAAACCGAGTTTGTCTGGCCCCATCACGAAATCTCATGTCAACAACTGCGTTCCGGTTAGCAAGATGCAGCTATCGACTTCGACATCAGCGCAGGCTTGCCTTGCCTCAGACTCCGTACATAGAGATTCCGCTTTCGCACCTGCTCGGTCGGATTTGACGCCACCGCCACCCACCCGTTTACATCGGATCGACGCGATGCTTCGCTTAACGCCGGCAAGCAGTGTGACAAGCGCCCGTCTTGAGTAGCCCAATCTACTGACGACCACCATGTAGATGTCGGTCATATGTCACCTTTCATTCCCGCAACAGGTTATGCAAAACCTGCGGGTCATTGAAGCTCACTGGAATTCACGTCGCGTCAAGCCAATGATCGAGAGGAGCTCGCACCCACCGATAGGACATCGTCAACCATGACACCGTGCGCATTCCATCAGACGAAGGTATCGATCGATACGTTCGTACTATGAATCGTCGCTCAGTGTTGCAGCTAGCGGCTAAGGACTTGTTTCCTATATCCCATGCAGCCGACTTGTACTGGGGCTCAAGATATTGGGCCGCGACCAGCCTTAGGCATAGCCATACATACCAAAGTATTCACCGATACCTTTGTCCAATAGTTTTTTCTGACGGCTTCCGGCTCAATCGAAGGCTAGGAGTGTCGATTGTGTGATGTTCGCCAAATTAAGCAAAAGGCTGGCCACGCGGACAGATCATATGGTGCTTTCATCAGACTCTTTTCAGCCTGCTGCGCACGCAGTCAGTTGTAGCAGTTTACGTTTGCAAATGAAGGAACATCAAATGACGGCACTCTCGCCTATAGTCGAGATCGAACCCCCTTCTGCAGTCGAGAAGCAAACAGAACTAATCCGCGAAGTACAGGACGGACTCCGATCACGTCCGCGTTCGCTCCAACCGTGGATGCTATACGACGAACGGGGCTCTAAGCTTTTTGAGCAAATCACCGCGTTACCGGAATACTATCCGGCTCGGATCGAGCGCTCTCTGCTCGAAAGGTATGCTGACTCAATCGTGGCCTCTGCTTGTGGCCGTTCACAAACGTTACGCATAGTCGAACTCGGCGCCGGTTCGGCATCAAAAACCTGTTTGTTACTGGCTGCCGCTGAGCGAATGCGGGTTCGAGTAATTTATGTGCCTCTGGACGTCTCTGCGGATGCTCTGGACATGGCGTGCCGAAACATCGAGCGTGCGTTCCCAAGAGTGCCTGTGGAGCCCCTCGTCGTCAATTACGTCACTACGCCGCCACAATTCAAAGCGTTCGCAGGTTCCACACTCGCGCTTTATCTTGGCTCGAGCATCGGCAACTTCTCGCCGACCGAGTCGAGAACCATCCTCCGAAATTTAGGTTCCCAGCTTGACGAGAAAGATACAGTTCTTCTGGGCACGGATCTCGCGAAGGATGAGGCAACAATGATCCAAGCCTATGACGACAAAGCGGGCGTGACCGCAGCGTTCAACTTGAACCTCTTGAATCGCTTGAATAGGGAGCTCAATGCAGATTTTAATCTCGATGGTTTCAAGCACTGTGCCCGTTGGGACCCGATCCAGTCCCGCATCGAGATGCATCTCGAAAGCACACGCTGCCAAGATGTTCAGGTGCCCGCTGCCGGGCTCGAATTCCATCTTGGCTGCGGCGAGACTATCCATACGGAGAACAGCTACAAATTCACGGACGAAACGCTGAGCTCACTCCTCTTGGACTCGGGCTTCGAAATTGGGACTATCTGGGAAGATAAGCACCGGTGGTACCAACTGACTCTAAGCCGGAAAGGCGCGTTTGATGAATGCGTTTGAATACTAAATAAGCGGCGCAGTTCGATCGCAGGCACGGCCTAGGTTCCGATGCTGCAGAACTTCGCTCTGGCGAAGATCTGGGGGTTGTATATAGGGAGCCGGTTGACTCTCTGCTCTCCCTCCAGCTTTCATCGGCAAAAGCTTTATCTAGGACCCGACCGCGCAGTACCGTAGACTCGATACTTTGCTGAAAGCAGAAATTGGTGAGCCATAGAAACTGCCGCCGCACCATCTCCTGCTGCCGCCGCACACCTCTTCGTAGAGTTATGACGGACATCGCCGGCAGCAAATAAACCAGGGATGCTTGTTTCCATGAATAGTGGAGCCCGACCATCTGTCCACATTGCCGGCGACAGGTTCGATCGGTCGAGATCCGGACCAGTCAGAACGTAGCCTGATGGGTCACAATGCAGCACCCCAGATCTTGCCCAGTCGGTTCGAGGCTTGCCTCCAATACAGACGAAGACATTATGTGTCTCGATGGACCCAATCATGCCTGAAGTTTCACAGCGATACGTAATGCTCTCTAACGCATCAACTCCTTCGAGCGAGGTTGGTGTAGTCCTTGTCAGAATCGTAATCGACGGATTGTCTTCAATGCGTTCTAGAAGGTACGTCGAAAGCGTATCCAGTACGGCCTGACGATGGAGGACGTAGAGTTACGAACCCTCTGCCGGTTCTTTCGACTGGATGACATTTCGCAGGGAAGCGCGCCGGACGACTCTTCGGGACCCGTTGTGGCGCAATGACACCGGCTTTATGTGGATGTTGGGCGCACTGTGCCACAAGCATCGAATATCTCTTCGAAGAAGGGTCGAAGGGCAATGCCAGGGTTTTTGTCGGTCTCGCAGATACCGTCCTTTTCGATTCGATCCACGACACACGTACCCAACAGTGCATTTGGACGGTCAGCCAAAACAAGCCGGCGATGCTGTATGCCTTCCATTCCGGCAATCCACTTATATGGTCCGTTGATTCCGACTCGACCGAGAAATTCTGCACATTGTTGTAGTGTCGCCGAGAAGATGCGTTCGTCCAGTTCCAAGAACTTGGGAATGTGCGATAGCCAAGCATCGACGACCCAGATCTCTCCGGTGTTGAAGACGTAGGCCACTGAATTCGCCGTGTCAGTACCTTGGACTGGATAAAAGCCCCCACCGTCCTCTCCTCTGACAAAGCCGATGGATTGCGCCGGTCGAACCAGCGGAACAATGCCAAGTTGTAAGCCTTTATCCTTTATGGTCTGCGTGCTTAGTCTCGGCTTAGGTTCGACAGTCGGAATCACTCGCAACCAATACGCGGGGCCATCTGCCAACTTGATAGTTCTTGCTTCCCGGTTTTCGATTCTCTCGATCAGACCTTCGCTTGCGACTCCGAGTGGCTTGCCGGCAGCGCGAAAACGCGCACGACCATTTAGGGGCTCTTTTTCGGGAAATGGCGGCGGCGCAGGGGGCTTCGGGAGTTGTGACTGGAACTCTTCGCTGTCCAGAATTGTTTGGAACGCACCTTCAAGCACCCGAGCGAGTTCTTCCCGAACTCTGCGCCGTTCCGCCGCCGGACTACCGTCCGGCAGCGAGTATAGAACCGGAAAGCGCAGATGAGCCATGTCGAACGGGAGTGGAAACTTTCTGGGGTCGCCGTGAGCGGTATTCATCACCGGCACAATTTGATGGTAACCGCGAGACTTCAGCGCCCATCCGTATTCAATAAGGACGTTTGGGTTTGGTATCAGTTCTCCATTCGCTCGTTTGGCGACCGCGGTAAGATCCGGAACGAAGATAGCCGATCGATCGATTTTCTTAAGAATTGTCTCGAATATAGGCGGGTTTCCCGGGACGCCTTTCGTGTCTTTGTCCAAGCTAAGTGCATCGCGCAGGGCCTCTTCGACCTCTGCAGCTTCGCCAAGTCTTTGAATGGCTGATTTCATGGCAGACTCAATCAGGTTGCGCCCCTCATCTGGGCTTCGATCGCTCTGCCATGAGAAGAAAATTGTGTGACCCATCCTCCAATGATTGGACCTTCTTGTTCGTGTGTCCACATCTAAAACGTCCAAAAGCCTTTGGACACAACACGTCGTTTCACATTGTCAGGTAGATTGACTCGACTGCCTCTCGCTGTCTCCCCTACTGGGACTCACGACCATTTAGAACGTTTCTTGTTTTCGGGGGAATGCGAGTCACTTTCGTTCTTCGACCTTAGCCGCCGATCTTCGAGCTGTTGTGTTGACCGTTCGAGTTCCTCTACGATCAGTTTTTCATTTGGCAACACGGTCTGATATTCCGCAGCGAGAACCTTGTTGGGCAGGTTGTCGAGCGCATATCGGGCCTCGGCCGCGCCTTTCCCCGCGCACAGAATCAGGCCGACGGGAGGATTTTCGCCTTCCTTCATCCAGTGCTCGCGGGCGTAGTTCAAGTAAAGGTGCATCTGGCCTGCATCTGCGTACCCGAACGTGCCCACCTTGAGGTCAATGATCACCAGACAGCGCAAACGGCGATGGAAGAAAACGAGGTCAATACGGAACCATGTATCGTCTAACCGCAAACGTCGTTGACGCCCCAGAAACGCAAAGTCGTCGCCCAGTTCCAATAAGAAGTCAGCAAGATGCTGGATCAGGGCATCTTCGAGTTCAGATTCGGAGTATTCATCCTTGAGATTGAGGAATTCGAGGACGAACGGATCTTTGATGGCCTCTTCCGGCGTAATCGTATCGTTCGGCTCTGCCTTTTGAGCTTTTTCCAGCATTGCGGCTTTGTTTCGGGACAGGGCAATACGCTCATAGAGTTGGCTTTCGATTTGCCGATTGAGTTGCCTCATGGACCAGCCGGACCGGAGCGCTTCGGCTTCGTAGAATGCTCGTGCCTCGGTTCTTTTCACGGACAGCAGGCGAACGTAAGAAGACCAGGGCAACGGAAACGCAGCTGCCGACGCCTCAACGTCTGCCGGCAGTAAAGCTAAATCTTTGGAAGAAGATGACTTTGAAGATTCTCTCGACACTGTCGAGAGAATCTGTTTTGTCAGGCCAAGCCAGGTAAAAGGCACGCATCTTCCAGAGGTTCGGCTGACTGAACCCCCGGCCAAATTGCCGGGTCAGATCGACTGCGAGTTGACCGACCAAGGCTTCGCCGTACTCTGCGCGCTCCTCTCCCTGTTGTTCGAATTGGACAATTCGCCGCCCGATTTCCCAGTAGCTTGCCGTCATCAGGGCATTGACACTGCGGGCCGATGCGATTCGCGCCGCGTGGAGAAGCGCGACAATCTCTGTCCGTATATTGCCGTAGTCCTGTTCGATCATCTTCTCTATAGGGTAACGAGGTTGGGGCATGAGAGCATCCTTCGATTCAAGTGGCACGTTCTGAGAGATGGAAATTGGGCTGCTCCCCCCACGGGTTCAGCCCGGTGCACCGCTTGGCAAAAGTTTGTCGCATCTTTGTCGCAAATACCGCCCATTGGGCCGGTTTTGCCGACTCTGCCGGTTTATAAGTCCTTTGCCATCTATATTTTGTCCTGGGACTCATTCCATGGCATGGAAGAGATCATCGGCCCTCACTATCGTGCAATTTCTTCTATATGCGAACGCTCGTCTGAGGTTGCCGGTACCTTGTTTCATAGATTTCACAGTCGTAACGTCTAATCCGGATTAGAGTCCCGTCCAATTCGGATTGTGGGCCCTGCCAAACCGGAAGGCAGAGAGGCTCCCATCGCAGTCCCGTAATCAGAGAAAGAGCAAAGCTTCTAGAGGCGCGCGAACAATACGCGAACAATGCGCATCCCAAAACAGCCTAATTTGCCCCAAGCAGTCCTAAAATTGACCGAGCATAACTGCTTTACATTCAAGTACATCCGCTGATTCCGGGCCACTTAGCTGAATTGTCCGGCAGCCCTGAAAAAGCCGGGTCGGCGGTTCGATCCCGTCTCTGGCCACCATTTAGGATAAATAACTTACAAATAGCGGATTCGAAGCCTCCTTTCTTGGAGGCTTTTGGGCTTTTCATATAACTTATTTATATCCAACAACATAGAAAAATATTGAGCTGTGGCCATAAAAAGACCGGCGTCGCTTATCGAAAATATATATGCCCATGATTTAAAAAGTCTTATCGGAGGATCTAGAAAGCACCAAAACTGTCCGAACGATGTCCGAATATTCTCGGATGGCTACAGGCGAACAAAAAGGGAAATTAATGTCTGATTGTGGATGCTCTAAGAGCAACTGCTGACATCCACGACTAAGACGATGTCCAACACCCCTTTGCGAATATCTACCAAGTAATCTTTCTAAACCGCGCATGGGTGCGGCTGAGGTTGTCTGAAAGAAATCTGGAGCAGATCCGGCAGTTCTATCTTCAGTGGCAAATTTCGCAGACAGTCGGCGATCTTGCCGGCATCGATCCGATCGTTCTTCCTCTTGGACGCGGCGATGGCCCGCAGCATCAACGGATGAGCGACCTTCACCTTCTCGGCATGCGGCAGCAGGTAGTCGTAG
>Ga0255336_100967_pt1 | contig 28099 bp, 24 predicted proteins | sample MeOH1_35cm_T3_17_FD_189102 | JGI IMG/M metagenome (GOLD analysis project Ga0255336, IMG submission 189102) | Sandy soil microbial communities from University of British Columbia, Vancouver, Canada - MeOH1_35cm_T3_179 | ecosystem: Engineered > Artificial ecosystem > Sand microcosm > Unclassified ...
TGGCCGGATGGCCAATCCGCACGGCGAACCCCAAGCTCTGGCGAGAAGCCCGTGGCAACAGGGCGCGGGCCGGCCGCGCCGCGCCCGCTTCATCTTCGTTACGGCCTCATTCTTCCACCAGGGCCCGCATGTCCACCATGCGCGCGTTCATCGCGCTGCGCCGTTTTGCGAGCCACATCATGAAGGTGATGAAGGTGCCGAACACGACGATGATCCATTGCGCCGGCATCTTCGCCGTCAGCAACAGCGCGTACGCGCCGAGCATCAGCAGCACGGCGAGATTCTGGTTGAAATTCTGCACCGCGATCGAATGCCCCGCGGAGAGCAGCATCGCGCCGCGATGCTGAAGAAGCGCGTTCATGGGCACGATGAAAAAGCCCGACAGCGCGCCGAGCAGGATCATCAGCGGATAGGCGAGCAGAATGTAGAACGGCAGGACGTACGTGCCGATGCGAATGCCTGAACCCGGCGGGAACAGATCCTTGTTGTAGAACGCCATGGCGATCGCCACCGCGCCGGTCAGGATGCCGACCGGCAACACGCGCAGCGACTTGCGCAACGGAATCAGCGCGGCCGCGGCCGCCGCGCCGACCGCGATGCCCAGACCCGTAACGCCTTGCATGACCGCCGCCTTCGAGAGCGACAGCCCGAGATTCACGTTGGCCCATTTGAGCACCAGCAATTGCAGCGTCACGGCGCCGCCCCACATCAGGGTCGTCACCCACAGCGCGATCTGCGCGAGTTTGTCGGCCCACAGCACGTTGAAGCAATGATAGAAATCGCCGACCAGCTTCTTCGGTTCCTTGAGGCGGTTTTCATAACGCGCGCCGGTGTCGGGAATGAAGATGTTGATCGCGGCGGCGATCGCGTAGGTCACCATCGTCGCGAACATGGCGAGGTCGGCGGAAGAGCGGATCAGCGGCAGATGCGCATGCGCGACGAATTTGTCCGCGAAGGTGCTGATCAGCGCGCCGCCCACCATCGTGCCGACAATGGTCGACAGCACGGTGGCCGATTCGAGCCACGCATTCGCCTTGACGAGTTTTTCCGCGGGCAGCAGTTCAGTGAGGATGCCGTACTTGGCGGGCGAATACGCGGCCGCGCCGAAGCCGACCACGCCGTACGCAATCATCGGATGAACGCCGGCGATCATCATCAGGCAGCCGCTCGCCTTCAACGCGTTGGAGATGAACATGACGTGCCGCTTTTGCATCGAATCGGCGAAAGCGCCGACGAACGGCGCGAGCAGCACGTACGAAACAGTGAAGAAAATCTGCAGCAGCGGCGTGACCCAGGCGGCCGAGCGAATCACGGAGAGCAACGCGATGGCCGCGATCAACAGCGCATTGTCCGCAAGCGACGAAATGAACTGCGCCGCGATGATTGTGTAGAAGCCTTTTTTCATGAAGCGGATTGGAAGCTGTGCGCGCAGTCAGGCGCAAAGCAGGGCGCAGCGAAAACGCGCGAAACGCAGCCGGCAATCGAGTACGCCGGCGCGGCTTCCCGCTTTTGTAGCACGAACGCCCGCTGCATGCAGGCGCGCCAACGAGAAAGCGGCCGAAGCCGCTTTCTCATTCCGGATGCCGGCAAGAAACGGGCGCCATGATGCGAGCGCTTAAGCCGATTGCTGGCGCGTGCGGCTGTAGCGCGACAGGATCGGAATCATCTGTGCGTAGACTTTCGGGTTGCCCGCGACGATTTCGCCAATGTGCAGGAAATCGGAATCGCCCGTGTAGTTGCCGACCAGACCGCCGGCTTCTGTGATCAGCAGGCTACCCGCGGCGACGTCCCACGCATTCAAACCTTGCTCGAAGAAGCCGTCCATGCGGCCGGCGGCGACGTTCGCCAGATCCAGCGCGGCGGCGCCCGGACGGCGCAGGCCGGCGCAGGCCTGGGTCATTTCAGCGAACTGGCGGCCATACGCTTCGAGGCCGTCCGTTTCGCGGAACGGGAAGCCGGTGCCGATCAGGCCGTCAGCCAGACGGTCGCGCTTGGCCACGCGGATGCGGCGATCGTTGAGGAACGCGCCACGGCCGCGCGAGGCGGTGAACAGGTCGTTGCGGGTCGGGTCGTAGACCACGGCTTGCGTCACGATGCCCTTGTGAGCCAGTGCGATCGACACGCAGTAGTACGGAAAACCGTGGATGAAATTGGTGGTGCCGTCGAGCGGATCGATGATCCACTGGTATTCGGATTCGTTATCCGACTTGCCGGATTCTTCCGCGAGGATGGCGTGATCGGGGTAGGCGGTCTTCAGCGTGTCGATGATCGCCGCTTCAGACGCTTTGTCGACCTCCGTGACGAAATCGTTGTGCTGTTTCTTGCTGACCTGGACGAGATCGAGGTCGAGCGACGCACGGTTGATAAGCTGGGCTGCGCGGCGCGCGGCCTTCACAGCGATATTGAGCATGGGATGCATGAGACTGGATCCTTGTGCCGGGGCAGCACGGCTGCTGGCCGGTAAATGAGCGCTAACCTGCGCTAATCGGGCGCTCTCTGGGAGGCGCGGAAACAGCACGGAACGGCCGCCCGGTACAGCACCGGTGCGCATTCCGCCGACGGAGACGAATTGGATAAGAACGAGGCGCTCATGCAAGGCCGGATGGCAAAGCTGGACGCGAGTTTCGGCATTTTACCTGAGTCCGGGCGCCGCGGCAGCGTTCGCGGGGCAGGTGGACAATTTGCCTGTTTCTACGCGGCCCGGCCCACCGGTCGCGAGCGTGTTCGCGGGCGTATTTGCGTGCGCACTTGCGTGCAGTCCTGACCGGCTACGGCGTTGGCGCTACCATACGCGTCTTTAGTTTGCCGAATTCCATCGTGGACCATACCCCCCATTCTTCCGATCGTGCCGTAGCCGAATTGCGCGGCGGCTTTACCTCGACCCGCTTCGTGCTCGTCGAGCCGAGCCACCCCGGCAATGTCGGCGCCGCGGCGCGCGCGTTGAAAACCATGGGTTTCTCGCGGCTCGTGCTGGTGTCGCCGCGCGTGCCGCAGGTACAGGCCGATCCGGAGGCCATCGCTATGGCGAGCGGCGCCGACGACGTGCTGGCCTCCGCGCACGTCGTGCCGACGCTCGCCGACGCCTTGAGCGGCGTGCATTGGTCGATCGCGCTGACCGCGCGGCTGCGGGAATACGGGCCGCCGCAATGGGCGCCGCGCGCCGCGGCCGGCGTCGCGCGCGAGCAGGCGATGCACGGCGAGATCGCGCTGGTATTCGGCAACGAGCGCACGGGTTTGTCGAACGAGGATGTCGAGCGGTGCAGCGCGCTCGCGCATATTCCGGCCAATCCGGCCTACAGCTCGCTCAATCTCGCGCAGGCCGTGCAGGTGCTCGCGTACGAGTTGCGCACCACCTATCTTTCGGCCGATAGCGCAACGACCGCGGCGCACGCCGCGCCTCGGGCGGCGGCGGGACCGGCCGAACCGGCCGGCGCACGCGCGGCGAGCGACGAAATCGAAAGCATGTTCATGCATCTGGAAAGCGCGCTGGTCGCGCTCGAATTTCTCGATCCGGCCAATCCGAAGAAGCTGATGTCGCGTCTGCGGCGGCTGTTCGCGCGCTCCGGTCTTGAGCGTGAGGAAGTGAATATCGTGCGCGGCATCGCCAAACACATTCTGTTGAAGACCGGACCCAAGGGCGGCGACGCGTCCTGAGAACGGCGTGCCGTTCCGATAGCCGGATAGCCGGCGACGACCCCGCCGGCAGCGTGGGCTTGCGGCACGTTGCGCGCATTCGCCCTACAATCCTCGAAACGTTCTAAGCAAAGCTGCTGCCGTGCTATGCGGCAAGCCGTGCCGGCATGCGTGCGTTGTCGCGCGTGTGGCCCTTTCTCCTACAACACAGTCCCTTGCCATGTTCACGAGACTTCGCGAAGACATTGCCACGATCCGCGAGCGCGACCCCGCCGCCCGCAGCGCCTGGGAAGTCCTCACGTGTTACCCGGGGCTGCACGCGCTCGTGCTGCACCGGCTCGCTCATGCATGCTGGCAGGCAAGGCGCCGCTGGCTCGCACGTTTCGTCTCGCAGGTGGCGCGCTTCATGACCGGCATCGAAATCCATCCGGGCGCGACGCTCGGGCGGCGCGTATTCATCGATCACGGTATGGGCGTGGTGATCGGCGAGACTGCCCAGGTCGGCGACGACTGCACCATCTACCAGGGCGTGACGCTCGGCGGCACGTCGCTCACTCGCGGGGCGAAACGGCATCCGACGCTCGAGCGCGGCGTGATCGTCGGCGCGGGCGCGAAGGTGCTTGGCGGCTTTACGATCGGCGCGGAGGCGAAGATCGGTTCGAACGCGGTGGTGACCAAGCCCGTGCCGGCGCGCGGCACGGCGGTGGGCAATCCGGCGCGGATCATCGTGCCGGCGGCGGCTGCGGTGGCGTCGGAAGTGGCTTCCGCTGCGGTGAATTCCGATTCCGGCGGCGCCGCGAGCGATGCGAAACGCTCGGTCGGAAGCAGTGGCTTCTGCGCGTACGGCATCACGCCGAATGCAGACGATCCCGTGTCGCTGGCGATTCACGGCCTGATCGATCACGCGGCCACGCAAGCGAAGCGCATCGACGAAATCGTCGATGCGCTGGACCGGCTGGGCACGAGTCTCGAAGCAATACAAGGCGCGGACGCGGCGCTGCTCGATCTGCGGCGCCTGTCGGCCGCAATCGCGGGCAAGGTGGATGGGGCGGTGGCGGAGCGCTGATGCTGCCAGGCGAAGCCGAAGCCGAAGCCGAAGCCGAAGCCGAACGCTCGCGCTTGGCGCCACCATCAACACCACACTGCGCGGGCGCTAACCCAAGGGCAGCCAGCAGCGCTGAATGCGGCCCGCAGGCAGGCCAGTATTAATGCTGGCACGCTGAGCGGCGACAGCGCCGTAATCAACTGCCGCCACAATCAATCCAGCGGCAGCGCTCGAATCCCTTCAGCATCGATACGCAGATACCCGCCACGGCGCTCGCCGTGGTCCAGATCCCAATCCGGCAGAACCCAGCGCGTGCCGCCCGGTTCGCGATGCCGCGCCGGCCGGTGCGTGTGCCCATGAATGATGGTCGCCGTTTTCGACGACTTGAACAACGCGCCCACCGCCGCGGCCGTCACGTCGTACTTCGGCGAAACCGGCCGCGCGCGGCCTTGTTCGCTTTTCGAGCGCATGTTCTCGGCGAGCTTCTGACGCCAGCGGAACGGCCACGCCAGAAAAAGCATCTGCGCGAAACGGCTGCGCCCAAGACGTCGGAACATTTGATAGCCGCGATCCGCGGTGCACAGCCCGTCGCCGTGCGCGAGCGCGATACGCGTGCCGAATGCGGTGATCACGAAAGGGTCGGGTAGCCAGATCGCGCCGGCCGCTCTCATGAAACGCTTGCCCAGCAGAAAATCGCGGTTGCCGTGCATGACGTAGAGCGCAATGCCGCGCTCGGACAATGTGTGCAGCAGCGCCGCCATACGCGCGACGAACGGCTCGACGAGCATGTCGTCGCCGATCCAGTACTCGAACAGGTCGCCGAGGATGAAAACCGAATCGGCCTGCTCGGCGGTGACGCGGATGAAATGCTCGAACGCGGCGACCGTATGCGGAATCGCCTCGCTCAAGTGAAGATCGGAGAGGAAAAAAAACGGGCGTGCGGCGTGCGGGCGCTTGCCCTCGCCAGGCACGCCCGCGGCGACGCTTCGCAGCGGCGTTTCTTGCAGCATTGAAGGTGCCTGATGTCAGTTCGAACGAGTCGACGCTTGGTTCACGCTTCGTTCACGTTCAGTCGACGATCACAGCTTTTTCGATCACCACGTCGTCAGCCGGCACGTCCTGATGGAAGCCCTTCGAGCCCGTCTTGACCTTCTTGATCTTCTCGACGATGTCCATGCCTTCGACCACCTTGCCGAACACGGCGTAGCCCCAGCCCTGCGGCGTCGGCGACGAATGGTTCAGAAAGTCGTTGTCGTTCACGTTGATGAAGAACTGCGCCGTGGCCGAATGCGGGTCGTTCGTGCGAGCCATCGCGATCGAGCCGTTCACGTTCTTCAGACCGTTGTTCGCTTCGTTGGTGATCGGCTCGGCCGTCGGCTTCTGCTTCATGCCGGGCTCGAAGCCGCCGCCCTGGATCATGAAGCCGTCGATCACGCGGTGAAACACCGTGTTGTCGTAGTGGCCGGCCTTCACGTAGTTGAGGAAGTTCTCAACCGATTTCGGCGCCTTTTCAGCGTCCAGTTCGAGTTTGATGACGCCGTGGTTCGTGTGCAGTTCAACCATGATGGAATCCTTTGATGAACGGGGTGGGTAAAAGGCGCGGCAAGTCGTCATGAACTGACGCCGGGCCGCGCCGGGGCGTGGATTGTGCGCTGACGCTTTTTATTCAGGCGCGCTGTATGTGTTGCTGTGTGTTGCCGTATGTTGCGCGCCTTGATTGCTGCAATTACTTGCCGACGACCGTAGCCGACTCGATCACGACCGCTTTTTGCGGCACGTCGCTCATCGGGCCGCGCGAGGTGGTGGGCGTGCCTTCGATCTTCTTCACGACGTCCATGCCGCCCGTGACCTTGCCGAACACCGCATAGCCGTTGCCGTCCGGATTCGGATAGTCGAGGCCGGCATTGTCCACCGTGTTGATGAAGAACTGCGCGGTGGCCGAATTCGGATCGCTGGTGCGCGCCATGGCGAGCGTGCCGGTCGTGTTCTTCAGACCGTTACGGCTTTCGAGCACGATCGGAGCGCGCGTGGGCTTCTCAGCGAAACTCTGCGTATAGCCGCCGCCCTGAATCATGAAGCCGCGAATCACGCGATGGAAAATCGTGCCGCTGTACTGGCCGGACTTCACGTAGTCGAGGAAGTTGGCGACCGTCTTGGGCGCTTTCTCGGGATACAACTCGACACGAATGTCGCCTTCCGATGTCTTGAAGAGGACGGACGGATGCGCGGCTTGCGAACCGGACTGGGCAAAGGCGGGCGCGTTTGCGATCAGGGCGGCGCTGCCGAGCGCCAACATCAACCATTTCATGAAGATCCTCAGGGTTGGAAAAACGTGTTGCGCGAAAACTTAACGGCGTTACTTCGACGGCGCCATGTAGGGCGGCATGGCGAGCGAGCCGTTCGCGCCGCCGTACTGGAAGCTCGGCGTCTGCGTCATGTTCATGTTCGAGGTGGCGCGCGCGGTGTAGTTGTCTTCCGCGGTGGCGGCCTGCTGTGCCGGCGCGTGGGTTCTGACCGGCGAGATGACCTTCTGGATGTCCGCGAGGCGCTGCGTGGTGGTGGGGCTCACCTTGCCGAGGCTCTGCGCGCGGCGATAGGCTTCGTTGGCCATACGCAGATACAGGTCGCCGAGATTTTCGTATGCGAGGCCGTAGCCCGGGTTGACCTTGGTCGCCGTTTCGAGCGCGGCGCGCGCTTCGGCATAACGGCCTTGCTTCGCGTACAGCGCGGCGAGGTTGTTATACGGCTCGGGCAACTCGGGGTAGGTTTGCGTGAGTTCGGTGAACGCGGTGATGGCTTCGTCGTCGCGGCCCAGGTGGGCGAGCACCGTGCCGCGCTTGAACTTCGCTTGCGCGTCGCGCGGATTCGAGGCGATGCGCGCGTCGAGCTGGGTCAAGGAGGCGGCCCAGTTTTTCTGCGCGATCGACGCGTCGATTTCCGGCGTGTTGTCGCGCACGGCGGGACCTTGCGGCAGCGTGGCGGTCTTCTGCGCAAAGGCGGCCGCTGCCGGCACGGTCGCAAGGGCCACAGCCAGGGTGATGCGCAAAGCGAGGGCACGGGTCGCGCCGGGCGCAACGCCGCCGCTCATGCCGTGCGTCACGCCGCGCGCGACGCTACCAAAGGCCGTCGCGGCGAGGGTCGCAGCGCTGCGCGCGCGGCCGCTTGAAGGTTTCATAGGCTCAGGTCTGGATGTTATACTCCGACCCATTCTAACAAAAGGTCTGCGCGTTCCGTCGAACCGCAAACTGTCTTTTCGCCACTCGTGGTCGTCTCCGCCTTGACCGCAGCCTGACCGCCGCACCCGTTGCACCGGTTTTGCTGTATGCGCTGCACCCCGCCGTCTGTTCGCTGGGCGCGGCGCGCATGAAACACATTGCGGATTTCTTTCGGCCCACGCACCGTTCTCTATGGAATCACTGCGCATCTACAACACGCTCGCGCGTGACAAGCAAACTTTCGTGCCGCTGCAAGACGGTGTCGTGCGGATGTACGTCTGCGGGATGACCGTGTACGACTATTGTCACGTCGGTCATGCGCGGGTCATGGTCGTGTTCGACATCGTGCAGCGCTGGTTGCGCACGCTCGGCTACGACGTGACCTACGTGCGCAACATCACCGACATCGACGACAAGATCATCCGGCGCGCGGTCGAGAATGGCGAAACGATCAAATCGCTGACCGACCGCTTCATCAAGGCACTGCATGAAGACGCGGACGCGCTCGGCATCCAGCGGCCCGACATCGAGCCACGCGCCACGGATTTTATTCCGCAGATGCTCGGCATGATCGAGCGGCTCGAGGCGAACGGCTACGCCTATCAGGCGAGCGACGGCGACGTGAACTACGCGGTGCGCAAGTTCGCGAACTACGGCAAGCTCTCGGGCAAGTCGCTCGAAGATCTGCGCGCGGGCGAGCGCGTCGCCGCGAACGACGCGAAGCAGGATCCGCTCGACTTCGTGCTGTGGAAACAGGCCAAGCCCGACGAGCCCGCCGACACCGGCTGGGATTCGAAGTACGGGCGCGGCCGTCCGGGCTGGCATATCGAATGCTCGGCGATGGGCTGCACGTTGCTCGGCGAACATTTTGACATTCATGGTGGCGGCCAGGATCTGCAGTTTCCGCACCACGAAAACGAGATTGCGCAAAGTGAAGCTGCCACCGGTCAAACCTTCGTCAATTTCTGGATGCACAACGGCTACGTACAGATCGACAATGAGAAGATGTCGAAGTCGTTGAACAACTTCTTTACGATTCGCGAAGTATTGGCGCAGTACGATGCCGAGGTCGTGCGGTTTTTCATCGCGCGCGCGCATTACCGCTCGCCGCTGAACTACAGCGACGTGCATATCGACGACGCCCGCAACGCCCTCACGCGTCTGTACACCGCGCTGAAGGACGTCACGCCTGACGGCGCGGAACTCGACTGGAACGAAGCGTATGCGCAGCGTTTCCAGGCAGCAATGAACGACGACTTCAACACGCCGGTTGCGGTATCGGTGTTGTTCGAGTTGGCAAGTGAAGTGAACCGCACGCGCGACTCCGCGCTGGCCCGTCAATTGCGTTCGCTTGGCGCGGTGATCGGACTGCTCGGCCGCGAGCCGCGTGCCTACCTGCAGCAGGCGGCGGGCACAGCGGCCGTGGGCGCGCTCGAGGCCGCAGTGATCGAAGCGAAGATTGCCGCGCGCGCGGCCGCGAAGCAGTCGAAGGACTTTGCGGCGGCAGACCGGATCCGGTCCGAATTGCTCGAGGCCGGCGTTGCACTTGAAGACAAACCCGGCGGGTTGACCGAGTGGCGGCGCGTGTGAGCGCACCTCGAGCTTCCCTTTGATCGACTCGCCAGGCAGGAGGCAGGATGGCAACGGCCACGAAGACGCCGGCTAAACGAGCCGCGTCTCAAACAAACGCGGCAGCCGCGGGAAAGTCGACACGCACGTCGGCTCGCACGGGCAGCGGCGTGTTAAAGAAAGCATCGTCGAAAGCCGCCGGGGCGGTGGCCGAGACCGCAGCGGGCGCATCGAAAAAGACTTCGGTCAAGCGCGCGCTCAACGGCGCGTCGGTACATGCGCCTGTCGCGAAACGCGCGAAGGCGTCGCGTGCAAAGAGCAATGGCGCATTGCCGGCCGAACTGGCCGGCGACGTGCAGGAACTGGCCCGTGTGACAGGCGAGGGGCACGAAGGCGAAGTCGTGCGCAAGACGCGCGCATCCGCTACCGCGGGGGGCGAAGCGGCGAGCGCTAGCGAAGTCGCGGTGCCGGTGCAGATCGGCGGCCTCACGCCCGAGGTTACGCGGCCGGCGTATTGGGACAAGGCGTGTGCCGACCTTGTCAAGCGCGATCGTATTCTGAAGAAGCTGATTCCGAAGTTCGGTCCGGTGCATCTGTTGAGCCGCGGCGATCCGTTCGTCACGCTCGCGCGCTCGGTGGTGGGGCAGCAGATTTCGGTCGCGTCAGCACAAGCAGCGTGGGCGAAAGTCGAGGCCGCCTGCCCGAAGCTGGTGCCGCAGCAGTTCATCAAGCTCGGTCTGGAAAAGCTGACTACATGCGGGTTGTCCAAACGCAAAGCCGAGTACGTGCTCGATCTCGCGCAGCATTTCGTTTCGGGTGCGTTGCACGTCGGCAAATGGACGTCGATGGAAGACGAGGCGGTGATCGCCGAGCTCACGCAGATTCGCGGCATCGGCCGCTGGACGGCGGAGATGTTCCTGATCTTCAATCTGTCGCGCCCGGATGTCCTGCCGCTCGACGACCTGGGACTGATCCGTGCGATCAGCGTCAACTATTTCAGCGGTGAGCCGGTCACGCGCAGCGAAGCGCGCGAAGTCGCCGCCAACTGGGAGCCGTGGCGTACCGTCGCCACCTGGTATATGTGGCGTAGTCTGGACCCGCTGCCGGTCGACTACTGAAGAACAAGAAACGGAATCAGATCAAAAACTATCGACTGTTAAAAATTGATAGTTGAGAAATGGTTTTGACATCGGCGAGCGCGGTTAGAATACGCGCTGCCGGTAAGTCCAAGGATTACAACCAATGAAGACCACCTTTCTGGATTTCGAACAGCCGATCGCTGAACTCGAAGCGAAGATCGAAGAATTGCGCTTCGTGCAGGACGATTCGGCCGTCGATATTTCGGAAGAGATCGAGCGGCTGTCCAAGAAAAGTCAACAGCTCACCAAAGATCTGTACGCGAACCTCACGCCGTGGCAGGTTTCGCAAATCGCTCGCCATCCGCAACGTCCATACACGTTCGACTACGTGAACGAGCTGTTCACCGATTTCCACGAACTGCACGGTGACCGCAACTATGCGGACGACCTGTCGATCGTCGGCGGCCTTGCGCGTTTCAACGGCCAGGCCTGCATGGTGATCGGCCATCAGAAGGGCCGCGACACCAAGGAGCGCGCGCTGCGCAACTTCGGCATGCCGCGTCCGGAAGGCTATCGCAAGGCCGAACGTCTGATGCGTCTCGCCGAAAAATTCGGCTTGCCGATTTTCACCTTCATCGACACGCCGGGCGCGTATCCGGGCATTGGCGCGGAAGAGCGCGGTCAGTCGGAGGCGATCGGCCGCAATCTGTACGTGATGGCTGAATTGAAGACGCCGCTGATCGCGACGATCATCGGTGAAGGCGGTTCGGGCGGCGCGCTGGCCATTGCTGTGGGCGACAGCGTGCTGATGCTGCAATTCTCGACCTATTCGGTGATTTCGCCGGAAGGCTGCGCATCGATTCTGTGGAAGAGCGCCGCGAAAGCGCCGGAAGCCGCGGAAGCGCTTGGCCTGACCGCGCATCGGCTGAAGGCGCTCGGTTTGATCGACAAGATCGTCAACGAGCCGCTCGGCGGCGCGCATCGCGATCCGAAGGGCATGGCCGCCATGCTGCGCCGTGCGCTTGCCGATTCGCTGCGCCAGTTCCAGGGCATGAGCATCAATGACCTGCGCCAACGCCGTTTCGAACGGTTGATGTCGTACGGCAAGTTCAAGGAAACGACGCCGGGTGCCTAAGCCCGCGCGCGTTCTCTTTCGTCCTTCAGCGCCCAGCGTGCGAGCGACGTGACTTCCACCGCCGAAACATCTGCCGACCGCCTCGTTATCGAGGCGGTCGGCTTTTCGTTGTCCAGGCTTTCCGCAACCGCCCGTATTGCGATTGCGTTTAGCGGCGGCGTGGATTCGAGCGTGCTGCTCGATGCCGCAGTGCGTGTCGCTGGCGCGTCGCGCTGCGTGGCGTTGCACGTGCATCACGGCCTGAGCGCTCATGCGGATGCGTGGCTCGCGCATTGCGACGCGTTCGCGCGGGAGCGTGGCGTCGAGTTCGCTGCGGAGCGCGTCGTGGTGTCGCGTGACACGGGTGTGAGCGTCGAGGCCGCCGCGCGCGATGCGCGTTATCGCGCGCTCGAAGGCATGTGCGCGTCGCGCGGTGTCGCCACGCTCTGGCTCGCGCAACATGCGGACGATCAGGCGGAAACGGTGCTGCTGCAGTTGCTGCGGGGTGCCGGCCTCGCGGGTCTTGCCGCGATGGCGCCGGAGTATTTGCCGGCGAAGGCGTCGGCAACACGCGTGCGGCCTTTGCTACATCTGCTGCGTGCGCAGCTCGAACAATATGCGAGCGAGCGTGCGCTACGCTGGATCGACGACGAGTCGAATGCGGACACGCGCTATGCGCGCAACGCGTTGCGCCACGATGTGATGCCGGCGCTCGCTGTCCACTTTCCCGGCTTTCGTGACGCACTGGCTCGCACGGCGGCACACGCGGCGTCCGCGCAGCGCTTGCTCGATGAACTCGCGCGCATCGACATGGAAGCCACATCACGCGACGAAGGACGCGCGCTCTCGCACGACGCCTTGCTCGCGCTCGACGACGACCGCGCGCTTAACCTCATGCGCTACTGGATGCGCACGCTGGGCCTCGCCGCCGCGTCGAGCGTGCGTCTTGGCGACGCGCTGCGTCAACTGCGCGAAATCGGCGCGGCGGGTGAGGGCCATGCGCTGCGTGTCGATCACGCGGGTCATGCATTGCGCAGCTACCGCGGCCTCGTGTACTGGGAATCCGGAGACAGCAGCGAGCCCGCCGACGAAACCGCGCTCGCCCCGCGCGCGGTCAGCGAGCTGGCATGGCAGGGCGAGTCGGTCTGGCGCTTGCCGCAATGGCGCGGCACGTTCGTATTCGCCGATGCGGCCGCGGGCGAGCCCGACGCGATGCCTATCAGTCTTTTGCGGGGCGCTGTGTTGAGCGCACGCTCGCGCAGCGGCGGCGAACGGATGCGCACGGGTGCGGCGCGCAATGCGCCGGGCCGCACCCTGAAAAACCTGTTCCAGGAGCGCGGTATTCCCGCGTGGAAACGCGACGTGCCACTGCTCTACGTCGGCGAGGAGCTGCTGTTCGTGCCCCTGCTCGGGGTGAATCGCGCTGCGTTGCCAGAGCAGCCCGACGAGGCTGGATCACACGTCAGCATAGCGTGGCGCGAAGATCTGCTGATCGCCTGACCGGCCGGTCGGACACCCCGATGAGCTAACCGGTGAATCCGCAAACGTGGCGCAAATCCGCGTGAAACAAGCCTTTGCCGCCCTTATTGAACGCATTTCGATGGCCTTTGCGGCTTGTCTTTTTACGCTCGATCGGGTAATTTAGCTTGTTTGCCCGACCGCTTTTGCCGTCGCTTTTACCGGTCTGCGATCGTGATCCGTCGTTTCCGATAAGCCATCAGCGATCATTCCCGGGCAAATCCGCGCGTGCTGCACGCGTGCTGCATTTACGCCGCCACACATTTTGCCGTCGTTCACAAGACGTTGCGCTCCTGTGCTTTTGTGCGGTCGTCTCCAGCGCGCCAGCGCGGTTTCTCCTCCAGTTCAGAACGACAATGGCACTCATCGTACACAAATACGGCGGCACCTCGATGGGCTCGGTCGAGCGCATCAAGAACGTCGCCAAGCGCGTCGCGAAATGGCACAAGGCCGGCCACAAGATGGTCGTCGTGCCGTCGGCGATGTCCGGCGAAACCAACCGCTTGCTCGGTCTCGCGAAAGAAATCACGGGTCAGCCGAGCCCGCGCGAACTCGACATGATCGCCGCTACGGGCGAGCAGGTCAGTTCGGGGCTGCTCGCCATCGCGCTGCAGGAAGCCGGCGTCGACGCGGTCAGCTACGCCGGCTGGCAAGTGCCGGTCAAAACGGATAGCGCATTCACGAAGGCGCGTATCAGCGAAATCGACGGCGAGCGCGTTCTGCGCGATCTCGACGCGGGCAAGGTGGTGGTGATCACCGGCTTCCAGGGCATCGATCCCGAGGGCAACATCACCACGCTCGGCCGGGGCGGTTCGGATACGTCGGCGGTCGCGGTCGCGGCTGCGCTGAAAGCCGATGAGTGCTTGATCTACACGGACGTCGACGGTGTCTACACGACCGACCCGCGCGTGGTGGAAGAAGCGCGCCGGCTCGATCGCGTGACGTTCGAAGAAATGCTGGAAATGGCGAGCCTGGGTTCGAAGGTGCTGCAGATCCGCTCGGTGGAATTCGCCGGCAAATATCAGGTGAAGACGCGCGTGCTGTCGAGCCTGACCGATCCGCTGATACCGCTCGACGCTGAAATGAAGTCGGGCACCCTGATCACTTTTGAAGAAGACGAGACCATGGAAAAAGCAGTCATCTCGGGCATCGCGTTTCAGCGCGATGAAGCGCGTATTGCCGTGATGGGTGTGCCCGACAAGCCGGGCATCGCGTATCAGATTCTCGGCCCGGTGGCGGACGCGAACATCGACGTCGACATGATCATCCAGAACCAGAGCGTGGAAGGCAAAACGGCGTTCACGTTCACGGTCGGTCGCGGCGACTATCAGCGCGCCATGGACATCCTCACGAGCCAGGTGAAAGGCCACGTGCAAGCCGAGCAGGTGTTGGGCGATCCGAAGGTGTCGAAGGTGTCGGTGGTCGGCGTCGGCATGCGCTCGCATGTCGGCATCGCGAGCACGATGTTCCGCACGCTGTCGGAAGAGGGCATCAACATCCAGATGATCTCCACCTCCGAAATCAAGATCTCGGTGCTGATCGACGAGAAGTACATGGAGCTCGCCGTGCGCGCGCTGCATAAAGCGTTCGAACTGGATCAAGCGTAATTTGCGTTGAACCACGGGGCGTACCAGAGCGCTCCGTTTGTTTTGCGTGGTCGATGTGAATAAATTGCGTCGTCAATGACAAAACTGGCACAAAAAGTGTTCGCCAGACATTGACCTTCGTGGTTCGGCCCGCTATTATCTTGGCTTCGTCGCGCTGACTCCCTGCGCGACCGAAAGTTTGGGAGACGTGGCCGAGAGGTCGAAGGCACTCCCCTGCTAAGGGAGCATCTGGGCCAAAACCTGGATCGAGGGTTCGAATCCCTCCGTCTCCGCCAGCGATGGTGGCAAACCCCGCAGAGTTTAGGCTCTGCGGGGTTTTGTTTTTTGGGGCGCATTATTCGATACGTCCTTTCTGCCCGCGTAGTCATAGCCCATCAAACCCTTCTATCACCGGTTTCCGCCGCGTGCGGTGGATGCCCCTCTCGGTTCGGAGAACCAAGCCGCAGTTTCTGCGAGATGATTGGGATCTGTCTGGTAGTCGAACGGCCGTAGCGCGCTACGTTGATAACACCGGCAAACATCGGGCCGAGCTCTGCGATGATCTCGACCCGATGCAAGTATTAGCGGGCGTTTGAATGTTTCATGTCCTCTAATCATCGATGGCCGTCCTTGTGACGAAAAATATGTACAACGAACCGATCTGTTGCATCGTGCAACCTGCCGAACAAAGTGCGCCGAGTAGGGGTAGGGCGGCTCAATCTCTTGCCTGGAGGTCAACCTGCATGCCAAAAAACACGGAGCCTCCGCTAACTGCCCCTTCGCTATCAACATACTCACACACCACGAATGTGAAGGGTATTTCGTACCATGCCGCTGACCGATGAAGTGCTCATGCGACGCTTTAAAGTCCTTATTTTTTCGATATTCTGGATTGGCTGTCTGATCGGCCTGGCTATCTCTATTGACGACACAAAAGATTTTCTCTACGCGGCCGTCAAAGCCCCTGGTCGAGTCGTCCCGCTAAATGCGGGTGGCAGTCATCCGCAGATCGAATATGTAAACAAAAAAGGGGAGCGCGTTTCATACCCTCAGGGCGGGTGGATTGCTGGCTATAAGGTCGGCGACCGGGTCACCGTTCTCTATCTGGAATATTCCCCCAATCCCCGTCCGACGATTGGTCGGGTTGGTGCGATCTGGTTTCCGAGTATTTTATTGACTGCATTTGTTGTAGGTATTCCGGCCATAGGGCTGTTTAATTTATTGATTGTGAAGTTTCCTGGGAAAGGGGATCACAGCAAATGGCGTATCTGAGGCAAAGCAAGTGGACCTATGATACAAGCGCGACGCTGGGTCTCAGTCTGGGTTTTTCCGTGATATCGGGCAGTATGATATCGTTGAATGATCCAGACAGAAATCCGCACCACTTCCATTTTGGCGCGTTCGGCGTTGGGATTTCTCGAGGCCTTGCTCTGACGAGAATAGAAGTTCCTCAGATAATAGTCAGGAACTATGATTTTTCTGGCTCGGTCGCTCTGTATGACGTGATAATCACGCACGTTGCGCCGCTCGCGAACGAAACAACTTGCCACGAAAGTGTCCGCCTATCCTTTTCGACCATGAAGCAGGAATATATCGTTCAGAATCCTCTCGGCGGCAGCGGTGGGACGGTGACGGCCATGATGTATATCAAAGAAAATAGCACCGTCAGATAGAGCAACGCTGCTGTAAGACGACATTGAAGAGACTGTCCATCTGGACGGGGCGCGCCGAATAACGATGGCCTGATGGCGGCGGCAACCCTGCGTGTCCGCCAATGTGCGCCTGCTCGGCCGTCAAGCGCTGCAGCACGCGGCGCCACGAGGACGAAACCTGAGCCGTTACGAACACCCGCACCGATTACAACACCACCCCTTCTTCACCAAAACCTCATCCAATGTAACGAGACGTAACCAGTCACGCGCGAGTGCGATGTTATGCATCAGTTATTACAAAGTTGAAATACGCTGGACAGCGCCTTGCGTTATATTGCCGCCAACAACACATTCTTCCAAAGGGTGATCGATGAAGTCCGCTCGTTTTGTTCCGCTTCTGATCGGGGTTTTCGCGTTGGGCGCGTCGGGTGCTGCAATGGCCGGCGGTCTCAACGTGGGTGTCAACATCGGCATTCCCGCGCCGGTTTACGTCGCGCCGGCACCGGTCTATGCACCGCCGCCGCCGCCTCCGCCGCCGGTCGTGTATCAACCGGCTCCCGTGTACTACGGCGGCCCGTCGATCGTAATCGGCTGGCATGGCGACCGCTATTGGGACGGCCGCCGCTACTGGGCGCGCGATGACTGGTATCGCCATCATCCCCCGGGGCGTTACAACTATGGCCACGACCATTACGATAATCGTCGCGGCTGGCATTGAGCGTCCAGACAGGGATTGATCGAACCGCGAAGTCAAAGAAAAGCCGCCCGGGAGGGCGGTTTTTCTATTGGGCTTCCGCAACAGGCTAGCGAAACACAGCTGCTCGAACAGAGCGCCACACGCTCAAGCGAATCACACTCTCACTCCGCAACAGCAGCCATGCCGCCCACCACCGCATTAAAGCCGCTATCGACGTGCACGATTTCCGCGGTCACGCCGGCCGCCAGATCCGACAGCAGGAAAGCCGCCGTGTTGCCGACCTGTTCGATCGTCACATTGCGCCTGAGCGGCGCATTCTGTTCGACGAACTCGAGAATCTTGCCGAAGCCCTTGATGCCGCTCGCAGCCAGCGTCTTGATCGGGCCCGCCGAAATGCCGTTGACGCGCACGCCTTTGGCGCCGAGCGAGACCGCCAGATACCGCACGCTCGCTTCGAGCGAAGCCTTGGCGAGACCCATCGTGTTGTAGTTCGGAATCGCGCGCTCGGCGCCGAGATAGCTCAGCGTGAGCAACGACGCGTCCGGTGTGAACATGGACTGCGCGGCCTTGGCGAGCGCGGGGAAGCTGTACGCTGAGATGTCATGCGCGATGCGGAAATTTTCGCGCGTCATGCCGTCGAGGAAATTACCGGCAATCGCTTCACGCGGCGCAAAGCCGATCGAGTGGACCAGACCGTCGAGGCCGTCCCAGTGTTGCTTCAGCGAAGCGAAGAGGGCGTCGATCTGCGCGTCGTCGGCGACGTCGCAGGGGAACACCAGTTCGCTGCCGAACTCGCCGGCGAACTCCGTGATGCGGTCCTTGAAGCGCTCGCCGACATAGGTGAACGCCAACTCGGCGCCTTCGCGCCTGCAGGCTTGCGCGATACCGTATGCAATCGAGCGGTTCGACAACAAGCCGGTCAGCAGGATACGTTTGCCAGCGAGGAAGCCCATGGAATCTCCTGTTCAGATCGGCGTGCCTCACACGTCGACGCTGTGTGCAACCGGCGTGCGGATCGCGCAGGTTTATTGGGTAGAATTCTCTCACACTGCAATTGCCCACTGATCAACAAGACCTCTATGACGACTGGCTCGCGAAGGGTTCCAACGCCTCGTGCACTTCAGTGCAGCGTGATTCACAGACCCTCGCGCGCCGGCTGCGCGCTCGTGCCGCGTTCATGGCGCTCCCTCTGCGCGGCCATGATGTGCGGCGTGCTGGCGGTGGCCGGGTTGCTCGTGGCGCCGAGGGCGCAGGCGGTCCATGCGATCGCGCAATACGGCGACCCGAAATATCCGGCGAATTTCAAGCACTTCGACTACGTCAACCCGGACGCACCGAAGGGCGGCACGCTGGTGCTGGCCAATCCGAGCCGCCTCACGAGCTTCGATAAATTCAATCCGTTCACGCTGCGCGGCAATACGGCGCCCGGTGTGGACCTGCTGTTCGAAAGCCTCACCACCGGCAGCGGCGACGAAGTGGCGTCCGCCTACGGGCTGCTCGCCGACGACATCAGCATCGCGCCGGACGGCTTGTCCGTCACCTTCCACATCAATCCGCGCGCGCGCTTTTCGAACGGCGAGCCGGTCACCGCCGACGACGTCAAGTTTTCGCTCGATACGCTGAAGAGCCCGCAGGCCGCGCCGCAATTCGCATCGATCTTCGGCGAGATCACGCGCGCGGTGGTCGTCGATTCGCAGACGATCCGCTTCGAGTTTCGCCAGCGCAATCGCGAGTTGCCGTTACTTGCGGGCGGTATGCCGGTGTTCTCGCGCAAGTGGGGGATGAAGCCGGACGGCAGCCGGATTCGGTTCGACCAGCTCGCGTTCGAAAAGCCGATCAGCAGCGGTCCCTATCTGATCGAGCAGTACGACAACGGCCGAACGATCACGTACCGGCGCGACCCGAATTACTGGGGCGCGGCGCTGCCGGTGCGTGTCGGCACGAATAACTTCGATCATATTGTCTACAAGCTGTATTCGGACAGCACGGCGCGTCTGGAAGCGTTCAAAGCGGGCGAGTACGACGTACTGGTCGAGTATGTCGCGCGCAATTGGGTTCGGCGTGACGTTGGCAAGAAGTTCGATAACGGCGAGCTGATCAAACAGGTGTTTCCGCAACATAACGGCACCGGCATGCAGGGCTTCATGCTCAACACGCGGCGGCCTTTGTTTCAGGACGTGCGCGTGCGCAAGGCGCTCGATCTCGCGCTCGACTTTCAGTGGCTCAACCGCCAGTTGTTCTTCAATCAGTACACGCGTATCGACAGTTTCTTCGCCAATACCGATCTGCAGGCGAAGGGGTTGCCGTCGCCAGGCGAGCTGGCGTTACTCGAACCGTGGCGCGCGAAGCTCGACCCGGCGGTGTTCGGTCCGCCGCCGAAGCAGCCGGACACCGATCCGCCCGGCTCGCTGCGCGCCAATCTGTTGCAGGCGCGCGCGCTATTGCAGCAGGCCGGCTGGACCTATCGCGACGGCGCGTTGCGTAATGCCAAAGGCGAGCCGTTCCGCTTCGAGATTCTGGACGACTCCGGCTCGTCCGCGCAGATGGAGCCGATCGTCGCGACCTTCATCCGCAATCTGCAGAAGCTCGGCATCGAAGCCACGTTTCGCGTGTCGGATTTCGCGGTCTATCAGAAGCGTCTGGACAGCTTCGATTTCGACACCACGACGATCCGGATGCCGGACGTGCAGGTGCCCGGTTCGGAGCAGATCGAGCGCTTCGGCAGCAAGGCCGCGGATACGCAAGGCTCCGACAACATGATCGGGCTGAAGTCGCCCGCGGTCGATGCCATTCTGAGCGCGCTCGTGCATGCGCAGACCCGCGAGCAACTGATCGATGCCACCCACGCGCTCGACCGCGTGCTGATGCATGGCTACTATGTCGTGCCGCATTGGTACAGCGCGACGCACCGGGTGGCGTTCAAGCGCGGCCTCGCGTGGCCAAAAACATTGCCCCTGTACTATTCAGCAGAAGGCTGGATCACGTCGACGTGGTGGTTCGCGCAGCCGCAAGCCCAGGCCCAGCCGCGCTAACGCGTCATTCATTCATCGCCTTCGCACCGGAACCGCCGCTATGTGGAGCTACATCCTCAAACGCCTGCTGCTCATGATCCCGACCCTGCTCGGCGTGCTGACGCTGACTTTCGCCGTGATCCAGTTCGTCCCCGGCGGCCCGGTCGAGCAGATGCAGCACGAATTGCGCAAAGGCGCGGAGAACGGTGCGCCGTTCGGTTTGCGCGCGCATAGCGGCGTCGACGCGCAGCAGATCGCGCAACTGAAGGCGCTCTACGGCTTCGACAAACCGCCGCTCGAGCGCTATGTGCTGATGCTCAAGCGCTTCTCCACTTTCGATCTCGGCCAGAGCTATTTCCGCCATCAAAGCGTGTGGTCGCTGATCGTCTCCAAGCTGCCGGTGTCGATCAGCATCGGCTTATGGACGTTCTTTCTGACGTATCTGATATCGGTGCCGCTCGGCATTGCCAAGGCGATCCGCAACGGCTCGCGCTTCGACGTCGCAACGAGCCTCGTGGTGCTGATCGGCTACGCGATTCCGGGCTTTGTGCTGGGCGTGTTGCTGCTCGTGCTGTTTGGTGGCGGCACGTTCCTGCAACTGTTTCCGCTGCGCAATCTCACGTCGGACAACTGGGCTCAATTGAGTGTCGCCGGCAAGGTGCTCGACTATCTGTGGCATATCGCGTTGCCGATCACGGCCTCGGTCGTGGGCAGTTTCGCGGTGGTCACCATGCTGACGAAAAACGCTTTTCTCGACGAGATCCGCAAACAATACGTGCTGACCGCGCGCGCCAAAGGTCTGTCCGAAAAGCGCGTGCTATGGAAGCACGTGTTCCGCAATGCGCTGTTGCCGCTGATCGTCGGGTTTCCGGCCGCGTTCATCGGCGCGTTCTTTACCGGCAGTCTGCTGATCGAAACGCTGTTTTCGCTCGACGGGCTCGGGCTGCTGTCGTATGAATCGGTGGTGCGGCGCGACTATCCGGTCGTGCTCGGCACGCTGTATCTGTTCACGCTGATCGGTCTTGCAACCAAGCTGATTTCCGATCTTTGCTATGTGTGGGTCGATCCCCGCATCCAATTCGAACAACTGGAGCGCTGATGAATCGAGCCCGTCTTTCCGCCGATGCGTCGGCGCGCGCCGAAACCGCGCGCGCGTTCGTCTCGCCTTCGCCTGCGCGCCGTGTCTGGCAGCGCTTTCGCCAGCAGCGCCTGGGCTACTGGAGTCTGATCGTATTCGTGGTGGCGTTCGCGGCGAGTCTGGCTGGTCCGCTGTGGTCGAACGACAAGCCGCTCGTGGTGCGCTATGAGGGCAACCTGTATTTCCCGATGTTCAAGACCTACGCGGAAACCACGTTCGGCGGCGATTTCCCGACGCCGGCCGATTATCTCGATCCGTATGTCAAGCAGCGCTTCGACGCGCCGGGCAATTTCGCGCTGTATCCGCCGAATCGCTACTACTACGACACGCTGAACTACTTTTCGAAGGCGCCGAACCCGGCCCCGCCGTCGCGCGACAACTGGCTCGGCACCGACGACCGTGGCCGCGACCTGTTCGCGCGTTTGCTGTACGGCTTCCGGGTGTCGGTGGAATTCGGGCTGGTGCTGACGCTGATCGGCACGATACTCGGAATTGCGGCGGGCGCCGTGCAGGGTTATTTCGGAGGACGTATCGATATCATCGGGCAGCGTTTGATCGAAATATGGAGCGCGATGCCCGAGCTTTATCTGCTGATCATCTTTTCGTCGATCTTCGAGCCGGGCTTCATTCTGCTGATCGTGCTGCTCTCGCTGTTCGGCTGGATCGGCCTGTCCGACTATGTGCGCGCGGAGTTTCTGCGCAATCGCCACCAGGATTATGTGCGCGCGGCACGTGCGATGGGGCTGTCGAACTGGCAGATCATGTGGCGGCATGTGCTGCCCAATAGCTTGACGCCGGTCATCACCTTCCTGCCGTTTCGCATGAGCGGCGCCATTCTCGCGCTGACGAGCCTCGACTTTCTCGGTCTGGGCGTACCGTCGCCGACGCCGAGCCTCGGTGAACTGCTCGCGCAAGGCAAGGCGAATCTCGACGCGTGGTGGATTTCACTGTCTACCTTCGGCGTACTGATAGCGATGTTGCTGCTGCTGACCTTCATGGGCGATGCGTTGCGCAACGCGCTCGACACACGCATCTCCGATGCCATGCGCGCCGGAGGCAATCAATGAGCGCCGGCTTGCAGAACAACGCACCGCAGGCCGCGACGCCGCTGCTCGAGCTGGAGCATCTGCACGTGCGCTTTGGCGACACGGTCGCGGTGAAGGACGTCACGCTCGCGATCCAGCGGGGCGAGCGGGTGGCGCTGGTCGGCGAATCGGGGTCGGGCAAAAGCGTGACCGCGCTGTCGATCCTGCGCCTGCTGAGCGACGCGCAGGTGAGCGGCTCGATCCGTTTCGACGGCGAAGACCTGCTTGCCAAAAGCGAGCGCGAAATGCGCGGCATGCGCGGCTCCGATATCGCGATGATCTTTCAGGAGCCGATGACCGCACTCAATCCGCTCTATACGGTCGGCGACCAGATCGCGGAAACCATCGTCGTGCATGATGGCGTAAGCGCGCACGAGGCGCGCAAACGCGCGGTGGCGCTGCTGGGGCGCACCGGCATTGCCGAACCGGGCAAGCGCGTGAACAGCTATCCGCATCAGCTTTCCGGCGGCCAGCGTCAGCGCGCGATGATCGCAATGGCGCTGGCGTGCCGTCCGCGTCTGCTGCTGGCCGACGAGCCGACCACCGCGCTCGACGTCACGATTCGCGCACAGATTGTCGAACTGCTGCTCGAATTGCAACGCGACGAAGCGGAAAAGCGCGGCATGGCGGTTCTGCTGATCACGCACGATCTGAATCTGGTGCGCCACTTCGCGCAACGCATCGCGGTGATGGAGAAGGGCGTTCTGGTGGAAAGCGGGCCCGTCGAGCAGGTCTTCGGGGCGCCGCAGCACCCATACACGCAGCGTCTGCTGGCGAGCCGCCCGGAACGCACGGTTGTGCCGGTGCTGCCGATTGCGCCGGTGGTGCTCGAAGGGCGCGACATCTCGGTCGATTTCAAAACGAAGCTGCCGGGCTTCAGCGGCTGGTTTCGCTCGGGGCGGTTTCGCGCGGTCGCGGACGCCAATGTGTCCGTGCGGCAGGGTGAAACGCTTGGGATCGTCGGCGAATCGGGTTCGGGCAAATCGACGCTGGCGATGGCGTTGCTCGGTCTGCAGCGCACCGTGCACGGCGAGATCGAGTTTCAGGGCAGGCCGCTCGGCAGCTATCGCGGCGCCGAACAGACCGCCTTGCGCTCGAATATGCAGGTCGTCTTTCAGGATCCGTTCAGTTCGCTGTCGCCGCGCCAGACCATCGAACGCATAGTGGGCGAAGGGCTTGCGCTGCACCGGCCGGCCATGACGCCGCAAGCGCGGCGCGACAAGGTGATCGCGGTACTGCGCGAAGTCGGCCTCGACCGCACGGTGCTGCAACGCTATCCGCACGAATTTTCCGGCGGCCAGCGTCAGCGGATCGCCATTGCGCGCGCGCTGGTGCTGGAGCCGCGCATTCTGATCCTCGACGAACCGACCAGCGCGCTCGACGTTTCCATTCAGCAGCAGGTGTTGAAACTGCTCACCGGGTTGCAGCAGAAGTACAACCTGGGCTTCGTTTTCATCAGTCACGATCTGGCTGTTATCGGGGCGATGGCGCATCGTGTCGCGGTCATGCAAAACGGTTCGATCGTGGAAACGGGGGGCGTTGAGGAAATTTTTGCGAGACCCGCGCACCCCTACACTCGAAAGCTGCTGAAAGCAGCTCTTGACCATTGATTTTTCACCCTTTCACCAATTGGGTGCGTGTCTCGATTGATTTTTTCTATTTGTTTTGACACGTGAATACTTACTGGCTAGTATCGACCAAACTTTTTCCGTAGCTCCCTGATTCTTAGGCAAAAAATACCGACCAATGCAGCACAGAAACCTAACCCAGGCTGGTACGCGCGTCGTCGCCGGGATGTTCATTGGCGTCTTGATGGCAGCAACTCCCGGCGCGTTCGCCGACGAAGTAAGCAGTTTCAATCAGAATGCCTCATATTCGACCCTCAGCGGGTCGAATTCTTTGCCCACTTCCAATTCGCAAACCACCGCGCCGGAAAGCGACAGCGGCGCCAAATCGTTTCTTTCCGGCATGGCCGGAAAAGCGGGCGACGTGGTGGTCGGCGCGCTGAACATGATCGGCGTGCGCTACCGCTGGGGCGGCAATACACCGGATTCCGGGCTCGATTGCAGCGGCTTCGTGCGCTACGTGTTCCAGGACACGCTCGGTATGGCGCTGCCGCGCCGCGCCGAGGAAATGAGCCGCGTCGGCGAGAAGGTTCGCGTGAGCGACCTGAAGCCGGGCGATCTGGTGTTCTTCAACACCATGCGCCGCACGTTCTCGCACGTTGGCATCTATATCGGCGACAACAAGTTCGTGCATTCGCCTTCCACGGGCAGCACGATCCGTGTCGACGACATGGATAGCGGCTACTGGGAAAAGCGCTTTACCGGCGCGCGCCGGATCGAGACGTCCTATCAGGACGGCCAGGATCTGCGCAAGCGCGTGAACGCGGCGATCGGCGGCAATCAGTAAGGGATAGTGTGGCCCGGTCTGTGGCCCATTCCGCGGCGGTTCCGGCGTAAAAAAGCCTGCTTCGTTCGAAGCAGGCTTTTTGCATTTGAGCGGCCAACGAGCCGCTTCGCAGAGCGCTTCAGGTCCGCTACGTCGCTACGCGACTCGCTGCCAGCTTGCGCTGCAACTCCGGCATCATCTTCGCCACCGCTTCTTCGCCGGCCAGAATCGCGGCGTTGCGCTGGGAGAAATCGCTGCCGCTCATGGCGGCCAGATTCGGCCGGATCACGACGTCGGCGTACTTGTCGAGTTCATAGGCCTTGATCGTCTGGCCCATGATCGTGAAGGTTTGCATCAGCACGTCGAACGAGCTGGCCGTCAGGCCGCTTTCCGGGCGCTGCGAGATATCCACGGCGATCACGAAATCCGCGCCCATCTTGCGTGCGAACGACGCCGGCACCGGGCTCACCAGCCCGCCGTCCACATACTCGTGTCCGCCGATCTTCACCGGCTCGAAAATCGACGGCACGCTGCACGACGCACGCACCGCGACGCCGGTATTGCCGCGCTGGAACAGGATCGGCTGGCCGGTTTTCAGGTCGGTCGCGACCACGCCGAGCGGCTTGGCCATTTTCTCGATCGGACGGTTGTTGAGCGTCGTGTTCAGGTAGTTCTGCAACGCGACGCCTTGCAGGAAGCCGCGCGTGCGAAACGGCATGGCCCAGTCGCTGATCGATGCTTCGTCCATGCTCAAGGCGAGCTTGTTGAGCGCGAAGCCGTTCATGCCCGACGCGTACAACGCACCGACCACCGAACCCGCACTGGTGCCGGCCACCAGGTCGATCTGGATATTGCGCGCCTCGAGCCCCTTGATCACGCCGATGTGCGCGAAGCCGCGCGCGGCGCCGCCGCCCAGCGCGAGCGCGACGCGCAGCGGCCGCTGTGGCTTGTCGAGTGGTGGCGTGTTGGTGGTGGGCGTGGCGGCAACGGGCGTGCTATCGGTTTTGCCGCCGGTGGTGGTGCAGGCGGCCAGCACCGCGGAGGCGGCGGCCAATGAAAAGTTGCGGCGGGCGAGGCGAGGCGATGAGGGTTTCAACGAGTTCTCCAGCAACGGCGCGGGCAACGCAATCGGCGTCACCCTTGCCGCGATCAGGCAGATAGTCAGACGACAGGATCGCCGGCGGCGATACCAAGGCGCTGTGGATTGAACTCCGGCCGCAGCGCGCGCACATCATAAATCAAAGCCAGGTGCGCGCGGCGGCGCGGTAATGAAACGTTGCAGAGGAAACGCTCGGGCGCTGCGCGACGCGGCACGCGGGCCGCATTGGCCGTTCGGACGAGGGCAGGCAACCCGCTTGCGGAAGGTATAATTCGCCTCTCGCATTTATTTCCTTCGTGTCCATGCGCGGCGCCTGCCTGCCGCACGGGCGCGGTCCGCTGCCACGCTTCACGGGCTGCTTCACGGGCTATGTCCCACCCAGGCGCCGGCGCCTGTCTTCCGAGTAACCGCTAATGACCACCTCTGTTCGCACCCGTTTCGCACCGAGTCCCACCGGCTTCATCCACCTCGGCAACATTCGCTCCGCGCTTTACCCGTGGGCGTTCGCGCGCAAGATGAACGGGATCTTCGTGCTGCGGATCGAGGACACCGACGTCGAGCGCTCCACAACTGAATCCGTCGACGCCATTCTCGAAGGCATGGCGTGGCTCGGCCTCGATTTCGACGAAGGTCCGTTCTACCAGATGCAGCGCATGGACCGTTACCGCGAAGTGCTCAAGCAGATGCAGGACGCGGGGCTGGTGTACCCGTGCTACATGTCGACGGAAGAACTGGACGCGCTGCGCGAACGCCAGCGCGAAGCCGGCGAAAAGCCGCGCTATGACGGCACGTGGCGCCCGGAGCCGGGCAAGGTGCTGCCGGAGCCGCCCGCGGGCGTGCAGCCGGTGCTGCGCTTCCGTAACCCGCTCAACGGCGTGGTGGCATGGGACGACGCCGTGAAGGGCCGCATCGAGATTTCGAACGAGGAACTCGACGACCTCGTGATCGCGCGGCCGGACGGCACGCCGACCTACAACTTCTGCGTGGTGGTCGACGATCTGGATATGCGTATCACGCACGTGATTCGCGGCGACGATCACGTCAACAACACGCCGCGGCAGATCAACATTCTGCGCGCGCTCGGCGGCGAGCCGCCGGTCTACGCACACTTGCCGACCGTGCTGAACGAGCAGGGCGAGAAGATGAGCAAGCGCCACGGCGCGATGAGCGTGATGGGTTATCGCGACGCCGGTTACCTGCCGGAGGCGGTGGTCAACTATCTGGCGCGTCTGGGCTGGTCGCATGGCGACGCGGAAATCTTCTCGCGTGAACAGTTCGTCGAGTGGTTCGATCTGGAGCATCTGGGCAAGTCCCCGGCCCAATACGACCACGACAAGCTGAACTGGCTGAATGCGCACTACATCAAGGAAGCCGACAACGCGCGCCTCGCGGAGTTGGCGCGCCCCTTCTTCGCTGCGCTCGGTATCGACGAAGCCACGCTTGCCCAGGGCGCCGATCTGACAGCCGTGGTGGGCTTGCTGAAGGATCGCGCATCGACGGTAAAGGAAATCGCAGAGAATGCCGCGATGTTCTATCGTGCGCCGGCGCCGGACGCCGAGTCCCTCGCGCAGCACGTGACCGACGCGGTGCGTCCGGCGCTCGCCGATCTGGCCGCCGCGCTCAAGACAGTAGAGTGGACCAAGGAGGCAATCGCGGCGGCATTGAAGGGCACGCTCGGCACGCACAAGTTGAAGATGCCGCAGCTTGCCATGCCGGTGCGTCTGCTGGTGGCGGGCACCACGCACACGCCGTCGATCGATAGCGTTCTGATGCTGTTCGGGCGTGATGTCGTGGTGAGCCGTATCGAAAAAGCGCTGGCCTGAGCGCGTTTGCATGCGACTTGCGAAAAAAGTCGCATGCAATTGCTCAAAGGGTATTTACAAAGCGAAAATTGGCCTCTAAAATCTCGTTTCTGTTCTGCAAGGGGGTATAGCTCAGCTGGGAGAGCGCTTGCATGGCATGCAAGAGGTCAGCGGTTCGATCCCGCTTACCTCCACCATCAGAGCAGAATGAAGTCGTCCCGAAGTCTGGGGCTTGTAGCAAAAAAGACTTCACAAACAGTTGTAACGTAGTTAAAATAGCGGTCTTCGCAGTTGACGAAACGAAATAACTGACAAGTTAGCGTAAGTTGGCAGCGAGTTAAAGACAGATCTGAAAAGATTATGTCCCCTTCGTCTAGAGGCCTAGGACATCACCCTTTCACGGTGAGTACAGGGGTTCGAATCCCCTAGGGGACGCCAAACATCAGCGTCGCTTTAGTGTTCCGA
>Ga0255336_100968_pt1 | contig 28084 bp, 25 predicted proteins | sample MeOH1_35cm_T3_17_FD_189102 | JGI IMG/M metagenome (GOLD analysis project Ga0255336, IMG submission 189102) | Sandy soil microbial communities from University of British Columbia, Vancouver, Canada - MeOH1_35cm_T3_179 | ecosystem: Engineered > Artificial ecosystem > Sand microcosm > Unclassified ...
GTCCAATCCAATCTGGGGCGCGCCATGGTCAGCCTCGTAAATGCCAACCTCCCATGAATCAGTCAAAAGCCGATTCGGGAATCCTAAAAATAACCAAACTCAATAAAATATGCCAAAGTAGTGCTAGCTAGCAGCGCTATCTGCAGAGAGCGACAGAATACGACGCGCCCGTTCCAGAATGGGCCGGTCGATCATGGCACCATCCATCTGCACGGCCCTGCCATCGCTTGACAAATCGAGCACTTGCCGTGCCCAGAGCAATGCCTGCTGATCCGGCAGGAAAGCCTTCAGCGCCGGGGCGATCTGGTTAGGATGAATCATCAACTTGCCGCCGAAGCCAAAGGCGATGGCGCGGGCCGCGTCCGCCTCGACGACCTTCGGATCATTGAAGATGGTGGTCACGCCATCGAGCGGCGCCGAAAGGCCTGCCAGGCGAGAGCGGAAAACGATCTCGCTGCGCGCCATCAGAAGGGCTTCCCAGTTTGGCATGCAACCAAGATCGACGGCATAATCCAGCGCGCCAAAAGCGACGACGGCAACACCGGATGCCAGCAAGATGTCCGGCAGGTTTGCCAGTCCCATCGCCGTTTCGATCAGCGGGATAACTGGCACGATGCGCCCAACCCGTTCATGCATGGCGGCGATATCGCTGGCGCCATTGGTCTTCGGGAGCATGAGCGCCGTGAATTGCGTCACGGATAAAGCCGCGAGATCGTCATCGAAGCAGGGCGATTCCCGGGCGTTGACCCGAACGATGACCGGCAGGCCACGTATTTGATGAGCGGCAATATTGGCCCGGGCAATCGTTTTGTGATCGGGCGCCACCGCGTCTTCCAGGTCGAGGATAATGGCATCCGCCCCACTTTGCGCTGCCTTGCCGAATCGTTCCGGCCGGTCGCCGGGAACGAAGAGTGGGACAATCGGCGCCCGAAAACCCGTTACCATGTCGCCTCTCCCTGCATATTGATTGATCCGCCCGCAACCTGGGTGAAACAAGCCAGGCTTTTCTCCGCATGCTGAAGGCGCACGAGAAAAGGCTGGTCGGCCGTCAGCGGCGCCAATCCCCGATAGGTGAACCGTCGCGGCATCGCGCGGCGGCTTGCCGCCGCCAGATTGAGCATGAGTGTCGCCTGCATCGGTCCATGCACGACCAGCCCCGCGTAACCTTCCGCCGAGGTGGCATATGGATAGTCGTAATGAATGCGATGTCCGTTGAAGGTCAGGGCCGAGTACCGAAACAACATGGTCGATGTCGGCGTGACAGTCCAACTGCTCTCCAGAAGACTGGTCTCTTCGATCTGCGCATCGCCGGGAGAAGAGACCGTGGGCCTTTGCCGGTCGCTCGGCTCCTCGCGATAGACGATATTCTGCACTTCGGAAATGGCGATGCCGCGCTCTGTCTGATAATCGTGGCGGACACCGACAAAGCACAAGGGGCCGCTGCTCCCCTGCTTCAGATCGATACTGGCGATGGTCGAGCGTCGCCTGACAGAATCGCCGAGCCTCAGGTCGCCGGGATAATCGATCGTGCCGCCAGCCCACATGCGGCGCGGCAAAGGAACAGGCGGCAAGAAGCCACCCTTTGCCGGATGCCCATCGCGGCCCAGTTCGCGGCTTGGCGCCAGAAAGGGCGACAGGCACCAATGGAAGCCCAACGGAACATCATTGCCGATGATGTCCGCCAGGAACGGATCAAAGGTGACGCGGTACTCGGCCAGCAAACGCGGCGTGATGATATCGACATCTTCCGTCGATCTGCCCAGCCAGGCTTTGCAGGCTTCGATATCCACGAACATTTTCTCGATCCTTTGAAGCATGCATCGATCTCAAAAGGAGCGCGGCAATTGCAGGACATGCTCCGACAGATAGGACAGAATGAGGTTTGTCGAAATCGGCGCCACTTGATAGAGCCGCGTCTCGCGAAACTTGCGTTCGATATCGTATTCCTCGGCAAAACCAAAACCGCCATGCGTCTGGATGCAGGCGTTGGCGGCCTCGAAGGAAGCATCCGCCGCGAGCATCTTCGCCATATTGGCTTCCGCGCCGCAATTGGCGCCGCCTTCATAGAGACGGATACCCTCTTTCACCATCAGCTCCGCCGCACGCATATTGGCGTAAGCGCGCGCCAGCGGAAATTGGATGCCCTGATTCTGGCCGATCGGCCGCCCGAACAAGACGCGTTCCCGCGCATAGGCCGTCGCCTTGTCCAGGAACCATTTTGCATCGCCGACACATTCGGCGGCGATCAGCAGACGTTCGGCATTCATGCCGGACAGGATATAGCGGAAGCCCTTGCCTTCTTCGCCGACAAGATTGGCCGCCGGGACCCGGACATTGTCGAAGAAGACTTCCGTCGTGGAATGATTCATCATGGTGCGGATCGGCCGGATCGACAAACCGGCCTGCCGGGCCTCGCGCATATCGAGAATAAAAACCGACAGGCCATCCGTGCGTTTCTGGACCTGCTCTTTCGGTGTCGTGCGCGCAAGCAGCAGCATCAGGTCGGAGTATTCTGCCCGGCTCGTCCAGATCTTCTGTCCGTTGATGACATAGTGATCGCCGTCCCGCACTGCCGTCGTGCGGATCGAGGATGTATCGGAACCGCTGGTCGGCTCCGTCACGCCAAAAGCCTGCAGCCGCAACGAACCCGCGGCAATTGCCGGCAGATATTGTGCCTTCTGCTCGATGGAACCGTGCCGCAGGACAGTTCCCATGATGTACATCTGCGCGTGACAGGTCGCACCATTGCAGCCGGCATGCTGGATCTCCTCCAGAATGGCTGCCGCCGCCGATAACGGCAGGCCCGCACCGCCCAATTCCTCCGGAATCAGTGCGGCAAGAAAACCGGATTCCGTCAGGGCCGCGATGAATTCCTTGGGATAGGCTGATTCGCGATCCAGGCCGCGCCAATACTCGCCCGGAAACTGCTCGCAGAGCTTGCGAACGGAGGTGCGGATGTCGCTATGGTTTGACTCATTCTGTTCCAAGAAACTCTACCTCATATATCGGTCATGATGAAATCATGACGTCCTCAAATGGTTCTGCCGCCATCGACGGCCAGGCAGACGCCGGTCATGAAATTCGCCTCATCCGAGAACAGGAAGGCCGCCGCATTGGCAACGTCTTCAGGTTCGCACAAGCGACCGAGCGGGATCGAGGCAATGAATTTGGCGCGGCTTTCGGGGCTGTCCGGCGCACCCATGACAGGTTCCAGCATGGCGGTCGTCCCCAAGGCGGGACAGATGGCATTGACACGAATCTTGTCTGGTGCCAGTTCGACCGCGAGCGATTTCGAGACCAGGTTGACCGCGCCTTTCGAGGCATTGTACCAGGCAAGCCCCGGTCGCGGCCGGACACCGCCGGTCGACCCCATATTCAACATCATGCCGCCGCCGCGTTTGCGGAAGATCGGCACGATTTCCTGGACCGAGTAATAAATCGACTTCACATTGACATCGAAGATGCGGTCGAAGGTTTCTTCGGCAACGGCATCGGCGGGCGTGTTGTGCTGGACAATGCCGGCGTTATTGACGACGCCATGCAGGTCACCAAAGGCATCGATCGCCTTGGCGGCCATGGCTGCATGATGGGCGCGCTGGGTGACATCGGCGTGAAAAGCAATCGCCTGGCGACCGATCTCGCTTGCGACCCGTTCGGCGTGTTGCAGATTGATATCGGCAACCAGCACGTTTGCACCCTCGGCGGCAAACCGCTTGCATATGGCGGCACCAAACCCGGCCCCGCCGCCCGTCACGATGATTGATTTTCCCGAGAGTTTCATGGGCCTGATGCCTTTAGCCGTGTAACGGGTGTCAGATGATCAACTCTTCCAGGCGAAGCTGGCGGATTGGCAGATCATCGACCAGTTGTTCCACGGCGCTGATAAAGTCGCGCGCCCGGGCCTCCGGAATGTCCACCGTGGCCATCAGGTCCAAAGCCTTGCCGACAAGCTCCGGTGATGAGACCGGATTACCCGGATCTCCCTTGCAGTCGCGCCGCGCCGCGCTCAAATGTTGACCATCCACCGTTTCGACCGAGACGACGGTGCCCCAGGCTTCCGGATAGGCCGCATCGACTTGGCCATCAAGGCGCAAGGAGACCAATTGGCGCAGGTCCCTGACGGAATCGCGGCCCGCCGCTTCGAAGGAGAGCGTATCGACTTTCCCCGAGGCCATGGCAATCGCCACGCAATGCTGCAGTGAGAATCGTGCGCCGTAATGTTCCGTCGGGTCTGGACGATCGCAGACATCCAAGGCGGCCTGATACGTTCCGACATCGATCTTCGCCACGGCGCGGCCATCCAGTTCCTGATGCAACGCCAGCGCCGCATCGATGGTCGGATGGGTGTGGCGGCAACAAGGCCACGGCTTGATCGAGGTCTGGACCAACTGCCAGGGCGCATCCGGCTCACGCAGCACGGCATCCGGATCTGGATCCGGGCAGAGGCCCTTGAAGAACCCCTTCTCGCCTTCAAGGATCCGCGTTGGTCCGGTAAAGCCTTCCTTCGCCAGACGAGCCGCCATCAAGCCGGCCTGCGCACCGCGCGCCGTGTGCAGATGCTTGCTCATCGCCCCATCGGCCAGGAATTCCCACAGGCCGGCAGATTGCGTGCCGGCATTGCCCAGGGCCCAGACGGTCTGTTCCGGCGTCAGGTCGGCCAGCATCGCCGTCGCCATGGCCGAGCCGAAGGGGCCGCAGGTCGCGGTATTATGCCAGACGCGATAATGCTCTTTGCCAACCGCCATGCCGACACGCGTGCAGGCTTCGTAGCCGGCCAGCACAGCCTGCAGAAAACGCCGCCCGCCCATATTCTGCTGATGGGCATAGGCCCAGGCGGCGGGAATCACCACGGAACCGGGATGCGTGACCGAACCGCGATGCAAATCATCCATCTCCAGGATGTGCGACACGCCGCCGAGATAAAAGGATGTTTTATCGACGTCGTCCATCTTCAGCGGCGCGACCTTGGCGAGTATTTTCGCCGGCTTCGATAGCCGCGCACCGATCGCGCAAGACATCGTATCGAGAACGAAGAAGGCAGCCTGTTCAAGATCGGCCTTGGTAACCGGCTTGGCCCGGATCAACGCCGCCAGGCGCGCTGTCAGGGATTGCGTGGGGTTTCCGGCTTTCGACATATCGCTGCTCATGATGCGTTCACCTGTGCAGTGGATAAGAATTCTTGCCGCAATGCGAGATCATGTTCGCCAAGAGCTGGCACGCGCCCCAGCACAGGCCTTTCGCCATCGACGATGACCGGTGGCGCCAGCACCTCAACCGTACCGCCCGGCGTCTCCACCGGCAGGACCGTGGCACTTTGGTGATTCAGCAGGTCCGTCATCGTCGAGACCATGCCGAAAGCGATCTTTGCCTCATCCAGGATGGCCGTCACCTCACTGGCTACCTTGCCGGAGAGCGTCTGTTGAATGCGTTCATCGAGTGCCGCGCGGTTCTTGACGCGCTTTACATTGCTGTCGAAGCGGTCGTCGGCCAGCAGCTCGCTATCCTGCAGGACATCGAGGCAGAAGATTTTCCATTCCCGTTCGTTCTGGATCGACAGCAGGACACTACCGTCCTTGAACTGGAAATTTCCATAGGGAGCGATCGAGGGATGCGCGAGGCCGAGACGCGACGGTTCCTTGCCGCCATAGCGACGGGTCAGATACGGCACATTCATGTAATCGGCGATCGTATCGAACAGCGAAATCTGCAGATGCGATCCTTCGCCGGTATGGCTGCGACGGATCAAGGCCTCCAGGATGGCCGAATAAGCCGCCTGCCCCGTCGTGATATCGCAGATGGAAATGCCGACCCGGCTTGGTCCGGACAGGTCCGTTCCCGTCACATAAGCGAGGCCGACTTCCGCCTGCACCAGCAGATCATAGGCCTTGCGGAAGTAACTCGGCGTGCCGGGCGCATAGCCGCTGATATCGCAGGTGATCAGTTTCGGGAAACGGGCCCGCAGCTCCTGGCTGCCAAGGCCGAGGCGATCCGTGGCGCCGGGCGCCATATTCTGGATGAAGACATCAGCCTTGGCGATCATCGCCTCCACCAGCGCCAAATCCTCCGCCTTGCGCAGATCGACGCGGCACGATTCCTTGCCGCGATTCATCCAGACGAAATATGAGGATTGCCCCAGGGCGTAGTCATCATAGCCGCGCGCGAAATCGCCCTCCGGCCGCTCGAGCTTGATCACCCGGGCCCCCGCATCGGCCAACCGCGCGGTCGCGACCGGTGCGGCAACGGCCTGTTCCAGGGCGATAACGAGGACATCCTTCAGAGCATGTGTCATACGCGGTCCAAGCACACCAGTGTTCGCTCTTGAACCTCGCTGATCCACCCATGAAGTCAAATAGGATTTCGCGATAAAACATATATTGAAACGTTCACTCACGCTGCTGCAATGCGGTGTGGCTATAGCCGCCCGCTCTATCGGTCATAGCTATTTCTTCATTGTTAAGACGGCACTGCGCGCGCCATGCTGCGCCAGTCTTTTTTTCGATCGGCTCTTCTTCAAATCAGCAAGCGCGCATCCATGTCGGCCAGCGCGGAAATCCGCGAACAATCACCGGGCGCATCCAGGAATACTCAACGGATCACGAGAGAAACGCAGATGAAACATCACTTCATTAACGGCAAAGCTGTCAGTAACTCCGACGGCGAAACCATGCCTGTTCTGGCGCCGGCAACCGGCCAGCCGATCGAAACCATCGGCTGCGGCAAGGCTGCGGATATCGACCGCGCCGTCAGGGCCGCCTGGCAGGCCCAAGATGGCGCCTGGGGCAAGCTGACAGCCACGGAACGGGGCCGCCTCCTGATGCGTCTTGGCACGCGCATTCTGGATCAACTCGATGAATTGACGCTGATCGAGGCGGCCGATACCGGCAAGCCGATGACAACGGCCAGGATCGATATCGAGACCACCGCCCGCTATTTCGAGTTTTACGGCTCGGCCGCCGACAAGATCCATGGTCAGGTCATCCCCTTCATGGCCGGCTATACGGTCACCGTGGTACATGAACCTTATGGCGTGACGGGGCATATCCTGCCCTGGAATTACCCAGCCCAGATGTTCGGCCGGTCCCTGGCGCCGTCCTTGGCCATGGGCAATGCTGTTGTCCTGAAACCGGCCGAAGACGGTTGCCTCTCCGCCTTGCGGATCGCCGAACTGGCCAGCGAGGTCGGATTCCCCGACGGGGCGATCAACGTCGTCATGGGCCACGGCAGCGAAGCGGGGGCCGCCCTCGCCGGCCATCCCGGCATCGGCTTCGTGTCATTCACCGGTTCGCCCGAGGTCGGCAAGCTGGTGCAACAGGCCGCTGCCAACAATTACGTACCCTGTACGCTGGAGCTCGGCGGCAAATCGCCGCAAATCGTTTTTGACGACGCCGATGTCGATGCCGTCATCCCGGTCGTCTGCAAAGCCATCGTGCAGAATACCGGCCAGACCTGCTCGGCCGGCAGTCGCGTCCTCATTCAGGACAGCATCTATGACGACTTCCTAAAAGCCCTGGCCGACCGCTTTTCCAAGATGCGGGCCGGCAGTCCGGAAATGGATCTCGATTGCGGGCCGGTAATCAACGCCAAGCAACAACAGCGGGTGCTGCGCTTTATGGAGATCGCCCGAGAAGATGGCATTCCAGTGATTGCCGAAGGAACCATCGCACCGGACGTACCACAAGGCGGCTTTTATGTGAAACCGACCCTCTTCGGTCCCGTTCCCCGCAGCAATCGCCTGGCAAAAGACGAGGTCTTCGGGCCGGTGCTCGCCGCTCTGTCCTTCACGGACGAGGCCGACGCCATTCAACTGGCAAATGGCACGGATTACGGCCTGTTAGCCGGTATCTGGACACGCGATGGCGGCCGCCAGCAGCGGGTTGCCCGCAAGGTTCGCGCTGGTCAGGTCTATATCAATGGCTATGGCGCCGGTGGCGGCGTCGAACTGCCCTTCGGCGGCACCGGCAAAAGCGGTCATGGCCGGGAAAAAGGCTTCCTCGCCTTGGAGGAATTCGCTTCCACGAAGACGATCATCAATCGCCACGGCTAAAGAAAACGGGAGCAAGCCCCTGGCTTGCTCCCGTACGTCTCCAAACGCCACGCTCGGTGATGCTTAGTGCACCGCCGCATACATGATCTTTTCTTCGGACGCTTCTTCTGCTGAAAATTCCTCGACGATGCGGCCCTGGCGGGACACCAAGATGCGGTCGGCGAGATTGAGCACTTCCGGTAGATAAGAGGAAATCACCACAACAGCTAGACCGGCATCGGCCAGTTCATTGATGATCTGATGCAGTTCGGCAATGGCGCCGACATCGACGCCGCGTGTCGGTTCATCAAAAATGATGACCTTCGGTTTTTGCACCAGCGAGCGGGCAATGACCACCTTCTGCTGGTTGCCACCGGACAGCTCGATCACCCGCGCGGAGCTGTCGATCGACCTCACCTTCAAGGTCTGGCTCCAGGATTTCGCCAGATCAAGCATTTCGGAGCGGCTGACGATCGCGTTCTTGTTGAGATCGGCAGAGAGCAGATTGGTGTAGATGTTCTCCGCAATCGACATGGTCTCGAAGAAGCCTTCGGCCTTGCGATCTTCGGTGACATAGACGATACCGCTCTTGACCGCCGGTCGCGGCACGCGAAAGCGAACCGACTTGCCTTCCAGGCGAACTTCGCCACCGTGAAAGAGATCGCGCTTGATAACGCCGGAGATAATTTTTGCCGTCTCGGTCCGCCCCGATCCGATCAGTCCAAAAATACCGGTGATCTGGCCGCTATAGATCGAGAAGGAGGTATTACGCACCATCCGTCCCATGGACAGATTCTGGATGCTCAGGACCTTGTGACCATGCGGCCGGGCCTGCCGCGCGCCGGCCTTGCCGTAGAGTTCCTCGGACAGATTGCGGCCGACCATCGCCCGAATGATCTTGTCGCGGTCGAAAGTACGCGCATCGTCGGTAATGATATGCTGGCCATCGCGCAGGATGGTGATCCGATCGGAAATCAACAACGCTTCTTCAAGTGCATGGGAAATGAAGATGATCGAGACACCGCTTTTCTTCAGCCGCTCCACCAACGCGAAGAAATGATGTTTCTCCTCCGGCGTCAGCGTTGCTGTCGGCTCATCGAAGATAATGACCTTCGCCTTATGGTGGACGGCCCGGGCAATCTCCACCATCTGCTTTTGCGCAGCCCCGAGCGCCGACACATTCATGGTCGGATCGACGGCGAAATTCAGCGACTGGAGGAATTGCTGTGCCGCGATGTAGATGCCGCGCAGCCGGTTGAGGAACTTCTCATTGCCAAGGTAGATGTTCTGCGCCACGGTCAATGAGGGAATGAGGCTGGTCTCCTGGAAGACCATGGCGATGCCGTTGCGCAAGGCCTCGGCTGGATTGGCAAAGGCAACCGCCTTGCCGTTATACAGTATTTCGCCTTCGGTTGCCGCGGTGACACCGGCAATGATCTTGGTCAGCGTCGACTTGCCGGCACCATTTTCGCCCAGCAGCGAATGGACCTCACCAGGCCGCAAGGAAAAACTGACGTTCCGCAAGGCAGGGACGCCATGATATTCCTTGGTGACGTTCTTCAGCTCGAGAAGCGCTTCCATGCTCAAGCTCCCCGCGCCGAAAGATCGAAGGTTAATATCTCGTCGCCGCCCTTGCTGGTCATCCAGAGTTCGCCATTCAATTCGGTCGTCGTGGTGATGCCATGCCGATATCCGGCGGCCCGGCTATGCAGGCTGCGGATCGCCTCGAAACTGCCGTTGAGTTCGATGACAAGTCCATAAGAGCGGGTCGGTGCCCAGGGTTTCAGAATCCCCATCTGTTTCAGCGCACCACCCTGCATCGGCTCCTTGAACGAGACATTGCTACGCAAGGCCGGTGCGATCCAGTATTCGGGCGCGACTTCCGCCATCATGGCCTGGCGATAGGTGCGCTCGCGCAGGACAAACTCGATCAACTGGCTGCGTGGTGCGAAGACCGACAACCAGGCGCCACCCCGGCTCGACGGCGAAAGCCGCGCCGGATAGCCCGGCAGATCGTCGATCAATTCCTTGGCCTTGCCGCCCTGCAGCGGCAGGCTGATCAGGCGCTTCTGCCAGCTTTCGCTGATGACGATTTGCGCCTTGCCTGCGTCGATCAGGATGCCATTCGGATAAGCGAGATTGCCGATCAGCTTGGTTGCCTGGCCGGAAGCCAGATCCAGGCGCCAGACCGAGCCGGAGCGGCCATGGGTCAACAAATCCCGCTGCCAGCCAGATGACGGATACTCGGTCGACCCGACGCAGAGCAGCAAAGTTGCCTCGTCGGAAAAGGCCATAGCCGTCACGCAGGAGAGCGCCTGATTGCCGAGCGTGGCAAAGGACCGACCAGTATGCGCACCGCCGAAAATACTGATGCCGACGCCATCGATGGCGATCGCCAATGCCTGGGCCGCCGATACCGCCAGCGCGGTGATTTCCCGATCGGCTTGATGCACGACGGACGTTCTGCCGGCCTGCCGATCAAGGCGATGGAGCTGGTGACCGCTGGAGAAGACCGGTTCGCCATTCTGAAATACGAGATTGTCCGGCTCCTCGATCTTCGCAACGGTAACAGCCTCATCCAGCAGGCTGTTCGGCTTCAAGGCGCCATCCATTGGGGGCACGGTGACTGCGTAATTGCCGCGTCCCAGGAACTGATCGAGTCCCGTCCGAAAAACGCTCATCATGGCTTACCCCAGTAACTCTGCGGCCCAGCCCAGTTCTGATCGGCATCGGGAAGCCGATACCGGCCGATGCGGTTATTAGCGATGCCGCCGAGATAGAGCCAGCCCTTATGTTCACGCATCGAGGTGATCATCGGATGGTTGGTGCCGCCGAGATCCCAGAGCGATTCCAGTACCTCGCCTTTATCGTTGAATTTGACGACGCAGCCGGTGTTCAGATTAGGATAAAGCCATTGGTCGGGGGCGATACGCCGTGCCATGCGGCGACGGAAACCCGGCATCCGCAAGGCAACGTCCAAAGCCGGCGAGCGCATGCCCAGCAAGGCCAGCCAATAGGTCCCGTCCGAGGCACGATTGATGTTATCGGGATAACCGGGAAGGTTATCCAGGATGACCTCGACCTTGCCCGCCTTCGGTCCATCGAACCAATAACGACTGACGCGGCAGGCCCAGCTTTCGGCAAACAAGATCGACTGCTTATCGTAGGAAAGACAGATGCCATTGGGGAAAACCAGGCCGCGTAGAACCGTTCTCGTCTGACCATTGCGTGGATCGTAACAGATGATGCGGCCGTTACCACGGCTCTCCAGCGCATCGACCGGCCAGCTATGCATCTCATACCGGATCGTCGCTTCGCTGAAGAAAACCCGGCCATCCGGTGCGATATCGAGATCATCGGCCAAACGCAGACGCGAATCGTCGATGATCGACAGCTTCGAGCGATTGGTCTCATCCGACACCTTGCTGACGGTGCGGTCCGGCGCGACTTTATAGAGTCCCATGCCGCCGACGCAGATCAGCAGATTCTGATCGCGATCGATCGCCATGCCGAGCGGCTGCCCGCCGATATGCGCATAGACTTCGTATTTCTCATAGGTCGGCGCGAAGAAACGAACGATATCGCCATGCCGCGTCCCGCAATAGAGATTGCTATCGGCATCGAGGATGACATCTTCCGGCGCTTCGACCTGGCCAAGGCCGATGATTTCGACCTGGCGCAACTTGTCGTTGACGGCAAAAGGCGAACCTGAACCAACATCCGTCGAGGCAGGGGCTGGCAATTCAACGTAGGTCGGCGAGACATAGACCTTCGACAACAGCTTGTCGCGATTCTTCATCCAGCGCACGTCAACGAAGACGGCGAAGATCAAGGTCAGGCCCAGCACCATTGGGCCGGAGCCGCTGTTGAGGCCGAGACGGATCACGCCATTGGTCATCAGGAGAACGGTGACCGCGCCCATCATCGCCTTGGCGACGGAGCCGCGGCCGCCACCGAGGCTGTTGCCGCCCAGCACCACGCCGGTCAGGGCGGCGATTTCCAATCCCATGCCGGTATCCGTTCCGGCCCCGCTGAGACGGGCCGCATACAGCAGACCGGCAAGACCGCAGAGCATGCCGGAAATCACATAGGTCGCGCAGACCGTGCGGCGGACGGAAATGCCGATGTTATGGGCCGAGCGCCGCGATCCGCCGATCGCCATGGCGCGCCAGCCGGGACGGCTGCGCGTCAGCAGGATATGGCCGATGATGGCAAGGACAACCAGAACAACGAAGCTGAAGGGGAAACCCAGGACATTGCCCATCCCCATATAGTCCCAGGTCGCGGATTCAACGAAGCTGGTCGACATTTCCTGGGCGTAACGCAGCAGCAGCATATCGACGATGGCGCGGACGATGATCAGCGTCACCAGGGTTGTCAGAAAAGCGCGCAATCGCAGATAGCCAACGAGAATGCCGTTGACCAGGCCGACCAAACCGCAAATCACGATCACGGCGGGAATGACAAACCCCACCGGCCACTTCAGCAGATTGAGCAGTGCCAGGGCGACGAAATTGCCCAGGGCAAAATTAGACCCGACACTGAGATCGATGCCGCCGCCGATCAGCACCGTCATCATGGCGAGGCAGACCAGCGCGAACTCGCCGAGCTGCCGCCCGGTGATGGCCAGATTCCCGACACCGAAAAATTTCGGAATGAGGGTGCCGAAAACCGCGATGACCAGCACCAACACCAGGAATGGAATCGCGTTATCGATCCACTTCTTCGATAGAATCTCGCCGATCACGTGATCGGGAATGAGACGATAACGCAACTTCACCAAACTGCTGGACGACGCCACAGCAATACTTCCTTGTTGTTGTGGATTTGACCGGCTATCCTCAAGGCGTTGCGGGCGGCCGCTCCACGGCCACCGCCCGCATTCTTACCTACCTCAACAGCTTCGCGTATTGCTCCGCATCCCAGCAACTGCCGGCCTTGACGTCCGCCTTGGTCATGACCCGCGCCGGTGAATAGAGCTGGAACTTCAGCGTTCCCGGCGCCTGCTTCGCCTGAAGCAAGGCACTGATCGTCGTGAAGATGTCACGCCCCATGCCTTCGGCGTTGTAGTTGATCGCCGCCGAGTAGGTGCCGTCCGCCAACGCGTCGCAGAGACTCTGCGCACCGCCGCCCGAGGTCACGAAATAAACCTGGCCCTGCTTGCCGGCCTGCTTGATGGCAGCTCCCGTGCCGATGCCTTGACCATCCCAGACATCGATGACACCGCACAGATCAGGATTCTGCTGCAGGACGGTTTCCGTGATGGCGCGCGCCTTGCTGGCGTCCCAGTCGGCCGCCTGGCTCGAGACAACCTTGATTTCCGGATGGTCCTTCAGGACGTTCATGATGCCCTGGACCTGATAGTAGCTGACACCGCCGGTCAGCACGCCCTGGACGATGGAAATCTTGCCCGACTTGCCGCTATCCTTGCCGCAGGCCTTGATCATCAGATCGGCTTCCTGCTCGCCCATCGAAATGAAATCCGGCCCGACGAAGGCGTCGGTTTGAACGGCGCCCTGCATATTGACCTGAATGACATAGATGCCGGCCGCATTTGCCTGCTTCAACAGACGGGCCAGGGACTGCATATCGGGATTCTGCGTGACGATCACATCCGGATGCTCGGCGATCAGCGAGGTAAAGGCTTGCGCCATCGCATCGGTGCTCCAGTTCGGATCCTGCACCGTGAACTTCATGCCGTATTTGTCGGCACCCAGCTTGGTGACGCCGCCCCAGGCTTCCGCTATATCGAAGCCAACCGAGATCGGCAGATAGGCGATGGTCTTGCCCTTCAAGGCATCCAAGGCCGGCTGCCGGTAGGGATCATTCATATCATCCGCCGAAGCGGCCGCCGTCCCGAGAAAGGACGCCATCAGCGCCCCGAAGACGAAAGGTAGGAACCTCGACTTACGCATGTTGAACCTCCCAGTTGATCACCGGCTTCCCGCCGGCAATGAGATATGGGGCTAAATATCCCCTTGTTGCCCGGTTTGCTCGTCGCGCGGATTGACGACGCTGTCGATCACGATGGCGAGCAGCAGGATCAGACTCTTGATGACATTCTGGACCGTGTATTGAATGTCCATGATGGTCATGCCGTTCAGCAGAATGCCGATCAGCAAGGTACCGACGATGACATTGCGGACACCGCCCTTGCCACCGCTGAGACCGACGCCACCGAGGACGACGACGAGAATGACGTCGTAGATCATGTTGGAATTGACAATGCGGGTGTTCATCGCTTCGACCGAGGTCGCGGTGATGATACCGGCAAGATACGAGATGCAGCCGGCCAGCACGTATTGAAAAACCAGCATCGGACGCACGGCGATGCCGCTGATGCGCGCCGCGGCGAAGTTATCGCCCATCGCATAGATGAACCGGCCGCGCTTGGTAAATCGCAGGAAGAGAAAGGCCACCAATGTCGCCGCCGCCGCGACGATGATCGGCATCGGAATGCCGAGGAACGACCCCTGCCCAACCAAGGCGATCGAGCCGATATTATGCGGCAGATAAACCACGTCGGTGCCGGTAATCAGGTGGGCCCGACCGAAGCCATAGATGAAGGTTGCCATGGCCAAGGTGGCAAAGAGCGGCGGAATTTCGGCATAGGCGACCAGAATGCCGGTCGCCAGGCTCATCCCGAGCGCAAAAAGAAGACCAAGGACCATGGCCAGGCCGACAGAGGTGCCGCTATTGACCAATTGGATGGCCCAGGCGACCGAGATCGCCATATTGGCCACGAGCGACAGGTCGATACCCCGACCCAGAACGACGATCACCATCGCCAGGCCAAGGACGCCAAGCACGGCAACGCTCCGCAACAAGGCAACGATATTATCGGCCGTCAGGAAGCGATTAAGCGTCGTCGAAAAGATCGCAAACAGGATGATGGCCAGCGTAAAGACAATACGCTCTTGGTTGAACTTGCCGAGGACGCGTCGGATGTTCATGTCGATCGCTTTCACCTACCCGTATCGCTGATCAGAATGACGGAACTTCCAACACCAGCCGGCCCTTGACCTCGCCCTTGCGGACCCGGTTGATCGCTTCGTTTGCCTTGGCCTGCGGCACCCGTTCAACCGGCAACGGCTGCAGGTCGCCTTTACGCGCGAGATCGATCAGTTCGCGAAGTTCCTGCAGGCTGCCGACATAACTGCCGCGGATCGACTGGGCCTTGAGCGGGATCATTGGCAATGACAAGGTGAGATCGCCGCCATAGAGGCCGACCAGCACCAGGGTTCCACCCTTGGTCAGGGCATCGACACCAGCCCGCGCCGTAGCCGAGGAATTGACAAAATCGATCACACCCATGACCGGGCCGCCGGCTGCCTTGATGATTTCAGCCGCCGTATCGACATCCTTGCCACCGACGGCCGCCGTCGCGCCGGCCTGCAGGGCGATTTCCTGCTTCGTCTTGTCGACATCGACAACGATGATGGCCTGATGCTTGAGCGCTTTCAAAATCTTGATCGCCGCGATGCCGAGCCCGCCGCCACCGATGATGACCACCGGTTCATCCGGTGCGAGCGGCATGACTTTCTTGATGGCGGAATAAGCCGTGACGCCCGAGCAGGCATAGGTCGCCGCGACAGCGGGATCGACGCCGGCCAGATCCACCAGATGTTCGGCACGCGGTACCAGGACATGGGAGCCATAACCACCGGGCCGCAGGACGCCAATGGTCGCCGGCTTAAGGCAAAGCTGTTCCTCGCCGTTGCGGCAGCGGCTGCAGCTACCGCAACCGACCCAGGGATACACCACGCGATGATCACCGACCTTGACGCCCTTGGCATCCGGGCCAAATTTCACGACGCGCCCAACCGTTTCATGACCCAGTACCAGCGGCAAGGTGACACCGCGATCCGCCAGTGACAGCCGCTTGCCGCCACCGAGGTCATAATGGCCGTCCTGGAAATACAAATCGGAATGGCAGACACCGCAATGCGTCACTTCGACGAGAACTTCGGTGCCTTTCGGCTCGGGCGTAGGCGCGCTGACTTCTTTCAGCGGCGCGCCAGTTTCAACGACAGCCCAACCTTGCATGACAGACCTCCCCGGTACGAATCGTCCATTACCGCCGGACGAGTAAATCGTCCATTACCATTGGACGAGTAAATTTTGTTGGCAGCACGATACCATCCGGCCGGGCAAGAAAAAGGAACAGATTTGTTCTAAGTCACATAAGGCAAAATTATGGCCGCATTTGCTGCCGATTGATCTGGTAAGGGTCTGTGACGAAATAAACGAATCGCAACGGCTGTGACAACGCAGGGAAAGAATCGGGTATTTTTCAACGTCTTGGCGAGTGACGCTATATGTTGGGGCGGTGATCGATATCGCTGCCATTCGTATGCGCTACGAAGCGTTGCGGGCCATCTCGACGAGCGTGGACTGCGTCTGTTTGCGGCCAGCGAGGCGCGTGCCGCCGGCCGTGGCGGCATTGCCGCCGTGTCGTTCGTTACCGGCATAGCGCGCAGCACGATCGGCCGCGGCCTGAAGGATCTCGACAGGGAGGCCGCGCAGTGGCCCGACGGTCAGGTCCGGCGCAGCGGCGGTGGCCGCAAGGCCGCGACGAGCACGCAGCCCGGCTTGCGCGCGGCCCTGCTGCATCTTGTGGCCGCAGCCAGCGCCATCTCGCCGCCGCCCTGGCCGATCAGGGATACAGCGTCAGCCCCAACCTGGTCGGCCGGCTGCTCAAGGACCTCGGCTTCAGCCTGCAAGCCAACGCCAAGACCCGCGAGGGTCGCCAGCATCCCGACCGTGACGCTCAGTTCCAGCACATCAACGACGCCGTCGAGCGTTTCCAGCGCGACGGCCAGCCAGCCATCTCGGTCGACACCAAGAAGAAGGAGCTGGTTGGCGATTTCAGGAACGGCGGCCGCGAGCTGCGCCGCAAGGGCAAGCCCGAGACGGTGCGCGTGCACGACTTCATCATCCCGGGCAAAGGCCGGGCCGTTCCCTACGGCGTCTACGACATTGCCGCCAACGAAGGTTGGGTCAGCGTCGGCATCGACCACGACACCGCCGCTTTCGCCGTCGAAAGCATCCGCCGCTGGTGGCGCCACAGGGGGCGCAAGCGCTATCCCGCCGCCCGCCGCCTGCTCATCACCGCCGATTGTGGAGGGTCCAACGGCGCTCGGGTGCGGCTGTGGAAGGTCGAGCTGCAGAAGCTCGCCGACCAGACCGGCCTCGCCATCACCGTCGCTCACCACCCACCCGGCACCAGCAAGTGGAACCGCATCGAGCATCGCATGTTCGCCTTCATCACCCAGAACTGGCGAGGCAAGCCGTTGTTCTCCCACAAGGTCATCGTTCAGCTGATCGCCGCCACAACGACGACCGAAGGTCTGAACATTGCCTGCGCCATAGACGCCAAACCGTATCCGAAAGGTGCAAAAATCTCGGATCATCAGATCCACGCCATCAACATGAAAACCGACACCTTCCATCCAGAATGGAGCTACACCATTCTCCCAATACGCAACCGCGCGGCGTCTTCAAAATGAAGCGTTTATTTCGTCACAGACCCTTATCGAGGATGTCGTCCAGTCGCCTGGTCTCGCTGATCTGCTTTCGATTGGCATCGGCAAAGGTCTCTCGCAGCTTGATCAGCATTTCCTCCAGGACATCGGCCAGCCGCAATGCCTCGCGCGCAGCACCGCCCAGCGCAATCACCGGATTTGCCCGTGCCGCGGGATCGAGATAGAGGGGGCGCCCTGGATCGCTTGGGTTGATGCGGGTCGGCATCCAGCGACGCAGCATGTTCGCGTAGGGGCCAAGCAGCGGAAAGAAGATCACCGCCAGAACGAGATTGAAGGCGGTGTGGAAGTCGGCGACGGCACGGGCGTTATTCGGCTCGATGCCAACCATCCAGGTGCCAAGATAGGGCAGGAAGATGAGACAGACGGTCACCCCGATCAGGCGGTTGACGAGATTGCCGATCGGCAGGCGCCGGGCCGCCGGATCGGATCCTGTCGATCCTTCCAGCACCGGATTGATCGCCGTACCGAGATTGGCCCCCAGTACCAAGGCGAAGGCAGCCTCGGGCGGAACAGTTCCCTGGGTGGCAAAGGACATGATGACCAGAACGATCGCAACGCTGGAATGGGCGGCCCAGGTAAGCCCGGCGGCCAGGACGACATCAAGGACGGGCTGCGTCGAAATGGCGCCCAGCAGCATCCGCAGGCTGGGCTCGTCTTCATAGGGGGTGAGCAGGGTGACGAATTGATAGAGCGCCATCAACAGCAGGCCGAGACCGATCAGCACGCGCCCGAAATCGCGCGTTCCCGCCGCGGCGCGGCGGAACATGAGAACACCGATGAGAATAAGGGCGGCGCGATCTCGGCAATATCGAAGGACAGCACCTGAACGATCAAGGTGGTTCCGACATTGGCGCCCAGCATCACGGCCAGTGCCGGCACCAGATCGACCAGGCCGCCGGCTGCAAAGCCTGTTGCCATGAGGCCCGTGGCGGTGCTGCTTTGCAGGATGGCGGTGACACCGATGCCGGCGAGAAAAGCTTTGAAACGATTATTGAGCGTTTTTCCGAGAAAGCCGCGAAGCTTGGCGCCAAAAGCGCGCTGGACGCCAGTTTGAACCATATGGACGCCCCACAGCAACAGCGCCACGGAGCCGGCAAGATTTGCCATTGTCAAAGGAAGATTCATCCGCTGCCGCTCTCGCTCAATTATGTATGTGTCGCTTCCAAAGCATTCTTATCTTGGAACGCTCCTTGTGTGGGCTGCCACAACTATATACGTTCCAGGCATAAATCGACATCCCGGTCGAATGGGCTACCGCCGAACGGCCGTTTCGTCAGTGAACCGACGGTCTCATGCGTTAGAATTGCCCTGCTTGAGAAGTGGCAGAGGAATCTCCGGCCCGATATAGGAGTTGCGCCACGATCTGTACTGGGGGCGACTGCCTCTGCATCTGTGTTAGGAACCCGCTTGTGAGCTCGCTTGGCACAACGGGTGGTTTGTGCAATGGGACAGCTTGCATGTTGGTAAATTCCTGGTGATCTCGGTATCCCTCGAGGCTTTCCAGTGTTATGACCCTCGGAAGGGCTCGGAGAACGACGTGACGAAAACGGAAATCGTCAAGGTTATCCTCTTTCTGGTTGGTGCCTTTGCCTGTGCGATGGGGGTGATGGATTATATCGCCTCGACCGCGAGTCCCTGGCGCGCCGCCTTCTGGATCATCATTTTCGCGGTCGGCTTCCTTGCTTTCATCTTTTTCTTCTGCCGTGTCCTGGCGCTCTTCATGCTGCGGTTCGAGACCAAGGCAGATGACGATGTTCGCACCGCTCCCTTGACTCAGGCCGGTGTGACTCAGGGCAGCGTGACTCAGGGCGGTGAGATGACTCACGGCGGTGAGACCCGCGCGACCTTTAGAAAGGTCGACTGAAGGCCATGGAGAGCCGGGACCTGCAGCCGGTTTTGGGCTGGATCCGTCTCGACTTGCATTAACGCGGTCGATCGCCCTGGAGGGTGATCCGATGCATTACGCGCTTGAAGCCCTGATAGTCGTTGACGGGATTGTGCTGGGTGCAGCGGTTGTCCCACAACGCCAGTGAACCCGTCCGCCAGACGAAACGGCAGGTAAATTCCGGCCGGACTTGATGTTCGAACAGAAATTTCAGCAAAGGCGCGCTTTCTTCTTCGCTCATATCGCGGAAGCGCAAGGTATGACCGAAGTTCACGTAGAGCGCCTTGCGCCCGGTTTCCGGATGGGTCCGCACGACAGGATGTTCAGCCTGCAAGGGGCTCTTGGCGGCCTCGGTGCCGCGCTCGGCGATGCGGTCCTCGCGCGTCTTGGTGACATCCGCCTTGGCTGAGCTGTTGATGGCGTAGAGGCCATCAAGCATGTTCTTCATGCCCGGCGACAGCGCCTCGTAAGCTGCATATTGGCTGGCAAATAACGTATCGCCGCCGAAGGGCGGAACCTCGCGGGCCACCAGCATCGAGGCCATCGGTGGGTTTTCCAGATAGGCGGTGTCGGAATGCCAGATGCCGCCAAAGTTGCTGCGCTCGTGTTCCAGTTTCACCACGGGAATGATCAGCGGAAATCCGTCCAGGCCTTTGACGAAGGGATACTCGATCACATCGCCCCATTTTCGCGCGAAATCGAGAAACTGTTCGGGTGACAGATCCTGGTCGCGGAAGAACACCACGCCGTGTTCCAGCCAGATATCCCGCAGGTGGCGGGTCGTTGCCGTGTCCAAATCCCGCGCAAGGTTTATGCCCAGAATTTCCGCCCCCAACGCGCCGGCAATTCTGCGAATCTCGAAGGTCTTCCCCATGCTTGTCTCCATTGCCCCGACTACTTACCCTGACTACTTACCCTGGCCGGTGGGATAGAGAATATGCAGATGCATCGGCTGGTTGAGTGAAACCTCCGTTTTGCCGGCCTCGGCGAAAGCCATGAAGGCGGACTGCATCGCCGCGCGATTGGCTTGCGCCGCGTCGCGGCGCAGCGGATTGTTGGAGACCATCCGCTCCAGGAAGGCATCGAAACCGGCGAAGCGTTCAACCCTCAGGTAGTCCGGGGCAGCCACCGATGAAAACCGGCCTGTCTCGATCGCCCGATGAATTGCCCGTTGGGCGGTGGTGCGAGCCTCCGTCTCGTCATCGATGATCCGCAAGACATCGGAAAGGGCGCCATCCACCCGGGGTTCGATGATGACGATCGGGCCAGCCCTAACCACCCTGGCTGCCGCCGACAGTGCGGCGTCCATCTTGCCCAGCGGCACATGGTGTAAGGAATTGACGAAGATTACGCTGTCGAAACTCTTATCTGGAAACGGCAAATCCTCGGCGGCGCCGAGGGTGATATCGACCTTGCTTGTGCCGGGCCTGGCATAGGGATCGACCCCGGCCCAGCTTGCGCCACGCGTCGTCAAGGGGCGCGCCATCGGGCCGCTGCCGCAACCGATATCAAGAATATGCTTGCCGGCAATTGGTTCCAGGGCGGTGACAATCGCCGAAACCGCATCACCGATCGGTAAATTCTCTGCCACGATACGCTCCACAGATCTCAAAACAGGTTTTCTTTGTCATTAAGAACTGATCCGATGCAGCGTCCAGTTGAGGGTGAGCCGATCCGGCACATGGTAATTTACCGCGACCAGCGGGACGGTCCCGTCCGCCAGGCGGTAAACTCTCCTGAGAACGATCGATTGCGATGCCCGATCAACCGTCAGACCGTCTGCCGCCGCCGGCGGCATGGTCACGGCAAAGAGCGACTGATCCACCTGCTCGACGCGCACATCATACATGTTTTCGATAAACGAGTAGATGGTGCCGTTCTGACGGCCGATCAGAACGCCGACACCGCTATATTCGGAGAGGATAAAGACTTCCGTCCAGCACAGCGGCACCGTCTCATCCTTGAGGAACCGGAAGCCCTCGACCCGCAGCCATCGACTGCCGATGGCGCAGCCTATTTTCTTTTCCAGCTCTGCATCGGCGATGACGACGGAACTTTTATCGATCGAATAGGTGGCATCCGTCGCGTATTGCAGGAGTTCGGCAACCGTGCCAATGGCATGGGTATAGACCGGCCTGGTGGCGCGCTTGATGCGGCTTCCGGCACCTTGCCGGGATTCGATGAAACCTTCGTCCCGCAGCGTGCGCAGGGCTTCGCGGACAGTGTGGCGGCTGACCGAAAATCGTTCGCGCAATTCACTTTCCGACGGCAAGAGGCTGCCGACTTCCAGCTGCTCGCTTTCGATCTGCCGCTTTAATTCACCGACAATCTGCATATAGCGAGGCTGATCGCCGGCGCGTCCGTCGCCCTTGGAACTGGGCGTTTCTGCCGTCACCTGGGCCTCCCTTGGTTATCGACGCTTGCGTTTCGCACTGATACCGCCAGAAAGCCATGTCGATCAAGTGGCCAGTCTAGGCCGGTTTCTCCATCGTTTCCTATCACTGCGAGCTGTGCGGAAGCAAAGCCTCGTTATCCGCACCGAGCGCGGAGCAGGTCTTTTGCGGCAGCCGTTGTCCATTGATGCGCAGGGGATTGGCCAGTTGCCGGAACTCCGGTCGTGCCGGATGTGGCACATGGCTAATCATGTCGATGCTTTTGACAAAAGGATTATCCAGGGCCGCGGCCACGTCATAGACCGGGCCGACAGGCAAATCCCGGCCGAGCAGATCGACCCATTCCGCCATGGTCTTGGTGATAAAGACGGCGTCCAGCTCCTCGGTCAATTGCTGCCGATGTTTGAAACGCTCGCTGGAGGAGCTGAATTCGGGCTTTGCGGCAAGATCCGATCGCCCGATCAGCGTCGTCAAGAGCTGCCAGAATTTCTCCGTCATGCACATGATGAAGACCCAGCCATCCTTGGCGCGGAGTGTTTGCGCCGGACTTGCGGAAAAATGCGCGCTGCGCGCCAGGCGCGTGGTTATTTCCTGATCGTTTAGATACCACAGGCCAGCATAACCGAGTTGATGCAGGGCCACCTCGAAAAGCGATGTATCGACATCGCAGCCCACACCCGTCTGTCGCGCCTGGATGATGCCGGACAGCAGGCCGGTCATCGCGACGACACCCGTCATATAATCGATGATGGAGGGGCCAAACCGGGCCGGGGAACTATCCGGATCGCCCGTCAGGCTCATGAGGCCGGCTTCGGCCTGCATCAGGAAATCATAACCCGGCCGCGAGGCGCGATCGTTGTCGCGTCCGTAAGCCGAAATGTGCAGGCACACCAGATTTTTCTTGAGCGGCGACAAGGTGACGTAGTCAAGACCTAGCTTGCCGGGCTGGTCACCGCGCAGGTTATTGACGACGGCATCGGCGGTACCGACCAGATATTCAAAATCCGCGTGTCCGGCGGCAGACTTCAGGTCGAGGACGTCACTGCGTTTGTTCGCGTTCCAGGTCTGAAAATACTGGCTGTCCACGGCGCCCAGTTTATGCGTGTCCGCGGTTCGCGCCGGATCGCCGGATGACTGAAGGTTTTCGATCTTGATCACCTCGGCGCCGAGATCCGCCAGGAACATCGTCCCGTAGGGCGCCGAACCGAACTGCTCCACCGAGAGGACGCGCATACCGGAAAGCGGCAGCATCAACCGGCCCTCCGCTTCATCAACTGCTTGGCGATGATGATGCGCTGCATTTCATTGGTGCCTTCGCCGATACAGGTTAAGGGGGCATCCCGGTAGAGCCGCTCGATGTCGTATTCCTTCGAATAGCCATAGGCGCCGTGGATACGCATGGATTCAATGCTGTTTTCCAGCGCTGCCTCCGATGAGAAATATTTCGCCATGCCGGCTTCCATATCGCAGCGTTCGCCGCCGTCGAATTTATCCGCGGCATCCAGGGTCAGTAATCTGGCCGCGCGGGCGCGTGTCGCCATCTCACCGAGCTTGAGTTGGATCGCCTGATGTTCGCTGATCGGCTTGCCAAAGGTTTTCCGCGTGGCGGCATAAGCGGCCGCGAGTTCAAGCGCACCTTCGGCAATGCCGACACCGCGCGCGGCGACATTGATGCGGCCAAGCTCAAGGCCGCCGGTCGCCTGATAGAAGCCTTGCCCTTCGACGCCGCCGATCAGATTATCCTTGGAAATCCGATAATCGGTGAAGATAAGTTCCGCCGAATCGATCGATTTATAACCGAGCTTTTCAAGTTTTCGGCCGGTGGTGAAGCCGGGACCTTTTTCCGCCACGAACAGGCTCATGCCCTTGTGGCGCGGCATGGCTTCGGGATCGGTCTTGACGAGAAGGGCGAAGATCGACCCCTTGATGCCATTGGAGATCCAGGTCTTGGTGCCGTTGATCACGTAATGATCGCCGTCCCGGCGCGCGGTCATGCGCAGGCCTTGCAGGTCGGTTCCGGCATCCGGCTCCGTCAGGGCCAAGCCACCGCGCAGCTTGCCGGAGGCCAGGCGCGGCAGCCACCGTTGCTTCTGTTCATCCGTGCCGAATTTTTCCAGCGCCAGTGCCAGCATCAGGTGGGAATTGAAAATGCCGGTGATGGCCATCCATTCGGCCGAAATCTTCATGACGATCTTGGCATAGGTTTTGGCCGGCAGGCCTAGCCCGCCGTATTCCTGGCTGACGGTTGCGCCGAACAGGCCGAATTCCTGCATCTGCTCAACGATCTTTGCCGGCCACTCGTCAGCATGATCGAACTGTTTGACCACAGGTTTGACGTCACGCTCGACCCAACGGTCGATCGAGGCCAGCAGGGCTGCTTCATCGCTGTCGCTGAGGGATCGGGATTTGCTGGGGACCACGTCGCATACTCTCCTTGATGTACGGACATGTTATAAGAATAAGCCTCCTTGTCAAAGGCGATTTATTCTAGCCACCGCCTCAATTGGGTGCTGATAATTGGGAATTCGGCAGAAATGGGTGATCTATCTCTGTTTGACAGCATGTTAATCCAGGATCATATAAGTACGGACAAGGTGAATTGTCGGCGGTTATCGCGATGAAGCTGAGCGGACTTAAAGTTGTCGACCTGTCCAACTTCCTGCCGGGCCCCTATCTGACCCAGATACTGGCCGATCATGGCGCGACGGTCATCAAGATCGAAAGCCCGCATGGCGGTGATCCTGGCCGCGAGATCGGTTTGGGCGACGGTTCAGCCACCGCCTTCTTCTGGAGTCTCAACCGGGGCAAGAAAAGCGTCGTCCTGGACCTGAAGAATCCCACCGAGCGAGATGCCCTGCTCACGCTCTGCGAGACGGCCGATGTCTTCATTGAAGCTTTCCGGCCCGGTGTCATGCAGCGCTTCGGCCTGGATTATGACACGATACGCGGACGCAATCCGGCCATCGTCTATTGCTCTTTGTCTGCTTTCGGCCAGGATGGCCCCTATCGCGATAGGCCTGCCCATGACCTTGCCGTGCAGGCCATCAGTGGCGCGCAAAGCCTGACCACGGATTCGTCGGGTCGGCCGGTGCAACATGGCGTGGCATTTTCCGATATATGCTGCGGCCTGCAAGGACTGGCCGGCATCTTGATGGGTGTCTTGCGGGCACGGGAAACGGGCCGGGGCGACTACATCGATATTTCCATGCATGAAGCTGTCCTGAACGCCTTCCCCAACGTGCTTGGTCCGCTTTACGTTGAAGACCGGCCACCGAGGCCCCGGCAGGAACGAACCAACGGCGGCGCGGCATTCTATCAGATATATGAGACGCTCGATGGCAAGCATCTGGCGCTGGGCGGCCAGGAACTTAAATTCTGTGCCGCGCTGCTAAATCACCTGGGCAGTCCCGATTTGATCGAGTTCTGCAGCTTACCGCCGGGCCCGGGGCAGGATCTGGTCGCGACATTTCTGCGCGAAACTTTCGCCGCGAAGACCCTGGCCGTTTGGGAGGCGGAGCTCGCCAGTCTGGATATCTGCTTTGGCGCGGTAAATTCCCTTCCCGAAGCCTTTGCCGATCCGCATGTTGTCGCGCGCAAGGCTGTCGTCACGGATTCAAACGGCCGCCGGCATCTTGCGCCGGTCATCCGCTTTCGCGAGGAGCCGGCCGAAATGTCGTTCGAGGTACCAGGTCACGGCGAGCACAAAAAGGACTTTATCGATGCACTGACCAAGGCGAAGTCCTGATCGGTGCATCGATGAGCAAGGCGGGTTGAGGTCAAGCTTTCAAGATAAAGGGATCTTGCGCGACCGTGCCCAACTCGCACCAGACGCTTTTGGTCTGCAGATACTGATTGATCGATTCGATGCCGTTATTGCGACCGGTCCCGCTGCTCTTATAGCCACCGAAGGGTGAGTTGAAGGCGAGGGCCCGATAGCAGTTGATCCAGACTGTCCCGGCCTCAAGCGCCCGCGCCATCAAATGGCCGCGCCGGATATCGCGCGTCCAAACACCAGCCGCGAGGCCGAATTCGGTATCATTGGCAAGCTCAAGGATTTCCTCGTCATTCTTGAAAGGCGTGATCGCCAGGACAGGCCCGAACACTTCATTGGCGATAATGGGGTTGTTGCTGTCGGCCTTGTGAAGAATGGTCGGTGCGAAGAAATAGCCATTGGGGAAGTCGTCGACTTTCCGGCGCTGACCGCCCGCCAGAAGCTCGGCACCGCTTTCCAGGGCCCGCGCCACCATGCTTTCATCCTTCTCGAGCTGCGCCTTGGTGGCAATCGGACCCATCTGTGACTCGGCCAGAAGCGGATCACCGAGCTTGATCTGATTAGCCCGCTTGACCAATCGATCGACCATCTTGTCATAAACGGATTCGTGGATATACGCGCGTGAGCCGGCCACGCAGGTCTGGCCTGCGGCGGCAAAGATGCCGGCGAGGACACCCACTTCGGCGAGATCGAGATCGGCATCTTCAAAGACGATATTCGGGCTTTTGCCACCGAGCTCCAGCGTGCTGGTGATCAGGCGACGGCCGGCGCGAGCGCCGATCTCACGGCCGGCCGGGACGCTGCCGACAAAGGAAATTTTGGCGACGCGCGGATGATCGACAAGCGCTTCGCCGGTATCGCGCAGACCGGTGACGACATTGATGACACCGTCCGGAATGCCGACCTCCGCCGCGAGCTTCGCGAGTTCGATCGCCGAGGCGGAAGTAACTTCCGACGGCTTCAGGACGATGGTATTGCCGGCCGCGAGGGCGGGTGCCGCCGCCATGATGTTCAGGAAGGTCGGCGAATTCCAGGCGGTGATTACGGCGATAACACCGATCGGCTCGCGTAAGGTGTAATTGAAGACACTCTGGCGGGCCAGCGGGATGACGGAACCTTCGATCTTATCTGCCAGACCACCGAAATACCGCAGCCAATCCTCGGAGATCGTGGCCTGAAGCTGCATCTCCGCCAGCAATTTGCCGTTCTGCGTGGATTCGATCGAGCCGATATGCCGCGCATTCTGTGCGATTTTTTCACCCCAGGTGGTGATCAGCTTGCCGCGCTGGGTCGGCGACATCGCGCCCCAGGGGCCACGAAAAGCCTTGTGGGCAGCCTTCACGGCAGCATCGACATCGTCGGCGGCCGAAAGGGCAAAGTCGCCCCAACTTGACCCCGTCGTCGGGTTTGTCGAATTAAAGGTCTTGCCACTGAACGAGGGCTGTTCCTTGCCGGCGATGAAATTCTGATAGGTGCGTGGGGCGTCGAAATGCATGGACATGATTGAGATCCTTTCGGTTCTTCGACGGATAAGCGGGGCGGGTGCCAGAGGGCAGGTATCAGATCAGATTTCTATACCATGACCCCGTTTCGGGATAAGGACAGTTCTGTCGAATTCCATAAAGACCGTCCCATCCGCCTTTATGCCGCGTGTGTGGACGCTGACAATTCCCTGGGTCGGTCGCGATGTAGATTCGCGTTTCGAGGTGACGGTACTCTCGGCGTAGATCGTATCGCCGACAAAGACAGGCTTGGTCAGTTTGATGTTGTCCCAGCCGAGATTGCCCACGGCTTTCTGACTCACGTCATTCACGCTCATGCCGACAACCATGGACAATGTCAGGCAGCTATTGACCAGAACCTTGCCAAATTCCGATTTCTCGGCATAGGCATTATCGAAATGCAGCGGATGCGTGTTCATGGTGAGCAGGGTGAACCAGATATTGTCTGTCTCGGTGATCGTGCGGCCTGGCCGATGCTGATAGATATCGCCCACCACGAAATCCTCGTAGTAGCGACCGGTCGGGGTTCGATGTGTCGTTCCAGGAAGTGTCGAGTCTGTCACCGCTGCTATCCAGTTCCTCTGGTGATGGAAAGGCGGACGCCTTCCAAACATATACGGACAAGAGAATAGATCTCGATTTTACCGAAGGTCAATACGCCTGCGGTTGAAGGAAGGATGTAGGGTTTAGCAATAAAACCGATAATCCGATGTCCTCCCAGCCCGGTGACCCCAAAACAGTGCATATATATATAAGGTATGACCTGATCGAATGACCCGTTCCTCGTTTCGCTCCGTTATACGAGGTCGGACAAATCCAGGTGAGCAAACGCTCTGGCCTAACAGCCCGTTGACGAAGTCGGGCCGTACTGATTCCCTGCTTTCGTCGAGGTTCGGCGGGAATCAGCGATGGCGATGGGACGATTGGGCGGGGTTCAGGACGACCTGATGGCGACGTGGGCGGA